>Ga0315283_10000291_pt1 | contig 35333 bp, 33 predicted proteins | sample YL17G09_0_MG_FD_204541 | JGI IMG/M metagenome (GOLD analysis project Ga0315283, IMG submission 204541) | Sediment microbial communities from Yellowstone Lake, YNP, Wyoming, USA - YL17G09_0 | ecosystem: Environmental > Aquatic > Freshwater > Lake > Sediment | place: USA: Wyoming | collected...
CCGGTTGCCTCGGCTCAGGTTAAATCAGCAATATTATTAGCCGGTCTTTATAGCCTAGGCAAAACCCAGGTTATTGAACCAATAAAGACCCGTGACCACACCGAACGGATGTTAAAATTGTTTAAAGCAAAGATAAAAGTGCAACAAAATTATATAGTTATAAAAGGAGGTCAGGAATTAGTCTCTCCGGGAAAGATTACTATACCCGGCGATATATCTTCGGCAAGCTTTTTTTTAGTCTTAGCCAGTCTTCTTCCTAATGCCAGGCTCAGGATAACAAGAGTAAATTTAAATCCCTCGCGTTATGGCATCATTAAGGTTTTAAAGAGGATGGGAGCGGATATTAAAGTGTCAAAGTGTCAACCCCGCCCCTGCGTGCAGGAGCGGGGTCAAAGTGTCAAAGTGTCAAAGTTTGAGCCAATGGGAGATATCATTGTAAAAAGCAGTTCCTTGAGAGGAACGACTGTAAAAAAACAAGAGATTCCCTCTTTGATTGACGAGTTGCCTATCCTAATGGTTGCCGCCTCATTAGCTAAAGGCAGGACTGTGTTTGAAGGAGCGGGTGAATTAAGGGTAAAAGAAACTGACCGCATAAGATCCATGTCGGAAAATCTGCGCAAAATGGGAGCAAATATCCATATTGATAAATTGGCTAAATCCGAGAATATAGTGATTGAGGGCGTAAAAGATTTAATCGGCGCCAAGGTCAAAAGCTTTGGCGACCACCGCACGGCAATGAGTATGATAGTGGCAGGTCTTAAAGCGCAAGACAAGACCCTTATAGATGACATTTCCTGTGTCAATAAATCCTTTCCTGATTTTTTAGCCTTCCTTAAGCCTTTAATAAAATAGAAATTATGCTAAATTTTTATTTGACATAGAGTTTAATCTCTGATAGAATTTAGTTCATCCTAATTTTTGTTAAACTTAAAAGCCTGCCTGCCGCCTGCCTGTCGGCAGACAGGGCAGGCAGGGAGATTAAAATGGCAAAATTCCAAAATACGGCGAAGAGGTTATTTAATTATATCCTGGGTTTATTCTCAAATGACATGGGTGTTGATTTAGGTACAGCTACAACTCTGGTTTATGTAAAGGGCGAGGGCGTTGTGCTTAACGAACCTTCTGTTGTGGCTATTGAGCGGGGGACTTCTCATGTTCTGGCCGTAGGCGAGGAGGCAAAGCGTATGCTTGGCCGCACCCCCGGTAATATTGTGGCTATTCGGCCCATGAAAGACGGAGTTATCGCGGATTTCGAAATTACCGAGGCAATGTTGAGATACTTTATTAAAAAGGTGCATCATCGCCACGTCTTAGTAAGGCCGAGAATAATTATCGCCATACCTTCAGGGATTACAGAGGTTGAAAAACGCGCGGTCAAGGATTCTGCAGAGAGGGCTGGCGCAAGGGAAGTATTTTTAATTGAGGAGCCCATTGCCGCAGCAATTGGCGTGGGTCTGCCTATACAGGAACCCATTGGTAATATGATTATAGATATCGGTGGCGGTACAACCGAAATCGCTGTAATTTCTCTAGCCGGCATTGTATTTTCCAAATCCATACGCATCGGCGGGGATGAAATGGATGAGGCGATTATTGAGTATCTTAAGAAGACGTATAATCTGATGATTGGCGAGCGCACCGCCGAGGAGATAAAGATAAAGATTGGTTCAGCCTTTCCCTTAGAAGAAGAGATGTCTTTAGAGGTGAAAGGAAGAGATTTGGTCGCCGGGCTTCCCAAGACAGTAACCATCACTTCTGAAGAAGTCCGCGAGGCGCTCCAGGAACCTTTGCGGGCCATAGTTGAGACGGCTAAGATGTCACTGGAGAGGACTCCTCCGGAGTTAGCTGCGGATTTAATCGACCATGGTATTGTGATGGCCGGAGGCGGTTCGTTATTAAGAGGCATGGATAAGTTAATCTCAGAGGAAACAGGGCTTCCCGTGCATATCGCCGATGATCCCTTGACCGCTGTTGCCCAGGGCACCGGCAAAGTTTTGAATGAGATTCGCTATCTAAGAAAAGTTACTGTCCCCATAAAATCCGAGATGCATACTTGATGACGCAGACGGCCGCAGATTCGATAATTTATAGCAAAAATAAACGCAGATTATCGCGGATTGCTATCTGCGTAAATCTGCGTTGACAAGTTGTTTAACTAGCTAATCTGCGTGAATCCGCGTTTAAATAAATTCAAAAAGAAAAATCTAGTTTATTCTGCCGGCTTATGTGTCTTGCTTCTGTTTCTTTCCGCTTTAATCCCTTCCTTAAGGACGCCCCTAGTAGATATTTTTAAGCTTCCGCTTAATTTATTAAATTTTACCAGGCAGGAAATCGCGGGTATTATTTTTTATCATCAGCATATGGCGCAAAATGAAGAATTAAGGAGAGAAAATAATTCATTGCGGCAGAAACTCATCACCTTAAACGAAATTTACCGCGAAAATGAGCGGTTAAATAAAATCCTGTCTTTAAAACAGAAGTCTTCTTATCGGGCGGTTGCCGCAAAGGTAATCGGCCGCGCTGCGGACGCCTGGTCTTCGGTAATCATTATTGATAAAGGAAGCTACCACGGCATCAAGCGCGGATTCGTAGCTATTAATTATTTAGGTCTTGTGGGCCGGGTTATTGAGACGACCTTATCCACCAGCAAGATTATGCTGATCAATGACCCAAACTTAAGTGTCTCCGCAATTATAGAGCGCAGCCGCCAAGAAGGGCTTGTCTCAGGGACGCTGGGCGCTTATTTGATGATGAAGTATTTGCCGAAAGAGGCGGATGTTAAAATTTCTGATGTGATTGTTACCTCAGGGCTAACCAGCGCATATCCTAAAGGTTCACTTATCGGCACAGTGGTAGATATTGGCGAGGAATTTCTAGGATTAAGCCACTATTGCCTGATAGAACCCGCAGTTAATCTATCCAGCATTGAAGAGGTTTTAATCATTATTCCATGAGAAATTGGTTTTTTTTAGTTACCATTGTTATCCTGGGATTGCTTGAGGTGACGCTTTTAAATTATGTGAGGATATTTAATGTGAAGCCCGACCTTCTCTTAATTAGTTTAGTTATTTCCAGCCTATTTTTTGGAATGAAATGGGCTTTTATCTTAGGCGTATCCGCCGGAATCACGAAGGATGTCTTCGCGGCAAACACATTCGGCGCCAATACCTTATTATTTGCAATATGGACATATCTTATTATCAAATTATCGAAAAAGATAGCTATAGATAATAATTATACACGCCTGCCGCTTGTGTTTATAATTGCGCTTTCTAACAGCATCATCAGCAGATTAATACTGCTTACGCAGGGAAATGTTGTGCCGCTGGGAATAACCCTTCGCATTATTTTCTTTGAGCCTCTTTACACCGCGCTTATCTTTCCTTTAGTGTTCAAGTACGTTTCGCCTGAGCTATATTCAAAACTAATTAAAAGATAATGAGAATAAAGATTCTTAGTTTTATACTTGCCTCCATTCTTTTATTACTTATTTTGGGGATTTTAAACCTGAATGTTTTCCAGGGCAGTAAATACCGGGGGCTTAGCAAAAAGAATTATGTCCGGCTCTTGCCTCAAATCGGGGCGCGGGGAAGAATCCTTGACCGGAATAACAATATTATAGCGGATAATAAACTTTGCTATGATGTGATGATTTTGCCGCGGGAGACCAGCGAGGCGGATAAGGTTTTAATGAATATATCCCGGATTTTAGGCAGGGATTTCGGAGAGCTCAAAGATATATTTAAGAAAGGTTACATTGCGCCATTTGCTCCCATTGCCATTGCCCAAAATATAGATGTTGCTGAGGCGATTGCTTTAGAGGAATTAAAATTCGGGCTATCCGGTATTGTAATTCAGCCCAGGCCGGTAAGAAGGTATCCCTATGGCTCGCTCGCCTGTCACGCCCTAGGTTATCTTAGCGAGATTGACCGCTGGCGCCTGACCAAATTAGAAGACTATGGTTATAAGACTAAGGATATAGTAGGTTTTGGAGGAGTGGAAGAGAAATACGATTATTACCTGCGCCAGGAAGAAGGCGGTTTGTCTGTGGAAGTAGATCACCGGGGTAAATTAATGAGCGTATTGGCCCTTAGGCCTCCTCAGAGCGGTAAGGATATAGAGTTGACCTTGGATTTAAAGGCGCAACAGATTGTAGAGCAGAATCTCGTCGATAGAAATGGCAGCGTGATTATTATGGATCCTTATACGGGCGAGATTATTGCTATGGCGAGTTTTCCTAATTTTAATCCCGCAGTATTTGTCGATAAATCAAAGTTCTCCATCGGTAATCTTTTTGATAACTCCGAGGCGCCTTTCATCAACCGCGCCATTACCGGCGTTTATCCTGCGGGTTCGGTTTTTAAATTAATCGTAGCTGCTGCGGGCCTGGAGACAGGCAAGATAAATACCGTTAAAACTTTTTTGTGCCCGGGAAGCACAAAAATCGGGAATATGGAGTTTGCGTGCTGGGATACGCATGGCCCGCAGAATTTATTTGCGGCAATTACGCACTCCTGTAATGTATTCTTTTACCGCAGTGGCCTACTTATAGGAGCCCAGGCAATACATGACTATGCCCTTAAATTTGGTTTGTCTAAACCCACGGGGATTAACCTGCCTTATGAAGCATCCGGTTTTGTGCCCTCTCCGTTATGGAAAAGAATATATAGATTTAAAAATTGGTTTGACGGTGATACGGCAAATCTTTCTATCGGTCAAGGCGATTTATTGGTTACGCCCATACAGATGATCCGCATGACGGCAGTGTTTGCCAATCGCGGTTCGCTGGTAACCCCCTATATAATAAAAGCCATAGACGGGCAGGATATCTCTCTGGCGCAGCAGAAAAGCCTAAACCTGCACTTCAATCTAAGCACTATAGATTATATTAGGCAGGCCATGAGAAACGCGGTGCAAGGCCTTGGCGGAACCGCCCATGTTTTGTCTATTCCGGATGTTTCTGTGGCGGGAAAAACCGGCACGGTTCAGGTGCCTCGGGGCCAGCCGCATGCCTGGTTTGTGGGATTTTTCCCCTATAAAAAACCAAGATTTGTAATCTGCGTATTCTTAGAGCATGGCGGTTCCGGGCAGGCATCGTGCTTATTAGCTAAACAAATAATCGAAATAATGGTTAAGGAAGGATTGATTTAGGATTTGCAAAATTTATAAATACAAGGAGCAAGCGAATTGAAGAGCCCATTTTTTTTAATACTGATAATTACTCTCATAATAGCCTCTATCGGAATTTTATCTATTTATAGCAGCACTTATCAAAAAGAAGGCAAGCTTTGGCAGGTAATTTATCAACGCCAGATATTTTGGGTTATTTTAGGCCTGGCCCTTTTTTTGATCATGTCCAATTTTAATTATCGCCGGCTCTGGGATTTGACCTTCTTTTTATACGCCTTAGCCTTATTTTTGTTAATATTGGTATTTGTATTAGGTATTATACGTTTAGGCGCCCAAAGATGGCTAAGGCTTGGCTGGTTTAATTTCCAGCCTTCAGAGTTAACTAAATTAGTGATGGTAATATTTTTGGCCAGATATTTTAGCCGTCAATCTGTGGATAGTTTTTCCATGCTGGTGAATAATTCCGGGATATCGCGCTCTCTGATCTTACCTTTTATCTTTACGGCTATTCCCATGGTTTTGATTATGGAACAGCCGGATCTGGGAAGTGCGGCCACCATACTTTTTATATTAATCGCCATGCTTTATCTCTGCGGGGTCAGGCTAAGATACATCATTATTACCCTTTTGGTCGGAATTTTGTCTTTACCTATATTATGGCATTTTTTAAGAGATTACCAAAAGGAGCGATTAACGGTGTTTTTAAACCCCAATATCGACCCTTTGGGTGCCGGCTATACAATAATCCAGGCTAAGATTGCTATTGGCTCAGGCGGGCTTTTTGGCAAAGGCTGGCTCAGCGGCACGCAGAGCCAGTTGCATTTTCTTCCCGAATCGCACACCGATTTTATCTTTGCTACCTTTGCTGAAGAATGGGGCTTTTTAGGAAGCGTGGCATTATTGCTCTTGTATTACTTTTTAATCCGGCAAGGCATTGCCATTTCCCAAAGGACCAGCGACCATTTCGGCAAATCCCTGGCCTTGGGGATTTCGGTGATGTTGGGCATTCAAATTTTTATCAATATCGCCATGAATATGGGGCTTGCGCCGGTAGTGGGACTGCCTTTGCCTTTGATGAGTTACGGCGGCTCATCAATATTGGTTACCTTTATTTCTTTGGGTATACTGGCGAATATCGATAAGACCAGGAACGTATTTTAGTTGCAAGCAGCGGATGCCTTTCTTCTACTAGAATAAATGAACCTGTCGGATTTTCTCGCTCAGGGTCGCTTTTCCCGCCTCAGGCGGGACGCCAGAGTTCTTTCACATTTTCGGCGGCTGCTGAACTCGTCGCATTTGCTCTAGCAAATGCTCCTCAAACAGCATCGCCGTCCCAGTGTTGTCGGCTTCGCCTCCACTGGGATTCCCGAAAATGCTCAAGCTCCTCATGAGCTAAAAGCTCCATTCGCTCGAAAATCCGCCAGATTCATTTTTAGTATAACATCTTTTAGCGGGTGGCTTGGACTGATTTCGAGCGGGGCGTCCGAGGAATCCGAGCGGGCACGGTTGCCCCGCTAAAAATTTACCTGGCAGAGCGAGGGTCCGCAGGCGAGCGAAATTTTGCCACGCTGGGGCAAAATGAGCGTCCCCGCGAGAAACAGGCCAAGACAGGACCCGCTAAAACATTAAATAATGAATAATAATATGATAGGCGATGATTTGTTATTAGGAGTGAACAAGCCCGCTCGCTACATAGGTGAAGAATGGAATGTCTCCAGGAAGAATTTTGATGAGGCTGGCATTAAATTTGCTCTCTGTTTCCCGGATTTATACGAAGTAGGGATGAGCAACTTGGGCTTAAGAATCATTTATGCCATCCTGAATAACCTGGCTGATGTCTCTTGCGAAAGATTTTTTTCTCCGGGAACGGACTTGGAAAAAACATTGCGCGATAACCAGAAAGAAATTTTTTCCCTTGAATCTAAAAGAGGGCTTAAGGAATTCGACATTATAGGTTTTTCTTTGGCTTATGAGTTAGGCTATACTAATGTGCTGAATATTTTAGATTTGGGCGGTATTCCCTTGAAATCATCCGGCCGCGATGAAAAATTTCCTTTAGTTATCGCAGGCGGGCCATGCGCATTAAACCCTGAGCCGATGCACGAATTTTTTGATTTATTTGTGGTTGGCGAGGCCGAAGAAGCGATTTTAGAGATAATCGATACTTATAGAAAATTTAAGGAGCAATTTAAAGCCGCAAAAATAAAAAAACAGGACTTATTGCTTAAATTTTCCGGAATAGAAGGGGTATATGTTCCGTCTTTATATAAAGTCAAGTATGGGCCTGAAGGCAAAATCGAATCTTTTAAGCCCCAGATTAACGGTCTAGCGCAGAAAATTAAGAAGCGCCTGGTTAAAGATTTCGATAACGCCTATTTTCCCATGGATTGGCTGGTGCCATACATACAGACCGTTCATGACCGCATTACCTTGGAGATTATGCGCGGCTGCCCCAATCAATGCCGATTCTGCCAGGCCCGGCAGCAGTATTTTCCTTTCCGGCAAAGGAAAATAGGGAATTTATTAAATTTAGCCCTCCAGAGTTATAAGCGCACGGGTTACGAAGATATTTCTTTAATGGGCTTATCCGTAAGTGATTACCCGGACATAGAAGAGCTTCTGGAAAAATTAATCGGTTTATTTAAAGAAAAGGCAGTGGGTTTGTCTTTGCCTTCCCTGAAGCCCAAGGCCATGGTGGGCAATATGTCTTCGCTCATTGCCACGATTAAAAAAACCGGGCTTACCTTTGCTCCTGAAGCCGCCAGTGATAGGCTGCGGAATATTTTGGCTAAAGATTTTGATATCCCGAATTTTTTCAAGGCGGTAGAGCAGGCTTATCTTAGCGGCTATCGGCATCTAAAGCTTTACTTTATGATCGGCCTGCCTTTCGAAGCCCAAAAGGATCTGGACGGGATTGTAGAATTCGCTAATAAGGTTTTGGATTTAGGCAGACAGGTTAACCCAGCCCTTGCGCGCAAGGGCTGGGTTAATATCAGCATCAACACCTTAATTCCCAAGCCGCACACGCCATTTCAGTGGCTGGCCATGGAAGATTTGGAGAGCGTAAAATATAAACAGGATTACCTAAAGAAGAAAACACTAAACAAGAGAAAGTTAAAGTTAAGTTTTCATAATCGTTACATGAGTTTTTTGGAGGGAGTGCTTTCCAGGGGTGACAGGAGATTAAGCGAGGCTATACTGAGCGCCTTTAAAAAAGGCGCAAGATTTGATGCCTGGGACGATTATTTTAAATTCGATATCTGGCTTGATGCCTTTAAGGAAGGCAATATAAATCCGGATTTTTATTTACAAAAGAGAGGGGCAGAGGAGTTTTTGCCTTGGGATTTTTTAGATATCGGCATGCCTAAAGAAGCATTGCTGAGAGAATTTAATACAATAAGCGATTTGAATGTGCCAGCGCAAGCGCAAGCAAGGTAATCTTATCCCCTAAAGCACATTTTTGACACAAATTTAATTACTTTAAATCAATACAGTTATCTGCTTTCTTAAAAAAATACTTGACAAAGAAAGGGTTTTCTGTTATATTCTGTGTCTACCTTGACAAACGGGAAAGGTTAGGGTATAATTTGCTATTGTGAAGACAAAAAATAGCGCGATTGACAAATTTGGGTAGTTGATTAATTCGACGGAAGGGCGCAAATATTTTTGAATTTGCAGGCGTCCCGAGATTCTGTCGGGACGTCTTTTTTTTGCCTTAAAAGGCAAAAAAAAGACTCCGAGCCGCGGGAAGCGGCGAGGAGTAAGATAGATTATGTATCCCCGTAAGGGGTTTGCTCTTTTGACAATTGGATAGCCAAGCGGACCCAGAAAAAATTCTTTTAAGGGTTTTTTTTGAGGTCAATTTTTTGAGGTAAACAAAAAAGAATCATTTAGAGCCGTTATACAAACTATTCTCGAAGTTTTTTTCGGAGAGTTTGATCCTGGCTCAGAGTGAACGCTGGCGGCGTGGATTAGGCATGCAAGTCGAGCGATGCCCCTTTGGCGAGGTTGGCTGACCGCAAGGAAGGCTGGCCAAGGCAAAGGGGACATAGCGGCAGACTGGTGAGTAACACGTGAGTAATTTACCTTTAAGTCGGGGATAGCCTTGCGAAAGCGAGGATAATACCCGATGTGTCCCTTGACACGCAAGTGTCAAGGGGTAAAGGCGGTCCGTAAGGATTGTTGCTTGAAGATGAGCTCGCGTCCTATCAGCTAGTTGGCAGGGTAATGGCCTACCAAGGCAATTGACGGGTAGCTGGCCTGAGAGGGTGGTCAGCCACACGGGGACTGAGACACTGCCCCGACTCCTACGGGAGGCTGCAGTCGAGGATCTTTAGCAATGGGCGAAAGCCTGACTATGCGACGCCGCGTGAGGGATGAAGGTCTTCGGATCGTAAACCTCTTTCGATGGGGAAGAAAACCCCGATTAATCATCGGGACTGACGGTACCTAGAGAAGAAGCCACGGCCAACTCCGTGCCAGCAGCCGCGGTAATACGGAGGTGGCGAGCGTTACTCGGATTCATTGGGTGTAAAGGGCAGGTAGGCGTTCCATCAAGTTAGAAGTGAAATCCTTTGGCTCAACCAAAGAACTGCTTCTAAAACTGGTGGAATTGAGGCTAGAAGAGGAGAGCGGAATTCCCGGTGTAAGGGTGAAATCTGTAGATATCGGGAGGAACACCTGTGGCGAAAGCGGCTCTCTGGTCTAGCCCTGACGCTAAACTGCGAAAGCTAGGGGAGCAAACAGGATTAGATACCCTGGTAGTCCTAGCCGTAAACGATGAGCACTAGGTGTTGGGGAGTAATCCTCAGCGCCGTAAGATAACTCGTTAAGTGCTCCACCTGGGGACTACGACCGCAAGGTTAAAACTCAAAGGAATTGACGGGGGCCCGCACAAGCGGTGGAACATGTGGTTCAATTCGACGATACGCGAAGAACCTCACCAGGGCTTGACATGCAGGAAGTAGGAAGCGGAAACGCCAACCACCTGTCAAATCAGGAGCCTGCACAGGTGTTGCATGGCTGTCGTCAGCTCGTGTCGTGAGATGTTGGGTTAAGTCCCGCAACGAGCGCAACCTTTATCTTTAGTTGCTACTTTCAAAACCGCAAGGTCTAGAGAGGCACTCTAAGGAGACTGCCCGCGATAAGCGGGAGGAAGATGGAGATGACGTCAAGTCAGTACGGCCTTTATGCCCTGGGCTACACACGTGTTACAATGCCCACTACAAAGCGTTGCCAAACCGCGAGGTGGAGCTAATCGCAAAAAAGTGGGCTCAGTTCAGATTGGAGTCTGCAATCCGACTCCATGAAGACGGAATCGCTAGTAATGGCGGATCAGCTACGCCGCCGTGAATACGTTCCCGGGCCTTGTACACACCGCCCGTCAAGCGATGGGAGCTGGGGGTACCTGAAAACTTCACTTGTTGAGGTCTAAGGTAAAACCGGTGACTGGCGCTAAGTCGTAACAAGGTAGCCGTACCGGAAGGTGCGGCTGGATCACCTCCTTTCTAAAATTTTTTCTCACGAAAAAATTTTAGCTCATAGCTCATAGTTCGTAGCTTATAGGGTTTTCCTAAGAGCTAAGAGCCAAGAGCTATGAACTGCGCGAAAACGCAGCGCTTGGCTATTTTCAATTTAAATTTTGGGAGTTCTCTCCTGCTTATAATCAGCATGAGCGAGAGGGCTTCTTATTTATTGTGTAACGTGTCCGCCACTGAAGCTTTGGCGGACAGGTAATGAATCAGGGCATTACACCGAAAGGCAATACACTTAAATTCGGGCCCATAGCTCAGCCCGCCTTCGCGCTACGCGATACGGCGGGTCCGCCGTAGCGAATAAAATGAGCGTAGGCGGATTGGTTAAGTTGAGAGCTATGGGGCGCGATTAAAGATTTGGGCCCATAGCTCAGTTGGTTAGAGCACAGCCCTGATAAGACTGGGGTCGAAGGTTCGAGTCCTTCTGGGCCCACCAGCTTTCGCGGAGCGAAAGCGCAGTCCCGAGCGACTTTTGCTTTATAGTCGGTCGCGAGGGACAAAACAGTCTGTCAGTTTGTCCCTCGTCACCGATAAGTAAAATTAGGGTGACTCGGGATTCGTTTCTCGCCTTAAGTAAAACTAAGGCTCGAAACTTCAGGGGGCGTAGCTCAGCTGGGAGAGCATCTGCTTTGCAAGCAGGGGGTCGGCAGTTCAAATCTGCTCGCCTCCACCAGAAATTTCATTAATGAAATTTCTGGTGGATACCAAAATAATGTATTTTGGTATCTTCGTGACTCTTTTTATAAAGCATAAATTCGTTTCGCGCTTTGTTGTGCGAATCTATGCTCTTTGACAACTTATACAAGTAACAAGGTCAATTTGATCTTGCAAAGTCCCGAGCAACTTTCTGTAAAAGGATGGTTGCGAGGGATGGGTAAAACTACAAAGTCCCGAGTGGCTATCTATTTATAGGTAAACCACGAGGGACAAAATAACCGAGTGAGAATCAGATATAAATTTCTGGAAGTAAAATTGCGGAAATTTATGGTCAAGCTACAAAGGGTCTATGCACGGATGACTTGGTTAGGTGAGGCGATGAAGGACGGGGTAAGCACCGATATGTCTCGGGGAGTCGCAAACAGGCTTTGATCCGGGAAATTCCGAATGAGGCAACTCATCACTAGTTATATAGTGATATCCCCCCGATGAATTCAATAGTCAGGGGGAAGCGAACCAGGAGAAGTGAAACATCTAAGTAACCTGAGGAAAAGAAATCACCGAGATTCTCTTAGTAGCGGCGAGCGAAGAGGGAACAGCCTAAACCTTTTTTCCGCAAGGAAAAAAGGGGTTGCGGGACCTCGATGTGGGATTGTGGATGGATAGTAGAAGTATCTGGAAAGATACGCCAAAGAGAGTGAAAGCCTCGTATACCAAATCTTGAAGCACCCTAGAGGTATCCCAAGTACTACGGGACACGGGGAATCCTGTAGGAATCTGGGCCGACCACGGTCTAAGGCTAAATACTACATCTAAACCGATAGTGCACAAGTACCGTGAGGGAAAGTTGAAAAGAACGGCGGTGAGCCGAGTGAAATAGAACCTAAAATCATAGACCTACAAGCGGTAGAAGGGCTATGCTATTTGCGCAAGCGGATAGAATGCCTGACTGCGTACCTTTTGCATAATGGACCGACGAGTTACTGTGTGGTGCGAGCTTAAGGCCGCGTAATCGGCCGCAGGCGTAGCGAAAGCGAGTCCTAATTGGGCGATTAGTACCATATAGTAGACCCGAAGCTGAGTGATCTACCCATGGCCAGAGTGAAGTCCCGCGAAAGCGGGATGGAGGCTCGAACCCGTCATTGTTGAAAAAATGTGGGATGAGCTGTGGGTCGGAGCGAAAGACTAAACAAACTCAGAAATTGCTGGTTCTCCCCGAAATATTTCTAGGGATAGCCTCGGATAAATTAAATAGTAGGGGTAGAGTGCTGAATGGGTTACAGGGCCTTACTAGGTCGCTGAGCCCAACCAAACTCCGAATACTACTATTCTTACTCCGGGAGTAAGACAATGAGGGCTAAGCTTCATTGTCAAAAGGGTAACAGCCCAGACCGCCAGCTAAGGTCCCTAAGGATAGGCTAAGTGGTAAAGGATGTGACTTCGCTTTGACAACCAGGATGTTGGCTCAGAGGCAGCCATCATTTAAAGAGTGCGTAACAGCTCACTGGTCGAGCGATCTTGCGCCAAAAATAATCGGGGCTAAGCCTATTACCGAAGCTGCGGGTTCGCCCCGCCTTTGGCGGGGTGAGCGGTAGGGGAGCATACTTTAACGGGTGAAGGCGTACCGCAAGGAGCGCTGGACGTTAAAGTAGGGATTATGTCGGTATAAGTAGCGAAAATGCCTGCGAGAAACAGGCACACCGAAAGTCTAAGGTTTCCTGGGGAAGGTTAATCCGCCCAGGGTTAGTCGAGCCTAAGCTGAGGCCGTATGGCGTAAGCGATGGATAGTCCGTTAATATTCGGACACCAGCTAAGTGGCGTTAAAACTTTTTGTATGACGCGGGAGGTTTAGGGCTGCGCAGTGTTGGATGTCTGCGTTCTTTACTGAGTAATCAGTAGAGGGGATCCTGAGGGTTTCCGAGGGGGAAGTGTTCTAAAACCATCTGCCAAGAAAAGTATAAAGAGGAGTTGCTTAGTTGTTCGTACCGGAATCCGACACAGGTAGACCTCCAGAGAATGGTAAGGTGCTCGAGATAACTCTCGTTAAGGAACTCGGCAAAATAGCCTCGTAAGTTCGCAACAAGAGGCGTCCCTCACCAGCAACGGTGGGGGATCACAGTAAAGTGGATCGGGTGACTGTTTAGTAAAAACACAGCACTCTGCAAACTCGAAAGAGGAAGTATAGGGTGTGATACCTGCCCGGTGCTGGAAGGTTAAGGGGATTTGTCAGCGGGTCGTAAGATTCGCGAAGCTTTGAACCGAAGCCCCAGTAAACGGCGGCCGTAACTATAACGGTCCTAAGGTAGCGAAATTCCTTGTGGGGTAAGTTCCCACGCGCACGAATGGTGTAACAACCTGATCGCTGTCTCAACGAGAGACTCGGCGAAATTGTAGTGGCGGTGAAGATGCCGTCTACCCGCATCAAGACGAAAAGACCCCAGAACCTTTACTGCAACCTGCTATTGGATTTTGGTTCAATATGTGTAGCATAGGTGGGAGGCTTTGAAGCCTTGGCGCTAGCTAGGGCAGAGCCGCAATGTGAAATACCACCCTTATTGCACTAAGACTCTAACTTGTTGCCGTGAATCCGGCGCGAGGACAGTTACAGGCGGGCAGTTTGACTGGGGCGGTTCCCTTCTAAAAAGTAACGAAGGGGCCCCAAGGTTGGCTCAGGGCGGTCGGCAATCGCCCGTGGAGCGTAAACGCATAAGCCAGCTTAACTGCGAGTCCGACAGGACAAGCAGATACGAAAGTAGGGGTTAGTGATCCGGTGGTTGAACGTGGAATTGCCATCGCTCAACGGATAATAGGTACTCTGGGGATAACAGGCTTATCGGGCTCGAGAGTTCACATCGACAGCCCGGTTTGGCACCTCGATGTCGGCTCATCCTATCCTGGGGCTGTATAAGGTCCCAAGGGTCCGGCTGTTCGCCGGTTAAAAGGGTACGCGAGCTGGGTTTAGAACGTCGTGAGACAGTTCGGTCTCTATCTGATGTGGGCGTAAGGATACTTGAAGAGGAGCTTTCTTCAGTACGAGAGGACCTAGAAAGACGGACCTCTGGTGTTCCGGTTGTCCTGCCAAGGGCAAAGGCCGGGTAGCTATGTCCGGAAGGGATAAGCGCTGAAAGCATCTAAGTGCTAAGCCTCCCTCAAGAATAGGTATCCCTCCCCGCCGTAAGGCGGGGTGAAGGCTGGTCGTAGACTACGACCTTGATAGGCGCTAGGTGTAAGATCCGTAAGGATTTTAGCTAAAGCGTACTAATCAGCCAATCGGCTTGGCCTCATTTTTTCGCTTTAGCGAAAAAATGACCCCGAGCTTTCTTCATGCAAAAGTGTTGGAAGCGAGGGGTAACTGATTCAACCGGTTTGTTTGTAGTTTTACCAATACTTGTAGAAAGTTGTCGAGGTTTTTTGTCCCTCGCCTCTGACTTAAAAAAAGACAGAGGCTCGGGACTGCGGTTTTCTGAGAATTTTTAGCTTGAAAACCTTGGAGTGCTCATACTGAGGGGGAAACACCCGTTCCCATTCCGAATACGGCAGTTAAGCCCCTCGAGGCCGATGGTAGTGTAGTCGTAAGGCTATGTGAGAGTAGGTCGGCGCTCCTTAAAATTTGCCGCCAATCGCTAAGGTTGGCGGCATTTTTTTAGCGGCAAATTTTAACTCCGCCGAATGCGCCAAAAATTTTCTAATGTGCCTCCAGCGAAACGCATAAAATCTTTTTGAAAATGCCTAAAGCCTCCATTCCTGTCCGCCAACGCTTTGTGGCGGACGCTCGCACCTCGCCATCTGCACTTTAGGGTAGTAGTAAAAAAATCTCTGTTAGATTTACCGACTTTCTACGTCTATTAAGGCAGAAAGGAGGTAAATATGAGTGGTGCAATTTCTGTGGAAGTAATCTCAACAAAGATATTTGAAATAAGAGGTAAGAGGCAGAAGAGTTATGTTAGATAGAGACCTAGCTATGCTTTATGGCGTACCAGTTAAGGTCTTGAATCAGGCAGTAAAAAGAAATCTAAAGCGCTTCCCGAGCGATTTTATGTATCAGCTTACAAAACAAGAGTTTGCAAACTTGAAGTCACAAATTGTGACTTCAAGTTCAAGGTCACAATTTGTGACCTTGAAACGGGGGCAAAATATTAAATATTTACCCTACGTTTTTACCCAAGAAGGTGTGGCAATGCTCTCTAGTGTATTAAACAGTGAAAGAGCTATTCGAGTCAACATCCAGATAATGCGCGCGTTTGTGAAGCTAAAAGAATTGCTTTTATCTCATAAAGAGTTAGCAGCAAAAATTGAAGCTTTGGAGAAAAGATACGCCGAACACGATGAGCAGATTAAATATATTTTTGAGGCCATTAAACAGTTACTGGAGCCGCCGAAACAGACGCAGGCAATTGGGTTTAATGTTTAAAACTCAATCCCGTCTACTCGCTCGCTGCGGTGCATGGGTATTTAATGCTCCTGCCGGTTTTCTCGCTCAGCACGATTTTTTAACGCCAATGGTCTTTCGCGTTTCGGTGGCTGCTGAACTCGCCCTTTTTGTTCTAACAAAAAGGGCTCAAACAGCATCGCCATCCCGAGATTGCCGTCCTCTCGGACGGCCTCGGGATTCCCTCAGCGCTCAAGCTCCATTGGCTAAAATCGTGATTCGCTCGAAAATCCGTCAGGAGCATTTTTAGAGAGGGTGTATGTATTGCTCGCACCTCGCCAGGTGCATTTTTTGGAGTTGACAAGGGATAAAATGGGGGTAGAATTAAAGTTGCTGCAAGGAAGTGGTAAATGAGGTTAAAATAGTCGCAAATTATAAGGCACCTTCTAGAAGATAGGGGGTGCCGTTTTATTGTTTGAAGGGGGTGAATATGAGCAAATAGTAAGTTGTATTACCATTGTTTGTTTTGTGTTTCTGGTGATAGGCTGTGCTACAATAATTAGTGGTAGAAATCAAAGCTTGCCTGTTGTTTCTACCCCCAGCGGAGCAAAAGTAATAGTTAATGGTGTACAACAGCAATCTCCATGCACTTTGGTATTGGATAGAAAGCAGCCGTTGTATCAGGTTAGGGTAGAAAAGGATGGTTATGAGCCAGTAGAAATAACATTGCGTAAAGGAGTAAATGGTTGGGTATGGGGCAATCTTATATTTGGTGGTATTATTGGTCTGATAGTCGACCTTTGCACAGGCTCTGTTAACAAATTTACTCCTACAGAATTGGAAGTAAGTTTAGTTCAGAAAAAATTAGGTCTAAATGATTTGAAGAGCAAAGATATATTATTTGTTAAACTTAAAGAAGACATTCAATAATTGAAACCCTCACGCCGCCATTACGGCTGGGGGATGTTTTTATTTATAATTATTAATAAGCAGTAAAAGAGTTCGTTTCTGATCCTTTGTGCTTCGCACAAAGGACTGCGCTAGATAAAAAATTAAGGCGCTTGACCCTTGCTCGCTCACGCTCGCAAGGACTTCGCTAAATAAAAGATTAATGTGCTCGTTTTTGAATCCCAAGCTCGAAAAGGGCTTGAGGCACTTTGCTTTCGCAAAGTGTCAATGGTGGAACTAATAGCAGCATTGAATTTTTGATTTGGAGGGTATAATAGGGCTAAGATGTTGAAGATCGGCACATTAAAATTGAAATCCAATCTTATTCTTGCGCCTATGGCTGGAATAACCGACTTGCCTTTTCGTATGCTCAACCGTAGGTTTGGCTGTGAGCTGGCTTTTGTGGAGATGATTAATTCCAGTTCTATCAGCCACAAAAGTAAACGCACCCAAAAGATGATTTCTTCAAATAAATTTGAACGGCCCCTAGGAATGCAGCTTTTGGGTTGTGAAGAAAAGTTTATGCAGAGGGCAATGGACGTGATCAATGAATATGATTTTGATATTTTGGATTTTAATGCTGCCTGCCCGGTAAAGAAAGTGGTACGCCGCGGGGAAGGCGCAGCTTTACTTAAAGATCCCGGGAAATTAAGCAGGATTTTAAAGATTGTGGTGAAAAAGACAAAGGTTCCGGTGACCGTAAAGATTCGTTCCGGCTGGGATAAGGATTCCATAAATGCCGTAGAAGTGGCATTAAGTTGTCAGGATGCGGGCGCCTCCGGGGTCTTTATCCACGGCAGGACCAGGGCCCAGGGGTATAGCGGCGTAGTGGATTATGGCATCATCAGGGAAGTGAAGAAGGCAATAAAGATACCGGTGATTGCCAGCGGCGATATCTTTAGCCCGCAATTTGCCAAAAGGATGTTTGATGAGACCGGCTCTGACGCCGTAATTATCGCCAGGGGCGCATTGGGTAATCCCTGGATATTCCGCGAGATAACGCAATATTTGAAGAGCGGAAAAATTATAGACAGGCCTTCCCCGCAACAGGTAGCTCAGGTGGCGATCGAACACTTGAAGATGTGCGTTGACTTTTACGGAGAAAGAAACGGCGCAATAATCTTTCGCAAATTCTTCAGCCGGTATACCAAAGGATTCCGCAAGGTGAGGAGGTTAAGGGAGTTATCCAGCCGGGTGAAAACGAGAGAGGAGATGGCCGAGATTATCCGGAAGTGTGCGGATTTACAGGAATAAAGTGGACGGGGGGGTAATTCTTTGAATCCCAAGCTCGAAAAGGGCTTGGGATTTTTAATGAGGCCACAACTTGCGGAGCGCCTGCCTGACGGCAGGCAGGTAAGCGAACGTAAGTTGTCTGGCCGAATTAATCCCGAGCTTGCGAGGGATTGGTTTTGGGGGTATAATATATTTAACCAGGAGGTGCATATGACAAATTCATCTAAGTTTTTTGTAGTTATTGGTTGCCTTTTAATGGTGTTAGCAGTTATCTTAAAAGTTACGGGATTCGTCAACCCAGCTGTGATGAGAGTGATTAAACCCAGCAGTTTTTTAATTCTGGCTAACATCTCTTTTGTATTAGCTATTCTTGTCAAAAAATCCTGATAAGGTCTTCGCTGTTAATAAATATGTTTTGATAGAACTGGTTTTAGCGGAATGAGGGGACGTCTTTTCAGCCAATCCCTGCCTGCCGCCTGCCTGTCTACCGACAGGTAGACCTGACGGCAGTCAGGGCAGGCAGGGGAAGGGTGGCCCCGTTAAATTATCCCAAGCGCTAATTTAGCTTTAGGTCCTTCGCTTCGTCCCCTGCGGGGACTCCCTTTGGTCGCTTTAGGATCAATCCCCGACTGGTGATAGCGGGGGATTGAATTTTTTTGGCATTCTGAAATGGAAGTGGTATAATTAAAAAAGAGGCAGTTATGGAGAATAAGAGGTTAGCGGGGTCTATAAGTATTTTGGTATTAGCGGGCTTACTATTTGCGCGGACTAATTTTGCCGAAACCATTACTCTTAAATCGGGTAGAAGAGTGCAAGGAACGGTAATTCAGAAAACAGGTGAAAAAATAAAAGTAGATACCGGTGGCGGCATGTTGAGGACGTATGATCTTAATGACGTTAAAAGTATTGATGGGAGAAAAGCAGAGTCCTATAGGCCAAATGTAAAAGCCCAAGAGGAAAAAAAAGAATTACCTCTAACGCAGGAAAAAGGCGCCTTAGGCAGGGGAATAGATTATCTGGATAATCAAATGTATAATGAGGCAATAGCAGAATTTACCAGGGCAATAGCAATAAACCCTAGCGATGCCGATGCCTACTACAACCGAGGGCTCGCCTATTCCTTAAAACAAAAATATGATAATGCCCTGGAGGATATGCGCAAAGCAGCGGCATTAGGATATGCTGTTGAGCCCGAATTTCTTGAAAGACTCAAGAGGGCCTCAGATAGAGAAAAATCGGATAGTTCACCCGCCCCAAAGTAAAGCCTGCCTGCCTTGTCTGCCGACAGGTAGGCGGAAGTGTACCGGTATTAAGGTAGAAACTGTACCTAAAAATAATGTATCCCAAGCGCTAGCCCACCGTTAGGCCCTTCGGTCGCACATAGTTAAAAATTAAGGCTCTCTTTAGGGTCAATTTCAGACTACTTATAGATAGAAATTGAATTTTTGGTTCGTAGGGATATAATAAAGGAGGAGGTTTTAGATTAAATGAGGAAAACGTTAAGTTATCTTTGCAGGCGGGCGGTTGAGCTGGGCGCAAAAAAGGCCAAAATTATTCCTGCCGGGACGATTAAAACTGCGCCTTGGGTAAGATACAAATGCCAGTTTGGTTGCGATGGTTTCGCAGGGTGCCTTACCTGTCCGCCAAATTCACCTCGGCCTGAAGAGACGCAGAGAATAATCAATTCTTATTCCAAGGCTATCCTTATCCATACTCCCAGCGGATGGAAGGCGGATATTTCCGAAATTGTTTCCAAGCTGGAAAAAGAGGCCTTTCTGGCTGGTTTTTACAAGGCATTCGGGATGGGAGCAGGCCCTTGCAGGCTCTGCCGGGAATGCGACTGGAAGAACGGCTGCAGGCATGCGGATAAGGCCAGGCCATCTATGGAGGCATGCGGTATAGACGTGTTTAAAACCGCGCGCAATAACGGATTTACTATTGAGACCCTGGATTCATCCCGTTGCAAAGCCGCTTATTTTGGCCTGGTGCTTGTGGAATAGAAAATTAGAGTACTCTTTATTGGATTTCTATGCATAAATATCTTTTTGTGGGTTTACTTTTAGTCTTTATCTTCACTTTTTTTAGCCGTAATAATGTAAGGAGCGTTAACGAGGTAGTCTCGGCTATAATAGAAGAGCCCCTTCAGAGCCGGATATATAACCACGATACAATAGAGTTTGTAAAGAACGGTTATGCATATAGCCTTACTCCGCTTTTTGATTATGAAATAAACGGCTTGTTAGTGAGCAAGGTGAATTACAATCTCTTCAGTACGGACAAGTTTGAAAGGCTGTTTCCTTTTGATGTCTGTTTAATCTGGGGCAGCAATGTTGCGCGGGGGCTTTACCGGGACACTAGAGTAAGGTTCTCTCAGGACTGCCGCTGGTGCTGGGCTGACTGGTATGGCAATGTTAATTTTAATCTTAACGAACTATCCAATAACCATTTACTGGTTGATAATAACAAGGTGCTAAAGCTGCTAAAGCTTATGGTCCGGGGCGACCAGATAAAGATTAAAGGCAAGCTAGTCAACATTCAGGCCAAACTCGCAAATAATCCGGGGCCATATGATATAACCTGGAATAGCAGTCTTTCCAGGCAAGATACCGGAGCCGGAGCCTGCGAACTGATTTATGTCGAGCAAGCAGAGATTTTAAAGAAGGCGAACGTGATTTCCCGGACTTTATTCCGGTTCAGTTCTTACGGGCTGCTTTTCCTGATTGCCTGGAAGATTATTAATTTCATCAGGGAACTTATAATGGATTAGGGGCGTCTTTTAAGGAGACTGATAATATGAATATTTTTGTAGGTAATTTATCGTTTGAGGCCAAAGATGCAGATGTATATAAACTTTTTATGGGTTTTGGGAAGGTGACTTACGTATCCATTGTAATGGATAAGAAAGGCACTAAATCCAGGGGGTTTGGTTTTTTAGAGATGCCTAGTGAGCAACAGGCGCAAGCTGCCATAGCTGCTTTAAACGCCAAAGAATTTATGGGCAGGACTCTTAATGTTGAACCAGCGCGGCCTAAACCAGAAGTAAACAGGGAGAGCAGGAAAAAAGAGAAGATGCGTCCGGATTTTAAAACAGAAACTCAACACTATGCCCCGGATGATAAGCGTGAAAATCAGGTAAAACCGCGGTTTAATCCGGTTTTTAAAAGAACCGGCGGATATAGAGGAGGCAGGCGAACGATCAGCTTTATGAAAAGGCGCGCACAGGCCGGCATTGAAGAGCCGTATATACCCCGGAGGAAAAACCAAGAGAATCCGATGCGTTGGCGTAAAAAACAAGAGCAGCCCAAGCCTTGGCAAAAAAAACGAGAAGAATCTAAGCCAGGAGAGAAAACTGGAATTAAATCTAAACCCCGGCAAAAAAGTAGTAATCGCAAGAAACAATTCCGTTTTAAGGGCAGAAAAAGGCCGGGCTAAAACAGCGGAAGAACTAATAGCAGCATTGAATTTTTTGTTTTGAGCGCTATAATGTTGATAAGCGGGTATTAAGAAGGCTTATATATGAAAATAAATAAGAAGGTTAAATGTCACAAATGTAAGACCCAGGAAAAATGTTGCCGGCTCGGGGCATGGGTAGATTTAGAAGAGGCCAAGAAAATACTGGCACTAGGAATAAAGGGAGGAGATTTCTTTCATCTGGAAAAAGACGATAGTTTTCCTTCCGGATACAAGACCGGCACGAGTGTGGAAGATGGGTCATGCACCTTTATCACTCGCAACGGGTTGTGCGCCATTCATAAGATTGATTACAGCCTGAAGCCCAGCCACTGTAAGGAATTCCCCTATGAAAACGGCAAGTTATCTTCCATTGCCAAGTATTTGTGTGTTGTTGTGAAATCAAGGCACAAAAAGAAAACAGCCCGGGCTGTTTCAGGTAAAAAATGAATTTTGGGACGCCCCTTAAGGGGCCACAATTACAAAGGAGACTCTATGGTCGAAAGAAGCGAATATAAAGGCAAGCCGTTAATCGTCATCAAAAGAAGCGAGGATGATAAATATCCTTTTTCTTTCGGCGTGAGTAAAGCTAAGTTAATACTTGATAATATCGAAGAAATAAAGAAATTCGTAGAAGAAAATAGTAACAATTAAAGGCCAAGAAAAGAAAACAGGGACGTCTTTTTAGCCAATCCCTGCCTGCCGCCTGCCTGTCTACCGACAGGTAGACCTGACGGCAGTCAGGGCAGGCAGGGGAAGGGTGTCCCCGATAAATTAATCCCAAGCGCAAAAACGCTTGGGATTCTTTTGGCATTTTGAAAGGTAAGTGGTATAATTGAAATGAAAAAGTAGGAGAAAAGTACAGATGTAGCGTATGTGGTAATGAAGTTACTGTAACCAAAGTAGGTGGCGGAACGTTAGTCTGTTGCCAAAAGGAAATGCAGAAAATCGAGGATTAAAGGGAGGCTTAAAATGGGTAAATCAGTAAAGGGGACAAAGACAGAGAAGAATTTACTTGTGGCCTTCGCAGGAGAGTCACAGGCGAGGAACAGATATACTTATTTTGCCAGCGCTGCCAGAAAAGAAGGCTTGGAGCAGATAGCCAATATATTTATCGAGACAGCCGAGAATGAAAAAGAGCACGCCAAGTTATTCTTTAAATATTTAGAAGGCCAAGATGTGGAAATTACCGCTGTTTATCCGGCAGGAATGATTAAAGATACAAAAAGCAATCTTGAGGCAGCAGTTGCCGGTGAAAATATGGAATGGACGGTTATTTATTCTGATTTTTCTAAAACCGCCAAAGACGAAGGCTTTCCGGATATTGGCCGGACCTTTGAGCAGGTTGCCAAGGTAGAAAAATTCCATGAGTCCAGATACCGCAGGCTGATCAATAATGTTGCCAATGGTGAAGTATTTAAGAAGAAGTCAGCGGTAAAGTGGCACTGTATTAACTGCGGTTATGTCTTTGAAGGAAACGAGGCGCCGAAAGAATGTCCTGCCTGTAAGCATCCTCAGGCATTTTATGAGGTGTTGGCGGAAAATTTTTGATTGGGGGGGGCATTTATGGACGACCTATATTTAACCAGAAGCGGTTACGAGAAATTAATCGAAGAGTTGAATTTCTTAAAAAGTGAAAAACGCAGACAACTAAGTAAAGCGGTAGGGGAGGCCAGGGCGCATGGCGATATTAGCGAGAATGCGGAATACGATGCCGCTAAAGATGCGCAAGGATTGAATGAAAAGCGGATTGCGGAGTTAGAGTACAAATTAGCCCATGCGCGGATTATCGAAAACGAGGATATGCCTTCTGATGAGGTTTTAATCGGAGCAACAGTTTTGCTTAAGGATTTGGATTCGCAGGAGGTGTTGAAATATACCCTGGTCTCAGAGACAGAGGCAGATTATGCCGAAGGTAAAATTTCCCTTACTTCTCCGGTCGGAGCAGCCTTATTGAATCACAAGGAAAAAGAAATAGTTGAAATCAAGGTTCCTGCAGGGTTTTTGAAATACGAGATATTGAAAATATCCAGGTAAAAGACAAGACAAGACCTCGGTTGCGTTGTCATGAATTCTCGATAGTCCCAGGTTTTAAAAGGCTTGGGATTTTTGGTTTTAGCAGTTATAATATATGGAAATAAAGGAGGCTTATGCAATTTGCTGAACTAAGAAAAGAATTAAACAACATTGTCTTTATTACGGTGCGCGGGGAGTCAGAAGATTATTTTGAGGCTGTGATTTCCAAGGGCGAACTGACGCATCTTAGTTTAAGGCTGGAGAAGTTTTTCGGGCCTCGGGTATGGCCTTCCGAGAACAAGTTGTCAGAAGAAGTCGAGAAGTTCCTCGATGAATTTGGCGGCATCATGTCTAACCAAACTCTTTATTTTCGTAAGCAGGATAATGAAACTGCATTTGCGATGTTCTGGCCATGGTCGGATGGAACGCGTATTACCGTGAAGATTGGCAGGAAATAAAATGAAGGCTAAGCTGGCCAAGAATATTCTGTTGATTAGTTTATCCATATGCCTGGGTTCTACAGCTTTGGCTTACGGCAGTATCCATGATCGCTATGACCGAAAAGGCAGGATTTTTTGGCACGGCCCGGCTAACTTAAAAAAAGTGGCTTTGACCTTTGATGACGGGCCAAGCGAATATACCCTGCGCATCCTGGATATCCTGAAAGAAAATAATGTCAAGGCTACATTTTTTGTAGTGGGTAAAAACGTGGACAGATACCCGCAAATATTCAAGAGAATAGTCAAAGACGGCCACGTCATAGGCAATCACTCTTATTCCCATCCTTATATGTTCCTTAAATCTTCGGCTACAATAAGACAGGAAATTGAAAATACCGAAGCGGTGGTACGAAAATTCTCGGATAAAAAGATGTTTTTATTGCGCACTCCTTACGGAGTAGAGAATCCCTGGGTATTTAGCGAAGCCAAAAACCACGGCTATACCCTGGTGAAATGGTCGGTAGGCGGCAGTGATTGGAGGACAACTAACAGCGATAAAATAGTAAAGAAGATTGTTGATAATGTTCACAACGGTTCAATTATCAATTTGCATGACGCCAGACGCCTAAAGATACATCCGCATTGCCAGTCAACGGTTAATGCGCTGCCTAAAATTATTGCCAGCCTTAAACAAAAAGGATACCAGTTTCTTACTGTGCCGCAGTTATTAGTAATAAAGCCGAAATTAGCGGATAAAATATGAAGCTATCTAAACTTACCATTGGTTTTGCTGCCTATCTTATCGTCTCTGCTTCTTTTGCCAGCCTAGTGTGGAAATTTATTGAAAAATTAATCGGCAAAAGCAATACCCAAATGTTAGCCATCGTATTTTTATCTTGCCTCGCTGTCTTTGTTCTGGCTTGCCTGATTAAATCCCGCCTGGGTGTATTCAGGTTTTTTATCAGCCTGGTGATTATCTTTGCGGCATTGATCTTTAGCTGGCAGCAGCCTTATTTTACGGAAAAATTTCACGTGGCGCTATATGGTTGCTTGGGATGGCTGGCCACCCGCGATTTAAATAAGAATAGGATTTTACTAAAGAATGTTTTACTGGCGTTCCTATTCGCCTCTCTAATCGGCATTCTGGATGAGGGTTTCCAAAAACTTCTGCCTTATCGCGTGTTTGAAATCAGAGACATGCTTACCAACATCACCAGCGTTGCTTTCGGCATTATCTTATTTCTAAACAAATGAAGAAGTTTATCCTGACATTAATCATTATCGCAGCCATATCGCTGTTTTTTAATGCCAGTCTTTTTAATCCTTACTCCTTAAAAATACACTTTATGGATGTAGGGGAGGGTGATGCGATTTTGCTTCAGGCTAAAAATGAAAATGTTTTGATTGACACAGGCAATCTTTTAAGCGGATATAAAATTGTAGACTATCTAAAAAAGAATAAGGTTAGAAAAATAAAATATCTTATCCTGACCCATCCTGACTTAGACCATATCTCGGGAGTATTCTTTATCTTGCCTAAATTCGAGGTTCGGGAAATCTGCGACAACGGCCAAGGGCTGACCGATGCCGATGAATATCGCTGGTATGAAACCCTGGTGCGTCAAAGAAAAAACTATGCAGTTTTAAAGCAGGGCGATAAACTGAAAATAGGGAATATTAATTTGGATATTCTCTGGCCGATAAATACCCGCCAAGGCTCGTTTAATGAAAATTCATTAGTGGTTAGATTAAGCGGAAACAATTTCAATTGCCTGTTTGCCGGCGATTTGGACAAGATATCCGAGCAGCGGTTATTAGCCGTGAAATTGAACTTTAAGTCAAAGATTTTAAAAATCGGCCATCACGGGTATATGGATGCAACTTCCCCGGAGTTTTTAGAGGCAGTATCTCCGGAGGTTGCGATTATCAGCGCAAGCCGTAAAGAAAAGGTGCCTTCGGATGTTACCTTGGATACACTGAAAAAGAAGAATATCAAAATTTTCCGCACCGACGCCGACGGCAATATAGTAATTATCCTGGACAGAAAAGGTAATTATATGATAAAATTAGAGAGGCAAAAATAAAGATTAAAATTCAGCCAGGAGGTGAATATGTGTAAGACTTGCGCTGCGCATAAAAAGCCAAAAAAGAAAAAGAAGAAATAAAGAAAGCACTTTCTTCCAATAAGAATACAGAATAGGGGACGCTTCCAGAATAGGGGACGCTTCTAATTTTCAGAATAGGGGACGCTTCTAATTTTTAAGTTAGATTCTCCCTCCTTTTACGTCTATTAATAGTAGTGGAAAGGAGGGATTTTTTATGCCTAGAATAAAAAGATTAATTCCCGCAGAGTCAGCCTTGCATATTATGTGTAGGGGTAACAATAGACAAGACATATTCAGCCGAGAAGAGGATAAATTAAATTACTGCACACTGCTACACGAATTAAAAGAAGAGAATAAAATAGCCATTTTTCATTACTGCCTGATGGATAACCATCTCCATTTGATTGTTTGGCTTAGTTCTCAAAGTAGGATATCAAGGTTTATGAAGCAGGTTAATCTTTCTTACTTTAACTATTTTAAGAAGACTTATGGCTATTCCGGCCACTTATGGCAGGGCAGATTCAAAAGCAATATAATAGATACGGATATTTATCTTTTACATTGCGGCAAATACATAGAACTTAACCCCGTAAGAGCAGGCGTTGTCCAGATGCCAGAAGAATACCGATTCAGCAGTTACAGTCATTATGCAAAAGGTAGTTACGATGCAATAATCACCGATACTCCTGCTTACCTTGCGCTATCTAATTCTGAAGAAGAGAGGAGAAAACATTACCTTGAATTTGTAATAGATAGCGGTGTAATTAATAGCGAAAGGCTAATTAAACACCTATTCATTGGTAGCGAATCTTTCAGAATAAAATTGCAAGAATATTATGGGATGAGAAATGAGGGCTTCAAGAGAGGTAGGCCGAGGAAGGAAGAAAAATAGAAACGTCCCCTATTCCTTTAACATTCCTGCCTGGACTACCCTGATCATGAAATTTATTTTATTTAAGACCGATAAAATGGGTTTGGTCAGTTTTTCCGACGCGGTGGAAGTTATCGGGGAGGTGCGTTCCAGTATTTTGCTGGAAAATCATGAATACCGCTTAGGAATCCGTTTCGCGGAAATAAAACAGCAGGATAAATCAGAAATCGGTTCTTTTGTCGAATCCACGCTCAGGCCTTAGAATTATCCTTGCGAAGGTTAAAAGTTTTGACTTTTCAAAGAAAAAGCAGTAAAATCTTCAACGTGAAGATTAAGCTTATCATATTCATCATATTATCCGTTTTGTTTTCTGTCGGCCCTGCCTTTGCGGAAATATCTATAAAGGCCGAGGTGGATAAAACCAGTATCACTACTGATGAAGCCCTGACTTATAAACTCATCATAACTTCTACGGATAACGAGGCGCCTCAACCCCAGACACCTGACTTTGCGGGTTTCAATGTATTATCGCAAGCCCAATCCTCTACCTTTTCTTACCTTAAGACAGGCCCCAAGACTATTTTAGTGCTTGCCTTTATTCTGGCGCCTTTAGAGGTAGGAAAATTTAGGATTGAGCCAAGCGTAATCAAGCTCAAAGGCAAGACTTATGCCGCGGATAGTTTTGAGATTGAGGTTGTCCAAGGCAAGGCCAAACCGCAAGCCCCGCCAGAAGAAAAACCAGCTTTACCTGAAGAATCCCAGCCCGAATCAGAGCAACCCCAGATTACTCTTTAAAGGCTATTCCTGCCTTGGTTATTTATTTTCTGTTGGCTTGAAGTTTGTGTCTCGATTGGCTGGAAGGCTCTCTACTTGAAGCTGTTATTTCCAACGGTCAGCGTCAGGTGGAAACTGTAAGCCGTCTGTTTTTCCGCTGGGATTAATGGTAATAGTAATACCGCTGGGGAAGATCAGTTTTTGGGAGCCATCCTGATATGTCTCAGTGCGTTTTACTGTATCGGGATTGTATTCTATTATTTGCCTGCCATCAGGATGCTCATTTACGGTAATGCCATCCGGTAAGGTTGTAGTTTTTACACCATCTGGTCTTATAAGAGTGAAAGGTAGAAATGCCATTTGCGTGTTCTTGGAAGGTTGGATTTGATCGTCGTCTCTATTTCTAATTCCCAATCCTATCTCGACATCATCAAATTGAGGATTTTTATACATATTTTCGAGTTCCTTCAGGGGATCAATGAGTTTGATTTTATCTGTGGTCGCAGGTTGAGCCCCAATCAGGCCAGGATGTTCTTTGAGAAACCCATCCGGTGTATACTCGTTACCTTGATAAAGAATTTTTTCGGTTAGTCCATTAGAATTTTCGATGGTTTGGATCTTGTCTGTGCCAACCTGAGGCCCAATCAAATCAGGATGACTCTTTAGAAAATCATCCGGCGTATAATCTTTACCTTCATACATTATCTTCTCGGTTAGCCCCTGGTCGTTATTGATGATTTGGATGTTGTCTGCGCCAGCGTTAGGAGGAACATAGGTAGAAGGAACCCTCTCAAGACCGCCGCCTTCTGTTATACGCATCATTTGTTCATTTAGCATAATTACATCACCGGAATTTAATTCTATTTCTTTATGAGGATTTGATAATTCACCCTCGATTCCGCCGCTTTTTGTATCTATAGGCTGAATTATAGTCTCCGGACCCAGTTTATCTAGATTAAATTCTTTAGTGTCAGGCGTTACTGGCACAGGTTCAATATACTGCTCTTCAAAATGTTGCTCTTCTATAACCACAGGTGGGCCAATCAATATCCAGGCTCCGCCGCCCTTTGGCTCTATAGGTTGGATTATACTATTAGGCCCAAGTTCACTAGTATCAAACTCCGTAGCTACTTTTTTAAACTCTCCAGGTGGAACATCAGTCATAATTTTATTAAACTCTTCAAGATTTGGTGGTTTAGTTACAAAATAAGGTCCAGAATCAGGGCTATTCATAATCATACGAGTTATAGCTGTTTCGTTATCATCATTGAGCCCATTATTATTGATGCTTTGGATGTCATCGGTCTTTGGTTGGATGATGCTGCCTGGTCCGCCGTTATCAAAATTAAATCCTTTTATTTCAGGAGTCACAAAGTCAGCAGATTTATCAGCCAATAGTCCTTCGTTGACATCTATCCCTGACCCCACGAAACCTTGCGGACCTACATTTAAGGAGGGGTGGATAAGGGTAACGGTGGCAGAAGGCGTATCCACATCCACAAAATTTGCCTCAGGCGCGATACCCAAGTTAATATTATTAATATTAGACGTAAATTCTAATCCTTTGCCATATATGTCTCTTTCAGGCAGAAAACCCATATCAGCGATATCAGGCCCAACACCATAGGTATCTACGCCTGTTCCCATGTCTTCTGTTCCCATGTCTTCTGTTCCTATGTCTACGCTGCCTATATCAAAGTCCGAGACTTGTGCCTGTGCCAGATACACTGTTGAAAAAATTAGTAACGTGTTCATCAAAAGTAGCGCCACAAAAGTTTTCCGGCCAAGGCTTACTGCTGGAAAAATTTTTCTAGAGTTTTTAGTTTTCATTTTAACCTCCAGGTTTATTCGTATGGTTAAGTATGCCTTATAATTTGGCCATTTCAAGGCCATCCAGTGGCTTTTAAGAAAACGCTTTCAAAGACGACAGGGAGACCTGTTTTCTCTCGGCTACTCTTTAAGCCTTGTTTTCAAATGCTTGTATAGTATAATATCTTCAATATGGAAAAGCTGCACGAAATAGCTATTCGCTACATAAAGGGCATTGGGCCGAAGAGGGCAAGGGTGTTCAATAAACTCGGTATCAAGACCATCGAAGACCTCTTATACTATTTTCCCAAACGCTACGAAGACCGCACCAAATTCCTCAGTATTTCCCGGCTTAAGGAAGGCGAATACCAGACCATCAGAGCCCGGGTGCTGGCAACAGGAGAAAAGCAATCCTGGAGAAGGAGGGGCTTTAAGATTCTGGAAGTAGCCGTGGGCGATGATACGGGAAAGCTGTTTTGCGTCTGGTTTAACCAGGCTTATTTAAAAGACTATTTTAAGCCGGGCACAACCCTGATATTATACGGCCGGATAGAAAGATACGCCGGCAGGCTGCAGATGAATTCTCCGGAATTCGAGATTATTTTGGACAAAGAGGATGGGTCTTTAAGTATCGCAAGAATAGTGCCTACTTATACCTTGCCCGAAGGAATAACCCAAAGGAATATGCGCAGGATTATTTACCAATTACTCGATGAATACCTGCCCAAGATAAATGATTTTTTACCTTATGATATAAGGGCAAGGAATAATCTTTTAAATCTTGCCCAGAGTTTGCGTTTTATTCATTTTCCCGATAATTTAGGGGCTCAGAAAGAGGCTTATCAGAGGCTTTCTTTTGAAGAATTCTTTTTGTTTCAATTGCCCCTGGCTTTAAGAAAATCAAAAAAGAAAGAGAGACCGGGCATTGCGCATAAGTTAGAAGGAGATTTGGCAGATAACTTCGCCGCCAGTTTACCTTTTAAATTAACCCTGGCTCAGAAAAAGGTGGTTGACGAGATAAAATCCGATATGGCCAAGCCGCAGCCAATGCAGCGGTTATTACAGGGAGATGTAGGTTCAGGTAAGACCGTAGTGGCTACGATTGCCAGCCTTACCGCCATTCAGGGCGGATATCAGGCGGGTTTTATGGTGCCCACCGAGATTCTGGCCAGGCAGCATTTTGAGAGAATAAAGTGTCAAAGTGTCAAGGTGTCAAGGTGTCAAGGAAAAAAGATAAATATAGGATTGCTTACCAGTAGTGCTACTAAAAGCGAAAAAGAAAAGATTTATCAAGGAATAAAAGAGGGTAAGATAGATTTGGTTATTGGCACGCACGCTTTATTGGAAGAAGGCGTGCAATTTAAGAATTTAGGTTTAGTGGTAATAGATGAACAGCACAAATTTGGCGTGGGTCAAAGAGCCCTTTTGCCTGAGAAGGGCGTTAATCCCGATGTCCTGATTATGACTGCCACCCCTATCCCGCGCACTTTAGCGATTACCTTATACGCAGACTTGGATGTTTCCGTGATTAACGAGTTGCCTCCTGGCCGGGTGGCAATTAAGACTCGGCTTTTTTCCCAGAAAGAAGAAAACCCGGCTTATAATCTGGCTAAAGAAGAGATTAAGAAGGGCCACCAGGTTTATATTATTTATCCTGTTATCGAAGAGTCGTATGCTTTGGATATTGCCGGCGCCAAAAAGATGTATGAAGAGTTTAAAAAGAAAGAGTTTAAGGATTTTAGATTAGGCCTTATCCACGGAAGGATGAAGCAAAAAGAGCAGGATGAGATTATGCTTAAATTTAAACAAAGGCAGCTGGATATTTTAGTCTCTACTACGGTTTTAGAAGTGGGCATTGATATAGCTAATGCCACCTGCATGATTGTGCAGCATGCTGAGCGTTTTGGCTTAAGCCAGCTGCATCAGTTGCGCGGACGCGTGGGCAGGGGCGCTCAGGAATCTTTTTGCCTTTTGATATCCAATGCCGCGAGTGCCGAAGCCAAGGCCAGGATGGAAGCAATGGTCAGGTATAATGACGGCTTCCGGATTGCTGAAGAGGATCTCAAGATAAGAGGCCCGGGTGAATTCTTTGGCCAGCGCCAACACGGCTTAAGCGAATTAAGAATAGGTAATCCTTTGACCCAGATGCAGTTGTTAAAAAGGGCGAGGGAGGAGGCGATAAGGCTGGTCAGCCTCGATGCGAATTTAGTATCCAGGCAGAACTTAGCCTTAAAAGAGAAACTCTTGCAGAGATTCCCCGAATATGAAAAGCTGATAGTGGTGGGATAATGCGTATAATTTCCGGCCAATATAGAGGCAGGACGATTAAGATGCCCAAAGGTATCCGGCCGACCCAGGATAAGGTCAGGAAGGCTTTGTTTGATATCTTAGGGGATATCGAAGGGCTATCCTTTTTAGAGCTTTTTGCCGGCTCAGGCGCAGTTGGCTTGGAAGCCGTCTCTAGGGGCGTAAAAGACTTGACCTTGGTAGAGCATAACCGCGACTGCCTGTTTGTCTTAAGGAAGAATATTATATCTTTACAGTTAAAGACCTGTAACATCTACCCCCTAGAAGCTGAAAAAGCCATCAAGAACTTGCACCGGGATAAAAAGAAGTTCAATATTATCTTTTTAGACCCGCCATATTATAGGGGTTTGTTCTCTCGCCCCCGCAAGAAATTGGATAATAGGGGCTCGGGATCAACGGGTAACTTTAAAGAGCAGCCGTTGTCAAAAAAAACCTTGCAAATCTTAGGGGCTTATGATATATTAGCCCCTCACGGTATAATTGTAGTGCAGCATTTTAAAAAGGATAGTCTCCCAGGAGCAGTGGGAGATTTAAACTTATTTAGGCAGTCAAGATACGGGGATACTGTATTGTCATTTTATAGAAACTATGTGCCAGAAAGCAATATATGCCGGAAGTTTTGACCCGGTTACCTACGGCCATATTGACCTGATCAAAAGGGCGCTCGAGATATTTTCCGAGGTTATTGTGGCGGTTGCCCACAATCCCCATAAGAAGCCGCTTTTTAGCGTGAAGGAAAGGGCGGCTATGCTTAAAAAGGTAACCTCAGACTTAAAAGGGGTAATCGTTGACGATTTTCATGGCCTGGTAGTGGATTATGCGCATAAACAAAGGACGAAAGTGCTCATTCGCGGATTGCGCATGATTTCGGATTTTGAATATGAATTCCAGATGGCTTTAACCAATAGAAAGCTCTCGCCCGACATTGAGACCATTTTCCTAATGCCGCAGGAATCCTACAGCTATCTTTCCTCAAGACTTTTGAAAGAGGCAGCTTCTTTAGGTGCGGATTTATCCAGCTTTGTCCCGGATTTTGTCGAGAAGGCGCTGAAGAAAAAATTGCTCAAAGGGATTTAATCTCGATAATTTCATGAAAATAAGTATTAATAAGATACCGCTTGAGGGAGTAGTTTTCAGCGAGGATATTTCTCCTAAAGGATTAGATTTAGAAACCGAAATCGTTAAATTTAACGGCCCGCTAAAGATAAGGGCAGAGGTATCCAGGATAACGAATGCGATTACCGTAAATTTATCTTTAACCGGCTCTTTGCGTTTAATCTGCGGCCGCTGCCTTAATGATTTTGAAATTAGTTTAAATAAGGACCTGAGATTAAACTATCCGGCGAATAAGTCCGAGCCAGTGATTGATTTAGACCCGGATATCAGGCAGGAGATAATCTTGGATTATCCGCTCAAGCCTTTGTGCCAACCTGATTGCAAAGGCCTATGCCCGAAATGCGGCAAAAATCTGAATGAAGGAGGTTGTTCCTGTGGCTCTACCTAAAAAAAGACATTCTAAGGCGCGGGGAAGAAGGCGCCGCACGCATTGGAAATTATCCGGCCTGAATCTTGTGCCTTGCCCGCAATGTAAACATCCCAAATTAGCCCACCGCGTTTGCTCGGTTTGCGGCTATTACAACGGCAGGCAGGTTGTGGAGATTGAGGTAAAAGAGAAGAAGAAAAAATCTTAGTTAATTGGTGAGTGGTTAATTTGTGAGTAGAAAAACTCCAATTAACCAATTAACCAATTAACCAATTAACCAAATGAAAATCATAGTTGACGCCATGGGCGGCGATCATGCCCCAGGCGTAGTAATTGACGGCGCGATAGCCGCGGCTAAGGAATATCATCACGAAATTGTCCTTGTAGGCGACGAACCAAGGATAAAATCCCTTCTCAGCAAGGCCAGGTATTTTGGGGATAGGGTTTCGGTGCATCCGGCCCAAGAAATAATTGAGATGTCCGAATCGCCAGCCGCCACTGTGCGTAAAAAGAGGGATTCTTCCATTGTCATTGGAATAAACCTGGTTAAAGAAGGCAAGGGAGACGCTTTCTTTAGCGCCGGCAACACCGGCGCTGTGATCTGCGCAGCAACTTTAGATTTGGGGCTTTTGCCCGGGGTTGAACGGCCGGGTATCGCCATTGTTACCCCGAGCGTAAAAGGAATATCTTTGATTGTGGACGTAGGAGCGAATATAGACCCCAAGCCATTACATTTGTTGCAATATGGAATTATGGGAAGTGCTTATTTACAGAATATATTTAATAAGCCCAATCCGGTTGTCGGTCTTTTAAATGTAGGCGAAGAAGAGACGAAAGGCACGGATTTTGTCAAAGAGACTTATGAGCTGCTTTCGAAAAGCAAACTTAATTTTATAGGCAATGTAGAAGGAAAAGCCCTTTTCTCCGGTAAATGCGATGTGATTGTCTGCGATGGTTTTGTCGGCAATGTGGCCTTGAAGGTCACCGAAGGAACCGCGGAAGCAATACAGATCTTTTTAAAACGGCATCTTCTTAAGGCAAATCTATTCGGCAAAATCGGCATTCTTTTATTAAAAAATACCTTTACTAGATTTAAGAAAGAGTTGGATTATGCTGAATACGGCGGCGCGCCTTTATTGGGGGTTAATGGCGTGGTAATTATCGGCCATGGCCGCTCCAATGCCCGGGCAATTAAGAACGCTATCCGGGTTGCCGGACAGGAAGTAGAGCATGGGATTAACCAGAAGATTATCGAGGCCATCAAGCTATGAAAAAAGTAGGCATTATTGGCGTAGGTGAATACCTGCCGAGCAAAGTTTTAACCAATGCGGATTTGGAGAGGATGGTCGATACCTCTGATGAATGGATTACTACCCGCACAGGGATCAAACAAAGGCGATTAGCTTCCAAGCAGGAGGCAGCTTCAGATTTAGCCACTAAAGCCGCAAAGCAAGCCTTAAATGATGCGGGTTTAAAACCTGAAAGCGTAGATTTAATCATTGTCGCCACTATTACTCCGGATATGCAATTTCCTTCCACAGCTTGTTTTGTCCAGGCTAATCTGGGGGCCAAGAATGCCGCTTGTTTGGATATCTCGGCTGCCTGCGCCGGATTTCTCTATGGAATAGTTACAGCCCAGCAATTTATTGCCCAGGGTACTTATAAAAATGCCCTGGTAATTGGCTCGGAGATTTTATCTTCGATTACGGATTGCAAGGATAGGAATACTTGTGTTTTGTTCGGGGATGGCGCAGGCGCAGCAGTATTGGCTGAGGTAAAATCAGGCGGAATTCTTTCTACATATATAGGTACTGACGGCACAAAAGCGGATTTGTTAATGATTCCCGGCGGTGGCTCGCGAAATCCTACCAGTCATAAAAGCATTGATGAGCAGCTCCATTATATAAAGATGCAGGGTAATGAATTGTTTAAGCTGGCAGTTATGCTTATGACTGAGGCAGCTCGGGTGGCCTTAAAGCGCGCAGGCTTAGCCTGTTCAGATGTAGATTTGATTATCCCGCATCAGGCTAATGTGCGCATCATTATGGCTATGGCTAAGAAATTAGGCTTACCACCCGAAAAGATTTACCTTAATATTGAAAAATACGGCAATATGTCTTCTGCTTCTACGGCCACGGCATTATGCGAGGCAGTGAAAAAAGGCAGGGTTAAGAAGGGGGATATTGTTCTTTTAGATGCCTTTGGAG
>Ga0315283_10000292_pt1 | contig 35332 bp, 28 predicted proteins | sample YL17G09_0_MG_FD_204541 | JGI IMG/M metagenome (GOLD analysis project Ga0315283, IMG submission 204541) | Sediment microbial communities from Yellowstone Lake, YNP, Wyoming, USA - YL17G09_0 | ecosystem: Environmental > Aquatic > Freshwater > Lake > Sediment | place: USA: Wyoming | collected...
AGCGAGCCGTGTCCGCATTGAGGCTGTCGGTCCTCGACCAGTCGACGGCGGCGCAGGGCCGCAGCCAGGACAGTGCGATCCGCGAGACGCTGGAACTCGCGCGGCATTGCGACGCGCTGGGCTACCACCGCTACTGGGTGTCGGAGCACCACAACAGCGACAGCATCGTCGGCACGGCGCCGGAAGTGCTGATGGCGGCGATCGCCGCCACGACCGCGCGCATCCGCGTGGGCAGCGCGGGCGTCATGCTGCCGCATTACGCGGCCCTGAAAGTCGCCGAGCAGTTCCGCGTGCTGGAGGCGATCGCGCCCGGCCGCATCGACCTGGGCGTCGGCCGCGCGCCGGGCTCCGACCGGTTGACGGCGCATGCGCTGAATCCGCATGCCAACGCCGCCGACGAGTTTCCCCAGCAGGTCCTCGACCTGCAGGCCTGGGTTTCCGGCACGCCATTGCCGGAACGCCATCCGTTGCGGGCGATCAAGGCGCATCCGTTGGGGCCCACCCGACCCGAACTCTGGATCCTCGGCAGTTCGGATTACGGGGCGCAGCTGGCCGCACACTTCGGCCTGCCGTACGCGTTTGCCTATTTCTTCAGCGAAGGCCGCGGTGTCGAGGAAGCGCTGGCGCTGTACCGGCAGAATTACCGCCCCAGCGCTCGCCACCCGCGGCCGCAGGCAACCATCTGCGTGTGGGCGCTGGCGGCCGACACCGAAGCCGAGGCAAGGCGCCTGCTGATGACCCGAGAATTCTGGCGCGTCGGGTTCGAGCGGGGGCTGCGCCAAGCCCTGATCACGCCGGAAGAAGCCGCGGCGTATCCCTACACCGCGGCCGAGCAGGCGACCATCGAAGCACTGCGCCGGAAGGCGCTCGTCGGCACGGCCGAGCAGGTCGCGACGCGTCTGGCCGAGCTCGCGCACCGCCTCCAGCTCGACGAACTGGTGGTCGTCACGTGGACCTACGATTCGCAGCCCCGGCATCGCTCGTACGAACTGCTGGCGCAGGCTTGCGGCCTCGCCGCGGTCGCGGGCGCGGTGCCGGCCAAGGGGCCGGGCGCCGCCACCGACTGATGGATCGCGCGCTGTCGGCATAACGGCGCCCGAGCGAGGGGCGGCTGCCGGCCGACTTGATACACTGCGCGAAAGGCAATATCCCGGTGCGCGCGTCCGCGCGTCCGTTCTCAGGAGAACACTGATGCACGCCACCAACCACCAATACCGCCTCGCGGCCCGGCCTGTGGGCATGCCCAAGGCGGAGGACTGGCATTTCACCGAGACCCCTGTCGGCGAGCCCGGCGACGGCGAGGTGCTGGTGAAGGTCCTCTACGTTTCGCTCGATCCCGCGATGCGCGGCTGGATGAACGACGCCAAGTCCTACATCAAGCCCGTCGGCATCGGCGAGGTGATGCGGGCCGGGGCCGTCGGCCGCGTCACGGCCTCCCGGCATCCGCAGTTTGCCGTCGGCGACCACGTTGTCGGCTCGCTGGGCGTGCAGGAATACGCCATCGCCGACGGCAAGGGCCTGACCCGGGTCGATCCGCGCCTCGCGCCGCTGCCGGTTTACCTGTCGACGCTCGGCATGCCGGGCATGACCGCCTATTTCGGGTTGCTGGACATCGGCAAGCCACAGGCCGGCAACACCGTCGTCGTGTCGGGCGCCGCCGGCGCCGTGGGCACCGTGGTCGGGCAGATTGCGAAAATCAAGGACTGCCGGGTGGTGGGCATCGCCGGCGGCAAGGACAAGTGTGCTTACCTCCGCGACGAACTGGGTTTCGACGCGGCGATCGACTACAAGGGCGAGGACGTGAAAAAGGCGCTCGCGCAGCATTGCCCCAACGGCATCGACGTCTATTTCGACAACGTCGGCGGCGACATCCTCGACGCCGCGCTGACCCGGCTCGCCCGCGGCGCGCGCATCGTCATCTGCGGCGCGATCTCGCAGTACAACAACACGACGCCGGTGAAAGGCCCCGCCAACTACCTGTCGCTGCTCGTCAACCGTGCGAGCATGACCGGCATGGTCGTGTTCGATTACGCCGACCGCTACGCCGTTGCGGCGCGCGAGATGGCGGGCTGGATGGCGGCCGGAAAGCTCAAGTCGCGCGAGGACATCGTCAGCGGACTCGACCGGTTTCCGGACGCACTGCTGATGCTCTTCCGCGGCGAGAACACCGGCAAGCTGGTGTTGCAGGTGGCGATCGAATGACGCGGGCAGGCTGGGCCCGGATTCGCGCAACAGCAGCGAGGGCCTGGAATCACGAACAACCGGAGGACAACCATGGATGAGCAGCTGCGCCTCGCTGCACTCGAGTATCACCGCTTGCCGCGGCCCGGCAAGATTTCGATCGCGCCCACCAAGGGCCTCATCAACCAGCGCGACCTCGCTCTGGCGTATTCGCCGGGCGTGGCGGCCGCCTGCGACGCGATCTTCGCGGATCCCGCCGAAGCCCGCAACCTCACCTCGCGCGGCAACCTGGTGGCGGTGGTGACCAACGGCACCGCGGTGCTCGGCCTCGGCAACATCGGGCCGCTCGCCGGCAAGCCGGTGATGGAAGGCAAGGCCTGCCTGTTCAAGAAATTCTCGGGCATCGACGTCTTCGACATCGAGCTCGACGAAAACGACCCCGAGGAACTCGTCAAGACGATCGCGCGGCTCGAGCCGACCTTCGGCGGCATCAACCTCGAGGACATCAAGGCGCCGGACTGCTTCTACGTCGAGCGCAAGCTGCGCGAGCGCATGAAGATCCCGGTGTTCCACGACGACCAGCACGGCACGGCGATCGTCGCCGGCGCCGCGATCCTCAACGGCCTCAAGGTCGTGGGCAAGGACGTCGCGAAGGTCAAGCTCGTGTGCTCGGGCGCCGGTGCCGCGGCGATCGCGTGCCTCGACCTCATGGTCGGCGTCGGGCTGCAGCGCGAGAACGTGATCGTCTGCGACAGCAAGGGCGTCATCTACGCCGGCCGCGAATCGCCGATGGAGGAAAACAAGGCGCGCTACGCCCGCGACACCGCGGCGCGCACGCTGGGCGACGCGATCGCCGGCGCGGACATCTTCCTCGGCCTCTCCGGCCCCAGGGTGCTGACGCAGGACATGGTCAAGGCCATGGCGCCGTCGCCGCTGATCCTCGCCCTCGCCAACCCCGAGCCGGAAATCCTGCCGGAGCTCGCGCGGGCGGTGCGCCCCGATGCGATCATCGCCACGGGTCGGTCGGATTACCCGAACCAGGTCAACAACGTCCTCTGTTTCCCGTTCATCTTCCGCGGCGCGCTGGACGTGGGCGCGACCACGATAACCGAGGAAATGAAGCTCGCCTGCATGCGCGCGATCGCGGAGCTCGCGCATGCGGAACAGTCCGACATCGTGGCCCAGGCCTACGCCGGCGAGGCGCTGTCGTTCGGGCCGGAATACCTGATCCCGAAGCCGTTCGACCCGCGGCTCATGGTCATCGTGCCGCCGGCAGTCGCCCAGGCGGCGATGGACAGCGGCGTGGCCACCCGCCCGATCGCCGATTTCGACGCGTATCGCGACCGCCTGTCCCAGTTCATCTACCACTCCAACCTCATCATGAAGCCCGTGTTCGCGGGCGCCAAGCACGCGCCGAAGCGCGTTCTCTACGCCGAGGGCGAGGAGGAGCGCGTGCTGCGGGCGGTGCAGGTCGTGATCGACGAGGGCCTGGCGCGACCGATGCTGATCGGCCGCCCGGAAGTCATCGCGTCCCGGATCGAGAAGCACGGACTGCGGCTGGCGGCGGGCCGGGACTTCGACCTCGTCAACATCAACAATGACCCGCGTTATCGTGCCTGCTGGCAGCTCTACTACCAGCTGATGGGGCGCAACGGCATTTCGCCGGAGGATGCGAAGGAGGCGGTGCTGCGCAAGCCGTCGCTGATCGGCGCGCTGCTGCTGCAAATGGGCGAATGCGATGCGCTGGTGTGCGGCACCGTGGGCAAATACGGAGCGCACCTGCGGCACGTCGCCGACGTCATCGGCCAGCGCGACGATGCGCCGGTGTTCGCGGCGATGAACGGGCTGATGCTGCCCAATCGGACCCTCTTCATCTGCGATACGTACGTGAACCGGGATCCGTCGGCCGAGCAATTGGCCGAGATCGCCCTGCTCGCCGCCGAGGCGGTCCGGCGGTTCGGGCTCGCCCCGAAGGTTGCACTGCTGTCGCATTCCAATTTCGGCAGCGACGACTCGAAGTCGGCGCGCAAGATGCGCGAGGTGCGGCGCCTGCTGGTCGAACGGGCGCCGGGGCTCGAGGTCGACGGGGAAATGCACGGTGACGCGGCGCTGTCGGACGCCATCCGCGCGCGGGTCCACCCCGACTCGTCGCTCAAAGGTGAGGCCAACCTGCTGGTGATGCCCAATCTCGACGCCGCGAACATCTCGTTCAACCTGCTGAAGATCACCGGCGGCGACGGCGTCACGATCGGGCCGATCCTGCTGGGCGCAAAGAAGGCAGTGCTGATCGCCACGCCGTCGGCGACGGTGCGGCGGCTGGTGAACCTGACCGCGCTCGCGGTGGTCGAAGCGGCGGCGGGCGCGGGCTGAGGCGCCCGCCGGTTGCGGCGGGATCCGAAGGCCGGTCGCGCCGCCCGCGGCAGACCCCACCTATGACGCGCATCCTGCATCGGCAGCTTCGCGGCACGCTGCCGCTCGCCGTCGGCGGGCACGGGATTCGCATCGTCGACGACCAGGGCCGCGAGTATATCGATGCCTCCGGCGGTGCCGCCGTGTCCTGCCTCGGCCACGGCCATCCGGATGTGCTGCGGGCGATGCACGCGCAGATCGACCAGCTCGCGTATGCGCACACGCGCTACTTCTCGACGCCGGTGGCCGAGGAGCTGGCCGACGTGCTGATCGCCCATGCGCCCGCGGGCATGTCGCACGTGTATCTCGTCTCCGGCGGGTCGGAGGCGGTCGAGGCGGCGTTGAAGCTCGCGCGGCAATACTTCGTCGAGATCGGGCAGCCGCAGCGGCGCCACTTCATCGCGCGGCGCCAGAGCTATCACGGCAATACGCTGGGCGCGCTCGCGGTCGGTGGCAACGAGTGGCGGCGGCGGCAGTTCGCGCCGCTCTTGATCGACGTGACGCACGTGTCCCCGTGCTACGAATACCGCGACCGCCGCGCCGACGAATCGGCCGAAGCCTATGGCGCGCGGCTCGGCGCGGAACTGGAGGAGGCGATCCTGCGCCGCGGGCCGGACACCATCATCGCGTTCTGCGCGGAGACGGTCGGCGGCGCCACGGCCGGCACGCTGCCGCCGGTGCCGGGGTACTTCAGGCAGGTGCGCGACATCTGTGATCGCCATGGCATCCTGCTGCTCCTCGACGAAGTGATGTGCGGCATGGGTCGCACCGGCACGCTGCATGCAGTGGAGCAGGAGGGCATCGTTCCCGACCTCATGACCATCGCCAAGGGACTGGGCGGCGGCTACCAGCCCATCGGCGGAGTGCTCGTGCAGGAGCGCATCATCGCGGCGCTCGCGGGAGGCAGCGGCTTCTTCCACCACGGTCACACGTACCTCGGGCATCCGGTCGCGTGCGCGGCGGCGCTGGCGGTGCAGCAGGTGATCGCGCGCGACCAACTGCTCGCTGCGGTGAAGACGCTGGGCGCGCGCCTCGCCGACCGGTTGCACGCGCGGTTCGACACCCATCCGCACGTCGGCGACATCCGCGGCCGCGGGCTGTTCATGACCATCGAGCTGGTTGCCGACCGGCCGTCGAAGCGGCCGTTCGATCCGGTCTTGCGCCTCCACGCGCGCATCCTGGCCGAAGCCCTCGCCCGCGGCCTGGTGGTCTATCCGATGGGCGGCACGATCGATGGCCGCGTCGGCGACCACGTGCTGCTCGCGCCGCCGTTCATCGCCACGCCGGCCGACATCGACGAGATCGTCGCGCGGCTCGGTGCGGCGGTGGATGCCGCGCTGGCGACGCTCCCGGCGCCGCAGGCCGCGCCGGCCTGACGGTCATTCGGCGGGCGTCACCTCGCTCTCGTGCCAGCGTGACAGCGCCAGGCGCGACAGGGCGACCGTGAGCGCGAACAGCGCCACGCCGCTCACCGTGATCAGCGCCAGCGCCGCGAAGAGGCGCGGGATGTTGAGCTGGATGCCGGCGAGCAGGATCTGGTAGGCGAGCCCTGCCCCCTGGCCGCCGGTGCCGGCGACGAATTCGGCGACCACCGCGCCGATCAGCGACAGGCCGCTGGCGATCCGCAGCCCGCCGAAGAAAAACGGCAGTGCGCCCGGAATGCGCAGCCGCAGCAGGATCTGCCAGCGGCTGGCGCGGCACATCCGGAACAGGTTGAGGAGGCCGGGATCGACGCTGCGCAAGCCCAACGTCGTATTGGAGATGATCGGGAAGATCGCGACGACGACGGCGCACAGCACGAGCGCGATCCGCGTGTCGCGGACCCAGATGATGATCAGCGGCGCGATGGCGACGATCGGCGTCACCTGCAGCAGCACGGCATAGGGAAAGAGGCTCATCTCGATCCAGCGGCTCTGCACGAACACCAGGGCGACGAAGGCGCCGGCGGCGATCGAGATCGCCAGCGCGGTGAGCGCGATGCCGAGCGTCACGCCGAGCGAAGCGGCAAGCAGCGCGCGGTCGGCGATCAGCGTGCGCAGCACCGCGAGCGGCGACGGCACCAGGTAGGCCGGCACGTCGCAGGCGACGACCAGCGCCTGCCACAGCGCGAGCGCGACGGCGGCCACGAGCGCGGGCGCGGCGAACGCCAGCACGCGGGACGAAGCGGCGGCGGCCTTCATCGTCAGCTGCGGGCGCCGGAGGCGGCGTTCGCGACCAGACCCGACAGGCGCTGCGCATGGGCGGCGAAGGAGGGTGCGAGCCGGAACGCTTCGGTCCGCGGATAGGGCTCGTCGATCGCGACTTCCGCGATAACGCGCCCGGGCCGCGTGGCCATCACCACGACGCGCGTGGACAGAAATACCGCCTCGACGATGCTGTGGGTGACGAACACGACGGTCAGCCCCCGCGCCGCCCACAACGCCAGGAGCTCGCTGTCGAGGCGCTGCCGCGTGAACTCGTCGAGCGCACCGAACGGCTCGTCCATCAGCAGCACATCGGGCGCGGTGACGAGCGCGCGCGCGATCGACGCGCGCATCTGCATGCCGCCCGACAGTTCGCGCGGGAACTGCCGCGCCGCGTCGGCCAGCCCGACCAGCGCGAGGGCCGCCGCGACGTCGCCGTCCGCCGCGGCGCGCGGCGTGCCGAGGAGGTCGAGCGGCAACCGGACATTGGCCTCGATGCGCGCCCACGGCATCAGCGTCGGCGCCTGGAACACCATGGCGAGGCGGCGGCCGGGGACCCCGGTGGCGGCGTAACCATCGCCCCACCAGCGCACCGTGCCGGCATCGGGCAGCAGGAGCCCGGCCATCAGGTTGAGCAGCGTCGTCTTGCCGCAACCGGACGGCCCCAGCAGTGTCAGGAACTCGCCGGGCCGGACGACCAGATTCACCGGCGCCAGCGCGGCGGTGCCGGTAGCATAGGTTTTCCGGGCGCCGGCGATCTCAACTACCGGCACCGGCTGCGTGGCCATCGCGGGGTTCGTCAGGGCAGGACCCGGACGTCGCGGACGATCGACAGCGTGTACGCGTCCTGGTAGTCGATGCCGGCCTTGGTCAGGTTCGCCGAGCGCAGGAATTCGATGGTGCGGGTCCAGCGCGCATCGGTCATCGTCAGCAATCCCGCGGTGCGCGCGTCGCCGCCGGTGACGATCGCGTACTCCTTCATCTTGCGGTGGCTGTAGGCGAGGAGATCGTCGCTCATCTCGGGATTGTCGCGCTTGATAAGCGCGTTGCCGGGCGCCGGATTGGCGAGGTAGCTCTTCCAGCCCTCCGCCGAGGCACGGACGAAGCGGGCGAGCGCGTCGGCGCGCTTGGCGAGCGTGGCCCGGGTGACGACGAGCACCTCCGAGTAGGGCGGATAGCCCAGGTCGGCCAGCAGGAACACGACCGGCTTGACGCCACCCTTTTCGATGGAGAACGGCTCGGAGGTCGCGAAGCCCTGCTGCGACAGGTTCTTGTCGGCGAGGAACGGCTGCACGCTGAAGCCGTAGGGCCGCTTCTGGTCGTCGGCGAAGCCGTACTTTTGCTTGAGCCACGGCCAGAACGTGGTGTTGCTCGCGGCGCCGATCGCGATCGGCTTGCCCTTGAGATCCTCGAGCTTCGCCACCCCGGGGTGACTGATGATCGCCGTCGGATTCTTCTGGAACGTCGCGGCGATGGCGGTGACCGGCACCTTCTGCTCGACCGCCGAGGCGACCTGCAGCGCGTCGCCCATCACCACGTCGAGCTGTCCGGCCGCGAGCAGCTGGATGCCGTTGACCTGCGGGCCGCCCATCCGGATCGTCACGTCGAGGCCGTGCTTCCTGTACGTCCCTTCGGCGAGCGCCTGATAGAAGCCGCCGTGCTCGGCCTGCCCGAGCCAGTCGGTGGCGAAGATCAGGCGCTCGGGCGTCTGGGCGCCGGCCGGACCGGCCAGTGCGAACGACAGGGGCAGCAACAGCCGCAGGGCAAGTGCCAACATCGGCGAGGCTCCAGGGTTGGGTTCCGCGGCGTCGCGCGCCGCAACCGGGATTATGCGCAACTTCGCATCGCCGCGCAGGCGTCCGGGCGTCCCGCGTCAGGCCGGGGGACCCCAGCCACCGAGCGTATGCACGCGCTCGGCGGGGGCAAGCGCGGCGACAAAGGTGGGGCCGTCGGGCGCGGGCAGCTCGCGCTCGAACGCCCGAGGCGCCGCGGCCCGCAGGCCGGCTTCGGTGTCGGGATCGGCAAGCGCGGTGGTCATGGCGGCACGGTCGGCCCACGCGACGGTCCCGGAGGACAGGCGCAGGTAGATGCGGCCGGTCGCGCGATCGGCGAAGTTGATCACCGGAAAACGCTCGACGCATTGCCTGAGGAAGCGGGCGTTGTCCTGCGGCGCCAGCGATTCCCTTTCGCGGTAGAGGAGCCCGGGGGCCCGGGCATCGACATTCACCCGGCGGTAGCGCTCGATGTCGAGCAGGCATTTGACATCCAGCACGTTGAGATCCCCGTTCCATCCGAACGCGACCGTGCGCGGCCGTTCCCCGAGCCGGACGGTGTTGTCGAGGAACTCGAAGTGCACGCGCTTGTCGGTCCGCGCGATCCAGGTGAAGAAGAGCTCGGGCATGCCCGAATACGCGTCGACCCCGTGGCCGAGGATGTCGTCGACGGCCTTGTAGCGCCCGACGTCCAGCCCGCGCTTCCATGCACGTTCCACCAGCGACGCCGGCGGCGTGATCATGAAGAAGAGGTAGACGAGGTGGCCGAAGCGCGTCAGCAGGTTGCTGCCGGCCTCGTCCGAGTCGGGCGCGAAGCTGTCGAAACGGAACCGGTCGATGAGCAGGTGCGACATGTCGCCGCGTTCGGCCTTGCGCGCCATGTAGCGGTCGAGTTTCTGGTCGACGATCGCCAGCTCGTCGCCGGTGAACGCGCTGCTGTACTTGTAAGCGGTGCCCAGCGTCGCGTAATCGAGGAGTTGCTTGCGCCAGATATCGGGGCTGATCAGCGCGAATTCGCTCCACTCGACGCCGATGTCGGCGGCGAGCCGCTTCTGCAAGGGGCGCAACGTGCTTTTCCCCGAAGCCGAGGCCCCCTTGGTGTTCATGACGACCGGGCGCTCCTGCCGCGGCAGCAGCCGGTAAGGCGCTGCGGCGGCAGCGCGCCGCAGCACGGGTTCGAGCAGGCCGCCGATCCGCTCGCCCGCCAGCGCGTTGAAGGCGATGTCGGTGGCGATCGACGCGGTCAGCGCGCGGTCGCCCCAGAGCCCGCCATGCCGGATCACGAGCGCCGAGACGACGCGGCGCAGCGCGCCGCACGCGGCCTTGCGCGCCGGGTCGGCGGTCGTTCGCGCGGTTCGCTCCCACTGCGCGAGCCAGCGTTGCTCGGCGGGGAGATCGGGTTCGACGATCGCGGCCGCCACGCGACGCCGCGCGAAGCGATCGAACAGCCTTGCCGCCGGCCCTTTCGCCGCAGGGACCGGCCCGGCCGAGGGATGGCGGGACGGATCGGCGAGCTCTTCGCCGATGATCGCGGCGAGCTCGCGCCGCAGCGTGGCGCAGGCAGCCTCGATCGCCTCCATCTCGGGTTCGACGTAGCGCGCGAGGAGGTCGCGGACGATGCGGCGAAAGTTGAGCCCGAGGTCCTCGATCCGCGAACCGTCCGGCACCGAGAAGTCGGCGGTGACGCGGACGAGGAGCTCATGCAGCACCAGCCGTCGCGGGCGGAACGCGACCAGCACGCTCGCTTCGAGTCCGGTGAGATCGGACAGCTCCAGGGTCGCGGCAAAGTCGGTGGAGACGTGGTCCGGCCGAAAGATCGTGCACAGAGGGCGGAGCCGGTCCGGGACGCGGGATGCGATCCCCGGATTCCAGGGGCCGAATTCCGGTTCGACGCTATCGCTGGGGAGGCTCATGGCCGGCGACGGAAGCTCTGGCTGACGATGGCTGCAGGATACGCGCGGGCATCGCGGGTGCCTACCCGGCGCGGGGCGCACCGAAATCGACCACGATGCAGCTCGCGTGCGGTCCGGGTTCTGGATTTCCGCGCGCGCATGGACTAACCTTCAGAGATCGGGGCCGGCTGGCGCCGAGGCCTGACGCGCCTCGGCGCCGAAGGCCCGGGACGTGCGCCGCACTCGCGGTGCAGTCGATAGAGGGAAACCGCAATGTGCACACGAGATTTCTGCAGATACGCGATCCTGCCGCTCGGAGCGGCGCTCCTGGCCTGCGGCTCGCTGGCGCTGGCACAGCCGAAATGGGGCGCGGAAAGCAGTCCGGCACCCCGGACCGGCGGCACGACGTCGCAAAAGGCGAACGAAGCCGCCGACCGCACCCTCTACAAGCCGATCGAGTACACCAACGCCGGCAAGAAGGGCCCGGCGCTGATCGTGCTCCCCGGCGAGATCAAGAGCAGCAACGCGACGTTCACGCAGAAATTCAGCTCCAACAACATCGCGGATTTCGGCGAGATCGAGTTGAGCGCCGCCAACTTCCAGGTGCTGGAGCGCACCAATCTGGGGCCCATCCTCAACGAGTTCACGCTCGCCTACAACCTGGGCGACCCGGAGGCGGCACGCAAGTTTCTGCGCATGGGCAAGCTAAAGACCACCAAGTACGTGGTGAAGTTCGACATCCTCAAGACGGAACAGGTGGCGGCGGCGCAATCCGGATTCGACGGCCAGGCCATCGGCAATGTGGTCGGGCTGCTGGGCGTCTTCGGCGGATCGCGGGGCGCCGCGCAGGCGGGGACGGCGGGGGGCGCGGCCATCGGCTCGGTGAAAACCGGCGAGACCAGCGGCGTCTGGGTCATCGGCATGCGCTACAAGCTCATCAACGCGGAGACGACCGAGCAGGTGGCCACCGGCTACACCGAGGAGAAGATGGAGGTCGGCACCACCTCGACGTCGGTGCTGGGCGTGTCCAACTCGCAGCAGGGCGGCGTCTCGCTCGACACGATGGTGCAGCGGCTGATCCAGAAGACGGTATGGGAAATCGACAACAAGTACAAGTGACCCGCTGACCGCGCGTCCGGTGGCATTGCCCGCCGTCCTGCGCCTCGGCGAGCAGCCGGCAGGCGGCAGCGAGCGCATCGGCGACGGGCACGTCCGCCACGTCGAACGACGGCGGGCGCAGCGCGTTGTCGAGATTGGCCGAATGGGTGCCGATCCCCTAAGATGCGTTCATGAGCAGCTGGATTTGCGCGCGCCTTCTCTTGTTCCTGCTGGTCGCGGCACCCGGTGCCATCGCCCAGGTGCCGCGACCGATCATGCTGGAGGAGCTGACGTGGACCGAGCTGCGGGACGAGATCGGGTCGGGCAAGACGACGATCATCGTCCCGATCGGCGGCACCGAGCAGAACGGCCCCCACATGGTGCTGGGCAAGCACAACGTTCGGGTCAAGGTGCTCGCGGAGCGCATTGCCCGGGCGCTGGGCAACGCGCTGGTGGCGCCGGTGCTGGCCTACGTCCCGGAAGGCGGCACCGCGCCGCCCACGGCGCACATGCGGTTTCCGGGCACGATCACGATGGCGGACGACACGTACGCCAAAGTCCTCGAGTCGGCGGCGCGAAGTTTCCGGCTGCACGGCTTTCGCGACATCGTCTTCCTCGGCGACCACGGCGGCTACCAGAAGGTCGACCAGGCGGTCGCGACCCGGCTGAATCGCGAGTGGGCAAACTCGCCGGCGCGGGTCCATGCGATGGACGAGTATTACCTCGCGACCGAGACGGATTATCCGCAGGCGCTCAAGCGCAAAGGCTATCGCGATGACGAGATCGGAACCCATGCCGGCCTCGCCGACACGTCGCTGGCCCTCGCCGTCGATCCGCGCCTCGTCCGCGCGGAGCAACTCGCCGCGGGTCGCGCGGGCGCGAAGGCCGAGGGTGTCTACGGCAACCCGAGCCGAGCGAGTGCGGAACTGGGGCAGCTGGGCGTGGACATCATCGTCGCGCGGACGGTCGAGGCGATCCGCAAGGCGGTCGCACGCCGCTGACGGTGTCGCGCCGACGGAGCGAAAGCTCATGCAGTCCAAGGGATGGTCACGCGCCGGTGTGGCGCTATTGCAATGAGTCGAGGGAGCAGTCGTGAAGAGGGAATTGCGCAGTCGTTGGGTTTCGTCGGCCATCTGCGTCGGGCTCGCGCTCGGCGCGCCCGGCGCGGCACATATCACGCACGGTCAGGGCACCGCGGCGCTCCCTGCGGTCGTCACGGTCCCCGGGATGCCGCCGGTGACGGACGCCGGCAACCTGTACAGCGAAACGGCCGCCGGCAAGATTGCCCCGGCCGTCGCCGGCGACCTGCCACGGGTCTACGTGCCGCACGTGAAATCGAACGACGTCTACGTCATCGATCCCGCCACGCTCAAGGTGGTGGACAAGTTCAAGGTCGGCATCAACCCGCAGCACGTCGTTCCGTCATGGGACATGCGCACGCTGTGGGTCGCCAACAACGCGGAAGGCCGCAAGGACGGCAGCCTGACGCCGATCGACCCGACCACCGGCAAGCCGGGACGCCCGATTCCCGTCGACGACCCGTACAACATGTATTCGACGCCGGACGGGAGGTCCGTCATCGTCGTTGCCGAGGCGTTCAAGCGACTCGATTTTCGCAACCCGCGCACGCTGGCGATGGAAGGATCGATCGCCACGCCGCGCTGCAACGGCATCAACCACGCGGACTTCTCGATCGACGGCCGCTTTGCCATCTTCACCTGCGAGTTCGACGGGACCGTGGTGAAGATCGATCTGGTCGAGCGCAAGGTGCTGGGCTACCTCCAGCTGATCAAGCCGGGCTTGCCGACGAAGATCGTCAAGGGCTTCGACGGCCGCGACGAGACCATCTGCACCACCTGGAAAGGGATGCCGCAGGACATCCGGATCTCGCCCGACGGCAAGCTGTTCTTCGTCGCCGACATGATGTCCGGCGGCGTGTACGTCGTCGACGGGCAGACGTTCCGGCAGATCGACTTCATTCCCACCGGTGTCGGCGCGCACGGCCTCTACCCCAGCCGCGACGGGAAGAAGCTCTACATCGCCAACCGCGGGTCGAACAAGATCCACGGGCCGCCGCGCGGCAAGGGCAGCGTCTCGGTGCTCGACTTCGCGACGCGCAAGGTGGAGACCACGTGGCCGATCCCCGGCGGCGGCAGCCCCGACATGGGCAACGTCAGCGCCGATGGCCGGATGCTCTGGCTCGCGGGTCGCTATGACGACGTGGTGTACGCGATCGACACCGCCAACGGCAACGTCACCACGATCGCCGTCGGCAAGGAACCTCATGGCCTCACGGTCTGGCCGCAACCGGGCCGCTACTCGCTGGGCCACACCGGCAACATGCGCTGAGAGGCTGAGAGGCTGAGAGTCTTTCGATCATGCCCGCTCATCACGCCAGAAGACGCCCGCTCGTCGTTGCCAATGCTCGCCATAGCCCGAGCTATGGCTGCGCTTTGCGCCTCGATCGGCCGCCTTCTGGCGCGCTGCTCGGGCACGCTCGAAAAACTCTCGGCCTCTGAGGCGAGCGCGCGCGTGGGTTATGATCGCGTTCGGACACTCCGGAACGCGCCATCATGCACACTTCACTCGTTGTCACCGTCATCGGTCCGGACCGTCCCGGCCTCGTCAGCCTGATGTCGGACCGTGGCAAGGCCCTCGGCGCGAGCTGGACGGAAAGCCGGATGGCGAGCCTCGCCGGGCAGTTTGCCGGCATTGTCCGCTTCGACGTCGCCGCCGAGTACGCGGAGCCCTTGGCCGCCTCGCTGCTGGAGCTGCAGTCGCTCGGCCTGCGCGTCGTCATCGCCCGCGGCAAAGACGTGGCGGAGCCGGCCGATTCGCATCTGCTCAAGCTCGAGCTCCTGGGACTGGACCGGCCGGGCATCGTTCGCGACATCTCCCACGTGCTCGCCGAATGCAGGGTGAGCATCGAAGAGCTGCAGACCGAGATCGTCAGCGGCGCGATGTCGGGCGAGCAGATGTTCCAGGCCAAGGCATTGCTGCGGGTGCCGGCGGGCCTCGCCACCGCCGAACTGCGGCGCGTGCTCGAAGGCCTCGCCAACGAGCTGATGGTCGACATCGCGCTCGACGACAAGGCGACGCGGCTCCCTGCCGCCCTCTGACGCCGAGCTAATGCATTGCCGCGAGGCCGGCTGCGCGCAGCTGGTCGAGCGATGCGTTCATCGTCACCGCCTGCGGATCGAGCTTCAGGTGCAGCAGCGCCGGCTTGCCGGCGGCCAGGGCGCGCTCGAACGCGGGCGCGAACTGCTCGGTGGTGGTGACCGTTTCACCCTGCGCGCCATAGGCCCGCGCGAGTGCGGCAAAGTCCGGATTGTCGAGCGCGGTGCCGTGGACGCGCGCCGGGTAGGTGCGTTCCTGGTGCATGCGGATCGTCCCGTACATGCCGTTGTCGACCACCACGAACACCACCGCGAGCCGGTACTGCACCGCGGTCGCGAGCTCCTGTCCGTTCATCAGGAAGCAGCCGTCGCCGTTCCATGAGACGACCAGACGCTGCGGGCAGATCGCTTTGGCGGCGACCGCGGCGGGCACGCCGTACCCCATCGCCCCCGAGTACGGTGCGAGCTGCGTGCGATAGCCACGGTAGCGGTACAGCCGGTGCAGCCAGACCGCGTAGTTGCCGGCGCCGTTGGTGACGATCGCGTCGTCGGGGAGGTTGCGGTCGAGCCACGCCATCACCTGCCACATGTCGAGCGGACCGGGCACCGGCCGCGGCGCACGCCATGCCGCGAGGTCGGCCCGCGCGTCCGCGGCCCCGGTGCGTGCCGCGCCGGGGGCGGGCACCGCCAGCGCGTTCATCGCTGCCAGAAAGCCGCCGGGTGTCGCCGCGATCGCCAGCGCCGGCTGATAGACGCGGCCCAGCTCCTCGGGACCCGGGTGCACGTGGATCAGCGTCTGCTTCGGCACCGGCGCCTCCAGCAGCGTGTAGCCGGACGTCGTCGTCTCACCCAGCCGCTCGCCGATCACCACCAGCACGTCGGCGTCGCGAATGCGCGCCGCGAGCTTCGGGTTGACGCCCACGCCCACGTCGCCCGCGTAGTGGGGATGTCGATTGTCGAACAGGTCCTGGTTGCGGAAGGCACAGGCGACCGGCAGGGCGTGCGCCTCGGCGAATCGGGCGAGCGCGGCGCAGGCATCGCGATCCCAGCGGCTGCCGCCTGCGAGCACCAACGGTCGGGCCGCGGCCGCGACGAGGCGGTGCGCCGCGGCCGCCTGCGCGCCGTCGGGCACGGCCGCGAGCGGCTCCACCCGTGCCACATCGGCGCAGGTGGCCCGCGCGGTGAGCATGTCCTCAGGCAGCGCGAGGACCACCGGGCCGGGCCGGCCGGACATCGCAACGCGATAGGCGCGGGCAATGTATTCGGGAATCCGTTCCGGCCGCTCGATGTGCGCGACCCACTTGGCGATGCTGCCGTACATCCGGCGGTAATCGATTTCCTGGAACGCCTCCCGGTCGACGAAATCGCCGCCGACGTGACCGACGAACACGATCATCGGCGTCGAATCCTGCGCCGCCGTGTGGATGCCGATGGCCGCATTCGACGCGCCCGGTCCGCGCGTCACGAAGGCGATGCCCGGCCGTCCAGTGAGCTTGCCGGCGGCTTCCGCCATGAACGCGACGCCGCCTTCCTGCCGGCACACGACGAGCTGCAGCCGGTCGCGCACGTCATACAGCGCGTCGAGCACGGCGAGAAAACTCTCGCCCGGGACGCAGAACGCGTGCGTCGCGCCCTGCGCGACGAGATTGGCGACGAGGATCTCGCCGCCGGTGCGCTCGGCGGCCATCAGACGTTGCCCGCCAGGTCTTCGCGCCGGACGACGAATACGCTGTCGGCCGACGTCGCGGTTTCGACCCAGACGAACGGCACGCGCGGGAACGCGATCTCCGTTGCCGCGCGGTTGTGGCCGACCTCGACGACGAGCATGCCCCCGATGGCAAGGTGGCGGGGCGCTTCCTTCAGTATCGTGCGCACCGCGTCGAGGCCGTCGTCGCCGCCGGCGAGTGCCAGCTTCGGCTCCTGCAGGTATTCGGGCGGCAGCGTTTCCATGGCGAGCGCTGTCACATAGGGGGGATTGCTGATGATGAGGTCGTAGTTCTTGCCCGACAGGTTGCCGAAGAGGTCCGAACGGATCAGGTTGACCCGGTCGGCGAGTCCGTAGTCGGCGACATTGCGCTGCGCGACGGCGAGCGCGTCGGCCGAAACGTCGACCGCGTCGACATCGGCCCCCGGATACGCGTGGGCGAGCAGGATCGCGAGGCAGCCGGAGCCGGTGCACATGTCGAGCGCCGCGCCCACCGCGTCGCCGCCGCCGACAAACGGTTCGAGCCCGTCCGGGATCAACTCGGCGATGAACGACCGCGGAATGAGCACGCGTTCGTCGACGTAGAACCGGAAGTCGCCGAGCCAGGCCTCGTGCGTGAGGTAGGCGGCGGGAATTCGTTCTTCGATGCGCCGGTCGAGGAGATGCGCGAGCTCCGCGCGCTCGGCCTGCGTGAGCCGGGCGTCGAGGAAGGGGTCCAGCCGGTCGAGCGGCAGGTGCAGCGCGTGCAGCAGCAGATACGCCGCCTCGTCGTAGGCATTGGTCGTCCCGTGGCCGAACGAGAGTCCGCGCTCGCCGAAGCGCGTCACCGCGAACCGCAGCCAGTCGCGCAGCGTCACGAGGTCCTGGGTCGCCGTGCTCGTCATGGCGTCGCGCCCGGGATCAGCAGCCGCTGGAGGACCCCGCAGTAGATCGCGGACAGTGGCTCGAGATCGGCGATGCGGACGCGCTCGTCGATCATGTGGATCGTCGCATTGACCGGGCCGAGTTCGACGACCTCCCGGCAGATGTCGGCGATGAACCGCCCGTCCGACGTGCCGCCGGTGCACGACAGCTCCGGTGCGATGCCGGTGACGTCCGCGATCGACGCGGTCACGGCGGCGACCAGCTTGCCCGGCGGCGTCAGGTAGGACCTGCCGCTTCCGGTCCAGGCCACCTCGTAGTCCAGCCGATGCCCGTTGAGGATCGCGGCGAACCGCTCGCGCAGCGACTGCGGGGTGCTCTCGGTCGAGTGGCGGAAATTGAACAGCAGCTGGAGGGTACCGGGGATCACGTTGGTCGCGCCGGTCCCGGCATGCACGTTCGAGCATTGCCACGTCGTCGGCGGGAAGAACGCATCGCCGTCGTCCCAGCGGGTTGCGGCCAGTTCGGCGATCGCCGGCGCCACGAGGTGGATGGGATTCCGCGCAAGGTGCGGGTACGCGACGTGGCCCTGCAGCCCCTTGACGGTCAGCGTGCCGGAGAGGCTGCCGCGGCGCCCGTTCTTGATCATGTCGCCCAGCCGGTTGACGGAGGACGGCTCGCCGACGATGCAGTGATCGATCGTCTCGCCCGCCGCGGCCAGCCATTCGACGACGCGCACGGTGCCGTCGGTGCTCGGGCCTTCCTCGTCGGAGGTCAGCAGCAGCGCGATCGAGCCTGCCGGTTCGGCGCCGGCGCGGGCGGCGAGGAACGACTCGATGGCGACGACGAACGCGGCCAGCGATCCTTTCATGTCCGCTGCGCCGCGCCCGTACAGCCAGCCGTCGCGCTCGGCCGGAACGAACGGATCGGACTGCCACTGGTCGAGCGGCCCCGTGGGGACCACATCGGTATGGCCGGCGAAGGCGATCAGCGGGCGGGCGGTGCCGCGCCGCGCCCAGAGGTTCGTCACCCCGTTGCAGCGGAGCGTTTCGCAGTGAAAGCCGAGCGGCTCGAGGCGCCCGGCGATCAGCGCCTGGCAGCCGGCGTCGTCGGGCGTCAGCGAGCGCCGCGCAATCAGCGCGCGCGTGAGTTCCAGCGTCGCGAGCGGCGGGGTGGGAACCGGCATGTCCGTGCGCGGAAGGCGGCGCTGTGGGCGCGGCCCGGCGCGCCCGTCGTCAGTGGGTGCGATCGAGCATGTCCGGCTCGATCTGCATCGAGGTGAAATCGCTTTGCGACCCGTGGGGCCTGCCTCGAGTGTCGGCTTGCGGCAGAGCATCGACCCGAGCCGACGGCGAGCTCTGGTTGATGAGCCAGGCGAGGTTGGTCGGCGAGTCGGACGCGATCATCGCGTCGTCGTAGCCGATGCGGCCATCGAGATGCAGGCGGCAGAGCGCCTGCTCGAACGTCTGCGATCCCGGATAGAGCGACTGCTCCATCGCCTCCTTGATCTGCGTGATCTCGCCGTTCTTGATCAGGTCGGCGATCAGCGAGGTATTGAGGAGGATCTCGACGACCGGCTGCAGGGCGCCCTCGCGGTTGCGGATGAGGCGCTGGCAGACGATCGCGCGGAGGCCGATCGAGAGATCGGAGAGCACGCCCGAGCGGGCGTCGTACGGAAACAGGTTGATGATCCGCGACATCGCGTGGTAGCTGTTGTTGGCGTGCAGCGTGGCGAGGCACAGGTGGCCCGTCAGCGTGTGCAGCAAGGCACTCTGCATCGTTTCGCGGTCGCGGATCTCGCCGATCATGATGATGTCCGGAGCCTCGCGCAGCGCGTTGACCAGCGCATTGTGGTAGCTGTGGGTGTCGACGCCGATCTCGCGCTGGCTGACGATGCTCTTCTTGTGCCCGAAGATGTATTCGATCGGGTCCTCAACGGTCAGGATATGGCCGCTTCGCGTGGTGTTGCGATGATCGATCATCGCGGCGAGCGTCGTGGACTTGCCGGAGCCGGTGGCCCCGGCGATGAGGACCAGTCCGCGCTTTTCCATGACCAGGTTGAGCAGCACGGGCGGCAGCCTCAGTTCCTCGAACGAAGGGATCTGGCTGCGGAGGTAGCGGACCGCGATGGCGATGGTGCCGCGCTGACGGAAGATGTTGATCCGGAAATTGCCGCCCCCCTCCGCGTGATGGGAGATGTTCATCTCGAGGTCGCGCTCGAACGCCTGCGCCTGTTCCGTCGTCATCAGTTCGTACGCGACGCGGCGCACGGTCTCGGCGTCCGTCGGCACGGTCGCGACCGGTGACACGAGGCCGTTAACCTTCATGCTGATCGGTGCGTCGGCGGAAAGGAAGACGTCGGATGCCTTCGTTTCCACCATCAGTTTGAACAATCGGTCGAGGTACATGGCGCCCCGCGGTAGAATGCAGCCGCGACCCCGTGCCGGGTGTCGCTTCAGGCCGTGCCGCAACTTTCGATGATAATGTCATGAATTGCCGAAGACTTCCAGCCTTGGGGAGTAGTTCGGGCCGGGTCCGGGTCATTCCGCTCGCCGGGCCGGCATCGTTGGCCCCGCCGCTCGGTCTCCTGCCCGGCGGCCGGGAGAGGTTACTCCGATGCTCGCGATCATAGGCGGCACGGGGCTCACCCGGCTCTCGACGCTGGCGGTGGCGCACCGCGAAGTGGTGCGCACGCCGTACGGCGAACCGTCGTCCGCGCTGCTGTTCGGGCAGATCGCCGGCCGCGAGGCGGTGTTCCTCGCCCGCCACGGTCACGGCCATACGATACCGCCGCACCGCGTCAACTATCGCGCCAATCTCTGGGCGCTCCACGACCGCGGGGCCAAGGCGGTGCTCGCGGTTGCCTCGGTCGGCGGCATTCGCGGCGCGGCCCCCGGCGATCTCATCCTGCCGCACCAGCTGATCGACTACACGCACGGGCGCGAAACGACCTATTTCGACGGTGGCGACCGGCGTGTCGTCCACGTCGATTTCACGCATCCGTACTCGCCCGAGCTGCGCTCCGCGTGCCTCGCCGCGGCGAAGACCTCCGGCATCGCGCTGGCGGGGGGCGGCGTCTACGGCGCGGTGTCGGGGCCGCGCCTCGAAACCGCCGCGGAGATCGACCGGATGGACCGTGATGGCGCCACCCTGGTCGGCATGACCGGGATGCCGGAAGCCGCGCTCGCGCGCGAGCTCGAGCTGCCCTATGCCGCGATCGCCGTCGTGGTGAATCATGCCGCCGGACGCGGCGATTCGGCGACGGAGGTCTCGATGGAGGCGATCGCGAAAGTCCTGGAAACCGCCATGGACCGGGTGCGGGCGTTGCTGGAGCATGTCGCGCCCCTTGTCTCGGAGCCTCTCAATTGATACGCGACATTCTGCGCATGGGCGATCCGCGCCTGTGGCAGCCCGCGGCGCCGGTTGAGCGCTTCGGCACTCTCGAGCTGGCGGAACTGCTGCAGGACCTGCGCGACACGATGCAGGCGCAAGACGGAGCCGGGCTTGCCGCGCCGCAGGTCGGCGTGCCGCTGCAGGTCGTGATATTTGGCGTTGAGCAGAACCCGCGCTACCCGGAGGCCGAGCCCGTTCCGTATACCGAGCTCGTCAACCCGGTGTTGACGCCGCTGTCCCGCGACATGAACGATGACTGGGAAGGCTGCCTGTCGGTGCCGGGGTTGCGTGGGGTCGTGGCGCGCTTCACGCACCTGCGCTACGAGGGGTTCGATCCTCTGGGCCATCCCATCCGGCGCGAGGTGGCGGGCTTTCACGCCCGCGTCGTCCAGCACGAATGCGATCACCTGCTGGGTATCCTGTACCCGATGCGCATGCGCGATTTTTCGCGGTTCGGCTACACCGACGTGCTGTTCCCCGATGGCGGCGTCGCCGCCGACGAGTGATCTCGGACGTCGCTCCGGGGTCAGCCCGTATTTTTCCCGGTGCGCGGGGTGCTGACGACCGTGGCCCGTGCGGTGCGGCGGGCGCCCGCGCGACCCGGAGCGCTGCCGGCCGCGGACTCAAGGCAGCCGCAGCTGATCGTAGATTGCGGTCTCTACCTGCAGCAGCGCGTGTTCGTCGTGCAGGCGCGCGCCGTCGATCAGGAACACGTCTTCGGCCCGTTCGCCCAGCGTGTTGATCTTCGCGCTGAAGACGCTGATCTGCGCCTTGGCGAGCGTGTAGGCGATCCGCGCGAGCAGGCCGGGCTGATCGCCGGCCACGATCTCCAGAATGTAATGCACCCCTTTGTCGTCCGGGAAGATCCTGACCTCCGGCGTCAGTGGAAAATGCCTGACCCGGCGGCTGATGCGCCCGATCGGCGGCGGTTCGAGGGGAAGCTGCTCCCCGAGCACCCGTTTCAGCTCGAATTCCGTCAGCTGGATCGTTTCGCGGTACGACGCATTGCGATTGAAGGGGTTGTGGACGGCGAACGTGTCGAGCGCGTAGCCGTGCCGCGTGGTGTGCACCTTCGCTTCCAGGATTGACAGGCCCGCACGGCCGAAATAGCCGCAGATGCGCGCGAAGAGGTCCTTCTGGTCCGGCACGTAGACAACGACCTGCAGGCCGGCGTCGGCGCGCGACAGCCGGGCGCGGACGATCGGCACAGTGCCGTCGGCATGAAAATACAAGTGGCGGGCATGCCACGCGATCTCGTCCGCCGTGTGGCGCTGGAAGTAGACAGGATCGAGGCGCGACCAGAGCTTCTGCTCGGCGCCATCGCGGATCGCGTACAGCCGCAACAACCGCTGCGCGTCGGCCTGGCGCTGGTGGAGGCTGTCGGCGAGTGTGGGCGCGCCGGAGGCGCTGGCGAGCCGCGCCCGCGTCGCCTGGAACAGGTCATCGAGCAGCTTCGCCTTCCACGCATTCCACACCTTCGGGCTGGTGCCGCGGATGTCGGCCACGGTGAGGAGGAACAGCGCTGTGAGGCGGCGATCGTCGTGCACCGTGGCCGCGAAGGCGGCGACGACATCGGGATTGGAGACGTCCTGCTTCTGCGCCACGGCTGACATGAACAGGTGGTGTCCGACCAGCCACGTGACGAGTTCCGTGTCTTCGGCCGGCAGCCCGTGGCGCTGGCAGAAACGGCGGGCGTCGCGCTCCCCCAGTTGCGAGTGGTCGCCGCCACGGCCCTTGGCGATGTCGTGGAACAGCCCGGCCAGATACAGCACTTCCTTGCGCTCGAAGTCGGCCATGAGCCGCGAGCACAGCGGATACTCGTGCGCGTGCTGCGCTTCGCAGAAGCGGCGCAGGTTGCGGATCACCATCAGAATGTGCTCGTCGACGGTGTAGACGTGGAACAGGTCGTGCTGCATCTGGCCGACGATGCGGCCGAACGCCGGCAGGTAATTGCCGAGGATGCCGTAGAGATTCATGCGCCGCAGCTCGTGCGTGAGGCCACGGGATTCGCGAAACACCTGCAGGAACCGGGCGCGGTTGCCGGGATCCTCGCGGAACTTCGCGGCGACGCGACGGCGGTTGCGCCACAGCGCGCGCAGCGTGGGCGCCGACATGCCCTTCAACTCCGGGTGCCGCTGGAGCGCGAGGAACGCGTCGAGCATCGCCGCCGGCCGCCGCTCGAACAGGTCCTCGGCGCGAACGTCGAGCAGCTCGTCGACCACCTGGAAATCGATGTCGAGCGGCGTCGGCTGCGACCGCGCCGGAAAGAGGCGCCCATGCAGGTTCTGCAGCAGGATCACGTTGACCTGGCGCACGAGCTTGGCGGCGCGATAGTACCGCTGCATCAGCTGCTCGCTTGCCCGCCGGGCGGGCGTGTCGGCGAGCCCGATGTCGCGCGCGAGCGCGCTCTGCTGATCGAACACCAGCCGGTCCTCGCGGCGCCCGGTGAGGTAGTGCAGCCGCACGCGCATCGCGCCGATGAAGCGCTCCTGCAGCGACACCATCCGCGCCTCGCCCGGCGTCATGAGTCCCGCGCGAGCCAGCTCCTGCCAGGTGCGGCCAAGCCCCGCGGCGCGGGCGATCCAGATCACGGCCTGCAGGTCGCGCAGCCCGCCCGGGCTCTCCTTGATGTTCGGCTCGAGGTTGTAGGCGGCGTCGTGGTACTTGAGGTGGCGCTGCTGCTGTTCCAGCACCTTCGCTTCGTAGAATGCCCGCATGTCCATCGCCGAGTGGAACGCGCTGCGAAACCGCGCATACAGGGCCCGCGAGCCACCGATCAGGCGATGCTCGAGCAGGCTCGTCTTCACGGTGACATCGGCGGCCATTTCCGCTTCGCAATCGGCGATCGTGCGGACGCTGTGGCCGACTTCGATGCCGATGTCCCAGAGGAGCCCGATGAAGCGCTCGACGACGGGCTTGCCGGCTTCGTCCAGCGCGCGCGGCAGCAGGATGACGGCGTCGACGTCGGAGTGGGGAAACAACTGCCCGCGCCCGTAGCCGCCGACGGCGACCAGCGCGATCTCGGCGGGGCCGCCTTGCTCGGCCCAGACGCCGGCGAGGATGCGGTCGACGAGGCGGGCGTGCGCGCGCAGCAGCTTCGGCGTGTCGGGACGGGCGAGGAAGCCCTCCTGCAGCGCGGCGCGGCCGGACTTCAGGGCATCGCGCCACCGGCTGACCGTCGCTCCCGGATCGTCCGGCGCCCGCGCGGGCCGGGGCGGCGTGACGGCGGCGCTGCTCGACGGCAGGCGGGGCGGTGCCATCGCGTGCTCAGCTGCCGGGCGGCGGTAGCGGCGTTCCGGCGGAGAGGGTGAGCACCTCGTAGCCGTCCGCCGTCACCAGCACGGTGTGCTCCCATTGCGCCGACAGCGAATGATCGGCGGTGACGATGGTCCAGCCGTCGGCGAGGCTGCGGATTCCCGCACGGCCCGCGTTGATCATCGGCTCGATGGTGAACGTCATGCCCGGCAGCAGCTTCAACCCGGTGCCGGGACGCCCGTAGTGCAGCACCTGCGGTTCCTCGTGAAACTGGCGGCCGATGCCGTGGCCGCAGAACTCGCGGACGATCGAGAACCCATGGCCTTCGGCGTACCGCTGGATCGTGCTGCCGACGTCACCAAGGTGCGCGCCCGGCCGCACCGCGCGGATGCCGAGCCACATTGCTTCATAGCTGATGTCGACCAGCCGTTTCGCCTGGATCGACGGCGCGCCGACGCAGAACATCCGGCTCGTGTCCCCGTGGAAGCCGTCCTTGATCACCGTGATGTCGATGTTGATGATATCGCCCGCCTTCAACCGCTTGTCCGCTGGAATGCCGTGGCAGACGACATGGTTGATCGACGTGCAGATCGACGCCGGATAGGGGGCGTGTCCGGGCGGGGCGTAATTGAGCGTCGCCGGGACGGTCCCCTGCGTGGTCACCATGTAGTCGTGACAGAGGCGATCGAGCTCGCCGGTCGTGACACCGGCCTGCACGTGGGGCGTGATGAAATCGAGGACTTCCGAGCCGAGGCGTCCGGCCACGCGCATCTTTTCGATGTCGTCGGCGGATTTGAGGTTGACTGACATTGGGGCGTCGGGCAATGAGTTCGAAGGACCGGCGGGGCGTCAGGTGTTCAATGCAGGGTTCGGGCGCCGGCCGTGTCGGCCGGGTCCGGCGCCGATGGCTCGACCGATCGGCTCACGTGCGCAACAATTCGTTGATGCTGGTCTTGGCGCGCGTTTTCGCATCGACCTGCTTGACGATCACCGCGCAGTAGAGGTGGCAGTTGCCTTCCCCGGACGGCAGGCTGCCGGCGACGACGACGGATCCGGCAGGCACCCGGCCGTAGCTGGTCTCGCCGGTGGCGCGGTTGTAGATCTTCGTGCTCTGCCCGATGAAGACGCCCATCCCGAGCACCGCGTTTTCCTCGACGACGACGCCTTCGACGACCTCCGAGCGCGCGCCGATGAAGCAGTTGTCTTCGATGATCGTCGGGTTGGCCTGCAGCGGTTCCAGCACGCCGCCGATCCCGACGCCGCCCGAAAGGTGCACGTTCTTGCCGATCTGCGCGCAGGAACCGACCGTCGCCCAGGTGTCGACCATCGTGCCGGTGTCCACGTAGGCGCCGATGTTGACGTAGGAGGGCATCAGCACGACGTTGGCGGCGATGTACGCGCCGCGCCGCACGGTCGCCGGCGGGACGACGCGGACACCGGAGGCGGCGAAGCGCTCGGGCGAATAGTCGGCGAACTTGGTCGGCACCTTGTCGTAGAACTGCAGCGGCGCCGGGCCGTGGGGACCGTTGCCGAACGCCATCGGTGTGTTGTCGGCGAGGCGGAAGGACAGCAGCACCGCTTTCTTCAGCCACTGGTGCGTGATCCATTGACCGTCGACGCGCTCGGCGACGCGCGCGCGCCCCGCATCGAGTTCGGCAATGACGCGCGCGACGGCGTCGCGAACCGCAGCGGTGGCGGTCCCCGGCGTGAGGTTGCTGCGCGCATCCCACGCGGCATCGATGGTCGGCTGCAGATCTGACATGTGGAGCTCGGCGGAAAAAACGGGGATTTTACCGCGATTCGCCGCGCCCTCCCGAATATCGGGCGACGCGAATGCCGGCTCCGGCGCCGACGGCGTAGCCCGGCCTGCATCACGACATCGTCACATCGCCTTGAAGCGGTGGGCGAACGTCCGACTGACCGCAAGCTTCTCGTCGCGGCCCCTGAGGACGATCACCGGCTGGTCGCGCCAGTCGCGGTCGACGCGGGCGATCGCGCGCAGATTGACGATCGTGCCGCGATGGATCTGCCAGAAGGCTTCCTGATCGAGCTCGTCGAACAGTTCCTTGATCGGCTTGCGGATGAGCGCCTCGCCGTCGGCGGTCACGACGCGGGTGTACTTGTCCGCGGCCTGGAAATAGATGACGTCGTCGATGGCGATCAGGCGCAGCGACGGGCCCAGTGACGCGCGTATCCACTTGAGCGGTGCCGTCAGCGTGGATCCGTCGCGTTCGGCGAGCCGCGCGAGGAGCGCGGTGAGATCGAGGGGCGGCGCCGACAGGCGCGCCTTCAGCCGCGCCACGACTTTGGCAATGCGCTCAGGTGACGGCGGCTTCAGCAGGTAATCCACCGCCCCTTCGTCGAACGCGGCAACCGCGTATTCGTCGTACGCCGTGACGAACACCAGGTGGCAGGCGCCGGCGAGCTCCCGCGCGACTTCGAGACCGCTCCGCACCGGCATCCTGATGTCGAGAAACGCGATGTCGGGCCGGTGTGCGGCAAACAGCGCGAGCGCTTCCTCGCCATTGGCGGCCTCGGCGACGATCGCGAGCTCCGGCCACGCGGCGGCGAGGCGCGTCCGCAGCATCGCGCGCAGCATCGGCTCGTCTTCGGCCAGCAGCGCCGTCGGCGCGGCCCGGCGCCCGGCTGCAGTCCCGTTCATGGCTGCGCGCTCAGCCGGTGACGAAAGGGATCTCGATGGTGGCCCGCGCGCCGTGCGGCGCGACGTCCTCGAGGCGAAAGCATCCGCGCGTCCCGTACATCGCCGCGAGCCGGTCGCGCAGGTTGGCGACCCCGACGCCGTGGCCCGGCCGCGACGGCGTGCCGCAGGCGAGCCCGCCGCCCGTGTCCGTAATCGTAACCACCAGCGCCTCTCCCGCGCGCCGCGCCGCGAGCGCCACGCTGCCGCCTTCGGCCCGCGGCTCGAGGCCGTGCTCGATCGCATTCTCGATCACCGTCATCAGCAGCATCGGCGGGAACGGGTGTGCCCGCAGCGCTTCCGTGACATCGACGCTGTACGCGAGGCGGTCCCCCATGCGCATCCTGAAGATGCTGAGGTACGCCTCGGCCAGTTCGATTTCCTTGCCCAGCGACGTGCCGGGCAGCCGCAGCTGCGGCAGCGCTGCCCGCAGGTAGGCAAGCAGGTGGCCCAGCATCTTCGCGGCCTGGGGCGGGTCCGTCTCGACGAGATACTGCACCGACGCCAGCGTGTTGAAGAGGAAATGCGGCTCGATCTGCGCCTGCATCAGCTTCAATTCGGACTCGACCGCCTGCTTCGACAAGAGGTGGCGCTCCGCTTCGGCCTTGTGCAGCGCGGTCGCGGCGCGGGCTTCGCGGAACTTGATCAGGAAGAACAGGCTGACGAACATCCCCGTGAGGAACGCTGCCGCGAGCGTGAGCGCGAACGTCTGTTGCGTCGTGGTGACGTACTCGAACGTGTAGCCCTTGGTCAGGATCACCAGCGACATGCCGAGCAGCGCCCCCGCCGCCACCGCGGCGATCAGCCGGGCGACCGGCCACGGTTTCTCCCACGGGGAGGCAACGTTGACGCAGTAGGCGATCGCGAAGCCGAAGCACTGCGCCGAAACCAGGGGGTGCCAGAACGGCCGCGTGTCCTCGATCCACAGGATGCCGGCGATGCCGGTGTTGATCGCGGCGATCAACAGCACCGTGAGCCAGGAGACGCGGAAGCCGGCAGCGAGCACCGGGCCGAAGCGGGCAAAGGGTATCGTTGTCATCGTGACCGATTCTAGCGACCGTGATCAGGCAGGCGGGAGCGGCGCGACGAAATGCGGCCGGCGGCGACAGGGCGCGCCGCGCGGGTGCCGGTCCCGGCCCGCCGCGCGCATCCCCCGGTCCTGGTTCGGCGGGTGCCGCGCTCACCGGACCGACTGCTCGTCGCCGAGCGTCCGCGCCAGCGTCACGATGCGGTCGACGGCCTCCGTGCATTCGGCCAGACTCGCCACCAGCGCGATGCGCACGTACCCGCGGCCAGGGTTGGCGCCCCGGGCATCGCGGGCAAGGTAGCTGCCGGGCAGCACCGTCACCGCCTGCTCCGCGAGGAGGCGTCTGGCGAATACGGCATCGTCGATGGGGGTGGCCGCCCACAGGTAGAACGCCGCATCGGGCATCGCCGTCGGGAGCGCCGCCGCGAGCCGCGGCTGCAGCGCCGTGAACTTGGCCGCGTACTGCGCGCGATTGGCGCGCACGTGCGCCTCGTCGTTCCACGCGGCAATGCTCGCCGTGGCGACCGCCGGCGACATCGCCGATCCGTGATAGGTCCGGTAGAGCAGGAAGGCCTTGAGCAACACCGCATCGCCGGCGATGTAGCCGGAACGCAATCCCGGCGCGTTCGAGCGCTTCGACAGGCTGCCGAATGAAACGAGGCGCGGAAAGCCGGTGCGGCCCAGCGCGTGCGCCGCTGCGAGAGCGCCCAGCGGCGGCCGCGCCTCGTCGAAATGGATTTCCGAGTAGCACTCGTCGGCGGCAATGACAAAGCCGTGCCGGTCGGACAACTCGAACAGGCGGCGCCATTCGTCCTCGGTCGTCACCCGTCCGGTCGGGTTGTCGGGCGAGCACACGTAGACCAACTGCGTGCGCGCCCATACGTCGTCCGGCACGTCGTGCCACGCGGGGGCGAACCCGCGGCCAGCATCGGCATTGACGCAGTAGGGCTCGGCACCGGCCAGCAATGCGGCGCCTTCGTAGATCTGATAGAACGGGTTGGGCATCGCGACGGTGGCGCCGGGGCGGCTGGCATCGACGACGGTCTGCGCAAACGCGAACAGCGCCTCCCGGCTGCCGAGCACGGGGAGTACCTGCGTTGCGGGATCGAGCGCGGGAAGGCCGTGCCGGCGGGCGAGCCACGCGGCGATCGCCTGGCGCAGCACGGGGTCGCCGATGGTCGTGGGATAATGCGCCATGCCTTTCGCGCCGGCGGCAAGAGCTGCCAGCAGAAGATCCGGCGTCGGGTGCTTGGGCTCGCCGATCGAGAGGTTGATCGGCGTCAGCGCCGGATTCGGCGTGACGTCGGCGAACCATTGTCGCAGCCGCTCGAACGGGTAGGGCTGCAGGCGCGCAAGTCGGGGATTCAATGGTGGCAGGCGGGTGTTGATGATCGATCGGATTATACGGTAGCGATCGTGCGGCTCCAGGATGTCGCAGGGCGCAGGCCGCGCCGACGAATGTTCGCGCGCCGCGAGGGTGCCGCGATGGGGTCTGCGGCCGCGCCTTCGATCGCTCTCGGCGGACACGCCCTTTGGCCGTGGCGGCTTGGCGGCGTGGCCGCGGCGCTCGCCGCCGGCGCGTTGCTGGCCCTGGTTGTCGCGCATTGGGGGTGGCGCTGGTTCGGCCCTTCCGCACCCGGCCTTGCCCCGGGCGAATGGACGGACGCCAAGGTCGCGGCAATCGTGGCGGCGGCACCTTTTGGTCGTGCGCCGCCGGTGCCGGCTGGGCCGGCGCCCGGGAGCGCCGCAGTGCCGGCCGCGACGGCGGCACCGGTTGACCTGCGCGTGCTCGGCGTCTTTGCCGGTACCGGCGGCGACGGCTACGCGTTATTGCGATTGCCGGAGCGCGGCGCGTTGCTGGTGAAGAGCGGCGAGGAGATCGACGGCGGCATGACGCTCGAGGCGGTCTACCCCAACGCCGTCCGGATCCGCGTGCGCGGCGAATCGCGTGACATCGAATTGCGGCAGCAGGCAACGCCGGCGGCAGCGCCTGCCGCACCCGGGGCGCGGGCAGCCGCCGGCAGCCGCCCGGTGCGCCTCGGCTGCGCGCCGCCGGCGGGTTTCGTCGGGCCTGTCTACCGACTGAACGCCGAACTTCTCACCGGGATGGGCGCGCGGCCGGAAAGCTGGACCGCGATGCTCGCGCCGGTGCAAGGCGCGCTTGCCGTCCGCGACGAAACCGGGCTCGCGGCGATGCTGGGCATGAAGGCCGGGGATCGGGTCGCGCAGGCGAACGGGATCGCGCTGGCATCGATCGACGACGTGCTGGCCGCGGTGGTGAAGCCACTGGTCGCAAGCCAGCCGGTGCGTCTTGCCGGGACCCGCAACGGCCAGCCGCGGGAATGGCTGTTCCTCAACGCCGGGGCGTGTCCGCCCTAGGAGCCTGTCGGTCCGACAGGCTCCCAGGACTCGTCCCCGGGTGCTGCGGCAGCCAGCGCAGCAGGCCGCCCGGCGTGTCGATGCTGCCGCTCGCCGGCCAGCCCTCCGGCGCATCCTGCGGCTCGATGTAGCCATAGCGGGCGACGATCGTGGGCATGCCCGCCGCGACGCCGGCGATGACGTCGCGTTCGGCGTCCCCGACGTAGACGCAACGAGCCGGTGCGATGCCGAGCTGCAACGCGGCGTGGAGCAGCGGCGCGGGATGCGGCTTCGCGTGGGGCGTGGTGTCCCCGCAGACAATCGCGCGCGCCCGCGACGCGAGCCCCAGCGCTTCGAGCAGCGGCGCAGTGAACCGGGTGGCCTTGTTGGTGACGATGCCCCAGCGCAACGACCGCGCCTCGATGGCGTCGAGCAGCGCGGCCACCTCCGCGAACAGTGCCGATTCGACGCAGAGCGCCGCGGCGTACTGGTCGAGGAAGGCATCGCGCAGTCCCTCATAGTGTTGATGGTCCGGAAGGATGCCCATTCCGGCGCCGAGCAGTCCGCGTGCGCCGTGCGACGCATACGGCCGCAGCCGCGCGAGCGGCAGCGGTTCGAGCCCGCGCTCGCTGCGCACGCGGTTCAGCGCAGCGGCGAGATCGGGCGCGGTGTCGGCGAGCGTGCCGTCGAGGTCGAACAGCACGCCATCGACGGGAAGCGCGCGCGGTTCCACGGCGGCGTTGTTGACGGTCGGCACCACCCGCTGCGCCGGGTCAGGCATCGGTGTCGCGGCGGAAGGCCATCAGGTAATTGACCGACGTGTCCGGCCCGAGGCGGAAGATCCGCGTCAGCGGGTTGTACGTCATGCCGATGATCTCGACCGGGGCAAGGCCGGCGCTGCGCGCGAATGCGCCGAGTTCGGCCGGCCGCACGAACTTCGCGTAATCGTGCGTGCCTCGCGGCAACAGCCGCAGCACGTATTCCGCGCCGATGACGGCGAAGGCATAGGACTTGGGATTGCGGTTGATCGTCGAGAACACGACGGTGCCGCCGGGTCGTATGAGCGCCGCGCAGGCCGCGACCGTGGACGCGGGATCGGGGACGTGCTCCAGCATTTCCATGCAGGTGACGACGTCGAAAGTCGCGGCCGCTTCCGCCGCCAGCGTTTCGGCAGCGACCAGCCGGTAGTCGACCGCCGCGCCCGATTCCAGCTTGTGCAGCCTGGCCACCCCCAGCGCCTTCTCGCCGACGTCGATGCCCAGCACCTTCGCGCCCGCCGCCGCCATCGACTCCGAGAGGATGCCGCCGCCGCACCCGACGTCGAGCACGTTCCTGCCGTCGAGGCCTCCGCAAACGCGCTCGATCCAGCCGAGGCGCAGCGGGTTGATCCTGTGCAGCGGGCCGAACATCTCGCTCTCGGGATCCCACCAGTGATGGGCGAGCGCGCCGAACTTGGCGAGTTCGGCCGGATCGGTGTTGACTGCCGCGACGCGATCGCCGGGGGGTGTGTTCATTTCAGCCGTTCCTGCCAGATGCGGGCACGGGCCGCGATGGCGCCTTCGTCGGCGGTCGCGAGCCTGCGCCCGGCAACGACGCGCTCGCCGCCGATCCAGACGTCGGTGACGCACTCGCGTCCCGCCACGTGCACGAGGTGTGAAAGCGGATCGTAACAGGGCAGGGTGCGGATTGCCGTCACATCCACCGCGACGACGTCGGCCTGCTTGCCGGGTACCAGCGAGCCGATCGATCCGTCCAGGCCCAGCGCGCGCGCGCCGCCCAGCGTCGCCATGTGCAGCGCCTGCTGCGCCGGCACCACCGACGGGTCGCCGCTTCCGACCTTGGCGAGCAGCGCGGCAATGCGCATCTCGCTCCAGCCGTCCTGCCTATTGTTCGACGCGGCGCCATCGGTGCCCAGCGCGACGTTGATTCCGCGCGCCAGCAGCGCCGGCACCGGCGCGATGCCGCTGCCGAGCTTCATGTTCGAGACCGGACAGTGCACGAGGTGCCCGCCGTGGGTCGCCAGCAGGTCGACGTCCGCCGGCGCGAGGTGGACGCCGTGAATGCCGATGAAGCCGGGCCCCGTCGCGCCCAGCCGGTGCAGGCGCGCGATCGGGGTGAGGCCGTGCCGCTCGAGGCTCTGCGCCACTTCGATCGCCGTTTCGGAAACGTGGGTCGAGATCGGGAGGTCGAGCTGCCGCGCGTACATGACGATCTTCTCCCACGTTGCATCGCCGACCGTGTACGGCGCGTGCGGGGCGAGCGAGAAGGAAAGTGTCGGCGCATGCTTGTGGGCATCGCGCATCGCCAGCCCCTGCTGCAGATACGCGTCGGGATCGGCGGCGTAGGGCGTGGGGAAGTCGAGCACGATGAGTCCCAGCATCGCGCGGATGCCCGTTTCCAGGCACGCTCGCGCGGTGGCATCGGGATAGAAATACATGTCGTTGAAACAGGTCGTGCCGCCCTTGAGCATCTCGGCGGTCGCGAGCCGCACGCCGTCGTAGACGAACTCGGGCGAAACGAACCGCGCCTCGCGCGGCCAGATCTCGCGTTCCAGCCAGGTCTGCAGCGGCAGGTCGTCGGCGACGCCGCGAAACAGCGTCATCGCGGCGTGCGTGTGCGCATTGACGAGCCCGGGCATCAGCACGTGTCCGGGCAGTTCCAGGCGCGAACGTGCCGCGTACGCACTGTCGGCGACGGCGGTCGGGACGAGCGCGACGATGCACCCGGCGTCGACGATCAGCGCGTGCCCGGAGAGGCATCCGGTCGGCTCGATCGGGACGATCCATTTCGGATCAAGGCGCAGGTCGACGTTTCGCATCGGACGAGAGAGTAGCGCGGCGACGGGCCGCCGTGGGCATGTGGACGAAAAAAAGGTTCGTCGCCGATTTGTCGGCAACGTTCAGAAGTGCTCCGTGCCCCGGCCGCGGTCAGGGCCGCGCGGGCGCCCGAGGGTCGCAAACGCCGTCCTATGGGTCCCGGCGCGGCCACGGCCGGCGAAACAACGCCGACGGGTGGCCGCGCCACCCATGTACGGACGGCGCGACCCACGGGCGCCCGCGCGGCCCTGACCGCGGCCGTGGAGACGTTGTGCCGATGCGACGAAGATCAAATGCGCTCAGCCGTTGCAACCGCGCAATTGGCCCACGCAACTCGCGAACAGGCACGCGAGTCCGCCGCACAAGTTCGCTCGGGTGCGGCGTGAGCCGCTTGGCACGGGCGCCTGTGCCGCCGTCAGCCCGGCGTGCGCGGCTCGCGACCCGGCGGTCGTGTGTTGACCGCCTGTCGCGAGCCGTCCCGCACGCCCGCTCGACACGCCTGGCGGCACTTGAAGCCCGTGCCGAGCGGCTCATGCCGCACCGCATGGGCCACCGGAAGGAAAGAAGCAGGGTCTGACCCTGCCTTTCGATGCGAGCGCACGAGCGGAGAACCCAAAAAAAAGCCCCGCACGCGGCGGGGCTTTTTTGTCGGGCAGAACGCTTACTTCTTGATGATCTCGCCCTTGACTTCGACTTCGACGCGACGGTTCGGAGCCAGGCACGCGATGAGTTCCTTCATGGCCTTCATCTCGCACTTGACGCCCGGAACCGGCTGGGTCTTGCCCATGCCGAGGGTTTCGATCTTGTCCTTCGGGACGCCCTTGCTGACCAGGTAGTTGCGGACGGCGTCGGCACGGCGCTCGGACAGCTTCTGGTTGTAAGCCTGGGTGCCGATCCGGTCGGTGTGGCCGGTGACGAGGACCAGCTCAAGCTTTTGCACGCCCTTCAGTTTGTCGATGATCTCGGTGTCGATCGCCTTCATGCCTTCGGGCTTCAGCACCGCCTTGTCGAAGTCGAACAGCGCCTTCGAGGCCAGCGTGATCTTCTGCACGCCAGGAGCGGGGGCCGGGGCAGGTGCCGGCGCAGGTGCCGGCGCAGGTGCCGGCGCGGGTGCCGCAGCAGGTGCCGGGGCAGGCGCAGCAGCGGGCTTCGGCACGAGGTCGGGGTCGCACTGAATAATCGCGTTGGCGGGCGTCCAGGTTCCGGTGCGGACGCACAGATTGCCCGCCAGGCCCTTCGTCCCGTTGTAGGCAGCGCTCTTCACCACGCCGTTGTCGGGCATCGGGTATGCCATGCAAACGTATCCGGGAGAGCACGGTGCAGTGCCGGCCATGTAGCCCTTTGGATCGGCCATCTGTGCCGCAACGCTGCCGGCGAACGCGGTCGCAAGCGCGCCGACGAGACAACCGGAGACGAGACGTCGAGTCATTGTTCCACCCCTTTGGCTTTGGTTTTAAACATGTTTTTGCGAGCTCTGCAAATCCCGCCCAAGTAGCGCGACCGGTGCCGGCACTGGGCTTTCGAGTCCTTTCTTTCTGAGGGAAATATAGCACAGGCCCCCGGGGGGTGCAAAAAAAACTGGGGTTTTGGCCACCCTGGCGAGGCAACTGTCGCGGCGATACAACGACGTGATAAAATTACGCGTTTTCAAGGCTCTTCGACGCCTGCCGCCGACGCTAACCCACCGCGCTCGAGCGCGGCGCAAACCGCGGCAGCCGCGGCGGAACGGCCGAACGATCCGTTTACCGGCATCCCGCCCCTTGCCGCCGCGCCGGGATCGCATCCCCGACGCCCAACGAAACCCTCACGTACCCGACCCCGCCCATGGAGCAGTTTGCGAAAGAAACCCTTCCGGTAAGCCTGGAAGCGGAAATGCGGCATTCGTACCTCGATTATGCGATGAGCGTGATCGTCGGACGGGCCTTGCCCGACGTCCGCGACGGCCTGAAGCCGGTACACCGGCGGGTGCTGTACGCGATGCACGAGGCCAACACCGTCTGGAACCGCCCGTACGTCAAGTGCGCGCGGGTCGTCGGCGAAGTCATGGGCAAGTTCCACCCGCACGGCGACATGGCGATCTACGACACGCTGGTGCGGATGGCGCAGGACTTCTCGCTCCGCTACCCGCTGATCGACGGGCAGGGCAATTTCGGGTCGGTCGACGGCGACAACGCGGCGGCGATGCGTTACACCGAGTGCCGGCTGCAGCGGATCACCAACGAGTTGACGGCGGACATCGACAAGGAAACGGTCGATTTCGCCCCCAATTACGACGGCAAGGAGGAGGAGCCGACGGTGCTGCCGTCGCGCCTGCCCAACCTGCTGGTCAACGGCTCGTCGGGCATCGCCGTGGGGATGGCCACCAACATCCCGCCGCACAACCTGACCGAGGTGGTCGGCGCCTGCCTCGCGCTGCTCGCCAATCCGGCCATGACGATCGACGAGCTGATCGACATCGTGCCGGCGCCGGATTTCCCGACCGCCGGGATCATCTACGGCACCGAAGGGGTGCGCGAAGGCTATCGCACCGGCCGCGGCCGCGTGGTCATCCGCGCCCGCACGCACGTC
>Ga0315283_10000295_pt1 | contig 35177 bp, 55 predicted proteins | sample YL17G09_0_MG_FD_204541 | JGI IMG/M metagenome (GOLD analysis project Ga0315283, IMG submission 204541) | Sediment microbial communities from Yellowstone Lake, YNP, Wyoming, USA - YL17G09_0 | ecosystem: Environmental > Aquatic > Freshwater > Lake > Sediment | place: USA: Wyoming | collected...
ACGATTAAAAAATTCATGCCCCCTTTCTAGTATTTTTCTAATTGCACTTGGCGGATAAGATTTAAATGTACTATTTTCATTAGGTATACACCAAGCTATATCTATTTTTTTAACGCCCTTATAATTATGTAGTGTTTTACATATAGGTCGATATAAGTCTATTAAGTGATAGAATATAGATTTACAAAAATAACAACTGCCTTCTTGGTCTACAATAGCAAAACGATATATGCAATGATTACATCCAAAACTAAGGGGATTTTTCATAATTAGTCGCTTATTAATTTTGATTGCAAAAATCTATTTCACATAGATCTCTTATTGGAGTATTTTTAGCACATTTACGTAAGGCTTCAATACGAGCTTTATTTTCTTTGCTTCCCCAACCATAATTATAATTATTTCTACTAACTGCTAAACATACATAACGTTGACTTTTAATAGTTTCAGAGTAAATAACTGGGTAGTAACTTAATAAAGAAAAGAGTACTAGTATTAGGTGCATATTTTTTCCTTAATTATGTGAAACTGAATTGTATTAAATGGCGAGGTGATTCACCTAATCTAATCATGGCACGCTGCGCCATGATTATAATACTTAGTATATCTTTTTCGATTTCTTTAGATATAAATGGTGCTTCTACAAGTGTATATGAATTGAGATTACAAAGTATACTAAATAATGCTGACCATACTTGTTGTCTTTCAGATATTATATTGCGTTCTACGTTTTGTGCGCAAATAAGGGCGTTACCTAATAACCCTGCATTTATCATAATTTCTCCTGTTATCTTTATTTTGGAAATAAGTTAACGGACTCTAAATGTGCCTTCCAAAGTTTGACTGCTTTATGTTTAATAGCTGAGGCGACCTCTGGACTCTCTATGATCTCTCCTTTTGCTTCTTTATATACATCGATTACCACAGCATTTAATACCGTAACTGTATCTTTTATTCCCAACACCTCAGGTAGTTTTTGAAGAACATGTTGTAATCTCATAGGAACTACCCACTCATTTGCAATTTTTTCAGCGTTATTTAATATGTTAAGTTTTTCAGGATTTATAATCTTTGGCACAGTTACCCTTTCTGAAAAAGATTTACATTTATGTTTGGCGATAATCCTTTCTCCGTTATTCATTGTTAATTCTATTGGAGACCTTAGTACTATCCCCTCTCTTGGCTTTCCAGATCCCATACCATTTCGAATAGCCTGTATAGAATTCGTGTCTCGTTCTGCATTAAGGACTTCGATATTAGTTGATATTGGGGCGTAGTGAACGAATTCTAAATTTAGTTTTTTTACTATATCTTCTGCATTAGGCACACTCAACCAACGTGAGTCTACTTTAACTTCAAAGCAAATAAATTTTAAAGACGCCCCATAAATATGTGACATCCTTTGAAGTTTTCCACCATATGCTTCTCCATAAACTATAACATCGGTTAATTTTGTAAAAGTAGTTGTAAAATAAGAATGTAATTCTTCTTGATTGAATAAAGATACAAAAGAAGAATACGAAGATCCCCCACTAAAGAAAGAGAGGCATCCCTTTTTCCAGAGAATATGGGCTGATGTTCCATGTATTTTTTCTAGTGCGTAGCAATTTTTAAATAGCAGTATTTCTTTAGTTTTATACAAGTTTCCAATACTTAGATAGCTCATTTGTTTACCCCTTTAAATTTGATTAGCATGAAAAGGTTAATAAAGCTCAACTATAGAATAATCAACTTTATCGGGAGAAATGTGTTTTATAATTGGAAGCCATTCTTCTACTGGATACTTTATTTTTACATTTGGTCCCAATTTGCTTGGGAACTCTAGTGCAACTCCGTAGCAACTCCTAGGGTATTTTTCACACAATTTTATATAGGTATTGCGAATTATCCCCTGTAATATTGTTTTTTTATCCGGTGATAAATAATTGAAGAACGGTCTAACTTTATCTTCATCCAATAGCATATAAAAATAGTAAGTCAGACAACGAGAGTAGTCTAAAATTTCTGTGTAGCTTAAGCGCCTTAAAGGTATGAATTCCATTTTTTTCCTTTCTTTATAGAGTCTATTTTTTATATTAAATTTACAACTTAAAACCATTATTTTTATTAGCTACTCCATAAAATTTTGTTTAATATGTTGGTATAAGTTTGATAAGAGTCTCTAATAACTAACTTTAAAAAGGAGAGTAATCGTGGATCAACTTAATAGTGTTAAAGTAGAAGTTTGGTCATGTGATGAGGATGGAGAAGTTCTTACATGTACAACTGAAGATGACGCTATTTCAGAGTATTTAACGGATATTCAGTATGATACATGGGAACGGGATACGCTACCTGAAAAAGTAATCGTATGCGGTTTTGTTCGTAAAGAAATAAATCCTAAGCATTTAAAAGTATTGGACAGTTTATTAGAATATCTAGATGAAATGTATAAGAGTTCTGAAGAAGAGTATACTAAACCAACAAACAAGATGATTTTAGCAGAGAGGGTGTTTATGGATATTGTGCGTGAAGAATATGTAGTTTCAGTTTTACAAAAAGTAGTTGAAAAAGAGGTAAATGTGGAAGAGTGGCTTGCTTCTTGTGAATACGACTTTTTTATTAAACCAATTGGAAAAAAAGAAAAGATTAACCAACCTGGTTAATCTTTTCTTATCGAGTAAAATGATTTCAAAAAAAGATCACATATCACGTCAACATCTTAGTCGCTTGGCTGAGAGACTTTTGTCTGAAATGGGCGGTATAGATGATACACAAGGATTAAAAGAACTTATTTCAGCTTTATCTATTAATCTTGAAATGCGCAAAAATATCGCTCTTCTAATAAGAGATTTTTGCGCAGATCATATGCGCAGAGAGATTTATAAATTTGCGGGATTAATGGAATTGAAGCTTTTAAAACATGATCCTGCTCGTGGAGATACATGGAAAAAAGGATTGCCAGATTATCACTTGAGTAGAATACAAATTATAGTTAGCGAGTTAATAAAAGCAGTTAAATCAGATAAGTTATCTTGTGGGATAAAAGCTGCAGACTTAGCTAATCATGCAATGATGCTTGCCGATTTAGCTGGTGATTTAGATGATGTATAAAAATAGCCCCCTTTAAGGGGGCTATTTTCTTATCTTCATGGAGTTAAGTATTAAATACCAAGAATGGCGTCCCTTTTTAATAGAAGAGATTCTCTTTTTAATACCGCATTTTTCCAATGAGTAGAATTTATTGGAAGGGCTTGTATTTCTTCAGCTGTGAGCTCCTCTTTATCAGTTATATCTATTAATAAAGAAAAGACCTCTTTAGAAAGACTCTTGATCTTCCTTTCTAAATTTAACATTTTTTTACTCCTTTTTTAGCTTGGATACTGATTTTATAGCCGGGGATTTAAATTGTAGTAGTATACTTATCTATGAGTTTTTCTGCTTCATACATAACTCTTCCTTTAGGCCACATCCATGCGTAACAGTATTCTGGACCGCTTATTTTATATATGAAGTCTACGGCTTCTTGTCTTACTACGTCTTCAGAACCAAAATTTTCAGAAGACAGTATTTGTTTCCAGTTAGCTATTTCTGCATCGAGTTCTAATCGGAAACGTCCGTAAGCAAAAAATATAGGAAATAGTAGACACGTATAAACAAGTAGCATGGGCAGTATTCCTAACCACGGACTGATATTTAAACCGAATCGTCGAAATTGTATTGTATGTTGGCACTCATGCTGTAATACAGCCTCCACTTGTTTAACAGTCCATCTAAATGGATATGCTTGAATAGGCCCAATTACAATGCAGGTGAACTCTCTGAAATAACTAGGGCTTAGTTGGAATCCCGAGAGTGCGGATTGAAAATAACTAATCACCCCCCAAAACCAGTGATTTTTGGTAGTTAATTTAATTGAGCGGTCTATAGATCTTGCAACGAAGTTTTGCAAGAAATTCATTTTTACTATCCAGCTCATTTTCTTATTTTCTCCATACGATACTTTTTTCAATTTTAGAATTGTCTATTGGTTTTTTAGAATCGGGTAGGGTATTATCTTTATCTTCTGGTTCATAAAGAAATGGGGAAAAACCCATAGAGAATGCAATGGCCTCAAGTGCTTGTTTTGCATTATTTGAGATTGATTCTTGAGGTTCAGAAAATTCAGTTATTTGAGAGACAGTACTATACAGCCCGTTTCCCAAATTTTTTATAAATACGGAAAAAAAATCCTTTCTTGATAGATATAAAGATGCTGACATTTTTACTCCTTTAGTAAACGATTTAAATCTATATTTCTAAATCGTTTACTAATTTTTGCATTCCCATTTCCATGAGTGATTCATGATGATAGTTCATCATTAACCATACTATTGCCTCAGATTTAGTAAGTATTTTCCAAGGATCCTTGGAAACATTAGAGGACACGTGTCCCAGATATAATATCCAGGCGCCTTTTTTACTTAAGTATAGGGTTTCAGTATCGGTATCGTTTATATTTACTCCATGTTGAGAAAACTTTTCGCAGTCAGTGTCAAACCAGACTCCTGTAGCAGCTATTACTTCTCTTTTCATATAGGTCTCCTTGTAGTTTTATTCTTCATATTCAATATGAAGAGTGAGGTTTGTTGAAGTTATTAAAGTTTTTTTTGATTTAATTACGTATTTTAAGAGTGTTAACAATAACTATTTTTAAGAAGGAATTCCCATAAATTAACGCTTTTTGTTATAAGGCTATCTAACATTAGTATTTCTTTATCTTGGATTAATTTCTTTTCAAAAGCAGTTTTTTCTTCTATTTTTTGTAATGTTAGTTGTAAACCCGAAGCACTTAATATCATAACGTTTGTCATATTCTCTTCAAATATTTTTTTTATATAGGGTGAGTATAAAGCTGCCGTATAAAATGTAGGATTTGTTTTTAAAGCTGCTACTTCTTCAGTTTGAAGAATTACATAATCTAAATCTTTTTTTAAGATTCCAAAATCCTCCTCTTTTTTGGAAATGCAATCTACTAGGGCTTTTCCTTCGTTATCACAATTAAAAAGATAACCTATTTCTCCCGCTATCCAATAGTACTTATTTTTTATGTTTAAAATAATAATTTGTTGAGGTGACCCCAATAACGGAATTGTTTCCTCTCTTACTGTTATAGAGGGGACTTTGAATTTCTTACTTTCTTTAACCTTTTTTTCAACTAATTTATAACCCTCTTCTGAGAGCATTAGTAATTTATTCGTAGAGTTAAAAATTGTCGGGTCTAATTTTTTAATCAATACTAAATCGTCCCCTTCTGCATAAAAATAATGTATATCTTTTATGCAATCTTTCCAAGTAACTCTCAATTTTTCAGATAGACCCCGCCCTTTTCCAGCAAATTTTAGTTCTTCTCCTACTTTAGTGGCTCGGTATATTTGTTGTCCTTGCCAGTCGATACTCTTCATTTTGTCTCCAGAAGTTTAGTCTCTTCGAATTTATCTCTTCCGCAAAGCATTGCTGTTGCTTGTGGATAGTGTTTCTTTGCCAATTTGATCATCTTGTTGGCCAAATCTCTAATTTCCCATTGTGCATGATTATCTTGTCGTAATCTACTGAAATGGTAAAGTTCTCTCAAATTCATTTGCATGTATACTCTTCTCATATTTGCTTGGGTTAAAGCGTATTCTGCTACTGCCACTAATCCTTGATTCACAATCTCTGTATAAAGATCTGTAGACTCTTGTTGAATTTGTATAAAACATAAAAGGTCTGTTGGATCATTGATACTCCTAGGAATTACTACTCCTAATGTAGGTTTATAAGGATAAGCAATTATTGTAGCCATTCTATGTCGTTTAATTTGTGCAAAACAAGTTGCAGACATAGATAGAAAATATTGAAAATGTATTAATTCAAATGATCTAGGTAGTACATCATGCACTTCTAAGCTTTTCCATAAGTCATGAAAAGAGGATATTTTTTCGCAGTCTGTTTTGCAGTGGGATAATAATTCTGATTCAGATATCCCATAAGGGGTACAAGATAATACGTCACTTTCATTTTTGATAAGTAAATCGAAATGGGAAGTGGGAATATAATCTATTTTAGGAGTCCCCGCTAAATTATTTTCAGCTTTTATTAACGATGGGGCTATTTGTAAGACTTCAAATTCTAAGTCACTCCCTATTTGTTTTACTTCTTGTAATGTATGGATTTTTAATTTGCCTATCATTGTGTTTAAATTTCTAGCGTTTATTGTCATCCCCATCTGTCCATGTACAGATAGGGATGTTATATACCGCGCGTCTTCTAGTTTAATATTCTTAGTTTTATATAATTTGTATTCATCATTTTGAAGGTCTAGTAAGTTAACAAACCTACTTTCCAATGGGTTTCCACGAAGTTCTATAGGGATAGAAACATCAGTTTCGATATTAGTATACCTTTGAGATTTTTCGGTGAATGAACATAGTCTGTGATGTTCGATCTTTTCGATAGCCAATCTGGATACACCAGAGATGTCAAAATTGAAAACTGCGTGTTCAGCAATTGAATTATGTCCATATTCGAAAATCAATTTTTCATTTAATTCTCGAGTTTTTTCAATGTTTTCTTGCGCTGATTTATGTAAGTCTTTTATTGTATCGGGACTTTTACTTATACGAGCATAAGCGCCCACTATTGTTTCGGGGGTTTTTTTGTCATCAGTAGACATAGAGTCTACATGAATATTAAAGCCTACTAATTTAACCAAAGTTATCTCCTTTATACTTTTTTGTTCATAGCTAACCGTATTGATTGAAACATTAGAATCTTATACTGGTTCAATTTCCACATCTTTTCTGAATATGGTTCTGGGTATTCTAGTATAGGTATTTCTAGACCTCTTGTTATAAATTTTTTATTTTTAATAGTCCATCGATAAGTTTGTGCTATCCATCCTCGGTATTTGTATTCCTCATATTTACATATCAAATTTTTTTTATCTTCTGATAACCACTCTAAGAATATAAATATGGCTTCTTTGCTATCCCACAAGGCAACTTTAAAATGATTTTTTTGGTGCTCTATAAGTCCTAATAGAGTAGGTAGTGGGCCATAAGAAGGGTGGAAATAATTTAAAATGGATTTATTTGTCCACTTTTTTTGAGATAAATGGATGGTTTTTATATAGCGCATTTATAGATTTTTTCACTTTTTTTGTAATTATGTAAATAATTTTATATTAGCTTCTTGACATCAGGTGAATAAGTAAATAAATTCTTAGTTATATTTAATTGAGATTATTCGATAGGTATAGTGACTGTTTGAAAATTATTTCGTATAGTCTATGTTAAATAAACTCAGTTATAAGGGAGAAATCACGATGAAGGAAAAAAAACCAGTGTTTAAGGACAAGGCAGTTAAAAAAGTTAAGGCTGTAAAAGAAAAGGTAGAAAAAGAAAAGGTAGAAAAAGATCCGGTTAAAAGGGGCCGTCCTAAGAAAAAAGAGAATGTAGAGGTAAAGACTCCAATTAAGAAGGGTCGACCTAAAAAGGCAATATCTCAAGTAACTCTTTGTTAGATACCAATCTATTTTTTAGTTTCTTTAGTAGCTTGTATTTTTTATGGTAAGCAAGCTGTTTTTTTATTCCATATTTCCTCTCTATTTCGTTTCCAGTATCATTAGTTAAGTCCAAAAGTATATTTTTTTCGTACAGTGTTTTTGATTTAAATAGGCTACTCACTATGTATTCTATATTTTGAAATTCTATAAATTCGTCTATTTTTGAAGTATACATGGGTGCATACTTGTCATTTTCTGTGTACAGTAATGGGCTTAATTTATTTATAGGTTTTCTAAAAAAGTTATGTATAGAAGAAATGGCTGACCTATGTATATAGGATCTTAAATGTCCTTCATTAGAAGGTTTAAAGTTTTTTAGTGCCGATCTGTTTTTTGCGCATAAAGATATCCAAGTATTTTGAATTAGGTCGTCTATTATAGACATGTTATAGTTATGTCCGTATATTCTTTTTAGAGTTCTTTTAATGTATATTTGTATAACTGGATTAAAGTACTTAACAAAATTAGTGTCATCTCCATTAATAAATTCTTTAAGTAGGTCTAATTCTTCGTGTTTACTTAAAAATTTCATGGACAACCTCTTTTAGTTTATAATAAGTAGTCTTTCTTCGAGTATTTATAGTCGTCTCTTCTATGAAAATACGGCATTTATTTAAGGGTTTCATAACTATCTTCTTTTAGTTTATAACGGGTAATTTCTGTTTTACCTTTGATTTTATTAGTTGTTTCTTCTATGAAAATACAATGCTTGTTTAAAGGGTAATAACTAATTAAGTATTCACTTAGTTTTCTTAGCATTTCTATCGTAGGCATCTCTCCCAGTTTTAAATCCATGGATGTTTTATAAACTGGTATTAGATATTTTCTTCGTTCAGAAACTAATTCTAATTCCCCCCGTATTTTTGGTACACTTGTTATTGTGCAGCCTTTTATAAGTAATTTTTCTGAGGACGCAAGATATCTAATGCGGTAAGCATATACTATACCCTGTCTTAATTTAGTTTGTGTAGACTTTAAGATATTTTTCATTCTTTTCTCCTTTTGTATGATAATTACTTGATGAATGCCGTCTATTTACTTATAACTAAAATATCGGATATTTTTCGGAGAGGGTAGTGCGTAATATATTAATAGGTATAGATGAGGCGGGCATGGGTACATTAGCGGGCCCTATGACTGCTGCAGCAGTTATTATAGATGAGGATAGAATACCTAAAGGAGTTAAAGATTCCAAACAGATACGCGAAATAAAGCGGGAGGAGTTAGCTTCGAAGGTGATGGATAATGCTATCGCTTATAAAATAGTTGTTAAAACAGTAAAGGAGGTAAATGATTTAGGTATATCTCCGTGTTGGCAAAATGCCATGTTAGAATTAGCAAAATTTGTGGATGATGTAAATCGAAAAGAAAATTTTAAAAGTTCCATTATAATGGACGGTAACAGATTTATTGTAGGAGCTCCTTATGTGACTCCAGTAATAAAAGCTGATGTGTCACACGCTGCTGTATCAGCGGCATCTATTTTAGCTAAATATATGCAATGTGGATGGATGGATGATTATGATGTACAATATCCGCAGTATAATTTTAAATTTAATAGGGGATACGGAACTAATCAGCATTTAAGAATATTAAGAAAGATAGGTCCTTGTATAGCTCATAGAGTGGGGTATCAGCCCATTAAAAAACTCCTTTTAAAATTTCCCTCATTATTACAAAATGTGCAATTCTAATTCTAGAATACTTAGGAGTATAAAATGTCTTTAATATCTATGACTTGTATGAATTGTAACGAATTACTTCAAAAAGAGTCTCATACTTTTCAAGGTGTAGTAATATGTCATTCTTGTTTTCAAATGGTTAATCACTTTATCCAAAGAACAAAGAATGAATTAGATATGCTTTTTTTAGTATACACAGATATGTTAAGAACGGCGCTAATAAAAGGAGAGTTGAGACCACCTAAAGCACCATCGAATGGTCAGAGTATGCCGCCTATCGAGTTATCTAAAGCATTTCGTAGAACTATTTCTAAATGTACATTTGGGGAAAATAAATGAGAACGGTAAAAAAACCTTTTGCTAAAGCTAAAGTAAAATGTTTAGTGTGCCATTGGAATACAGAAATACCCATGGAACAGTATCAAGTTGGTGAAGTTATTTATCCCTATGCTGGTGGAGGTAATTACGGTAAATGTGGAAGGTGTGGTAGAGATGGGTTACAGGTTATTGAAATTCCCGTTCCTAAAATAATAAATCCCATTGGTTGGCACGATATTTAGGAGAATTATAAATGGTTGAGATTTATCATATTTCTAAAGAAGGCGTGCCTATTGCTAAAGGTAAACGGATTAATATTTTAGATCTCCCATTTAATTTGAAATGCCCTAAATTAGAATGGGTTACTTGTTTATATTTCTCTGTGTTGAATCTGGAACATCGAATAACATGTAATATTCTATCTGGTAGTGCTCTTAATAAATATTTAGACAAATGCACTTTAAGCCAGTTTATTGACGGTGAAAAATGTATAGAGATAGATGATCTTAGATATGTTCATGGCAGGGCCGAAGTAGCAAAGGGTTTCCCCAGAGTTACTACTGTTTTATTAGCCATTCCTATATCTAAAGGTGATATGACAGAATCCATATGGTTTGGGTATCTTCCAACAGTATATTATTCTTATCTTCAATTTGCTTGACTCATACATACGCTGTATGTATGCTTTTGAGAATGGCATATTTTACAGTATCTGATGTTGATTCGATATTACCTCCAGTAAAACAATTTTTAAGTGAGGATCAGTTTTTAGAAATTTGGGACGCTCGAGGTATGAAGTATAGATTTGATGAGTTACATCAAATGATGTTATCTAGAGGACTTACAGTAAATGTAGATAGGGTGGTATTCCGAAAAATGGTATGGGATATTTTACATAGTTTCTTAGTACTGGGGGATTCTAGAAGGGATCCGAAACATGAAGAGCGTCAAAAATTTCCAAAGGTGCATTAATGTCAAAAGATAGTGTGCAATTTAATAAAACTTCGGACGAGATTTTAAGAGACCGTAAATCAAGATCTATAATAGATGTTATTAAACAGCCTCGTCAAATTTTAGGAGGCGTTCCTCCTGTTAAAATACCCCCATTAAATGCTGAGATAATAGATAGAGGGGGTTCTATGTCTCAGCAAGCGGAGACCTTGCAGAATCCTGCAAGTCCTCTTAGCCCTTCTTATGACCCACAGTTAGCATTAGATAATAAGAGAAGTTTAGGTGTATTCGCTACTATAAATCCAGAGGATCAAAATGACGCGTCTTTTATTAAGGGCGTTGGATCTATGTATACAGCGAATCAGCCCCTATTAAAAAATAAACCCAAAACTGTTATGGAGGATGGGGGTTATAAACCAGCTATTAGTGAACAAACAAGAGTTTCTTTAGAGGCTTTAGCAGCTTTTCAAAATACGGCTTCAAAAATTCAAGAGTCTAAAATGCATAATTCTACATCTGAAGATAAAAAACGAGAAGTTGAGGCTTCTAATTTAGGAAAGGTTATAACAAAGAATGAAAATGATATGTATGACGAGTTTAAAGAATTATTAGATGACCCTAAACAGTGGAATGAGTTAAACAATCCTAAACGAAGAAAGAAGATTGAAGATCGTCTTCAAAGTATGGATATTACAGAAATTATTGTTTATGGGGAGATCCGTCAAGAAGTAATAGTTATACCTGATAAGCTTATTTATACTTATAGATCTGTGTCTGGAGAGGAGGATTTAGCTGTAAAGCGTATGATGTTTGGTGCGACAGGTGGAGACAGATATTTAATGGATAAATATAGTATAATGCAACTTTCTTTAGCTTTAGTATCCATTAATGGCGATGAATTGCCTACACATTTAGATGATCGTAAAAAGTTTGACGAGACTAAATTTTTTAATAAGTTTGATAAAGTAGTTAAATTTCCAATACAGTTCATTGCGGATTTAGGTGTTCAGTATCTTTGGTTTGATGAGCGCATAAGAAAACTCTTTAATGACGGTAGTACTGAATCATTAAAAAATACTTAGAGACTCCAGTAGGATGGGCTCGGGCAAATATGTTTTATGAGATGTTATCCGAGCCTCCAACGCCGGGCACCCCTTTGGAGTCTTTGATGTTATTGGTGTGGCGAGCAAGACAGGATATTGAGTTATATAAAACTAGAGCTATTGTTGTGGCTATTCAAACAGCAGCTTTAGAAGGGGAAGGTTCAGATAAACAACTACAAGATGCTTGGAAGGAATTATTAGATGAAATGTATCCATTTCAAAAAGGTAAGCGAGTTCTTGCTGATAAGACGGCTATGGATTTTCTTAAACAAGAATCCTCTAGAGGTCCTTTAATTGTGACTCCTTTACAACCTCTAGGACATGTACATAGTAAATTAAAAACTAGGCAGTCTAAAAGGATGACGCAATGAGTAATATTTGTCCTAAATGCGGATCTGGAAAAGTCAACGTTAGCGCATCTTTAATAGATACTCCTTCAGTAAAGGAGGGTAAATGTGATAATTGTGATTGGCAAGGCGATACTGATGAGTTAATTTCTGTACCTTTAGACACGGTAGCTGAAAAGATTTTAACTCTTGAAGAAGAATCGATATTTACGAATTCGGACCCAGCAACTGTTATAGCTTTTGAGATATCGAGTCATTTTTTACAGCTCATTGCACAGTATGTAGCTCGTGATATTGGATTAGCCATAATATTAGCCGGGTTAGTTACTAAAAATGATACTGAAAATCTAACTCGGCTTATACGGATTGCTTGTTTGAGTGTTCATAAATCTGTGCTAACGGAATTAGAATTTATTCAAAATGAAGTAATAGGTGACTCACATGTGCCCCAAAGAAATTAATAAAGAATACACTCCCCCATCCACAATTAGTGGTGTATCTACTATTTTTATTGAGCGTCCTGATGAACATGAAGTTAAAGATGAACTTTATTGCTGGATGCCAGGAAATTCAGATAGGGAATGTAATGGAAGTTGTGTATCTTATGATCCCTCTTATATATCTGATCAATTTAAAGATACGTGTAAAGTATTGAATTCAATACGTGCCATATCTAAAGCTTTTGTATTTGATACTCAAAAACGAAATAAGCAAATGGAGTTATCTGCTCGTAAAGAACAAGCTGATAGGTTGCCTAGACCTCCGGAGGTCAAATAAGTGAAAATTATTAGTTTTGGTCAAGTAGTGAATCTAGAACAGGGTTCAAACTTTACGCATCAGTTTACTGTGCGATTAGACAATGAAGAACAGGTCGATATTGTTACAGATGAAGATACTATAGCACAGTTAGTTACTTTAATTGATCGAAGCCCCCATATTATACAAGGGGGTTCTACAATAGGAACTACTCGCAGGGATTCTAAAGTAGATAACGATATGGGTAGAAGTGGATGGGAGAATGCAGTAGATAACGATATGGGTAGAAGTGGATGGGAGAATACATATGCGACACATAATGATGGAATATCGGGAGTTGCGACACAGGCGCCTATTTTAGGAGTTATGGATCAAGAGTCTATAACTACTTTTACAGTTCCAAGTCCTGGTATAGGGAGCGGCAAGCCTGTACGAGTTCCTAGAATAGATAAAGATGGTTTTGCTCTTCCTATTCAAAGTAGGACAGTAGAAATGAATTCTGCTGGGTATCCAGTTATTTCAGGCCAATTAACTACGTCATCAGTTATAAAAAGTTTAACGAATGATGATGGAGTACAAATATGATTGCTTATGAGGAGAAATTAGAACCTGGTATTTGTATATCTGTATGTTATGGTAGGATACCTAAAACTATAAGCTATACAGCGATTATAGATATTGATAGTATAAGTTTTCCTAGTATGGCTGTAACAAAGCTATCTCAAGAATCTTTTAATAGTATATCTATGGAGGACATAATTGATAAACTCCATGTACTTCTAAATGAGTATTTAGAAGTTAAGGTATTTATGACAAAAACTTTACTCAAAATAGATAATATACAGTATAAATCTGAAGTATACGAATTAGATAAATTTTTAGTAGATATGATTAAACGTCATCCGGAAGAAGCTAAGAAGTCTTATTTTTCACCTATAGAATTAACAATAGTATTAAACAAAAAGGAATAGATCAAAATGGTAACAAATAATCGTAGCCGTCTTAATTTTAATATCTCATCAGAAGGTGATTTTAAAAGTGTGAAGAAGGTTATACCTGTAGATATATTTTTAGCTGCTGGAATAATTGATGGGGAGGGTAAGAAATCTAATAGGTTAGTACTTAGAGTTAAAGGTTCAGAACAGTTTTATTTTCTTTTTGGAAAGGGGGTAGAGACTAATATGAAACCTACTGCTAATTGGTTACAAGAGTTACTTGAACGCGAGTGTCCATCTGATTCAAATAAAGTAATGAATTCTTTGCCTGAAGATCTACCTGGAATTTGTTCTATAGGAGATCCATTGGAGGACTAGCATGGGTTTAAGACTAATGAATGATTGGGTTATGATTAAAATGGATGCCGATAGTAATGAATTATGTTCAGGATTATTAGTAAAGCCCGGTGCTTCTTTTAATACTATTTTACGAACAGGTAAAGTTATTAACGTGGGTCCTGGTCCATTAGCTAAAAAAGATGATAACACTTATATAGATAAGCGAATATCAATTGATATATCCATAGGGGATGGGGTGGTATTTAATAGGTTTATTGCTTCGGATACTAAAAGTGCTCAAGCGTTACACCAAATTAGTCTGGCAGAAGATGAAGCTTTAATTCGTCCTAGTGATATTCTTTTAGTTTTTGATTATGAAAGCCGTCCGAGATTTGAATGAGACTAGTTGATGTTCAAGAAAATGGTGAGCTTGAATTACGTTGGATGTGGCTCCCAATGTTTATTAGTCAAAATGGCTGGGCTATGCAGGAGTTACAAAAAGAGTTATCTGTTTTTCTTTTTAGGCCCCTTACTGTAGCTCTGATAGAAGAGATAAATACATTTGTTATAGACTGGTTACTTAAAAAATTTCCAGATATTCGAGTAAAGGAACTTTTAGAGGCCATAAATAAGATAGAGGACATTTAAATGCTATTTAGTATTCAAGAAGCAAAGGAGTTTTGGTCGTCTTTAAGAACGGTATCTAAAGAAATACTTAATTATTATAATCTTCCAATAGATCCCGGGTTTAAAGTCAGACCATGGATTAAAGATCATCCTATAGGTATTACTTTTCATTATACAGCTGGTATTAAGTGGAAACCGACTATTGAGCATTTAAATGGTTTAAGTAATAGAAAAAGTTCTTGTACTCTTTTAGTATTAGATCGACAAGTGGTAGAAGTGCAGAATATTTTATCCAAATATCCTGCATTAGATCGATTACCAGTTCTTGTTTTGCAATTAGCAGATTTAGATACCAGTACCTGGCATAGTGGTTGGTCAAATGGTTATTGTATAGGGATAGAAAACCGTAATGCTGGTCTTCTTAGAGGTATTAAAGATAAATGGACTTGGTGGCCTAATGATTGGAAGGCCCCATTTCCTCATGCAGAATTAGATAAAATTCCGGTATGTATAAAAAATCAATGGTGGGAACCCTACACTCATGGCCAAATAGTGGCCAATGTAATTTTAGGACAGATGCTCTATAGTCTTTATGGGGGGGAAATGGATAAACACTGGTTTCTTCCTCATTCTTGTTTTTCTAAAGATAAACTAGATACAGGTAAAGCGTTTCCTTTACAAGGAATTCGAGATGCTATTTTTGATCAAATAGCTATAGAAAATTTAGTTTGGTTAACTACATTTGATATGAAGCCTCCATATACACATGACTATATTGAAGAATGTAACGATAGCTTTACAGGAACTGAGGAGGCGTATCAAAGTAGTATAAATGAAGATAAGCCAGTTTTTTTAGAGCCCCTATTTAATATGAAACTAACTGGCGATAAATTGAAATTTGCCTCTTATCGTAGATTTTTAACTCAATTAGAATACTGTATTGATTGCTCTGATATTAATAATACATCTCTTGCGATGGCTCTTGGGATGTTTCAAAAGAGCATGGGTATGCCTGTCAATCTAAAAATTGACCAAAAATCTACAACTGCATTGATTAGTCGCTTAAAAGAATTTCGTATACCTTTATTTTAAGTGCCGATAATGAAAAAACTACCTACTAAGTCTAGATTAAATCTTAATATAGAAGCGGATTTAAAAAAGTGGGCTAAGGAATATGCAAATAAAAGTGGTAAAAGCGTAACTATTATAATTTGTGAGTATTTAAAATATTTACGAGATGAAGAATATCGAGAAGAACGGGAATTGGTGGAGCAAATTTAAATGTCTAATGCGGGAAAAATAGTCACTATTCAGACTGAAATGCCTGGAGATATAGACGGTATTTTAGATACTATTAGAAGAATTGTCTTACTGGGAGGTGTACAGAGAATAGTTTTAGATAAAGAAGAGCCTATTTCTTATCAAAGATATACTGATTCTGACGAAGAAGTTCAACCTTCAGAAAGTACGTCTAGTTTTGCCGAGTTAACTCTTTTAGATATTATTAGAAATATTCCTATGGAAGAGTTTGAATGTGAGAGTTCTGATTCTCCATACGAGAGAGTTTTCAGAATGTTTTTTCAATTAGCAGAAGATAATTGGGTAGTCACACATTTATTGTTGGGGGGGTCAACAAAATTTTGGAAGTGGTTGAATATAGGGATCGCTCAAAAGAAAAGATTAGTACAATTTTTAGGTGCTCATATAGAAACAGATAAAACATTACCAGATAATGTATTTATTTTATGCGGTTCCCGTTCTAGAAATGCTAGCATTTCTGAAGTTTGTCTTACATTAAAGGGAAACATTGAATAAGAGGAGTTGCTTAATGCCTATTTGTGAAATTTGCCGCAAATCTGAATATCGAAAAGGTTTAGTATTTATTGAGGGTCGGGGGATAATTTGTAAATCATGTTCACAATCATTACCAGATACTAATGAGAATGCAGATCGTTTGTTTTCATTAACTGTGTATGAAAGGCCTTCTCCAGATGGTGGTAAAGATCACGAATTTAATTTAATAATTAATACCGAGGATTTAAATTTTATGTATTTTACCACCCTATCAAAACTTAAAAGCTTAGTTAAAAAAATGAATTGGCATAAAGATAACAGAGGGACAAAAATAAAATGAGTACTGAAGCTGTTACAGTAGTAGAATCGCCAATAGATTTGATTATAAAAGTAATAGGCATATATTGTAGAATTTTAGAACTACATTTAAAAGCTGTTTCAGAGGGGGGAAACCCTTATCAAAGTGCACTATCAAAATCTGTAAGATTGGCAACTGAAGGTATGGAAATGGAACTGGAATTTTTAACCTTTTTACGAATGAATATGCATACTGTAGATGCATAAGAAAATTTATGATAGATAAAAAAAATAAAGCTTTAGATACTATATTAGGGGAGGCTATAGAATCATCAGGTGTGACAGAAGTTATTCGTACTAAAATGGAGGGTCCTACAATTAAAGTTATTCATAGGGTTACGGATAAAAGAATTTGGATGGCCATTTTACAAATTATATTGCCTCAAGCAAATGGTTGGACTGCTCATGTATGTCAACAATATTTTATGCGGGATAAAAAGTTAGTGTATGGGTGGAATTTTATTTTACAGTCTGTAGGAGATATGCAAGGAGCCATAACACATGTAGTATCTTTATTACGAAAAAGTATTCTTATTGTTCCGCGTACTATTTTAGGTTCAGGTCCTTTAGATAGCTTTCCATTAATAGGAGCTAGCCCTGGAAGAAGCTCTACGAATACTACTTTTGATCCTAGATTGCCGGGACCTTCTCAGGGAGGTTCTAGTCATAAAGGGGCTTTTATAAGGGGTGAATAATGGAAGATTTATTTTATGGTCCTGGTGACAGTAAAAAACTACATACTCAGATGGAAGAAGATAAGCGATGGACGGTAAATGCAGATAATTTATCAGAAGAGGAACAGAAATCTATAAAAGATAAAATATTAGCACTAGATAAGTTTTTTGGTAATGCAATCTTAGCTAAGTATAAAATTGAGTTACATTTCGGTAAAGATCGTTCTTCTTGGAAACCGTTTGCAGGAATGCTTTCTATTTTTACTAGTGGAAGTAAACTTCATGGTGGAGGGGACGAGAAGGCTTATTTATGTCCAAATTCAGATTGTGGACAGGTATTGACAGGATACAAATCTAGAATTGGTAATAAAATTATTTGCTTATCTTGTGGTAAATTTTGGAAGTCTACAGAAATTATAGGGGAGATTTTTTATAATTTAACTCCACAAAAATGGGCACACGTTATTCATAGAATGTTTGTACATTTAGGTCATAATGCGGATATATACCTCAAATATCATCCTACGGATATTAGATATCAAACATCTATGGAATTAGCTAGGGATAGAGGGGGAGAAGAGCTTAATAAAACTAGGTATAGTAGAGGATTACATATTTACCCATTAAAAAATATCATAACAGATACAAAAAATGGTGCTGAGTTGTATAAACGTTTTATAACGTTTATTACTTCATAATGGTTTATAGGCTAAAATTACGCAAGTTGAGCTGGCACACACAGTTCCGTGCTCTTGGATAGTATTTTTCACCTAGCCCTTGCGGACACCATAGCGGGGCTTTCAACCCTGCATTTTCTAACTGGGATCCCTGCGCTTCCTAGGAAGCGGTCAGACGACTTCGTTAGTCGATACAGCATCAAAGGTCTTATACTATGAAATTCATTGATTTTGCATCCATACTAACTAGGCGTAATTATTTACTACACTTACAGGCTATATGGGATGAGTCTATAAACCATTTAAAAAAGTTTTTAGATACTGATATAAGTCCTGCTAAACAAGGTATAGCTACTCAAGGCGGGGGTATGGTAGCCCCTCAATCTGTTATCGAAGAAGTAATCCAATTTATAGAACAAAATAATCTTGCAGTAATAGTAAATGAACTTGATGTATTACTTAATTATAGGATAGAAAAGAATGTCACAAAAACAAGCAAAACTGAAACGCAAAAAGAGTCCAAGAGTACAAAAAAGAAACTTGGAAGACCCCCAAAATCCAAATGCCACTCTAAGTAGAAGAAGAGTAACTTTAGAAGAGTTCGAGCGCGCGTTTAATTTTTTAGTAAAGAAGATTGAAGATTTAAGTGTTATTTTAGATAATTCTTCCACTCGCCTGTGGACCAACCAAGTAGAACTAAAAAACGGTCTAGGTTCTTCAGAATTTAATCTTAGGACGCATCAAAAAGTTATAAACGCTTTAATATTAGATTTAGCTCCCATGAATATTTTAAATGGTTTGCAGATAACGAAGCATTCAATAAATGATGTAACTTCTTCTGTAGTAGATTGGTCATATTATCATACGGAAGTAGAAAAGGACTTAAATATTCTAAAAGAACAGGAGATTAAATCTAAACAAGTAGAGCCCATTTTAACTAAAGAAGTGGGTTCTGAAATAGAATCTGAATTGATAAGAAATTCTGAGTACCCAGCCGTAGCTACAATTTTTGGGGGCTAAAAATGAGAACTAATAAAGTAATTGTTGTTCATAAAACAGGACACGGTGCTGCATTTCGTAAAATTAGATGCCCAAAATGTAGAATAGGTTATGCAGTGCAGTCTAATATAAATGAGGCGCAGTATACGTGTTCCAGATGTGGTTATATAGTAAAGTCTACTAAACTTTAATACGAGAGGAGAGTATATGGAATGTAGTATTACTGTTAAATTAGATGGACAAATGTCAACACTTGGATTGCCTACTCAGGCTCTAATTGATGCTCTAGGTACTGAATTATCTGAATTTGAAGATTGGTTTACTAAAAATGGTAACCATCCATTAATTAATATAGAACGTTCAATACTCACATCTTTTTTAATTTGGAAACTCCATACTAGATTAGATTTTCAATTTTTAAGTTCTGAAGAGCCTAAATGGACAGTAGGTGGAAAAAAGAATAGTGATACTAAACCTATTATCGTTACTTATTGTGGTAAACTAATTGGCCATCTTTCGGATGTAATATTAACACGAGAGGATAATAGATTAACTGCGCATTTAAAAATACAAGAGCCCAATTTAATAGTACAACATGATGACCAAGTTCTTGAAAAATTACCTGGTTAAAAAAATTGAAATACCCCGGCCATTCTATTCGGTCCTTACTCGCTCTAGGCGGCTCACCAAATAGTGGTATTTCTGTAAGAATGACATCAGTCTTACTATTACTTCTTATATCATAGTTTCGTTGTGATTTTCACATCTCCCCGGTAACATAAAGTAAACAGTTAGGTTACTAATATGCCTATTTCAAGTTATCAAGTATCTGGAATGATTAGTGGACAGCAAGCAATGTTCGGAAATTTTTCGAGCTATGCTCAGCAAATAAGTCCTGGTGGTTCTTATGGCTCAACTCCAACTTATTCCAATCCTATGATGGGTATGGGCATTATGCCCACAAGTCCAATTGCTGATCCCTTTAGTGAGGGTAAGGGTCCTGAGGTTATTAGTGCTATAGGCAATATAGGACTTCCTGCGTTAAGTAGTGCTGCTATGATAGGAGGTTCTTTTTTACCAGGTATGTTAGGCAGAACAATAGGGAGTTTAGATCCATTTACAGCAGGTCTTCGTGGATTCGCTGGTGGAGCTGGATTACGTAGTGGGGGTATGGGGATAATGTCTAATATGGGTCGTATTGCTTCCGGAGGTGCTGGTTCTATAGCACGGGCCGGATTTGCAGGATTGGGCGGAGCTGCTATAGGTGCTGCACTTCCTTTAGCAGCGGGATTTGCTGCTCAATACGGTATTGGACAAATGGTTCAGGGAGCTCAATTTAATAACCAAACAGAAAACTTTTTACAAAATCAATTTCGGTTTGTTAATCCAATGGCTGAAACTGGGTTTGGTTTTGGTCGTCAACAATCGGGTCAAATATCAGATACTATTAGAGAAATGGGTAGTAAGGAGTTTTATAGTTCTCCTCAAGAACTGCTTAAAGTTATGCAAGCAGGAACAGGGATGGGTGTATTTAGAGCAGTTCAAGATGTAAGAGCTTTTAAACAACGATTTACTGAAATGGTTTCTGCTTTAAAAGAAATCTCTTCTACTATGAATACTTCTTTAGAGGGGGCCCTACCATTTTTCCAGCAATCTCGACAAATGGGGTTCTGGACGCCTCAAGATATTACTAGGCATGCTCAAATGGCTAGGCAAACCGCTTCTGCTACAGGTATGACGGTAGCTCAGACTCAACAAATGATGGTTCAGGGAGCTCAGATGGCTCGTCAAATAGGCGCCCCAGGGGCTACTGGAGCAACTGGTATGAGTCATGCCATGGAACTTGTGGGTGGTGCTATACGTAGTGGTTCAATATCAGAGCAGCGCCTCTCAGAGGTTACTGGTGGGTTGATGGGGAATGAGGCTATCCAGTCTATGGCTGGAACTCTTCAGACAGCTACTACAAATTTTGCTAGGAGTAATATTGGACGATTTCTTTTAGCTTCTATGGGTAGAAACGGATTTAAAAATTTAGATACTGCAGCCTTACAAAGATTTACTTCAGGGGGGATGAGTTTAGGTGAAATATCTGGAAGTGCTAGAGGAAATATTGGAAAACAAGGTGCAGCTAATTTTTTAATGAATGAGGAAGAATTACGAGGTCAACTTTTAGAGTTGGGTCCTGGGGCACAAGGGGGGTTTATTCAATCTGTAATAGGGAAGCGTCTTTTTAGTGAGAATTCTAGGGATAAATATGTTACTCGAAGAATGATAAAACGGTTTGCTCATTTAAGAACTTCTCAAGAAGCGGATATGTTTGCTCAATTAATTAGGGATGCCCCCTCTATCATGGAAGAGAGTCAGTCTCGTTATGCCGCCTCTCATGATCAAGAATTAAGAAATAGGGACCAAACATTAGATCATTCTTTAGTAGGTTTAAAAAGAAAAGTCTCTAAGTGGATGGATCAAACTGTTGGTCAACCACTAGCTAAATTAGGGTCCGCAATATCTAGAGATATTGAAGAACTTATTGAACATACTGGGAATAAGATATTTGGTATAAGCCCTGCTATAAATAGATTGAGAGGAATAAATGCGGGAGCTATGAGGGCTCTTCAAAATGCAGCACTTGGTGATACTCGATTGATGGAATATCAATTTGGTAAACCGGGGGATTTTGAAAAGTCTATGGGTTCTACTGGAACAGGATTGGGTACAGTAGGTGGTGGATTAGGAGGATTTTTTGCAGGAAAAGGCTTAATTGGAGGATTAGGTAATTTTCTTAATCCTACGGGTGCAGAATTTTCAAATCGTCGTATAGATGCTCTTAAAAGAATGGGGGTTCCTGAAGCGTCTTTTGAAAATCGAGAAACTCAAGAAAGAGTTAATAGGCAGCAGGGACTTATATCAGGACGGACGACTGAGCGTGAGATATACGGTTTTAAATCTATGTCTGTTGCGGATATTATTAGTGCTCAATCAGGATTAGAGATGGCTATGGGCCATGGTATGACAGCTCAAGGTGCAGCAGCACTAGGTTATTCTAGTATAAAGGAGGCAGAAAAGAGTCTAGCATTGGGTAGAAAAGATGTAGAGTCGGTTGACTACTTAAACAAAGCTGCTGATATGGCGATGGGTGCTTCAGGTAGAGATCTTGGAGAAAAAATGGTCAGGGAAATTGAGAAGGGGCAATTTAAGGGTACTTATTTGGCTTCTGCGCTATCTGGAAATCTTAGTATGCAGCAAAAGGTTAATAGGCTGGCTGCTTTTCAATCCAAAGAACGACGGGAAAGCACTCGTGGTGGTATTAATTTATCAGGAGAGGTAGAAGCTTTAGGTGGTAGTGCTTTTGCTAATGTAGAACGTACAGAGGGTACTATAACAGAGCGTACTAATAAGGTAACAGATTCTTTAATTGGGTTTTTAAGATCCCCCCCTATAGTGGATTCATTTGGTGGATTATTTGAAACTTCTTTAGCATCAATGGGTGGATTGGACGATTTTGGAATAGGTCCCCCTCTAGAGTCAATATCTGCCGATGCTATTCAAAGTTTACAAAAACGTCCTGAGTTTAAAGAATTGACATTAGCTATTGCTTTGGATGCTACTACTAAAGAAGAGAAATCGGCTAGACAACTAAAGATTGATAGGGCAGTTGTTCGTTTAAAACAATCCGACATATCAAGGGACGAACACGAAGCTATCAAGGCTATGATGGATAAGAGTCATCCTAATCATAAAGGAATACAAGGTCAATTAAAGAATCAGGGACTTATAGAGCGAGATAGACAAACTGCAGCAGTACAAGAAACATTAGTACGTAGAAGTACGCAATTCCTCGAGGGTTTAAGTAGTAATAAAAAAGATGCTTTATTTAGAGCTCTAGATAAAGCAAAGGGTGGTGGTGATAGGTCACTAGGAGATATAGTTAGAGATTTAACAAAAACAACGTTAACTCCAGCTGAGTTAGTTTCAAAGATGAAAGAGTTAGTAACCTCTGCAGGTCAAGCGGATCCTAAAGATGCTGCAGAGGCTTTAAAGATTGCATCATCTATTCCTGGACTAGAACATGTATCTGTTGCGATATCAGGGGCTATGTCAGTTGCCCAGTTAACTAAAAGATTAACTGGTGATAAACTTCGAGATTCTGGTAGTTTAGCTCAGGCTTTAAATCAAGCTTCTGGTGGAACACTTCAATTAAGTGGTGGGCAGTTAAAAGTTCTTAGGGGAAAAGATGAGGTTGCTGCAGGAAAACTAAAAGATGAACTTGTTAAATCTATAGAAGACGAGGGGGTTAAAGATAACACCCTTAAAATATTAACCGCTATTAGGAAAAAGGATGAGACTACATTACATAACGCACTGGATAATAGAACAGTCCTCAGAGCTTTAGGACAATTAACTAGTCCAGAGTTAAGTATTCTTAATGATAGTAAAGTAAAGGGCATGACCTTTCAGGAAATGGCGGCTACTTATGGAACTCCACGAGGGATGCATAGGGAACTTCTTAGAATAGCTGTTGCAGTGGAAAGTATAGATTCAAAAAAAAAATCTAAGTTTATAAGTGCAGATCCTTTTACTGAAGATACAGGTAAGGAAAGGTCTATGAAACCAGGGGAATAAGGGCGTAATAAAAGGAATAGTAAATGGCGTGTAGAATAGAATTAGAACGAAGATACCCATTAGCTAATGGTAGAGTTGTTATTATTACTTTACGAGATTCTGTAACAGTAGAGGACCCATATTTATTACTTGTAAGAGCTAAGGCGCTATCTATTCGTACTGGGGAACCCATTAGTGCAAATGCCACATCTAAAACAATTAAAGATTATTTAATAAAAACTAATATATCAATTTAGGAGTAAATATGGCTACCTTCGTCGAGATGCGTACTGATGGATTTGAAAAAAATAGAGAAAAAATGGATAGCGCTATAACGTATGAAGGAGTTAGACGACCTTTTCGAGGAATTGAGATTAAGGAAGATACGTATTCTATTATTAGAGTTATGAAATCAAATGGAGATGCTATTCCTTTAACAGATTCTGGTGGAAAAATAGCTCCAGAATTTGGTACTCAAACCGGACCTGCTTCAACATTACCTTCTCGTAGATTTGGAACTGCTAGAGCTTCTACATTTAACTATTCTAATTATATTATCCAGAGAATAGAAGAAACTCGACAGGAGAAATCTCAAATTTTAGAGACTTTTGGTGATTCTTATATTTTCTTTTTCGGTGAAAGACCTAGGTTATTAAGTGTTTCAGGAGTGCTTGTTAATACTACGGATTTTAATTGGAGATCTGAATTCTGGTTTAATTACGAGAATGTTCTTCGGGGTACTAAACTAGTAGAACAGAACGCTAGAGTTTATCTATTTTGGGATGACATAATAGTTGAAGGATACATGTTGGGGGCATCTGCTAGAGACGATGCAGAAACACCTTATCATATCCCTTTTAGTTTTACTTTATTTGTTACTAATCACATGTATTTGAGTAATGTAGGGGATGAGAATTACCCCATAACTCATGCAGTAAAGTTAGAACCTTTACTGCATAATAAAGATGTAACTAAAGCGTTACAGGAACTTAAGGCTCAAAATAAGGAAACACAAAAATATATTAGTAAAACGGTTGATACAAGAATTGCGCTAGAAAACGCTCAATTAATACCTGAACCAGAAGGTGTAATAGGGTCAATGATAAATACGGTATCTCAAGTAGCCACCATTGGGGTGACTATGTTACAAAGCGCCATAGCACTAGGTTTACATGCTCAAAATCTATCTTTTTTAACTCTTGTGAATAGATTCTTTAAAAACAGAGTAATGCGCTTTCCAAAAGGAATGGCTGGAGGAGATGTATATGCTGGAGAAGCCGTATATGCGAATATTCCAGAAGACCCTTGGGTTGAAGTGAAACGCGTATTACCTATTCGTAGTAAAATTCGTGATAACGTAGATGAATATGTACATGGTCCTGAAAAACCAGTTAGTTTTAATATGGACGCTATAAACGAAGCTGAATTAGATGCGCAATTCAAAACCCCTTATGCATTAGAAAAAAAAGCCTCAGCAGATATAATTGCAATGGGGATGGATCCTATACGTCATCCCGGGGGTAGTTTCTTTTCAAATACCGCGTTTTCTTTAAATGCGGTTCTTAAATCAGTATTGGGCTTTTCAATACAAGGGCAATAAATTGGCTATAGGTCATCAACTCGGTCTAAGATTATTTTTGGAAGGTGTGGAGGTTCCTGTTATAGCAATATCTATCTCTATCGCTCCGGATACACCCGTAGCTGCATCAATCCAAGTAATAGCTACAGATAGGGTATTAGAATTACTTCCTCGTACAGTAATACATGCATTCTTTTATGATTTTGTAGAGGCCAGTGCAATAAGCCCCTCTATTTTAGAAGGCGGTAGTATAGAGAATATTACGACCTTAGATGAGCGAAATAGTAGATACAAGCTATTATTTATGGGTGAACTACATGGAATAGTATTTCAAAAAGATGTTGGTTCTCGTTCAGTAATTCTTCAATGTGTAGACTTCTCTAACTATTGGGACACTACATATCAATATAATTTTCAGGGGGAGATTTTTGGAGGCCAACAAGCAGCATTTCTTGGTGCTAATACTAATTTATTAAATAGTCCTTTAGGTCATGGAGTAGGTACACTTAGTACGTTATTAAATTCAAAATGTGTTAGTTTTCCACATATGGTGGGATTATTATCTGGTATTGTTAGATGTTTAGAGGCTATTGGTGGGTGTTACTACGGTAAGGAGACGTTTACTGGTTGTAATGATTTTTGTTCTATTGCTGAATTACGTTTAAAACTGTTACAACAAATTGTAGCAGCAGAGAAAGATAATAGTACAGCTATTTTATTTGCTCGTAAAACGTTTAATATGTGGTTAAATCGACAAATAGGTTCCTTGGGAAAATTAGTAACATTTCGTGGTGTTGTACAAGTTATACAACAGTTTATTTATCATAATATCTTTCCTTGTCCAGTAGCAAAATATCAACCCAAAATTACTGGAAAACCTGAAACGCAAGTTACTGCAATTGATATAGTAAAAGATCCTAGGTCTAGAGGATTTGTAGACAAAATAAAGGCACTTAGAAAAGTTTTAATGTCTTTAATGGCTAATTTAAATAGCTTTTCTACAGTTAATACTCTAGCGGGTTCTACTAGAAATACTAATACGGGAGCTAGAAAACTTACTGAAAGCGATGTCATTACAAGCTTGAAAAGGGATCGTTATGAATCAGAAAAGATTTTATCGTCTATAGCAATATCGATACCCGATATTAAAGGATTATCTAAAGAGGTAACTACTATTACAGCGCAACTAAAAATTGTATCCCAACAATTAGGATCCGCTTCTAGTTTTATACTAGAATATGTAAATAATACTTCAAGAAGAACTACAGCTTTAAATGCTCTTCAATTAGCTGTATCTGCATGTGATACGATTTTGGGCCTTAGAATTAAATCAGAATCAAAAGTTTCTGTAGATAAACCTGATAGAGTGAATAATCAAGTTCTTCGTCCGGATATATGGTTTGCAGCGCCTCCTAAATGTAACGTTCTTTTTCCAGAACTGTATCAAAGTTTACAGTGGAGTAGAAATTATCTTAGAGAAGTAAGTCGTCTGGAACTACAAACCACATCTGAACTTATGGGAACCGGGCTTTTTAACCCCAGGTATTACGCTCCAGATATAGAAAGTATGAGAACCGGTATAAAACTTAGCTCTCGTAAATTTGGAAGGCTTATTTTACCTCATGAACTCTATACTGGGATTATTCCAATGTATGAGAAATTGAGTGAGATAAATTTGTTTGCCATGCGGAGTAAACAGGTGGCCTACAAGGGGGCTAAGATAGGGTATGCTCAACGTGCTGTAAATCATCAGTATTTTAAATACAGATTCGCATCTCGTCAAATGTCTGCAGAGGGTAGGTTTAATCCATGGTTTGTACCTGGTTTTCCATCTTTAGTAATTGATCGTCCTATGACTACAGATAATTTATTGATTTCTAATTTTCCAATTGAGGAGCAATTATTTGAACTTAATATAAATGCCAATACTGAAATTAAGCCTACTAGGTCTATGTTATTACAGTACCTGGTTCCTACTCAATTTTTAGGATGCTGTACTCAATTACAACATAATTTGAATCAACAGGGCGGGTCTACTTCTTATTCTTTTGAACAAGCTAGAATTCATAGAGAAGGATCAGAATTTTTAGGGGTAGATAAGGTTACTGTTAGTAAGGTAATCGGAACTTCAACACGAAGTAAGGTATTTGCTGCTCAAGTAGAATACGCCCCTAAAAAAAATGATAGGGGACCTTATGGCGGTATAATAACTGGAAATCCTATTAATGTAACTAAAGATTATATTGGTCAATATGTTCAATTAATGCCTACACAAGGTAATGGAAAGATAAAGATATATCCCCCTAGTAAAATTAATTCTTTTTATGTTTATAAAATTACAGAGACTTTTACACGTAGAGTTAAAGTATCAGTAGATATGCCTATTGAAGATGTTATACGACCTCCTTGGATTTGGGATGGTTGGTGTAATTTAAAAATTGGAGAGACCTATGAGCAATTTTTCAATACTTTATCTATTACAGACATAAATGCGGTAAAGGGGAATACGCAGGCAATAGAAGCAGCTATAGCAGAAAGGCAAGAAGGGCTTGCTTATGGCAGTAAGGTTAAGTCTCTTGATACCGAGGGAAAATATGCTAATAAGGGAGATTATACTGATGAAGGAATTTCAAAATTACTCGATGATGAAGGCATAATAGAGGTAAGTTTATCTCCTCAACAAGAAGAAGATAAGAAGTTATCAGCAGTTACTCTTTTGACAATAGAAGGAGAACGAACAATAGAGAATTCTATAGATTATTTAGTTCGTATTTATAGTTTTATTAAAAACTACGGGATGGATTTAGGGGAATTTATACGAAATTATACTTGGCGTCAAGTAGCTACTATGCCAGAAATTATGGGCTCTTCAGATTTTACTATAATGAAAGATCCATTTAATGAGGGAGATTATATCACTACTGGAAAAGAAGGATTTCATAGTAGAGCATTTGGAGATGTATCTGATCTATTTGGATTAGTAGAGCCTAGGGTACGGGAGGTTTTGGGCTTATCTAAAAATAAATTACCTATGACAGCAAGAGTTTTGGACGTTCGTCAAGAACGTAGACAAGTAGTATGGGATTATGCAGAGGAGATAACTAAAACTAGGGGTCTTTTAGGTTAATATGGAGTAGAGAATATGTTTAAATTAGTATCTTTTTTTGACGAATTAGAAAAAATAGCCGTATCTACAAGAGTATCCTCTTTTACACAAACAAGAGTAGGGCGTAGGCCTATTCGAGCGCATAATCTTTTAAAAAAAGATCGTACTTTTAAGGTTGAACCTGAATTAAAACCAGCAGTATTAGATGGCGAAATAGCAAATGCTCGTGACTATGAGTCGGAAAGGGGTTCAGGTATGATGGAGGGGGAAGTTCGATAATGAGATTATCTTTTTGGGATGAGCTAGAAAAAATTGCATCTTTAACTGGAGATCTTAGATTAAAGGCTCCAGGAACTAATTTAACGAATTCTCCAACGGAAGATAGTAAAAGTATGGCCTATCGTCAATTATCTAATTCTTCTGGTCCAGGTAAATTTTTAAATCGTACAGAAGCTAAACATTTAATTTCTCCAGGTCCATCCATTAAACAAATTGCTACTATACCAAGGTAATATATGGATCCTATAAATGCTTTTCTAAGTTTATCTACGGATCTTAAAAAACTAGCAGTAGACGATTTATATCAAAGACAACAACGTGAATTGCAGATGTGGAAAACTTGGAAAGAAGGTGGGATGCAGCCTGATCATTTAAAACCCTTAATTCAGTCCTTCAAAAATTTAATTAGTAGTCAAGCCAATATTTGGGCGGGGAGAGTTAGAGATGTGCCACCTGCAGCTATTAAGATCGAGTTTACTAATCAATGTGTAAAAGCTATAGCGACTTATGATCCTAATAAGGGCGCTGGTTTAGGAACACATATTCGACATCAACTTAGAAGAGCTCCTAAGTTTATAACTACATATCAGAATCCAGGGCGGATACCAGAAACTAGAGTTTATTTGATACAAAACTTTAAAAACGCAGAAGAGAGATTAACTGAAGATTTTGGTAGGCCACCTACTCAATTAGAATTAGCGGACCATCTAAAATGGCCTCCAAAACAAGTAGACGTACTCCAACGAGAAATTCGAAAAGCTAAACCAATCAGTCAATTTAAGTCAGATCCCATGTCACAAACGCTTTCTAGACATAATGAAATTATGAGATTATTACCTTATGAATTGGGCCCAGATGAAAAACAAGTGTTTGAATATGTTTATGGCATTGGTGGGAAACCTAAATTAGAACCTGGTCAGATTGCTCAAAAGTTGGCAATGAGTTCATCTAAAGTGTCTAGGATTAAAAAATCTATTGCTATTAAGTATTCTAAATATAGTGAGGAATAAATGGCTACAATTGATTCGGCAACAATAGAACGAGATAAACGTCTTGATGAACTTAAGAGTTCTGTAGAAGAATGGGCTGATAAAGAAATTAAACGTTTAGAAGATGAGGAAGAGTTTTTAAAGTCTATTTTACAAGGGCGTACTGGTGCGGGAAGACTAATTAAACAAAATGTATCTGATGCAGGTAAACTAGTTGTTGATAGGATTAGTCAATTTCTTACTATGTAAATTAACGCTATTTTTTAATTATAGGTAATCATAATGGCTGTAACTGTACGAAAGCGTGCTATAGTTGATTCGGCTAATATTAGGGAAGGAGTGCTTTTAACGGGAGCTTATAATGGACGTAATAGAGTGTTCTTCTTACCTGAGGCGGCAGTTCATGAACCCCCTACATCTATAATAAAGTTGTACCATGGGGGTCGCAGATTACAACCGATAGAATACGCAGCAATAGAGAGTTTTCCTGGAAGTGGATATGATAGAGTGTGTATTATTTTTGCTCCACAAACAACTAGTCAAATATACGCGGATTACAATGTTGCAGAATAAGGAGATTTATTAATGTCGGTATTTCCTGGGCGAGTTAGCCAATTTTCAGATGTTCAGGGTTCATTAACAGTTAATCAAACAAAAACTTTAGCAGATGAAAATGCTTCTAATGGCGCACAACAGAGTACAGGTTCAGGTGATAGTTTTTCTAAAGCGGGTAGTGTAGTTACTTTAACCGATGCTGGGGCAACTTGGACTTCAGATGATATCGGTCGCATCATTACTGTAGCAGTTCCAGTTACTACTCCTGGAAACGCAGGTTCCTTTATAATTAACGCTGTTGCTGGCGGCGGTACTACTGTAGATTACATTAATAGTGCGGGTGCTACAGAAGCATATACTGGAACTTGGACAATTACAGATCCTTATAGTCTAGAAGACGACCTCAATTTTATACGAACGGATCGAAAATTAATAAAGGGCACTAGCAATTATTACGATACAGTTCCAACTTATGTTCGACCTCAAGCTATTGGAACTAATCGTTCTAAGAACTTAACCAATCTTCTTTCGGTTGACGGTTATGCGACTGTTCGTGATGTTCGTCAAGCGGATATAAAAATACGACCTAATGTTAGTATCGTAAGAACTACTGGTACTGGAGATAGCTTTACATTTTCTACTCCTACAGTAACTCTTACAGATTCTGCTGCGCTTTTTACTGCTGATGATGTAGGTCGTTATATTACTATTATAACTTCTACTACTCCAGCAAATAACGGTACTTTTCCAATTGTAGCAGTTGGAGGGGGCGGAACAACTGTAGATTTTACAAATGCATCTGGAGCTCCTGAAGCATTTACTGGGACGTGGTCAATTGGTGATGCAAAACTTGTTGCTGCTGATGAGACTTTTCTTACTGCAGGTTTTCATTTCGTAGCTGGAGATCTTAATAGCTTTATTGTTATTACTAATTCAACTGATGCTGATGGAACTTATCGCATTAAAACTGTTACGAATGGCGAGACATTAGAGTTAGATGGTTTAGCATCAGCAACAACTGAAGTATGTAGTTGGGAGTTAATAAGCGCTCAAAAGGGTATTCTTAGTTCTAGATCTTGGGCTGATACTACTGACCGTAGAGGAGTTCCGATAGCTGACTCCGGAGCTGAAGATGAGACGGTCTATACTGCAACTTATGCAGATATTATTAATCCAATATATGCTGCAGGTATAACAAAGAATGATGAGACTAAAATTTGGGCCCGGTCGTTTGGTAATCAACTAGATGCTGAAAGAACTGCTACAAATGAAGGTACTAGATTCTTTGTACAGTTAGAAACTGGTGTTAATGATGGTACTGCATCAGTAGCTAGTTTAGAGAGCCTCTCAACTCGTTTAGGGGATGCTGCTAGTGTAACTAATGCTACGACAACAGTAACAGGACTCGCTAGTATGACTCAGGAGGATATTGGAAGATATATCACTCTTTATGATGCAGGGTTAACGGGTACTCCTGGCCACTTTAAAATTCTTACAGTTCCAAGCGCTACGTCGGTAACAGTAAGTAGGGCAGCTTTTGGTACTGATCCGAATAACGGCTCGATAAAATGGAAAATCAGTAAGCATCCTGCCAATTTTGATTTTTATAGCGGAGATCGTTATCAGAATAATGAGCTATCTGAGACATGGGGCCGCACCACAATGATTGGCGGTATTATAAGTGATGCTGAGATAGAACAAGAAGTCGCCAATTTACGAGAATTTTCTGGGGCAAATCTTTCTCAAACAGCACCTACTCTTACTAATACTGGAAACTATTACGCTTTTAGTGATGTACTAGATCCTGCAAATTCTAATTTAGAAGAGTTAGTTCAAGCTCTCAATGACCAAATTGGTAATAGAGATTATACAGGTACTATATTAAATGATGGCGAAACTGTAACTACTTCTCTTCAAGCTTTAGCTACTGCAATAGCGGGTTCATCTATTACTAGAGTTATAGAGCGTCTTGCTGCAGCGGTACCAAAACAAACATCTCATGCGCTCCCAGGCGCTAGTACTTATACTTTAGATGGGACGAATAACGGACGTAATATGTTCGTATTTTGGCGTAAGCAACTTCGGGATCCGGGTAGCGCAGGTAACGGAGATGATTATGAAGAAACTAATACCACTCATATTACTCCTTATTCGCGTATTGAAATTGGTGACCATATCAATTATCTAATACTTCAGTAAACATTCGTAGTTGCAGTTTATTTTTTAAACTATTTGAATCCAATTTTAAAAACGCCTACATTTTTATAGGCGTTTTTAATTTTTTTATTGGTTAATTATAGAAAGGGGTTAAATAATGTTACCAGAATTGGAAAAAAATGCTCAACTTACTATTGATGAGCTAGTGCCAAAAAATAAATTGGGGCTAAATAACCCTAATTTTCCTTATGACGGGAGATGTAAAACGGGTCACATAGTTCCTCCTAATACTAGGTTTTTTTATATTAGTGGGACAGCTCTTTCAATGTCACGATGGGGAACATATTGTGAACATTGCTTAACTATAGCTAATTCCTTGGCGACTAAACAGAAAGAGGCTAAGCTTAATGGCGATACTAAATTAGATGAGTTACTGTATCAAATAGAAAAGGATATGAATAATGCCTAATGAAAACAGAGGGATATTACATAGGGAACGTTTTGTTAAGCTTCAAGTAGAATTTGATGAATTAGTAAGATTGGGTGGAGCAGGTCCTGAAGATTTTAGAACATTGGCTTTTAGACTAATGAAAGCCTTTGAAAATAGTAGACTAAAAAATGAGAATCAAATAAGTAAGCTACAAGCAGAAATTTCATTTTGTCAGGCTACTAGTCGTGCTTGTGATTTATTTGAGAATTTACTGGTGGGATTGGTCACAGCACATAAAGATGATAAGATTAAAGGTCTAAATACCAAAATTACTTCACAATATGGAGAGGAGGTTCCTACAGATATTGAGGTTCTTAAGAGTATCTGTATTTGTGGATGTAGAGATGAAGAAGATTCAAAAGACTGTTCTTGTTCTTGTCACAGGGGCATTCCTTGTGGCTTATCTAATTGTGTAGTATGCGCAGCTAAACAATCTGAAATAGATTCTATAATTGACATACCTGACCAACAAATTCCCAATGTTATAAAAAAATCTCCCACCTCTAAAAAAAGAAAGAGTAAATAGAGTGCCCGGTGGTAATATCCGTAGAATAGATATTGTTGATACTGAAATTGTTGATGCAGTAGAACTAGCTTCTGATGGAACTACTGAGATGATTTCAGGTATTTCAGTAGTTTCTACTACCTCGTCTACTAGAAGAGTAATTTGTTCTAATGTAGATTTTTTATATGATTCTGATTCCACTTTAGAATTGGGAGACGTTGTTATTTTAAGTGGGACTTCACCAGGTGGATTAGCAGACGGTGTTTACACTGTTTCATCAGTAATAAACGTCGTTACTTTTTCTGTGGTAGAAAGTATTGCAAGTTCTACTGGTGGGTCTGTAACTATAAAATATCCTGCTGGTGCTCTTAAAGTTGGAGTAGACCCAACTGGTTTAACTCGTATTACTACCAGAACTGTACAAGAAGCGCTGGAAGAATTGGATTTTTCAGCTTCGGGTATTACAGAAAGTCAGCATGAGGCTCTTGATACTATTATTCATGAAATTGATGAAACTAGTTACGATGAAGTAATTTATATAGGTAATTACGCATCCTCCTATATTGTATGGGAGACGGCTTCAAAATTAAAAAAAATTCGTGAAGAACTTTATACGTATACTTCGGGTAAAATAACTAAAGTAATAACTAAGCAGTATGATAATGCTGGGGTTCTTAAAATGACTATGACAGAAGATTATACCTATTCTGGTAATAAAATAAGTATAATTACAAGGACAAAGAGTTAATGGGAGTTGTTCAAGTTATTATTGATCGTACAACCTCAATGATTATTGAGGGCACTTATGAATTTGATCGAACAGATGGAGGAACTCTTGTAGCCCCATCTGGTTCATCTTTTCCTGGAACACCTATAGCTGGTGAATGGTTTTGGCGCTCAGATGAAAATAAGCTTTATAGAAGAAATGATACTAATACTACATGGGATGAGGTAACTGGTGTTGGAATATCAGAAGCTAATCATAAAGCTTTACGTCAACTTATTCACTTTATTGATAATGGGCCAGCAGAAAGTTTTGCTAGTGGGGCTTATAGAGAAACAACTGGAACAGCTTTTCCTACTGCAATAATTTGGTACGATAAAGCCGGTGCAGGTAAAAAGAAAATAGTGTCTAAAGATATTACATGGACTGGGGCTTTTCCCACTACTATAGTTTGGAAAGTTTATGACGCGAGTGAAGTATTACTTGCTACAGTAACAGATACAATTACATATAGTGGACCATTTGAAACTTCAAGATTAAGGACGATAGCATGAGTGACTCACCTGCAGCAATTCTTTATGATAGTAGTGGTAACGAACTTAAAGGCCAAAAGGCTTCTACTGCATCTCTACCAGTTGTAGTAGCTTCGGATCAAAGTGCTGTTCCTATTAGTGCTTCAGCTTTGCCTTTACCAACTGGTGCATCAACATCAACAAAACAACCAGCTTTAGGTACTGCGGGATCTCCGTCAGTAGATGTTATTTCAGTTCAGGGAGTTGCTAGTGGTACAGTAATTCCTATAAGTGGTACAGTTTCAACAACGGTCATTCCAAATCCTACAGATGTAACTGGAACTATAACAACTATAGGCGGAGCAGTTACTGCTACATTACAAGGGTGGTCTTCATGTACCACAGTAATTACTGGAACTTGGACAGGTAGTCTTTGTTTTCAAATGTCAGCAGATAGTGGAACTACTTGGGCTACTGGAGCGTTTGTTATACCTCCGTTGAGTGTGTTTCCGACTCCCGGGTTATCTGTAATTGTAACAACAAATGGTACTTATCA
>Ga0315283_10000296_pt1 | contig 35161 bp, 37 predicted proteins | sample YL17G09_0_MG_FD_204541 | JGI IMG/M metagenome (GOLD analysis project Ga0315283, IMG submission 204541) | Sediment microbial communities from Yellowstone Lake, YNP, Wyoming, USA - YL17G09_0 | ecosystem: Environmental > Aquatic > Freshwater > Lake > Sediment | place: USA: Wyoming | collected...
CCGATCGCGATCTGCGAGCGAAAGATGACCCTCCCCGGCCGACGGCATCCGGCGGGAAAGCGATGAGTGCTCTACCCGCGGACTGGAGGACCGAGGCCGCGGAACTGCGCGCGAAGCGGCCGCGACACATCCTGTTCCTTTGCGTTGCGAATTCGGCCCGCAGCCAGATGGCCGAGGGGATCGCCCGCTCTCTCGCCCCTCACGGGGTGAAGGTCTCTTCCGCCGGATCGTCCCCCGCCTGGGTCCGCCCGCAGGCGATCCAGGTCCTCGAGGAGATCGGCATCGACATCTCCGGTCATCGATCCAAGGGGCTGGATTCCATCGACGCCGGGTCCGTCGACGCCGTGATCACCCTCTGCGCCGAGGAGGTCTGCCCCGTCTTCCTCGGGAAAGCGGTCCGTGTCCACTGGGGACTCCCCGACCCGGCGGGCGTCACCGGCACGGAGGAAACCCGGCTGAACGCGTTCCGGTCCGTCCGGGACGAACTCCGCCGCCGCCTGAAGGTCCTCTTCGGCCACGGCGAAGATACATAAGGGACAATCCAACTCCACCTCCGCGCCCTGCCTCTCCGGAATACCCCGCCACCCCTGGAACAGCCTGATGATAAATACCGTGATGATAAATACCGTTGATCCTTTGCGCTCCCCGGCGTATTATATCTATAGATGCAGATGTAACGATTGCCGGACGGAAAGGAGAACCGCCATGGAAAAGAAGGGATTCATCCTCTGCAACTGCCAGGGGACCTGCCCGAGCTTCACGAAGATGGACATCTTCAATGTGCTCTCCGACGTCCGCAGGGAGAAGATTTTTGACTACGTCTGCCTGCACCCGCAACTCTGCGTGGGGGACGGGGAGGAATTCCTAAAGGTCCTGCTCGCGGGGAAGGAAACGGAGAAACTCTACATCGCGGCATGCGATCCCCGGATGCAGGAGAAGATGTTCCGTGACGCGTTCGATGCTGCCGGGTTCGACCGGTCGCGCCTGGTCCCCCTCGACATCCGGAACAAAACCACGGAAGAGGCCGTCGAGGCGATCAAGGGGATGGTCGCCCAGGCCGCCTGACCGGTGGTCGCCATGAAGACCTGGCGCGGAATCCCGAGGGAGGAGATCCCATGGTACCCGACGATCGATCCGGACTTGTGCACGGGGTGCCGGACCTGTGTCGACTTCTGCAAGAACGACGTCCTGGAGTCCGACGAAGCCGCCGGGAAGTCCCGGGTGAAAAATCCTTACAATTGCGTGGTGGAGTGCAGCACCTGCGGGAAGCTGTGCCCCGAGGGAGCCATCCGCTTCCCCGACGAAGCCACGTTCTCGGCCTTCATCAAGGAGCGGATCGCCCGGCAGGCCGCGAATCGTTGAAGGCATGTAACCGCTGACGGGATTCCCTTTCCCCGAAGCGCCGAGGGGCGGTGATCTCCGTGCTGGATCTTGTCGATGTCGGGCTGGTCATCGGAGGCAAACCGATCCTTCACGATCTCAATCCGCAATAGGGATGGCTGAAAACGGCCCTTTAAAGGGGCCCAAGGGAGGTGCATCATGTTTCGATCCATCGGATTCATCGGAGGCGGCCGGGTCACCCGGGTTCTCCTCGGCGGGTGGAAGCTGGGACAGGCGTTGCCGCAGATCGTCCGGGTCAGCGACACGGGCGCGAATTCGCTGGAGAAACTCCGTCGGATCCTCCCCGGGATCGAGAGGTTCGCCGGGGACAACGCTCCCCCGGCTTCCTGCGACATCGTCTTCCTGGCGTTGCACCCGCCCGTCATCCCGGGCGTCCTCGGCGAGATCAGGTCTCACCTTCGCCCCAACGTCACCCTGGTTTCCCTGGCCCCCAAGATCTCCCTCGCCAAACTTACCGAACTGGCCGGGGGAGCCCGGAACGTGGCCCGCGTGATCCCCAACGCCCCGTCGATCGTCGGCGAAGGGTTCAATCCCGTCGCCTTCTCCGGGAACTTCCACCCGGAAGCGAAAGAGGATCTGAATGCCCTCTTGCGCGTTCTCGGGAAATGCCCCGAGGTCCGCGAGGACTCCCTGGAGGCGTACGCCATCCTGACCGGGATGGGGCCCACCTACCTCTGGTTCCAACTCATAGAGCTGATGCGACTCGCGGAAACGTTCGGCTTGGGCGCGGAAGAGGCGGAGGACGCAACGTACCATATGGTCGCCGGCGCGGCGAAGACCCTTCATGGATCGGGGCTTTCCCCTGAAGACGTCATCGACCTGATCCCGGTCAAGCCGCTGGCGGAAGATGAGGATACCATCCGCGAGATCTACCATTCGAGGCTCTCCGCCCTGCATCGCAAGTTGAAAGGGTAAGGAAACCCGCGTGGAGAAATCCACTGGTACCCGGCGATGGACCCGGTTCGACATCGCCCTTGGCTCTGAATCGACGATCGCGCCGGATAGGAGGATGAGATGTTCTACGTAATCTATTTCGTAACGGGAATATTGGCCGGGATCATCGGGGGCCTTCTTGGAACGGGTGGCTGCGCTCTCATGATGCCGGTGATCCGGTTCGGTTTTCACTTCGATCCGGCATTTGCCGTCGGGACTACCCTCACGGCGGTGGTGTTCACCGCCGCATCGGGAGCGGTGCAGCACCTGCGAATGAAGAACGTCGATGGGAAAACCGCAGCGACAACGGGGATAAGCGGCGTATTCGGGGTCATCATCGGATCGGTGGTATTCGGCTACATCAAGGGCTATGGATCGCTGATCGATCTGATCATCGGCATCGCATTTATCATCGTGTCCGTCAGGATGCTTTTCGAGGGACTCATGGGCAAGGTCCCTTCATCGGAACAATCTCCCGGCGTACCCGGCTCGAACGGCGCCAAGGCGGTCCTCGGTTCCTCCATCGGTTTTTTGACGGGGATCATCGGGCTAGGGGGCGGATATGCTCTCGTGCCGTCATATATCTATTTTCTGAAGTCTCCCGTGAAAATAGCCATCGGTACTTCCATGGCGGCGTTCGTCTGGATGGCGGTCGTCGGCTCCGCCTTCAAATTCTACCAGGGGGTGGTCGATCTCCCCGTAGCCGTCACACTCGGGATTGGCGCCCTCCTTGGCGCCATTATCGGCGCGAAGTTGGTGGCCAGAATCAAACCCCATGTCCTCAAGGCACTCTTTGGGTTGTTGTTTCTCTACGTTTCGCTGAAATATATCTTCATCTACTTCGGCGTACATATATAAAGAGAAAGGGCCGAACAGAGAAGAAGGGATACGGAACCTTGGTGCGTCATATCCTTTCCTGCGGGTACACACGATGATGGCAACTACCGGGCGCGAGGTCGAGACGGAACCGGCCGGCGTGATTGTCGAGGTCCACGGCCCGGTCGTCCGCATCCGCTGCGATCCTCTTCCGCCGCTGCGGCAGGCACTGGTTGCGCGGGAAGGGAATCGGACGTACACCTTCGAGGTGTACCAGCATCTCGACCGGGGAAGCATCCGCGCCATTGCCCTCGAAAATCCGGCAGGCTTGCGGCGCGGTATGAGGGTGCACGACTGCGGGGCGCCCCTCATGGTACCGGTATCCCCCGCCTGCCTCGGGCGGCTCCTCGATGCCTTCGGCGCCCCTCTGGACGGGGGCCCCTCTCTCTCCGAGGACACCTGGCGTCCCATTCATGCCCGCCCCGCGCCCTTCCACCAGACCGTGTCCGCGAGCGGAATCCTGGAGACCGGCATCAAGGTGATCGATCTCCTCAGCCCCTTCGTCCGGGGCGGAAAGACCGGGCTCCTCGGGGGAGCCGGGGTGGGAAAGACCGTCCTCCTCATGGAATTCATGCATGCCATCGTGGCGCTCCACCGGGGAGTATCGGTATTCGCCGGCGTGGGGGAGCGGATCCGGGAGGGGCACGAGCTGTGGCACGAGATGCGCGCCGCCGGGGTGATGCCCCACACCCTCATCGTCTTGGGACAGATGGACGAATCCCCCGGCATCCGTTTCCGGGTGGGGCTTTCGGCGCTCACCTACGCGGAGTACCTGCGGGACACCCTCGGCACGGAGGTCCTCTTCCTCATGGACAACGTTTTCCGTTTCGCACAAGCAGGGAGCGAGATCTCGGGGCTCCTCGGGCGGATCCCGGCCACCGTCGGCTACCAGCCGACCCTGATGAGCGAGGTGGCGGAGCTGGAGGACCGGGTCATCTCCACCCCGAGGGGGGCGCTCACCTCCGTGCAGGCGGTCTACGTCCCTGCCGACGACATGACCGACCCGGCAGTGAATGCCATCCTGGGGCATCTCGACTCCATGGTGGTCCTCTCACGCTCCCAGGCCGCCAAGGGCATCTACCCCGCCGTGGATCCGCTCCAGTCGAACACGAGCCTCATGGACCGCCACATTCTCGGCGACCGCCACTACGCCGCCTCCGAGGGAGTGCGCGAGCACCTGGCCCGCTACCGGGAACTGGAGGACGTGATCGCCATGCTCGGCATCCAGGAGCTTTCGGAGCGCGACCGCCGGGTCGTGCTCAGGGCGCGCAAGCTCCAGCGCTACCTCACCCAACCGTTCCACGTGACGGCCGAGCATGCCGGCATGAAGGGGGTTTCCGTTCCGCTGGAGGAGACCCTGACCGATTGCGAGGAGTTTCTGCGCGGCGGGTTCGACGAGACACCGGAGGAAGAATGCTACATGCGGGGCGCCATGGGGAGACCGAGGCCATGAGGGGGATGACGCTCCATCTTCGCCAATCCTCCGGCTACGAGCGCTTCGACGGCCTCACGAGCTTCGTGGGCGAGGATGCGTCCGGGAGCTTTGGCCTCCTCCCCGGCCATGCGTGGATGATGACGGCGCTTGCCGCCGGCCTTGCCCGCTTCCGGGTCGGGGAGGGGGAGTGGCATTACCTGGCGCTTCCCGGCGGCATCCTCTCCGCCGCCGGCGGCGAGCTGACCCTCTGTACCCGGCGCTACCTGCTCGACACCGACTTCCGGCGGATGGGCAAGCTTCTGGCAGGGGTCCAGCGGGCCGAGGAAGAAACGATGGGCGGAATCCGGGAAAGCCTGCACCGCCTGGAGGAGGAGATGCTCCGGCGGCTACGGGAGATCGAGCGCGAAAGGGAACCATGAAAATCGACGATCACTTCCGGCGGCAGGTGGAGCAGCGGGTGAATCGGCGCGCCCGGGCCGGGCGGGAGCGGCGCACGGTGCTGGGGCAGTCGGTCTATCTGGGGACCCTGGGGCTTCTCCTCGTGCTGCCGATGGTCGGCGGGGCCTACCTGGGTCGCTGGCTCGACGAGATGGCCGAGGGGTACTCGCTCCGCTGGACCCTCTCGTTCCTGTTTCTGGGGATCGTGATCGGCGGGATCAACGTTTATCTCTTTACAAAGGAGTGACCATGGCGGATGGAACCGCGCACGCACTGTTTCATCTGGGCCCCTTGTCCCTGGGGAGGACCGTGCTCACTACTTGGGGAATCATGGCCGTGCTGGCCCTCACCTCGTGGCTCTTCACGCGGCGACTCCGCCTCGACCCTGGCCCTCTCCAGGTCGCCGTCGAGGGGGTCGTCGAGGCAATTCATGCCGCCGTGGAGGATGTGCTGCCGCGCCGCGCCGACATCGTCTTCCCCTTTGTGGCGACCCTGTGGCTCTTCATCGGGACAGCCAACCTCTCCAGCCTGATTCCCGGCGTCCACGCCCCCACGGGAGATCTCTCCGCCACGGTGGCACTGGCGGCGCTCGTCTTTTTATCGGTCCACTGGTTCGGAGTGCGGATCGAGGGGGCACGCCGCTATCTGCGTCATTACCTCTCGCCCAGCCCCATTCTCCTTCCGTTTCACGTCATCGGCGAGATCACCCGCACCCTGGCCCTTGCCGTCCGCCTGTTCGGCAACATGATGAGCCTGGAGATGGCGGCGTTCCTGATGCTCCTGGTGGCCGGTCTCTTCGCGCCGGTCCCGCTGCTCATGCTCCACATCGTGGAGGCCCTTGTGCAGGCATACATCTTCGGCATGCTGGCGCTCATCTATGTCGCCGGCGCGATTCAGTCGTTGGAAGCCCGGCAATCTCCGATGGAGGAACAGACATGACCACGATCTCCTGGTTCGTACTCGCCTCAACGGTGGCCGCATTGGCCGCCATGGCGGTCGGCGTCATCGCACCCGCCATCGCCATGGGAAGATCGATCTGTACCGCCCTGGAATCCCTGGCCCGGCAGCCCGAGGCCGAGAAGTCGATCACCCGGACCCTCTTCATCGGGCTCGCCATGATCGAGTCCCTGGCCATCTACTGCCTGGTGATCGTACTGATCGTGCTGTTCAGGAACCCTCTGCTCGAATACCTCCTCCGGTAGCGGAGGGACCCCATGGAACTCGACTTGACCACCTTCCTCATGGAAGTCGTCAACTTCCTGATCCTCGTCTGGATCATGAACCGCATCCTCTACAAGCCGGTACGCGGGATCATCGCCGCGCGGCAGGAGAGGATGGAGCGGACCCGCTCCGAGGCGGAGCGGATGCGGGAGGAGGCGACCCGGCTGGAACAGGCATACCAGGGACGCCTCTCCTCCTGGGACGCCGAAAAAGCGGAACTGCGCCGCCAGCTTCAGACCGAGATCGCCGCCGATCGCCTACGACTGGCGGCCGACCTGGAGGCGGAACTTGCCGGGATGCGGGAAAAGGCCCGGGTGGCGGAGGAGCGGCGCACCGAGGAACTCGTCCGCTTGAGCGAAGAGCGGGCGATCACCAATGCCGGCCGGTTCGCGTCCCGGCTTCTTACGCGCCTCGCCACACCGGAGTTGGAAATGCGCCTCCTGGAGATGCTTCTTGAGGACTTGACCGGGCTCCCCGGTGAGCAGCGCCGCGCGATCGCCGAGACCCTTGCCGGAGAAGATGTCATGGTGGGGGTGATCAGCGCACACCCCCTCGGCGAGGGGGTGCGCCAAACGGTCGAAACACGATTCCTGGACGTCTTTCCGGCGGCCGGCCGATTGCGCTTCACGGAAGACGCATCATTACTGGCAGGAGTCCGCGTGACCGCCGGACCATGGAACCTGGCGGCCAACCTCCGGGACGAGCTTGCCTTCTTCCGGGGAGGAGTCAATGGCCCCTGAAGCCCCGACATCGGCCTCTCCCCTCTCCCCCCTTGCGGACCAGGAGGCGAGGCTCGCAGGGTATCGGCCGACGACCCGCGTCGTGGAGCAGGGGTGCGTCGTCTCCGTCGGGGACGGCGTCGCCTGGATCCGGTGCCTGCCCTCGGCCGCCCTGGAGGACATCGTCGCGCTGGAGGACGGCAGCCAGGCCCTCGTCTTCCAACTGGGAAGGGAGCTCGTGGGCGCTATTCTTCTGCGCCAGACCGACCGCCTCACCGCCGGAACCCAGGCGGTTCTTTCCGGCGCCAGACCCTCCATCCCGGTAGGAGAGGACCTCCTGGGCCGGGTCGTGGACCCCTTGGGCGCCCCTCTCGACGGACTGCCGCCGCCGCGCCACTGCGCGCGCCGGGAGATCTTCGGGCCGTCCCCGCCGATCATGGCCCGCACCTTCGTGTCTTCTCCCCTCTACACCGGCACCACCATCGTCGACACCATGATTCCGGTCGGCAAGGGGCAGCGGCAGCTAATTATCGGCGGGGCATCCACGGGGAAAAGTTCTCTGGCCCTCGATGCGGTCATCCACCAGAAGGAGAGCGGAGTCCTCTGCATCTACGTTTTGATCGGCCAGAGACGGACGAAGGCCGTCAGCGTCGTCGAGACCCTGCGCGCCACCGGCGCGCTCGCCCACACCACCGTGGTGGTGGCCGAGGCATTCGATCTCCCCGGTCTCAAATACCTTGCCCCCTTCGCCGGCTGCGCCGTCGCCGAGGAGTGGATGCGCCACGGCAGGGACACCCTCGTCGTCTACGACGACCTCTCCCTCCACGCGCAGAGCTACCGGGAGATGTCCCTTCTTCTGCGGCGACCGCCGGGACGCGAGGCGTATCCAGGCGACATCTTCTATCTCCATGCCCGCCTCCTGGAACGCTCCACCACCCTCTCGGGAAGCCACGGCGGGGGGAGCATGACCGCCCTGCCGATCATCGAGATCCAGCAGGGAGAACTCGCCGCCTATATTCCCACGAACCTGATCTCCATCACCGACGGCCAGTTCTATCTGGACCAGGAACTCTTCGCCGCCGGCTTCCTCCCGGCCATCGACATCACCCACTCGGTGTCGCGCATCGGAGGCAAGGCCCAGCACCCGCGGATCAAGGAGGAGGTGGGGCGGATGAAGCTCGACTACCTCCAGTTCCTGGAACTCGAAGTCTTCACCCGCTTCGGCGCGCGCCTGGAGGCCTCGGTCGAGGCCCGGCTCAGGCGGGGCCGGGTGCTTCGGGAACTGCTCAAGCAAGAGCGACGCGCCCCTCTCCCGATCGAGTATCAACTGGCCTGGCTCACCGCCTTCAACGAGGGGAGGCTCGACGGAAGGCTCCCGGAGGAGATCCCGGACCTGACAAAACGGCTCGCCGCCGCGACGGCCGCCGGCCGATGCACGTTGGATAGCGGCCGTGACGCATGGTGTAAACTCGTAGCCGCCGCGCTGGCCGGGGAGGGGGAGGCACATGGGCGGCCGGCGTGATCTTGTTCGGCGGCTGCGCGCCCTGGGCGACATCGGCGCCATCCTGGGGGTCATGAAAAACCTGGCCCTCATGGAGATCGGTAAACTTTCCCGGATCCTTCCTGCCCAACGGGAGATGGTGGAGAGCTTGGAAGCGACCGCCGCCGATTTCCTCGCCTTTCATCCCCAGCCGGGCCCGGCTCCCGGCGACGGGATCGAGGTCCGGCTCCTGGTCGGTTCCCAGTGGGGATTCTGCGGCGAGTTCAACGATCTCCTCGTCACTGCGGTGTCGGCGCTGGGGGAAGACGGCGGACCGAAACCGTTGCTCATTGCGGTCGGCGGAAAGCTCGCAGGACGGTTGCCGGCCGACCTTCAACTGAATGGCCCCCATGCGGTCGAGGAAACGGGGGAGGTCCTCCATGAGGTGATGAAGGCCCTCGGTACCCTGCTCGCGCGCGCCGACGGCGTCCGTCCTTTTCGAGTCGTAGCTCTTCATCACGACCCCGATACCGGGGGAGTCGTCGTCCGCCAACTTTCCCCTTTTCCCGAGCAAGCGACCCGGCCATCCCTTCCCCACTTCCCACCGCATCTGAACATCCCGCCGGCGGCTTTTTTCGCCCAACTGACCGAGCAACATCTCCTGGCGTCCCTCACCGGGGTGTTCCACCGCTCTCTCATGGCCGAATGCCGCTTTCGGCTCAACCACATCGAAGGCGCCTCAAGCCGCCTGGAGCGGCGGACCGCCGAATTGAAAAGGAAACAACTCCTCCTCCGCCAGGAGGAGATCATCGAAGAGATCGAGGCGATCCTCGCGGCCGCCGAGGCGAGCGAGCTTGATGCGGACGCTTCGACGAACGGACGGAAAGGATCATGACGGACGGCGCTTCTCATCGTTGAATCGAGGTGATCTATGCTGGAAACGAGTTTCAGCCCGGCGCCTTGACGCAGGCTAGCGGGGAAATGGGCGAGTTTTCGCCGTAGGCTGAAAACGGCCCATTGAAGGGGCCCCAGGGAGGTGCATCATGTTTCGATCCATCGGATTCATCGATCGGGGCTTTCCCCTGAAGACGTCATCGACCTGATCCCGGTCAAGCCGCTGGCGGAAGATGAGGATGCCATCCGCGAGATCTACCGTTCGAGGCTCTCCGCCCTGCATCGCAAGTTGAAAGGGTAAGGAAAACCGCTTTGCGGCAAGGATCGTCAATCTGCGCAAGCTGGCTCCGGGCTTCCGGAGACTCGCCGAAGGTGTACCCGATCCCCGCATCCCGCCTGTCTGGTGCCCCGTGCTCACCGCGGCCACGAACGCGGCGATGGAATGGGTATCCCGGGGGAGGAAAACCGGGACGCCTTAGCGCAGCCTGGCGGAGAAATGGAACCAGTCCCCCGGTACGAGGACGATGATTAACGCCGGCGTTTTTTTCGGACGGCCCTGATTTCCTCATCGATCTCTCCGGGGGAGATCGTGTCGGTTCCCTGTTCCATCGACCGACATTGAAGAGCTGTGGCAAGTTTGGCGCGGTACGTCGCAGTGGATTCCGCCACGCGCATCCCGTTCCCTGACACCGGTTCGAATACGATACGGACCCTGGCATTCAGGGCATCCGCGATGCGTCGCAGGGTGGTGAGTGATTGGCCTTCGTACCCGGGGGACTCCAAACGACTGATCTGCTGCTGGGAGGTCTTGAGAAGCTTCGCGAGGTCTTTCTGTGAGAGCCCGGCCCGCCGCCGAAGAGCGGCGATATGCATCGCCACATCCCACGCCTCGCCGGCGCGCTCGAAACGGGCGGCAAACGAGGGATCCCGCAGCTGCTCTTCCAGATACCGGTCGAAATTCGTTCTCCTCATCGTTCCACTCTCTTCCTCCAGTCACGCATCCGTTCCCGCGCGACACGCAAGTCGCGATCCGGGATCGCCCGGGCTTTACTGCGGATGCCGTGCAACAGAATGATCCTGCGACCTTTCGCGAAATACCACAACACGCGGGTATTGAGTTTGCCAACGTGACGCAGTTCAAACAGGCCTTTGCCAAGCGCCTTGGACAGAGGCTCCCGATGATACAGTCGGTTTCGCAGTTTTGCCAATCCCGCGGCCACTATGGCGAAATCTTCCGGATCAGTGGCCTTCAACCCGTCCAGAAACTCCCGCACGGGGGATACTCCTGAATCTGTCTCGTAAAATTCTACGATGAAATTCATTTTATTACTACACTATAATTGATGTTAAATGGCAATGCTGAATTTCAGGAAGGGAGGACGGAAAACACATACATCATCGATGTGCGGGACAAGATATGGCGAAATGCGGCACCTGCGGGAAGCCGTGCCCGGAAGGGGTCATCCGTTTCCCCGACAAAGCCGCTTTCTCGGCATTTATCAAGGAGCGGATCGCGCGGCAGTCGATGAAGGGTTGGAGGCGAGTAACCGCCGACGGGAATCCCATTTCCCGAAGCGCCGAGGGGCGGGGATCCCTCCGGTCTACGTTGCTTCCCGGCGTGAATGTGTATTATGATACACACAGGAGGCACCCAATGGGCAGAACGAATGTCGTTCTCGACGACCGGCTCGTCGAGGAAGCCAAGAAACTTGCCGGGGAGAAGACGGCTCGCGAAACCATCGACCTTGCGCTCAGGGAATTCGTCGCAAGGAGGAAGCGCAGGGACATCCTGGCCTGGGAAGGGAAGCTCCGCTGGGAGGGCGACCTCGATCGGATCCGCCGGCCCCGATGATCCTCCTTGTCGACACCAGCGTCTGGATCGATTTTTTCGCGGGCCGCGACACGCCGCAGACAAGGTTCTTCAAGGATGCCGTCAGGGAGGGTGCCGACGTCGCCCTGATCGGGGTCATCCTTGCGGAGATCCTGCAAGGGATCCCTTCCGACTCCGAATTCGCCAGACTCCGGAAAGCTTTGTCTTCCTTCCGGATGTTGCAGCCGGCATCGGGGGAGACCTACGTTCAGGCGGCAAAACTCCACCGGGCAGGAAGGAAACGCGGGGTGACCATCCGCAGTCTCGTCGATTGCCTCATTGCGGCCATCGCCATGGAACATGGAGCCGTAATTTTGCACAAGGACAGGGACTACGAGCGGATTTCCGAATATGCTCCGCTGAAATCCATTCCCGGAAATCAGTAAGATCGCGGATTCCGCTTCGGCGGTCTCCGGCAAGTTGAAGGGGTAGGGAATCGCAACCCGGTATGGGTGTGCGAACGCCCGTAATCCGCCAATGTCTTTGACAAGGTGGCGTCCCTACGCTATATTCCTATCTGACGATATGCATGAAGGCTTCCGGCGGGAACATGAAGTGATGGCCGTCCTCGCGGAGAACAACATCGATGCCGAACTGGAACACCTGTCGGATCCGGCCTCGATCGTGCGTTTCGGCGTCATGGGCACTCCGGCTCTGGTGAATAACTGCAAGGTCAAGATCGTGGGATCGGTCCCGACCAGGGACAAAATCAAGGCGTGGCTCGATCAAGTTGCCGATCGGAAGGGATGACCGATGGCGAGCGGCAAATCCATCCGGTTCCTTCGCTGTATGTTCCTTCTGGCCCTCCTCCCGCTTGCAGCCGGAACGGCCCCGGGAGCGGAAACATCGACGGCGAACGCCAGGTATCCCGGTCTTGGGTTGGGGTTTCTCGGGTCGGCCCGACTGGAACCTCTGGACGGGAATACCTTGCTGACCGCCGAGGGTTTCAGGATCACGACAACGGAATTGAATAATGTCGTCCATTCGATGGAACCGAAACTGCGCGGGCAGTATGAAAAGAATCTCCTCTTCTTATTGGAGCAGATGGCCACCCAGAAAGCGTTGCTGGGGGAGGCGAAAAAAGACGGCATTTCCGGAAACAGTAATGACGAAAGCCAGATCATCGCGGATCTGTTCGGAAGCAAATCCGCAGGCGTGATCGTATCCGATGACGAGGCGCGGGCATTTTACCTGGCAAATCGGGAAATGACGGGCGGGGCGCCCTTTGAGCAGGTCAAAGACGGTATCCGTCAATACCTGCTGCAGGAAAAGAAACAGCAGATCGTCGGTTCCTATATTTCTTCGTTAAGGGATTCGGTTCGTCTTCGTGTAAACGAAACATGGCTGGAACGGCAAAGCAGGCAGGCCCTGGACAACCCCGTGGACAAGGCCCGCGCTTCCAGGAAACCGACCATGGTCGAGTTCGGAGCCACGGGTTGCATACCTTGCGACATGATGCAGCCCATACTGGACAAATTGCGCAAGAACTATCCGGACAGATTGAACGTGGTGTTCGTCCACGTGGGAAAGGAACAAGTCCTGGCGGCGCGATATGGAATCCGATCCATCCCGGTCCAGGTGTTTTTCGACGGAACCGGCAAGGAGGTTTTTCGGCACGTGGGCTTTTTCCCGGAAACCGGGGTAACCGGACAACTCACTCAAATGGGAGTCGACAAATGAAGCGGAACAGGAAATGGTGGATGATCGGAGTGCTTGCCTTTATCGCCTTGGTGGTTGTTTACGCCGTGACGGAATCCCGTCTCGGGACCAATCCGTCTGGAACTGTCGGCCTGCAGGCGCAAAGCACCCCGATGCCTTCACCCGGTGCCGGTAAAGTCACGATGATCGATCTGGGAGCGACCGAATGCATCCCCTGCAAGATGATGGCGCCCATCATCGAGGAACTCAAGATCCGGTATTCCGGAAGGGCCGATATTCTCTTCATCGACGTCTGGAAAGATCCGGTGCAAGCGAAAGCCTACGGAATACATACGATTCCGACCCAGATCTTCTTCGACAGGAACGGCAGGGAGGTTTTCCGGAATATCGGGTTCATGGACAAAAAGCGGATCGTCGACATCCTGTCCAAGCTTGGCGTTTCCTAAAGGAGAGCAAATCGAAATGGTGGACCAATTTCTGCTGACGGTGAACCAATGGATGACCGGAGGGTTGGTCGTTGCAGCCATCGGGTGTTTTCTCTGGGGGATGGTCAGCGTGGCATTGAGCCCTTGCCACATGGCCTCCATCCCCCTGATCGTCGGCTATGTGGCCGGCCAGGAGCAGGGGGTAAGGGCGAAAAGCGCAGCCACCTACGCGGCGGTCTTCACCGGAGGCCTGTTCATCACCATCGCCCTTGTGGGAATCGTTTGCGCGCTGCTCGGACGCATGCTCGGGGACGTGGGGCCCTGGTGGACGATTCTGGTGGGGGCCATCTTGATCTGGGTCGCCCTGGGGATGCTGGGCGTGCAGGCGTGCTCCATGTCCGGGGGCGGCGGCCTGATGGCGCGGCTGCGGGTTCGGGGAATCGGCGGCGCCTTTTTCCTCGGCCTGGCCTATGGGGTATTGTCCGGATCGTGCACCTTCGGGTTTATCGCGCCGATTTTAGCCATCATCACCATTCAACAGAAGATCGCCACGGGGACCCTGTTCATCGTGTTGTTCGGCATCGGCCACTGCATCCCGATCGCGGTGGCCGGCTCCAGTACCGCCCTGGTCCGGCGTCTCCTGGAAAACAGCCGATTCCAATCGGGGGGGCAGTGGTTCCGTCGCGCCGCCGGCGTGGCGATTGCGGGGCTCGGCGTTTACTTCATTCTTCGACCGTTTCTAGGCGGCGTGGCGTAATTCCCCTGTATAGACTGAACCATCGCGGCCGCGTGCCACGAACGGCGGTTCCTCCGCCCATGATTAAAAATAGTACCTTGCCCTCAGTTCCACCTTGTAGTCGTACGGCTTTTCACCGTATTCGCTGTATTGATCCCCTCGGAGGATGGAAGTTTTGAACCTGAGGTCGAGATTTTTTATACCGGTATACAAAAGTACGTGATCTTTGTCATCAATACCTGGTTGGCCAGCATGATCGGCAGGGACCGATGTTTCCAGGTGATTTCATTGGTTTCGCGGGAGCCCCTTCCCGGCCATGGAGGGGACTCCCACGGCGCTTTCCTACCTTCGCCACCCCGCCCAAGCGGGAATGCCGCTTTCATCCCGCAGCTTCAGGACCGCATCCCCCTTCTTCACCTCCGCGGCGACGATCGCCGGCTTGCCGTTGTATGTTATCCGCGACCCCTTCACCTCGACCGCATCCCCCTTGGCCAGCTTCGTGTCGAGCCGCTCAATGAACCAATCGGGGCCGAGCTGCACGGACACCGTCTCCTTGTCCGTCTTGACCATAAGGTGGATGCCATAAGACATCCCTTTCACGGGGGTCACCTTGTCGATGGCCGTGATCTCCCCGGAAATGGTCTCCACCGTGGCGGGATTGTACAGCCTCTGGTATGCCCCCCCCATGCCCCAGCCGCCGCTCCCCCGCCATCCCTGCCAGGGGGCTGCGAACACCGTCGTCGCCAGTACAGCCGCCAGAACAACCGTAAAACCCGCCGCAAACGTCCTTCTCCATGTAGCCATGACTTTCTCCTTTCCCGAGCCGGCTTACTGTTGTAAACCTTGTCCGCCTCTGAGGCCGCGCCGTGTCAACCGGTACCATGTGTGGACCAACCTCCTTTCTGCGGTCCTGGTCCGGGTCGACCGCTTTCCCGGAACACCGAGGAGCAGATTGTCACCATCCCGAAGAAGTCTCTCCGGAGAGTGTCGGCTGCTCCCTGTTGGCGGCTGTGGCCGGTTGCCCACCGCCAGCGAGGAGACGCTGTCCTGCCTGAATGGGCACACCGTAATTGCCTCCCTCGAACTCCTCAAGATACGCCGCGTTCACGCCGATCACGCGCCCCTGGCGATCCAGGACCGGTCCGCCGCTTCCGCCCCCCGTGGTCCGCGCATCGTAGACAAGCACGTGCGGGCGAATCTCCCAGACGAACGCAACGGCGGCGCGCGCCATGGCCACCGCTACCGGCACCTGCTCCCGCCTGGCCTCCAGCGTCCGCAGGCGCGTTTCCAGGATTCCGATCCGTGTCTGCAACGCTTCGACGGTCCCGGAATTTATGGCGGGCGCAGACGCGCACGCCCCCAGGATCAGCACCAGAACCGGAAGGGCAATCCTGTATCGCCAAAGACCGTACGTCGAACAGCCTCTGCCGGCTAGCGCTTCCACGAGGGACGACCGCTGGTCCAGAGTGGCCGCCCTGCTTCGTCCCGAAGCCGCAGGACCGCGCCGGTGCGCTGGTTGGTCACCAGCGCCGCTACCAGATGGAGGTGCCCCCGGCGGTCCATCATTTTTGCTCCTTCAACCACCAGCGGATCCCCGTCCTGGATGTCCGCGTGCTGTTCGGAGAGGAACCAACTCGGTCCCAGAATGACCGTGATGCGCTCGGTTGGGGTCTGAAGAGACAGGGTGCAGGGACCGCCGCGAGCCGCGATGTCCACCTGCGAAGCATTCCCCGTGGCCTGGATCACCGTGTTCCGGTCAAAACCCGGGTTGACGGGAGATCCCCACCAGAATCCCTCGGCCGCCGGAGCCGGCGAAGGCAGGGCGATCGTCATTCCGAACGACATCCCGACGATCAGGAGCAGGATGGGCATCGCCCCTGTGCGTTCCCGATGGACCGATTCGATGGCGTGTCCCGGAGTGCCCATGGCGTCCTCCCGACCGTGGTTAACGCTACTGGTGGAAATCCATTCCGGATCCTGCCCTCTGCATACGAGACGACACCGGATGAAATACAGGATATCGTGCAGGTGCAGGAAAGCGAACGCGAGAAGCGCCATGCCACTTCCTTTTAGTATCCCCGCGTCAACCGCTCGTTCCATCCATCCGCTCGATGCGCGCCACATTCCCCGGCTCCTCTCTGTTCCTGGAGCAAGTGGTTGTCCCCGGAGAGACGATGGTCCCTCCGGGGACGTCCTTGCCTACCACCGGTTCCCGGAACCCATTCCTCTGCCGCGGCCACGGCCGGACCCGGGACCGTAGGCCGGAAGTTGCGCCCGCTGCTCGGGAGTGAGTGTTTCGGCAACGGCCGTCCGGGCGACCAGCCCCTTCTCCTGGAGCTGGTTCTTAAGAGCTGTAATCTCTTTCTGCTTCGCGGTGATCTTGGCCTGATCCAGCACCGGCTCGCGGAAGAGCCCCTGGAGTTCGATCTTCTTGGCGTACATCTCGCTCCGGACCTTCGCCGCCTCGGCGTACCGGTCGCTTTGGATCTTCTGGATCTTCGCCGCCTGCTCGGCGCTCAGATTCGGAGCCGCCGCCACGTCGCAGCCAGGACCGGAGCCCCGCCCCATCCCCGGACCCCACGCGAAAACCGTCGCCGCCGTCAGGGTCACCGCCATCGCCAATCCGAGTGCTGCCACCATCCGTTTCATCTCGTTACCTCCTGCCGCCTCTACGGCGTGTGTTGTCGTTGCCTGCATCCGTTAAACGCAGGGATCGTGCCACGGCGGCTGATCGGCAACGGCCGCCCCATCCGGCAAGGAAACCGTATACTATTCAGCTGGTTGGAAAGATGCTGGGCGACCGGATGGCCGTGCGTGGTCGATGGGCCAAACCAGGGAGAGTGCGGATCCCGCAGTCGGCGTGCGGATTCGGCACTCGGGGAAAATGGGGGCTATTCCTCGTCGTCCGACTCGGCGGAGATCCCGTACCCCCGAAGACGGGTGTAGAGGGTGCGCAGACCGATCCCCAGTTGGTCAGCGGCTTTCCGGCGATTCCCCTTGTGCGCGGCAAGCGCCGCCAGGATCGCTTCCCGCTCCAGATCCATCAAGGTCTTCGGCGCACCCGAAGACAACGCGGGAGGGGACACGGGGAAATGGAGGAGGGCGGAGGGAATGCGCTCTTCCCGGCAGAGGATCACCGCGCGCTCGACTACGTTCTGAAGCTCCCGGATGTTGCCGGGCCAGGCGTAGTCTTGCAGGAGCGCCGGCACCTCGTCGGTGAAACCGACGATCCGTTTGCCGAATCGTCTGTTCGCCTGCTGAAGGATGCGCGCGGCAAGAGGGAGAATGTCGGCGGGCCGTTCCCTGAGGGGCGGAAGCAGGATCGGAAAGACGCTGAGGCGGTAGTAGAGATCTTCACGGAAAACGCGCTCGGTCACCAGGCGCTGGAGATCCCGGTTTGTCGCCGCAATCACGCGCACGTCCACGGTGACGGTCTTCGTTCCCCCAACCCGCTCGAACGTCCCATCCTGCAGTACCCGGAGGAGCTTGCTCTGCAAGGCATGGGTCATCTCGCCGACTTCGTCAAGAAAGAGGGTGCCTCCGTGCGCCAGCTCGAAGCGCCCCCGCCGCTGGGTCACGGCCCCGGTGAAGGACCCTTTCTCGTGCCCGAACAGCTCGCTCTCCAGCAGGGATTCGGCCAAGGCGGCGCAGTTCACGGCAACGAAGGACTGCTCCGCCCGCGTGCTCCAGTGATGGATGGCCCGCGCCATCAACTCCTTTCCCGTCCCCGTCTCGCCCGTTACAAGGACCGTCGCGTCCGTGGGCGCCACCGAGCGTCCCAACTCCAGGGCGGCCTGCATCTTGCCCTCCCCTGCGACAATCTCGCCGAAGGGAAACACGGCCTCTGTGGCCTGTCGGAGGGTGGTCGCCTCGTCCGTCACCCGCTGCTCTTCCAGGACACGCCGTACACTAAGGCGCAGCTCCTCGGGATTGGAGAGCGGCTTCAGCAGGTAGTGAACCGCCCCCATCCGCATGGCCTCCACAGCGCCCTCGACCGTTCCGAACGCCGTCAGGATGATCAGCGCGGTGCCCGGATCGTCGCGCTTCACCTGTTTCAGCAGCTCCAAACCGGAGATCCCTGGCATTTTGAGATCGGTCAGGACGAGGTGATAGTGACGCTTGGCGATGAGCTGGAGCGCCTCTTCTCCGCTGGCCGCCGCGGTCACGTCGTGCCCCTCGTCTTTCAGGACGGACGAGAGCAGGAGCCGCATCGCCGGTTCATCATCCACCACCAGGATACTGCCCTTTGGTTTAGCCATTCGCCGGACCCTCCACCGGAAGCGTCACCAGGATTGTAGTGCCCTCCGGACCCGTCCGCGCGACGCGAATCGTTCCGCCGTGCGCCGCTGTAATCTGCGTGCAGATTGCCAGCCCGAGCCCGGTCCCCTTCGACCTCGTCGTGTAGAACGGCTCGAAGACCCGGGACAAATCCGCCTCTGAAATTCCCGCCCCCGTATCCTCCACGGTAACCTCCACGGCCCGTCGTTTGCGGCTTTTCCCGTCCACCGACCGCTGAGTCAGCGTCAACCTTCCCCCTGTCGGCATGGCCTGGATGGCGTTGAGAACGAGATTCCCGAAGAGTTGTTTCAGTTGCTCCGGGTCGGCCGAAATCGGGAGCGCGTTCCCGGCAACGTCGAGCCGGCAGACCACTCCGGCGGTATTCGTCGCCGGCCCCATCAATCGTAGCACCTCATCGAGAACCCCGGGCAGCTCCGTCGGCTGGAGATTCGGGGGCCGGGACCGCGCATACGTGAGCAGGTCGTTCACCAACCGCTCCAGCCGGGTGGCCTCATCGGCGATGGTCCGGGTCATTTCCAACTGTGGTGGATCGGCCGCCCGTTTCTCGCCCAGGAACTGGGCCAGTCCCTTGATGGCACCCAGCGGGTTCCGGATCTCATGGGCGAGCACCGCGGCCATCTCCCCCAGTGCGGCGAGGCGCTCCTGCCGCGCGGACTCCTGCTGCAAGATGAAATACCGCCGCAACGTCCTCACCTGCCAGGCGCCGAGCCCCGCCAGCACCAGAACCGCCAGAGCCACGAAAAGAAGCTGGGCCTGAGCCTGATAGACGATTTGCCTGGCGGGGGCCGTGTGGAGGGCGATGCGGAGGATGCGGAAACGGGGTTGGCTTACATCCACCAGTCCTCCCGGCCCGACCGGTGGAATGTGGAAGGGGGCCGTCAGTTCATAGACTTCCTCCCCGGTGCCGAGCACAACGAATTCCCCGACCAAACGTCCGGTGTCCCGCGCATGGGAAAATGCCGCATCGTCCAGGCGATTTCCCACGAGCCGGGGGTTGGTGTGCGCGATGATCGTCCCGTCGCGCTCTCCGATCGCGAGATACGCGATCTCCCGCCGGTGCTGTCCGGCCACCAACGCCTGGAGCGCGGCGGCGTCCCGAGCACCTTGGGCGCGGGACTCGGCGGCCACTTCAAGGGCCATGCCCAGCCCGGTGTTCTGCAACGCCTGCTCCGCCAGTTGCGATGTCGTATCATAGTTCAAAAGAGTGACCGCGATCAGGCCGGCCGAAATCACCGCGAGAGTACCAAGGAGAATCCGGATTGGCCAGCGATACGGGGCGGCGCCGATCCTCGCACCCCGCATGGATCGTTCATCCCCCGCCAAGGCCCGCCGCCCGGATCGTCCAACCATGCATCGCCCCACCAGCCGCCCCCGGCAGTCCTGGACGACTGCACTGGGCCAAGAGTTCGTGCTGACGATTCTTTATGCCGGTATACAGGAACTCGGGGGACAAGGAGAAACTTTTATCGTTCCCATTGAAAATCCCTGTGATGGACGGGGTGAAATAGAGGATGTCAAATGGCTCTTTGTGGCTTGCCCGATATCCTGTTCCAACCTCATGTTTCGTCCTTGCTCGGTCGCGCCCCCTTCGGCCGTCTCCGGTAATGGTCCAGAAATTCCCGGGGAGAGAAAAGCGTGACCCCTTGCCGCAGGCTGGCGGGAAAATGTGCCCGGTTCCCCATGACGAGAGGGGCGACCCGTCCCGCGATGGCGACCGCAAGAAACGGTTCATCGTCGGGATCGGGAAGAGGATCAGGCAGGGGGGAGGTTGCCACCGCCTTCCCCCTGTTGACGATAAAGTCAAGCAAGGCATCGACCTTGTCCGGCTCGAAACGAAACTTCGGCCGTTTCAGGACGTCGTTGTATTCGGAAAGGATCCGGGCGTCGAAACAGAGCGCCGGTTCGCCGGAGGAAACCATGCGGACGATCTCGCCGCACGGCCCGAACGGGGACAGCAGGCCCGCCACCAGGACGTTCGTGTCGAGGACGATCCTCAACGGCGGCGTTTTTCGCGGACCGCCCTGATCTCCGCATCGATTTCACCGGGGGAGATCGTGTCGGTCCCCTGTTCCACCGACCGGCGCTGAAGAGCCGCAACCGCCCCGATCGCGCGTGCCTGTCGAAACGCCGCCAGCGATTCCTCCACGTTCGACTCGCCGATCGAGGCCAGAATGGCGATGGGTCGACCGTTGCTGGTGACGATCATCTCCTTCTCTTCCGGAAGGTCTTTCCACACTTTCGCGGACTTCCCCCGCAAATCGCGCACGCTAAGGAATTTCATATTGTGTCCTCCATCGCGTGTCAATTATGTGCACAACTGTCACCCAACGTCAACCTTCTGGTAGCCGCCGCCCATCCCCTAGCCCCCGCTGCCTCTGCTTCCTCTTCCCGGGCCGGCCGCCGCAAGAGACACCGTCACCGCCAACACCGCCAGGACCGCCATGCCGATCATCCCGTTCCTTTTCATCGTTCCTCCTTCCCCGGGCCTTCGGAAGCCCCGGGCTTTTGTATTGATGTATGTTTATGTAAACCCGGAACGGCGACGGATGTTTCAGGGGGAGGACGCTTCAGCGGGGCGCCGCTTACTGACAAACCCCTTCGCGAACAGGGTCGCATCTTCGAACAGGGTGTAGAAGATCGGCACGTAAAGGAGCGTCAGGAAGGTGGAAACCAGGAGCCCCCCGATGGCCACCATCGCCAGGGGGGAGAGGCGCTCCAGGCCGATGGCCCACTCGAGGGCAATCGGGAGCATGCCGACGGCGGTGCCGAACGCGGTCATGAGGATCGGCCGGGTGCGGACCCGCACGCTCTCATGAAGCGCCTCGAGGGTGGTCGCCCCCTTCTCCTTCGCCATTTCGATGAAGTCGATGAGGAGGATGGAGTTCTTCACCACGATCCCAGCCAGGAGGATCACCCCCATGAACGATGCGGTGGACTGATGTTTCCCGGTGATCAGCAACGACCAGATGGCGCCGATGAGGGCCAACGGGATCGCGCTCATGATGGTCAGGGGGTGGACGAACGATTTGAAGGCCGGGACCAGGGAGAAGTAGAGCAGCACCATGCCGACCATCAGGGCCGACATGAGCGCCGCGAAATTTTCCCCCCCCTGCTTCGAGTCCCCCTCCTGGGAAATCGCGTATCCCGGAGGAAGCTTGAGCCCCTTCAACTCCCGTTGCACGTTTTCCATGATGTGGGAGAGGGCGGCCTTTTCCCGGTAGCCGTAGACGTCGATGCTGTTCATGAGGCCCTGTCGGGTAAGCAACGTCGGCACGTAGGACGTTTGCATGGCGCCCAGAGAGGCAAGCGGAATCTCCCCCGCCGGCGTGTGGACCTTGAGCGTCGCCAGTTGGGCCGCGCTGTCGCGAAACGGCGCGGCGTACCGGGTCCGGACCGGGAAGCCGTCCTCGTTCGCCACCCGGAAGGTGGAGGATACCCCGCCCTGCAGCGCCGCCTGGACCTGCGAGGCGATCTCCCTGGGAGAAACGCCGTAGTAGGCGCACCGCTCCCGGTCGGCGACGAAGATCATCTCCTTCTTGTCGTTCCCCCAGGTGAGAGATACGGAGGAGAGCCCGCCGGCCCGCTCCATGCGCCGCTTCACCTCCTGCCCGATCCCGTAGAGAACTTGCGGATCGGGACCGGTCACCATCACGTCCACGGCGGCGCGGATGCTGGACATGGCGGTAGCGCCGTAATCGAAGACATCGGCGAACTTCAGCCCCGGGATCACCCGGAACCCCTCCCGAAGCCGCTCCTCCACCTGCCAGATGGTCGCCTTGCGGTGATAGCGATCCACCAGATTGACGGTCATGGTCCCCTGTTGCGGATTTTTCCCGCTGCCGAAGGAGACGACCGACGGCTCCGATCCGAGGGTGGAGCTGGTGTACACCACCCCCTCCTGTTTCCGGATCACGTCCTCCATACGGGTAAGAATCCGGTCCGACTGGCCGAGCGATGAATTGGCGTCGGCCTCGAAGTTGATCTTGATGATGCCGGTGTCCATGGGGGGCTGCACGTCCTGCCCCACCAGCGGTTTCACGAACGTGTTGGTCGCCACCAGAAGGAGGAAGGCGCCGGCGATGAAGAGGAACCGGTGCCGGAGCGCCGTGTCGAGGCTTCCGAGGAAAAAGTCGCGGATGCCATGGACGAAGCGGTCGCTCCCCTTCGAGACGAGGACCTCCAGGCGGTTCGGCTGGTGGCCTCTCTTGAGGAGGAACGGCGCGAGGATCGGGATGATGGTCACCGAGACGACGTAGGAGGCGATCAGGGCGATGCAGAGGGAAAGCGACAGGGGGCGCAGGACGGTCTGGACGTAGCCGCCGATGAAGATGATCGGCACCAGCACGACCACCGTCGCGTAGGTTCCGGAGAAAATGGCCAGCATCACCTCCTCGGTCCCGCCGGCCACCATCTCGACCAGGTCCTTCTTCCCCTCCCGGTAGTGCCGCTCGATGTTCTCGATCACCACGATGGCGTCGTCCAGAAGCATCCCCACCGCCAGGATCACGCCGGTCAGGGTCACCATGTGGAACTCGAAGCCGAAGAGCCACATGACCGCGAAGGTGATGAGATAGGTAAAGGGGATGGAGACGGCGCACAGCATCATGGTGCGAATGTTGCCGAGGAACAGGAAAATGACGATGACGGTGATGATGATGGCGTCCCGGAGCGCCTCCAGCATGTTCGTCACGCTCAGGTCGATCAGTTCCTTCTGGGTGTAGCTGACGTCGAACCGGATGAACGGGTAGAGGGCCCTGAGCTTCGGCAAAAGTTGTTCAGCCCCATGGATGGCGTCGAGCGTGTGGCCGTTCTGGCCCCGAAGGATGTTGATGCCGATCGCCTCCAGGCCGTTGCCGTGGTAAGCCGACTGGGGTTCCTGCACCCCCGCCTCGACGTCCGCCACGTCCCGCAGATGGACCGTGCCGGTGTCCCTGCGGGCCACCACCAGCCCCTTCAGCTCGTCGGGGTTTTTCACCGCCCCTTCCGTCTTGAAGAGGTACTGCCCGTCTCGGCGGATAACGAGCCCTTGGGGGATGTTCTGGTTCTGGGCGGACAGGGCGCCCATCACGTCCGGCAGGCTGACGGCGAAGCGGTTCAGCCGGTCCGGGTCCACGGTCACCTGCACCTCCGGCTGGTGCGCCCCGAAGACCTCGACGTTGGCGATGTCCGGGACGCGCAGAAGCGCTTCCTTGATCGGATTGTCCGCCAGTTCCCGGATCTTCCGAAGGTCGGCGGGAGAGCCGGGCGCAGGGGAAAGAGCCAACGTCATGGTCGGCTGGGTCGCCTGGCTGATCTTGAAGATCTGGGGGGGACGGATCGCAGGGGGAAGGCGTGCGCCGACCTTGCTCAGGGCGTTGGCCACGTCGGTGGCGGCGGCGTCCAGCCCCTTGTCGTACTCGAACTCCGCAGACACCACCGAGACCTCGTCCTTCGATGTGGAGGTCACCTTCCGCACCAGGTCGATGGTGGAGACCTCCTTCTCGATGATCCGGGTGATGTCGGTCTCCACGTCGGCGGCCGCGGCCCCGGGCATGACCGTCACCACGCTGATCTGGGGGCGATCGGTGTCGGGGAAAAGGTTGAACGGCATCTTTTTGTAGCCGATCAACCCCACCACCGACAACAGGATCACGAACGAGAGGACCAGGTGCGGCTTCCGTATGTAGCGTTCGACGACCTTCATTTCGTTTCTCCCGCAACGGTGACCCGGCTTCCCTCGACCAGGGTGAGGAGACGGTTCTCCTGGCCCACGGCGACCTGTTCACCTGGCGCCAGTTCACCCGCCAGCGCCGCTTTCCCTCCATCCGCACCGAGGAGGGTCACCTTGCGGATCCGCACGACCCCGTCCTTGACCACGCAGACGAAGGTCCCGGCGCCGCTGCGCACCAGGGCGTTCTCCGGAACGATGACACCGGTCACCGCCTTCCTCACAAGATCGACCCCCACCGTGCTTCCGGAGGGCAGGCCGAACGGTAACGCGGGCAGGACCATCTCCACCGAGCCGAGGATGTTTTTCCCAAGGGCCGGATAGACGCGGGAGATCGCCGCCGTCGTGACCCGACCGCCGTACCCGAGTTGGGCCTTCCCGCCGGGCTTCAATCCCTCCATCTCTTCCTGGGGAACCTGGACCGTCACCTTGTAGGGGGAGATCTTTTCCACCGTCAGGATCGGCTTGCCGGGGACCGCGAGATCGCCCGGTTCCATCCACCGCCTGGTGACGACGCCGTGGAAAGGCGCCCGGATGCGGGCGTAGCCGGTCTGGGTGGCGGCCGCCGCGCTGTTCATGGAGAGCCCCTTGATGCTCTCCTCGTAGGCGTCCACCGTGGCCTTCGCCCCATCGATGGCGGCCCGGGACCGCTCCAGCGCCTCCCGGGAAATGGCGCCGGCGGCGAACAGCTTCTCGTCCCGCTCATAAATCGATTTCTGGGTCTCGTAGGCGCTGCGCCCTCCCGCGAGCCTCTGCCGGGTGGCGAGCACCTCGGCCTCGACCGCCGCCGACCGCTCGACCAGCTCCCGGTCGTCGATGATCGCGACGATCTCCCCCTCGCGGACCGGGTCTCCCTCGCGCTTTGCGACCGAGAGAAGATTCCCGGAGATGCGGGCCGAGACGTCGCTTTTCGTCAGCGGCTCGACGCTCCCCTGGTAGTGGGTGAAAACCTCAAGGGTTCCGGGGGCGGCGGCGGCGGTACGGACGGCGGGGAGGGATGCTTCAGGCTTCGGCAGCGCCGCGATTCCCGCCCGTTTGCTTTTCACGAGGATGAGCGCCCCGGCGGCGAGCACCACCGCGATCAGGAGATACATCCATTTCCGTTTCATCGTATATACTCCTCCAGAGTGCCGGTCGCCGTTCGATAGGCGACCAGCGCCGCGTTGTAATCGAACAGCGCCTGGGCAAGGTTGGCCTCGGCCGTGATATCGGCCGCCTGGGCCAGGAGCAGATCGGTCATCGTGCCGGCTCCGCTGCCGAACTTTTCCCGCTCGATGCGGAATGATTCCCGGGCCTGTTCGATCACCTGCCGGGCGGTCTCCACGCGGTGCGCGCTCTCCCGGAGAGAGGCGACGGAGGTATTGACCTCGAGCCGAAGCTGGTTGTCGACGGCCCGGAGCCGCTCCGTGGCCTTGTCCCGCAAGGTCTTTTCCCGCGCCAGGTCCGCAGAAAGGGATCGATCGAAGAGGGGGACGCTCGCCTGAAGGCCGACGAACCAGTTGGCCTCGTCGTACGAGGGCCGGAATCCGAACTGGTCGGTGTACCCTCCCATGGCGTTCACGGCCGGCAGCAGCTTGCCGAGGGCGATCTTCCGGGAGAGTTCCGCCTCTTCCACTCCCTTCACGGCCGCGAGATATTCAGGCCGCTTCCTCGCGGCATCGGGCGGGCTCGACGCGGGATCGGAAGGCGCTGCCTGCACGACGAGATTGTCGGACAGGAGGGGCGGTCCCGCTTCGTTCCCGGGGTCCTCTCCCATCAGGAAGCGCAGTGTGGCGCCGGCCGTGGCGATCCCCTCCCTGAAGATAAGGAGCCGCTGCCGCTCGTTGGCCAGCTGCACCTCGACCTTCAAAAGATCGACCCGTGCGATCCGCCCCACGTCGAAGAGAAGCCGCGTGCTCTTGATCTGTTCCTCCAGGGCCGTCACCGAAGCGGAGGACGCCTCCCGCAACGCCAGCAGTTGCAGAATCTTGTTGTAGGTGTTTACCGTGTTGGCGATGAGATCGTTGCGGGTCCGGGCCAGGGAATATTCCTGAAGATCCCTGCGGACCGTCGCCAGATCCACATTGTTCGAGATCTGCCCTCCCTGATAGACGGGGAGAGTCAAGATTACCCCCCAAGCGGCGTACTCGTCGCTGAAGTGGGCGGGGATCAAAATCGCCTGGGCCGGGATATACGGCACCGGGTCCTGGCGGAGCGCATAGTTCATGTCGAGGGATAGCCGCGGAAGGTGCTTCCCCCGGGCGCTCAGAAGCCCCTGGCTTCCGGCTTCCACGCCGAGGCGTCCTTCCGCGACCAGAGGATTTTGCGTCAGTGCCCGGTTCACGCACTCGCGCAGGGAAAGCCCTTCGGACTGCGCCGGGCCGGCCGTCGCCAGGGACATCGTCAGAACCAGCACCGCCACCGGAAAAAACATCGCAGTCTTCTTCATCTTTGCTCCTTCCACCGCCCCCGGAGGCCGTAGGACATATCGATATATCCTTATATAACACACTTGAGAGGAGAATGTTTCCCTGGTTCGGGCCCGCACTCCGGCTGCGGGGTGACGTGTCTACCTTCGCCACTCGGCCCACGCGGGGATACCGCGCATGCGGAATGCCGAGCCGGTCAGGATGTCACCTTTCCCGGCTTGCCATCAGGTACATGCACGGCATCAGAAAAAGCGAAACGAAGTTTTCCATCAGCAGTCCGCCGATGGCGGCGATCGCCATCGGTTGCAACATGTCGCCGCCGGCTTCCAGCGCCAGCGCCAAGGGGACAAGGCCGAACAGGATGGCGGTGGTGACCATGACTCTGGGCCGCAGGCGGAGTTTCGCCGCCTTGAGGATGGCCTGGCGCACCGGCATGCGTTCCTCGTTCTGCAACGCTCTGGCATAGGTGAACAACAACACCCCGGCGTTGACCACCGCGGCAAGGACCAGCAGCACACCGATGATGACGGTGGCGCCCAGCGGCTTGCCTGTGGCCAATAACAGGCCCGCCGTGCCCGCCAGGCAGAAGGGGACGCTGGCCAGGATGAGGAGCGGCAGCTTGACGCTGTTGAACTGCACGGCAAGCACGATGAAGGAGAAGAACACGGCAAAGCCGAAGATCATCAGAACGTCCTTCGCCATTTCATTCATCATCTGCGCCTGGCCGCCGTAGGACAATTCGTACCCCGACGGCACGCTCTCCCCGGTCATGGCCGCCTGAAGTTCGGCAAGCGCTTCGCCGACGCTCACGCCGGTGGCATCGCCGCGCACGATCACCATTTTGACCTGGTCTTCCCGCACGATCTCCACCGGCCCGGTAGCCGGCCGCACATGCGCCAGGCCGGCCAGACGAACAGAGTCCCCACGGGCCGAGGTGATTCGCAGGTTTTCCACATCGCCCATGTTTTCGATGCGGGATTCAGGGATCATCACCCGGATGTCGTACTCCCGGTTCCCCTCGCGCAAACGGGTGGCCACCGCGCCGGAGACCATGGTGCGCAGGGTGTCGGCGATTTCACCGACCGAGACCCCCATTTCCGCCGCCCGGGCGCGATCCACCTTCACCTGGTATTCGGGCTTGGAGAGGTCCATGGCCACCTGGACGTTGGTGAAATGCTTGAGGCCGTTCATGGTTTGAGCGGCCCGGGCCGCCATGTCGAACAGTCGTTCCAGTTCCGGTCCCTTGATCTTCACCTCGATGTCCGCCTCGCCCATCTTGCGCATGCCTTTGACCTTGTCCTGGGAGGCGGTGATCTTGCCGCCGGTCGCCGGCACCTTGGCGACGATCCGCCGCAGTTCGGCCAGGTATCCCCAGGTGCTGATGGTGCGCGCGTCCCGGGGCACCAGCTGGATGTTGAGTTCGCCCTCGTTGGCGATCTCATAGGTGACGGTCCCCACTGCCTTGCCGCCTGCAAGAGTGAACAGGCTCTTGATCCGCTTGTCGCCTCCGACCTGCTGTTCGATCGCGGCGAGTACCCGGTCGGTTTCGGCCAGCGATCCGCCGGTCGGCATTTTTACCTTGACGAGAACGCGCCCGTCATCCATCTGCGGCAGGAATACGCTGCCCAGTCGAGTGATGGCGAAGGCGCCGGCGATCGCGACGACGAGAAAGCCCGCGAGCACCAGGCGCCGTTGGTCGAGAACGCGCTCGAGCAGCCATCCGTATGCCTGGGTGACATGCTCGAACAGTCTCTCGAAGCGTGTGGCGCCGTGACCGGCCTGCGACCCGCCCAGCAGCGCGGCGGTCAGCATCGGTGTGACGGTAAGGGCCGTGAGCAGGCTGATGAGAACGATGCCGGCGATGACGAGAATGAGTTCCCGGAACAGCAGGCTGACGAGCCCAGGTACCAGGAGGAAGGGAAGGAACAGGGCGAGAAAGGCAAGCGTCGATGCAACGACCGCCGGGCCGATGTCGGCGGTGGCCGCCACGACCAGTTGATTGATCGGCTGATCGGGGGTCTCTTCCCGCTGTCGAGATATGGCTTCGACCACCAGGATCGAGTTGTCCACCAGCACGCCGATGGCGATGACCAGTCCGCCCAGGGAAAAGATGTTGAGGGAGAAGCCGGCCATCCGCATGAGACCGAAGTTGGCGATCAGGATGAGCGGCAGGGCCACGGCGATGACCACGACCTGCCGCCAGGAGCCAAGAAACAGCCAGACAATGAGAACCACAAGGATCGCCGCCTCGACGGCCGTGCTCCGCACCCCTCGAAGGGCGTCTTCGACATAGGTGCCCTGGTTATCCACTATGCCCAGCTCGAGGCCTTCCGGCAGACCCGGTCTCAGCTGCGCGATGCGGCGCATCGACGCCCGCGCCACCTCTACGGTGTTGGCGCCCGCCTGTTTGAGCACGCTCAACTTGACGGCCGGTTGGCGGTTCAGACGGGTGATCGTGCGCGCTTCCTTGTGGGAATCCGCGACCTCGGCCACGTCACGCAGGCGGACCGTAGCCGCGCCGGTCTTCAGCAGCACGACATTGCGGATATCGTCCAGGGAGGTGTATTCACCCATTGTCCGGGCAATGATCTCGCGTGGCCCCACCGTCACCCGACCGCCGAACTGTTCCACGTTCTCCTCGCGCAGACGTCTGTTCACAGCGGTCACGTTGAGGCCGTATTTCTCCAGCGCGTCGGGCTTGAGATGGATGCGGATCTCGCGCACCAGGCCACCGACGATTTCGGTCCCGGCCACGCCAGGCACCGCCAGCAACTGGTCCTGCAGCCACTCGTCCGTCCAGGTACGCAGCCGCACCAGATCCCATCGGTCGGAGCGCACCGTCATTTGCAGGATGGGGATTTGCGACGGGTCGGCCTTGAAGATCACCGGGGGGTCGATGTCGCGGGGCAGTTTTCGGGCCACCCGCGCCATGGCCGCCATCGCATCCTGGTAGGCGGTGTCGATATTCACACCGTATCCAAAATTCGCCACCAAGCTGTACATGCCCTCGATGGAGGACGATTCCAGGTAATCCAATCCATCCACCGTCATCATCTGACGCTCGATCGGGTCGGCGAGGCTCTGCTCGATCTCCTCGGGGGTGGCGCCGCTCCAGAAGATGTTGACCTTGATCATCGGGTAGGTTATGTCCGGCAGAAAATTCACCGGCAAACGCCACAGGCCGTATAGACCCAGTACCGTGAGGGAGACGAGAATGGCGGTGGTGGCCAACCGTCGCTCTACCGAATAGGAGGTGATCCTCATGTCTAGTTGTTTCCCTTAACGACCCCCGGAGGGATGCCTGGCGTGTTCGGCTCACCCGGCTTCCTTGCGGCGGATTCGGGTTTCTTCACCGCCATGCCGTCCTTGAGCTTCTCCTGTCCGGCCACGACGATCTGTTCGCCTGTTGCAAGTCCCTTGACGATACGGACGCGACCGTCCACTTCGGTGCCCGTTTCCACCTTTCGACGCACTGCCTTGCCGTCCCGCAGGACAAAAACCGCCGTCTCCCCGCCGGGGAGGACCAACAGGCTGTGCGCGGGCACGGTAATGGCGTCGGCGACGGTCGAACGCACCAGGGACACCCGGGCGAACATGCCGGGCAACAGCTCGGGGGGGTCTTTGACGGCGATTTCCGCGGTGCGGGTGCGGGTGCGGGTGTCGATGGTTGGGTACACACGCACCACCACGCCGGAAAACCGCCTGCCCGGGTAGGCGTCGAGATCGATCTTGGCTTTCATGCCTTGCGCAACGCCGGCGGCTTCCTGTTCCGGCACCTCGATCCGCACGATCAAACTCTTCGGATCGTAGATTTCAACCAGTGGCGCGCGCGGTGCGACGACATCGCCATCGCGCACCTTCATTTTCGATACTACGCCCGCCCAAGGAGAGACAACTGCATAGTCGCGCGCAACTTCCTGCGCCTTCACGAGCTGCGCGCGTGCCCGCTCGGTGGCGGCCCAGGCGGTATCCAGTTGTTCGGCGGGCAACGCCCCTGTCTCCACCAGGTGGCGGGTGCGGGATAGATTGTCCTCTTCCTTCTTCAGGTCCTCGCGCAGCGACCCGGCGAGGGCGTCGGCGCCATCCGTGCGTCCGAGGGAGAGCAGCATCTGCCCTTTCGTCACCCGATCTCCTTCACGAACCCGCACATGAACGACCGGCCCCTCGGCGAGTGAGGCCAGTTGCGCGATGCGACCCGCTTCCACTTGCCCGGTAAGTGCGAAGGTCAGCACCAAGGGGGCTTTCCTGACGGTTTCCGTATCGACCAATACGGCCTTTTCGCCGCGATTCTCCTCCCCCGATGCCGGCTGCGGAATGTCCCTTCCGCAGCCGGCCAGGGCGAAAAGAAGCGCAAGGCCGGTCGTCAGGAGCATTCTTTTCAGTCGGAGCGAGGGATTGAAAACAGATCGGATCACCTTCATGGCAGATTTTCTCCTGTGGCCCATGCCAATTGAGCTGCTGCGGTATTGGAATCGGCCAATGCCCTGATCCGGGTTGCTTGCGCGTCCAGCAGCGACGACTGGGCATCCAGCACATCCAGCAGCGTGCCACGGCCAAGGGCGTATTTTTCACCCTCGATGCGCTGGCTCTCGTCGGCCAGGGCGACCGTCGTTTCGGTGGCGAGCAACCGCTCAAGGCCGGAAACCAGGTTGGCATGTGCGATTTCGACCTCCAGGCGGATCTGCAGCCCGAGTTTGTTGAGACGCCGGCGCTGTGCGAAAAGCTTGGCGTTTTCCTCGTCGATTCGTGCGCTGATGCGTCCGCCCTCGAAAACGGGGATCTCGAATGTGATGCCGATCCGGGAAGCGTCTTCGTTGGAATTCTGCCCCCTCGGTTCTTGCGTCGGATCGTACATCACCCGCCGGCCCACGGCGCCCACCAGGTTGACCGTGGGCCAATGGCCGGCGGATGCCGCTGCGACGCGGGCCGCCTGGGCTTCGACCTCGGTGCGGGCCGCGATGGCGTCCGGCCGGCGGGACAACGCGGTCTCGATCGCCTCCGCCAGGGACTTGCTCTCTGCCGGTGGCGTGACCAATTCCCCCTCCAGGCGGAAATCGGCGCCGCAGCCCGCGGCCCCCATCAGGTTAAGAAGCGCCTGTCGTTGCACGGCGAAGCCGTTCTGCTCCCGAAGAAGGCGCTGGCGGATATCGGCCAGCTTGACCTCGGTGCGCAAGGCATCGACTTTGGCCGCCTTCCGGGCGTCGATCAGAGCGTTCACGCGCTTCAGCTGGAAATCGAGCGTTCCGGCCGTAAACGTGAGCGAATCAATCAATCGCATTTGGGCCAGCAAACTGTAATAGAGACTGGAGATGTTGAAAGCCAGGTCGGCCTTGGAGCGCACCAGCAGTTGTCCGGCCGAAGCTTCAAGAAGATCCGCCGCCCGAATCTCGGCGCTCAGCCGTCCGCCCGTGAAAAGCGGCAGCCGGAGCACCAGGTCAGCGGACAGGATGTTGTTGCCGAATACGCCGAGTTCCCCATTGTAGCGCGCGGCGATCAGTCGCAGGTCGTCCCCGTAAACGGTGTAGCCCCCTTCGACGGAAAACCGCGGCAGGCGGACACTCTTCGCCGCCCGGGTGCGGGCCTCCGCGGCCTGGCCGTCGAATGCGGTCGCCGAGACTTCCGGATTGTGGGCCAGGGCGAAGGCGATCAATTGCTGCAGGGATTGTCGGCCGTCCACCACAGGGCATTCGGCATCGGCCGGATTTGCCTCAAGCCGCGGAACGGCGGCGAGGGTACCTGCGGCCTGTGCCCACGAGGGTGACAACGCTACCATGACGAGGAGCGAAAGTACCGCCGCCGTGCGACGGGCACATTCACGTCCCTTTGGGGAGGCATTTAAGCGGTATACGGTCATGCTTGTCTCCTGCGCCCGGCGGATAAATTTCATTTCCCGCAGGGCCGACCTGCCTGCTTGTCATGTGGTTTGCGAAGAGTCTTCGTGCCAGCCGCAACAGATCGTAGTTTTTTTCGCCCGTCCCGTCGCCTCTACGGCGCGTGTTGTCGTTTCCTGACCGGATAAAAAGCAGTATGCGTGCCATGCGGCGCCATCGGCGGGGCCAACCCAGCGATGAACGGATAGGCCATTCCGTTCAACGACATAAGAAATCACCTGTTGGCGGCGGAGGCGCGGTCGGGCGGCGGGACTCTCCAAGGACAGTGCAGGTTCGGCAGTCGACGTGCGAATTCGGCACCTCCTCTTCCATGGCCGACCGGCCTGTCAACTCGTCGACGAAACCTACTCCTCCCGCTCCTTGCGCTCCAGCTGCTTCCAGGCATTTTTCCCCCGGGAACGGGGAATCGCCTTCTCGCTGGTGTCAAAAGACCAGGCTGGAAAACCGTCCCCCCGGCCGGTTTTTCAAGGCCACTGGCCGAGCACTTCCGTCTCCCCGCATCCGGACACCTCCGGCTCCAGGGTGATGTGGTTCACCCCCCACTCTTCCTGGAGATAGGACCTCATGCGGCCGAACAGAAGTACGATGGAACTTCCGTCCATCTCCCGGCTCAGCGCCACGTGCGCGGTGAAGACCCGCTGGCTCGGCCCGGCCTCCCACAGGTGCACATGGTGGAGGGTGACGGGGGAGAACCGTTCGCCCACGCGCTCCACAAGTTCTCCAAGGTTTACGTCCCGCGGGGTGCCTTGGAGGAGAGTCGACACCGTCTCCCGCACAAGGGAATACGCGCTCCGCATCACCAAGACGCCCACCAGCAGAGCCGCCGCGGGATCCACATACGGACCGCTCCGGGTACTTGCAAAAAGCGCCGCGATCACCACGGCGACGGACGCCAGCGCGTCCTGCGCCAAATGGAGGACGGCGCTGCGAATATTCACGTCGTCCTTTTCATGGCGATGAAGGAGCAGCACCGAACCCGCGTTGGCCGACAGCGCCACGATCCCCACCCCCAGCATGATCCCCTGCGCCACGGGCTCCGGGTGCAGGAAACGAACGATCGCCTCCCGGGCGATCAGGACGGTCACGCCGAGAAGCACCACGGCGTTGACGAGGGCGGCGATGACCTCCGCCCTCCGGAAACCGTAGGTGTGGCGGTAGGTCGCGGGTTTACGCCCCACTCTCCGCGCCCAGATGGCCAGGCCGAGGGAGAGCACGTCGCTGGCATTGTGAACGGCGTCGGAGAGCAGCGCGAGGCTGCCCGACAGCAATCCCCCGATAAACTCCGCAAGAGTGATCGCGGAATTCAGCGCCGCGCTGGCCCACAATTTCCGGTCGACCGTAGCGTTCCCGGGTGTCGGTTGATGCGGGTCCATGATCGTTCTCCGTTCCTCTTTCAGCCGGCAGCCAGTTTCCAGGCCATATGCGCGGCGATGACATACAGGATGATGCCGATCGTCTTCTTCACCTGGCCGGCGGCAAGTTTCTTCTGCATCAGCCAGGCCCCGAGGAGAGATCCAGCGATGGATCCGGCGGCCGTCCAGGCCAGCAGGTGACCATCCATGCCCCCGATGGATGCCTTCCCCAGAAACCCGGTCAGCGACGAGAAGATCACGATGAATGCGGTAGTGGCGGACGCTTTCTTGGGATCGAACCCGAGTCCTACCAGCGCAGGAACGATGATATTGCCGCCTCCGACCCCGAGGAGGCCGCCGACATAGCCCGCGGCGCCACCGACGGCCGCGCCGTACCCCGCGGCCTTCCCGGCGGCAATCCGGGCCTCATGGGGTTTCGCCCGATAAAACAACATCATGGTGGCCGCGAACAGCAGGAACCCCACGAAGAGCCCCTTGAGCAGAGGCACCGGCAGGTAGGCGCTGGACCAGGCCCCCAATGGGGACAGGATTGTGGCGACGATCAGTATGGGCAGCGCCGCACGGAAGTCGACCATCCCCGCCGGAACGAACCGCAGGCAGGCGAAGAACATGGCCAGGGCGTTCAGGAGCAGGGCGGTGGCCATGGCAGTGTGCAAACCGATCCCCAAGGAGAGGAAGACCGGGATCAATATGAACGCCGCCCCGACCCCCGCGACCGTCAGGACCGTCGTGAATGCGAACGTGACCGCCCCGGCGATCAGGTACGCCGTTCCCGCATCCATGGCAATCGCTACCGCTCATACCCCGAGCAAGGGATGCATACCAACGCGTCGCCCTGGACCCGGAGCTTGTCCGAGAACACGATTTCCCCGCATTTGGCGCACGGCTTCGCTTCGAAGATCCCCTTCCTCGCCGGGAACGGATACTCCACGACCGGGCCGATCGCAAGAAACTGTTCCTCCGGAAGCCCGGCGATCTTTTCCACAAGGGGATCCGTGATCTGCGGGTCGATGTCCTGGGGAAGGACTCCCGCCTTGCGCTGGCGGACGAACGGACCTTCGAGGGCGGCCGCGAAAAACGCCGGCTTCAGCGACACGCGCACGGACTTCTGCTTCCTTGCATCGATCAAGGTGAAGGCCATCTTGTGGTAACGCAGTTTCTCGATGTTGCCCTTCCCGAATGTGCATCCCGTTGCCGTCATGACCCCATCCAGGAAGCAGCCCGCCGCATGCCCTTCCCCGGTTTCGCTGATTGCATATAGTTCCTTGTCCCGGGACCGCTCGACCCCCAGGGCCCGCATTGCGGCCACCCCCGCCCGCAATCCCATCGGCATGGCCGGGCATTTGTGTCCGTGAAACTTGAGTCCCAACGTCAACAGTTCCGCGTCAAGCATGAC
>Ga0315283_10000299_pt1 | contig 35039 bp, 27 predicted proteins | sample YL17G09_0_MG_FD_204541 | JGI IMG/M metagenome (GOLD analysis project Ga0315283, IMG submission 204541) | Sediment microbial communities from Yellowstone Lake, YNP, Wyoming, USA - YL17G09_0 | ecosystem: Environmental > Aquatic > Freshwater > Lake > Sediment | place: USA: Wyoming | collected...
AAGGCCGCCGAGTACTCGCTGCTGATCGACTACCGCACCCCGCGGGGGCGGGTGATGGAGGCGATCGAGGCCGCGTATCCCGGCCTGCGCCGCGAGCACGTCCACGTCTGGACCCTGGGAGGGAAGACCCGTGCGGTGCGCATCGGGAAGCTTTGGGACGAATGGCGGGCGGCCGGTGCGCACCTGGTCGAGGACGGCTGGACGTTGCCGTCGGGGATGAAGGCCTTCAACGAGTCCGGCACCTACGCCCCGACCTACCGGATCGGCCCCTGGACCGACGGCGAGGGGTGCACGCACCTGTTCCTGTGCGACGGCTACGCCGCTTCTGCCGAGGCGATGCAGGCGGCGAGCCTGGCCCCGATGCTGGGCCTGGAGGCCTCGCTGGCGGTGTTCACCTCGAAGTTCGACCTGCCGCACGACTGCGAGTTGCACATCATGCACCTCGACCCCGACGCCCCCGACTTCGCCGACCGGCTCGCCGCGCGGCTGGGTCACCCGGTGGACGACGTCGGGCAGGCCACCTACCGCGAGTTGATCCTCCAGGCCCGCGACGCCGGGGTCCCGCTCGAGAAGCCGGTCATCGCCGCTGACGACTTCTTCCCTGAGAAGCGCTGGGAGGTGGCGGCCTTCTCCGGCTACATGCGGGACGATCCCTACTCGGGCGCTGCCGGCGTCCAGGAAGCCGGGCCTGGTGTCTTCCGCGTCGGCGTGCGGCTGGCCACCGCGCGCGGCGACAAGCGCGTGGTCTTCACCCTGCGGCTGATGGAGAAGCACCGGGAGTCGCGGCTGGTGTTCAATCCCCTGCTCACACGTTTCGTCAACGGCGAGGACTTCCGCGCCCGGCCGGTGAAGATCTCCGACTCGGGGCGCATCCGCAACGAGCTGCAGACGCTGTGCTCCGAGGCCATCGAGTTCGCGGGCCGCCAGCAGATGCGCATCCGCTTCGATCGCATCCCGCCCGAGGTGATCTCGCCCGAACAACAGCAGGTGCTGCTGGCGGTGCTGCGCTGGTACAAGCAGCACCACCCGCTGTGGTTCGCGTGGCTTCAGGTGGTCGGCCCCGGCGAAACGGCCGCGGCGGTGCCTGAGAACCGAGGACAAGACGGCGCGGGAGCGACGAGCGAGTCGTATCCGCGAGATCTGCCGCAGCGGGGAGCGACCAAGCCGGGCACCCGCTGAAGGCGGGTCCAGGGGTCTGTACCCATCGACGCAGCGGCCCGGGCCCCGTGACCGTGCGCATGCCGCAGCCAATCAGGGCCAGGGTGAGGAGCAGAGAGCGCCGAACAGGACGAGCGCCGTGAGAAATGGCTTCCTCATGGCGGCCTGCCTTCGAGAGGAGAGACGGGCGCGAATCCGTTGGTCGCTCCCATCCTTCTACCGGCTGATGTCGTCCGCAATCAGGACTGGTCGGGCGGGCAGGCCGAGAGGTGCAGGCGGGTCCTTCCTGAGGCGACGACTTCGAATTGGAGCCGGATTGCCACGGGGCTACGGACCAGGGCCCGGTGGATGGTGTCAGAACCAGAGCAGTTGGTACGCGACCCCTGTCGTCCAGAAAGCCTCGCCCACGCGTGTGGACGCTCCGTAACTGTAGCTGATCTTGATGGACTGACGGGCCGTGAGCCCGATGGCCAGCAGTGCCCCGACCCGCTTGTTGTTCATGCGAACCGATGCCGGCCCGCCGTTCGTATGGGACTCCCCGCCCCAGAACCACGTGCCGTCAAGCGCCGCCCAGGACCGCTTGGCAAGCGTGTAGCTCAAGTGCCCCTGCAGACTGGGGAGAGGGTCCTGCTGGCGGCGGGAGGTGCCGGGGTAGAACGAGGGATTCGCGGAGAAAAACCACGCGCCGCCGGAGAGGTCCGCGAACCACTTTCGGTGCCAGTTGTACGAGATCCCGGCCTCGGGTTTGAAGCCCCAACGGTTCGCGCCGATGTTGATCAGCTTCTCGGGGTAGTTCTGGCCGGTAGGGGCCGAGACCGTGAGGCTCACGCCCGCGACGACGCTGCGGGGCGTCGCACGGGCGAAATCCCTGGGACCGAGCGCGGGGCTGCCAATCAGGTTCACGGAGAGCTTCGCGCGCAGGTCGCCCACGCCGGAGCGCGTCACGCTGGTGTCCGTCTCCATGAGCTGGCCGCTGAACGATCCCCATACGTACGGCAGACCGACGATGGCCAGGGCCTGGACCCCGCCGAGGCTGAACGTGCGCCCGTAGCCCAGAGTGACTCCATTCAACTTCGCCTTGCTGTCGGTGATGGGGACCGTCGGATCGAACAGGATCGAGCCCCGGGAGTTCAGGTAGGCGACGCTGGCGAAGCTGGCGCCCACCGGCGAAGCGGAATAGGCGCGCGGCTCGAGCTCCTGCGCCGCCGCAGGGGCGGAGCACAGCATCGTCCAGGTGAGGAGTGCCGCGAGGCTTCCGCCTCGCCGCGTGGTCCGCCGCCAGCGATGCGCCCGCAGCATCGTGGCGAGGGTGCAACGGCTGTGGAGGTGCGCAGGCCACGCGTGCTCTGTGGACGTCCTCAGGATCGGCTCGCCGAGCATGCCGCCAGCCCCGGCGCGGGGACGACGAGAAGGGGTTTCTCTCCCGTTGTCGAACGACCTCTACTCATGATTCTCCCCCGGACCTGGCGGCGGCCATGGTGGACGCCGTCCGGGACGCTAGCGCATCAACTCCCTTGAAGACAAACCTGCGATCCGCACAGCCCCTGGCAGCGGGCGACGAACGAGAACAGCAACGGACTCCTGCGGCAGTATTTCCCCAAAGGAACCGACCTGTCCGCGCGATCAGGCTGTTCCTTCATTGGCTGCCGACACCGTGCACGCGCATCCGCAGGGCGTAGACGCTCTTGCTGGCGGTGATGAAGAGGGTGCGTCGGTCCTTGCCGGCGAAACAGACGTTGGCGGTCCATGGCTCGGGCACCGCGATGTGGGCGATCTGCTTGCCGGCGCTGTCAAAGACGAGGACGCCTTCGCCGGTGAGATAGACATTGCCTTCGTCGTCGATGGTCATGCCGTCCGAGCCGTGCTCGCAGAACAACCGTTTGTTCGCGAGCGCGCCTTCGGGCTGGATATCGTAAGCGTAGGTCTTCTTCGCGCCGATGTCGGCGATGTAGAGCGTCCTGGCGTCGAGCGTGCCGATGATGCCGTTGGGCTGCTGCAGGTCGGTGGTGACGCGCGTGAGGGTCTGGTGGTCAGGCGCGAGGTAATAGACATGTTGCCCGTCCTGCTCCATCGGACCGCGTTTCCAGTAGGGGCGCTCGAAGAACGGGTCGGTGAAGTAGGCGCCGCCGTCGGGGCGGAGCCACAGGTCGTTGGGGCCGTTGAGCAACTTGCCCTGGTACTCCTTCACGACGACGGTGAGGTTGCCGTTGGGAGCGATGCGCCAGAGTTCGTTCTTCTCGTCGGCGCAGGCCCAGAGGCTGCCCTCCTTGTCGAAACAAAGCCCGTTGGAGCGCCCGCACGGGCGTTTGAACGTCGTGGGCTTGCGATTGTCGACGCTCCATCTCATGACGCGGTCGTTGGGTTGATCGGTGAAGAACACATCGCCCGCGGAATCGCTGGCGGGGCCTTCGGTGAACTTGTAGCCGCCCGCCACTTTCTGCAGCTTCGCGCCGGGGGCGATGATGTCCGGCCCGGCCGCGGCGACGCCCAGTGCCGCAGCCAAGACCAAGAGGATGATGGGCTTCATGCGGGTCTCCTTGCTCGTCCACGGTCAGAACGGTGATGCGTAGGGCGGCCTTGACGCAGTGCCGACGAGCGAGGACATGACCGTCTGCCGTGATGAAGAACCCCACGCCCCCGTGCGGGCGCTCCAGCAGCGTTTGAGCGACACGTCGCCTGCGCGCTGCGCCTGTGTCCTCTTGGCGAACGTCAACCGCGGCGCCGTGTTCACGACGCCCTTGCGCGCCGGCGCGTGGCCTTGCCCTGCAGAAGTGTAGAACCACTTGTGGGCGCGGCCAAGTCCCCTCGGCGTGCCTCGGCCCTCGCGAATCAAGTTGCCATGCGCGTTCTGCGCCAGCGCGCACCCGCGCTCGGCGGCCTTGGGGGGCTGGCGCTGCGCACTCGGTCTTCGCGGGGATACAGCTGTCGGCGAGCGTCGAAGCGAAGCGTGGCGTCCCTAACGGGATTCGAACCGGCGTCATCGTCGTCAAGATGGCGGTGTCCTACCCCTTCACCGTCCGCGCCTTCAGCACCCGGTAGCGCCGAGCCGGCCGCTCGGCCGGCGACCAGGCCTCGCCATGGGCGGCGTCGCGCACGCTGAGGAACGCGAAGCGCCGCATCCCGCGGTCGGCCGAGAGCAACTCCCGCACGCCGTGCTCGCGTAGCAACACCGCGGTCTCGAGCCCGGGCGGCACGCCAGATCCCGGCGGGAGGGAGGCCAGTACTTCGGCAAGCGTGGTGGCGTGGGCCTCGGTGGGACCGAGCAGACGCAGCGAGCGGCTCGCCACCAACGCCTCGATGAACGCCCACGCGTCGGCGGGGGCGAGCGCGCGTGCCACGGCATGTGGATGGGTGACCAGGTGCAGGAACTCGTGCACCACGGACCACGGCAGCGCCCACGGTGCCTCGCCATTGGCCAGGGTCTCGACCACGCGCGCCGCCCGCGCGTGCTCGGGCGCATGCCGGTTGGCGGCGTAGGCCAGCAGGCTGGTGTCGAGGGCGCGCATCAGCGCTCCCCTGGGTCGCCGGGCCGCGAGACCATCGCGCCGAAGGTCTCGCGCCGGGCCGGATCCACCAGGAAGGGGCCCAGTTCGTAGGAGGGGAGCGTGACGCGGCCGCGCCGGCTCGAGGCCAGCGTCTCGAGGCCCAGTCGCAGGGCGCGCTCGACCACGTCGGAGAGGGTGCGGCCCTCGTCGGCCGCGCGCTTCTTGAGCCGGGCGTACAGCGTGGCGTCGAGCACGAGGGTGGTTCGTTTCATGTGCGAAAGCATACCTCATCAGGGTCTGGATCGTCACGTGCACGTTTCCACTTGAGCGCCGCGCGCGGTTCGGGCACAATCCCCCTCGCATCCCTCTGTCTCTCCGACCCCGACCTTCCTCCCGAGGAGAACCCATGCCATTGATCACCAAGCGCGCCGCAGCCGTGAACGAACCCGTGGTGCCCGGCGACGTGCGAGATCTGAAATTGGCCCGCGAGGGCCGCGCACGCATCGAGTGGGCCGAGCGCAGCATGCCGGTCCTGCGCGCGATTCGCGCCCGCTTCAACCGCGAGAAGCCGCTCAAGGGTCTGCGCGTGGGAGCCTGCCTGCACGTCACCACCGAGACCGCGAACCTGATGCGCACGCTGAAGGCGGGCGGTGCCGAGGTCTGCCTTTGCGGCTCGAACCCGCTCAGCACGCAGGACGACGTGGCGGCATCGTTGATCGTCCACTACGGCATCTCGACCTTCGCCATCAAGGGCGAGGACCACAAGACCTACTACTCGCACATCGTCTCGTGCATCGAGGCGCGCCCGCACATCACCATGGACGACGGCTGCGACCTGGTGACCGTGATGCACACCAAGAAGCGCGCCTACCTGAAGGACGTGCTGGCCGGCACTGAGGAGACCTCGACCGGCGTGACGCGCCTGCGCGCGATGGCGGCCGACAAGACGCTGCGCTACCCGGTGATCGCCATCAACGACGCCGAGACCAAGCACTTCTTCGACAACCGCTATGGCACCGGTCAGAGCACCCTCGACGGCATCATCCGCAGCACCAACATGCTGATCGCGGGCTCGACCGTGGTGATCGCGGGCTACGGCTGGTGCGGGCGCGGCGTGGCGATGCGCGCCAAGGGGCACGGGGCCACGGTGCTGGTGACCGAGATCAACCCGGTGCGGGCGATCGAGGCCCAGATGGACGGCTACCAGGTGGTCTCGATGGCCGAGGCCGCCCCGCGAGGCGACCTGTTCATCACCTTGACGGGCAACAAGTCGGTGCTGCGCCGCGAGCACTTCGCCGCCATGAAGGACGGCGCGATCGTGACGAACAGCGGGCACTTCAACGTCGAGATCGACATCCCGGCGCTCGAGCGCATGGCCTCGAAGCGGCGCACGCTGCGGCCGTTCGTCGAGGAGTTCGCGCTCAGGGGCGGCAAGAAGCTCTGCCTGCTGGCCGAAGGGCGGCTCATCAACCTGGCGGCGGCCGAAGGCCACCCGGCGATGGTGATGGACATGTCGTTCGCGAACCAGGCGCTCTCGCTCGAGTACCTGAAGAAGAAGGCGAAGACGATGGGCCGGGACGTGTACGTGGTCCCGCGGCACATCGACATGGAGGTCGCGCGGCTCAAGCTCAAGACCATGGGCATCGACATCGATGTGCTGACCCCGGAGCAGGAGCGCTACCTGCGCTCGTGGAACGAGGGGACGTAGGGCGCCGAGCATTTCTCCCGCGACGCGCGAGCCCCGGTCCCTGCGGCCGGGGCCGCTCGCTTCATGAGTGGGACCTGCTATCGTCGGGGCGCCGAGCCGTGCGGGACCTCGCAGGCCCGGGGGAGGACTTGACCGTGGCCCGGAAAAGCGTTCGCTGGGGAAGGGTGGTCGCAGGAGGCCTGGCTGGCATCGTCCTGAGCCTTTCCGTCCTGGCGGGCTGGACGGCGCTCGACAATCGCAGGCTGCCGCGCCACTCGCGCGTCGTGGACCGGCTGGACGAACGGGAGAAGGCGCTGCTCTCGGAGGCGCTGCACCTGCATCGGGCGCTCGGCGACTCGATTTGGCCCGGGTGGGCCCGCGAGGACCTGCCGGTGGTCCTCTACAACGAACGCTACGCCTTCCTGACCGGCCTCCCGGATCCGCCGGCGGGCTGGATCAAGGTGCCCGGCGTGAGGGTGCGCGGCGGGCCCTGGGAGCGGGTGCCGGACGATTCGTTCGAGGGCGCTGCCTACTACCGTCAGGCGCTGCCGTCTCCCGCTGAGAACCCCGAGGCGTTCACCGTGCGGATCGGGGATCGCTGGGCCGCCAGCCTGCCGACCCTGGAGTGGTTCGGCATCCGTCTCGCGGGCCGCATGCGGAGCGAGATGCCGTCCGTGCTGACGGCGGTCTTTCCGTATCGGCTGGCCCTGCGGTTCCTCATCGGCGGGAGCGACGGCTACCTCTGCATGGTCCAGCACGAGGCGTTCCACGCGTACCAGGGCGTGGCTGCTCCACTGCGAATCGCCTCCGCCGAACGGGCGGCGGCCGAAGTGGAGCCTGGCTATCCCTTCGGGCAGGCCGCGTCCGAGCGGGCCTGGCGGCGCGAACTCGGTCTGCTCGCGAGCTGCCTTCAGGCGTCCACGCGAGAGGAAGCCCGCGTGCGGGCGCGGCTGTTCATCGCGTCTCGCCGGGATCGCCGCAATCGCCTGGGTCTTGCAGCGGAGCTGGTCGGCTGCGAATGTCAGCGCGAGTGGCTCGAGGGGCTGGCGAAGTATGTGGAGCTGGAGTCATGGCGCCGGGCTGCGCAGACTCCGGGTTACCGGCCGCTCACCGCCTTGAAGAGCGATCCCAGTTTCAAGGCCTATGCTGGCTTCCGGCGGAGACTCTCGCAGGAGGTGGGGCAGATCGCGTGGGCGAAGGATGACACGCGCTTCTACTACTCCGGGATGGCGCAGGCGATGATCCTCGACCGCCTCATGCCGGGCTGGAAGAGTCGCGCGTTCGTGCAGGACGTGTGGCTTGAGGATCTGGTGGCGGAGGCGGTGCGGGGAGCAGCGTCCTAGCCACCGTGGCATCCGGGCCACGGCGGCCTGCCGGCGCTCGCTGGCGCTTGCCCGCTTGGCCCGCGCCGTCTACCGTCCGCCCATGCTCTCTCGCCGCGTGCCGCACGATCTCGAGCCCAACGCCTGGGCCAGGTTCCTTGAAAAGTGCCGCACTGCGGACACGCGGTTGCTCGACCTTTCGGAGACGAACCCGACGCGCGTGGGGCTCGGCGGCGCGGGCCTGGCGGAACTGGCGGCGCTGGCGCAGGGAGAGGGCGCGCGCTACGAGCCCGCTGCGCGAGGCAGCCGGGCGGCGCGCGAGGCGGTGGCCGGCTACTACGCGGAGCGGGGCGCTGCGGTTTCGCCCGATCACATCGTGCTCACGGCGAGCACGAGCGAGTCCTACACGCACCTGTTCCGGCTGCTCGCCGACCCGGGCGGGGTGTTCCTGGCGCCCTCGCCGTCCTACCCGCTCTTCGAGCCGCTCGCCGCGCTCGAAGGCGTGAACCTGCGTCCCTACCGGCTCGCCTACGACGGCGCCTGGCACCTCGACCGGCACTCGCTCGAAGCAGCGTTCGCGGCCGACGTGCGCGGCGTGATCGTGGTGCAGCCCAACCACCCGACCGGATCATGCCTCGAGGTGGACGAGCGCGCGCTGCTCGAGACGCTCTGCGAGCGCCACGGAGCGGCGATCATCGCGGACGAGGTCTTTGGCGACTTCCCGCGTCCAGGACGCGTCGCGCCGCTGCCGAGCCTGGTGGGCAAGGGGCGCGTGCCGACCTTCGTGCTGAGCGGGCTCTCCAAGGTCTGCGGGATGCCGCAGATGAAGCTGGGCTGGATCGTGGCGGGTGGCCCGGGGGCGGCACGCGATGAGGCCCTGCACGGGCTCGAGTGGATCGCGGACCTGTTCCTCTCGGTCTCGACTTCCGTGCAGGTGGCGCTCCCGGTGCTGCTGGCGGCGCGCGGGGCGTTCCAGCGGCGCATGCACGGGCGGCTGGCTGCGAATCTTGCGCGGCTCGACGAGTTGGTCGCGCGGCGTCCGGAGTTGCAGGTGCTCCCGGCGCAAGGTGGCTGGGCCGCGGTGCTGCGGGTGCCCCGCCAGCGCAGCGAGGAGGAGTGGGCGCTCGGGCTGCTCGCCCGTGGCGTGGTGGTGCACCCCGGGCACTTCTACGACATCGCCGGCGAGGGCTACCTGGTGCTGAGCCTCATCCCCGAGCCCGACCTGTTCGCCGCCGGCCTGGCGCGCATCGAGGAGTTCGCGGCGGAGGCATCAGCCCGGGATCGCGCGCCGTGAGGTGGCCATGATCGGCTGGTGGCGGCAACTCACCGCACCCGAGCGATCGGCGATGGTTGCCGCCGGCGGCGGCTGGTCGGTGGACGCCTTCGATTTCATGATCTACACCTTCGCCATCCCCGCCCTGATGAGCGCCTGGGGCATGACGCGGGGCGAGGCCGGGCTGATCGCCACTTCGACGCTGCTGTTCTCGGCCGCCGGGGGCTGGCTCGCCGGCGCGTTGTCGGACCGCGTGGGCCGGGTGCGGATGCTCCAGATCACCATTGCCTGGTTCGCGTGCTTCACGTTCCTGTCCGGCTTCGCGGGCTCGTTCGAGCAACTGCTCGTGCTCCGCAGCCTGCAGGGGCTCGGCTTCGGGGGCGAGTGGGCGGTGGGTGCGGCCCTGGTCGGCGAGATGATCCGCCCGCAGCACCGGGGCCGAGCGGTCGGCACGGTGCAGAGTGGCTGGGCCCTGGGCTGGGGCGCGGCGGCGGTCCTGTACGCGTTCTTCTTTTCCGTGCTGCCCGCCGCACTCGCCTGGAGGGCATTGTTCTGGACCGGGATCCTGCCGGCGTTGCTGATCCTCTACATCCGCCGCCGCGTGCGGGAGCCGGCGAGGATCGCAACCGGCCGGGAGCCGGCGCGATCGGGCCGGGACTTCCTGCAGATCTTCGCGCCGCGGCTGCTACGCACGACCCTGCTCGCGAGCCTGATGGCCACGGGCATGCAAGGCGGCTACTACGCGATCACGACCTGGCTGCCGACCTATCTCAAGACGGTGCGCGGGCTCTCGGTGCTCGACACCGGTGGCTACCTGGTGGTGATCGTGGCCGGCTCTTTCGCCGGCTACCTCACGTCGGCCTGGCTCTCCGACCGACTGGGTCGCAGGTCGGGCTTCATCGTGTTCGCGGTCGGCTCGCTGCTGGTCGCGGTGTCCTACACGTTCGCTCCGATCGGCGACACCGCGATGCTGTTTCTCGGATTCCCGCTGGGTTTCTTCGTGTCGGGGAACTTCAGCGGGGTAGGAGCGTTCTTCGCCGAACTGTTCCCCGGCTCGGTGCGGGGCTCAGGCATGGGGTTCGCCTACAGTTTCGGCCGCGGCGCCGGCGCGCTGTTCCCGGCGCTGGTCGGATTCCTGAGCGCGCGGCTCTCCCTGGGCGCTGCCATCGGCGGCTTCGCGGCCGCGGGCTACCTGGTGGTGCTCGCGACCGTGATCGCCCTGCCCGAGACGCGGGGACGCGCGCTGGCGGAGTAGTCCGGGGGTCGCGCGGTCACCCGGTGGCCTGCGTTCCACCTGCGCCTGCCCGCTGCAGGTGCTTCAGCAAGTTCACCTGCCCGTAGTGCGCGGCCAGGTGCTCGAGCATATGGTAGAGCGCCCAGCGCACGGTTATCGAGTTCGCGGTTCCGTCGGGGCGCTCGCGGGAAACCTCGCGCTCCAGGTCCGCTTCGGCGAGAGTTCGCGCGACTTCGAGCGTGTGCGCCCGTGCCCGCGCGAGCAGGTCGTGGAAGTAGCCGATGTCCTTCTCCGCGAGCCCCGCGGGCGGGCGTCCATCTGCGGGCAGCGGCGTGCCGATGTCGCCGGAGTCGATGCCGAGCACGTCCCGGACTTCGACGGGCATGGGGCGGTCCTCGATCACCATCCGGGTCCAGAACACCTCCCAGTGCGCGATGTGGGCGAGCAGCATGCCGATGGTGTTCTGCCCCGGCGCGGGCTGCCACTCCAGCGCCGCCGGCGCGAGCGCGCGGGTGTCCTCGATCAGGCGCCGGCTCTGGTCGTCGAGTTGGGCGACGAAGAACGCCGCCTCGCGGGAACGGAAGCCTGTCCCGGGTTCGATCGAGTAGCGGATCGGGTTGCTCATGTGGCCTCTCCGCGGAGGGAAGGAAGTCGTGAGGGTCTCTATGCTCTGCGTTTGCCGTCGCGCTTGAGGTGCCCGGAGCTTGCCATGTGGCGCAGAGGTCCGCAACGACCGATCACGGGACCCAGGCGTCACGCCAATCGGTGGGTCCGGCTCGTACCATGTCCCGGACCGGGACCGGCTCCTCATTCTGAGAGCCTGGTGGACCAGGGACGAGGGGCAGCCCGCCAATTGCAGGACTCACATGGGAGCTGGTACTACCACTGCGGGCAGGTCAAGCCGTGGGGATGGGCCAAAGGAACCATGGACGTAGGTAAAAGGAGTACGCTACTCTCTGGGCTACCATTGGTGCGCAACTGACGTCGCGAGCCGCGCGCGTACTCCCAGCTCCATAGGCTACCGAGGCCGCCATTCATGAAGACACTGCTCGGCTCGCTCGCCGTCCTCATCGCGCTCTGCGTCGCCCAAGCCGGCTGTTCCTCCAAGAGCTCTCCGACCAACGCGCCGCCACCGGTCGTTTCCCCCACTCACTTCGCGGCCTTTGTCAGCGACCGCAATCGAACGGCTGGCGCATATCGCAATTACATCACCTGCGGGTTCCGAAAATTCCTTCCGAGTTGATTCCGGAAACTCCTGCCGGTTGAACCAGCCGGGTTCCGATAGCGTGGCCACCCGAACGCGGACGGTGGTGTCCATGCCCTGGCGGTGAGCGGGGCCACGGTGTACGCGGGCGGGAGCTTCACCAGCATGGGCGGGCATGGGACCCACGGCATTGCGGCCGTGGATATTGCCACCGGGCTCGCCACCGTCTGGGACCCGATCAGCGGGGACGGCGGTGTGTTTGCCTTGGCCGTGAGCGGGAGCACCGTCTACGCGGGGGGGACATTCACCGCCTTTCGCGGGCAGCCGCGGAGCGGCATTGCGGCGCTGGATGCCAGCACCGGAATCGCCACTGCCTGGGATCCGAACGGGGACGGGGCTGTCCAGGCTCTTGTGGCAAGCGGAACGACGATCTACGTAGGTGGGGGCTTCACCAGCATCGGCGGGCAACCGCGGAACCGAATCGCGGCCGTAGATGCGTCCACCGGACTCGCCGCAGCCTGGAACCCGGACGCGGGGACCGGTGCTGTAGCTGCCCTTGCGGTGGGCGGGACGACTGTCTACGCCGGTGGGTACTTCACCTCCATTGGTGATTCGCCACAAAGCCACCTCGCCGCAATCGGCGACATCACCACGCCGACGCTGCTCTCACTCGTTGGTGCGCAAGCCACGCCGAATCGCGTGCGACTCACGTGGTACGCAGCGGATGGCCACACCGTCGGGGCCACGGTCTACCGGCGCACGATGAGCGACGACTGGAACGCTCTAGGCGTGATCTCGGCGGATGGGACCGGTAGGATCGACTATGAGGATACCGACGTGCTGGCTGGAACCCGCTATTGCTACCGGCTCGGGGTACTGGAAGGTGGATATGAAGTGTTCCTGGGCGAAACATGGGTAGACGTCCCGCGAGCCACGGAGTTCACGCTGGCTGGCCTGCGCCCCAACCCCGCGAACAAGGACCTCACGATCGCGTTTTCGCTTCCGGACACGTCGCCGGCGCGGCTCGAGGTGCTGGACATCGCCGGGCGATACGTAGTCGCGCGCGAGGTTGGAGAGCTCGGGCCCGGGAATCACGTGCTGAACCTGGCGAAGGACCGGACCCTCGCACCAGGGGTCTATCTCCTGCGCCTGACGCAGGGCGGTCACTTTCTCACGGCGCGAGCGGTCATCGTCCGGTGAAACGCCGTTCAACTACAGCCAGGGAGAAGGAGACGACGTCATCCATCACGACCATGATCGTTGCACAGTAAGCTCAGACAACCGGTGTCTCACAATCGGTAATAGGTTCCGCGTCGTGGCGCTCCTCACCAGCGCGCGCCGAGCAGCAATTCGATGCCGCAGGTCGAGCGCTTCAGCGCGTCGCTCTTCGCGATGTCCATGTGGCCGTGCGTGTAGCGGGTCTCGACGATCCAGGTGTGCCCGGCGAACGGGAATTCGCAGCCCAGGCTGCCCGAGAGTGCCAGGTTCCGGTGGGAGTAGGCCCCCTTCGGGTCGCTGAAGAACGTCCCAACGTCCTTGAAGATCGCGCCCGCCGGCCGCACGACGGTGGCCTCCATCTGGGAGCGTCTGGCGCGCCCGAGATCGTGAAGTCGTCCTGGTGCCGGACCTTGAGCAGGTAGCCCACGTCGGGGCCGAGTCCGAGGAGCACCCTTTGCGCTGCAAACGGGCGGAGGCGCAACTGGGCGGGGATGGACAGGTATCTCCAGACCAGGTGTCGTTCGAATCGGGCTCCGCCTCCGGTCGAGATGATCCACGCCACGAGGACGTCGCCGTACTCGATGTAACGCAGCCCGGTGGTGAGCGAGAGTTTCGGAGCCAGAGGGGTATCCAGCGTGACCCCCGCTGACCATGCCGGTCGGAACGGGGGCTCGAGGCCCGGCAAGTTGGGGTCCGGCTTGAGACTCGCCTTCGACGGGTTGAGACCGGCCTCGAGTCCCACGCGCGTGCAAGCCTGCGCGGTGAGGGCGTGGAAGCTAGCGAGCAGGGCGAGGCCGGCGAGGAAGACGTGGATCTGTGATCGCATGCTGTGCCTCCTGGATCTCGTGGGCTCGATGGAGCCATGCAGAGGGCACCATTGCGCCGGGGCCAGCGTATACGGGAGAAACGGCGAAGCCGGGGCTGCGCTCCGCCCCGGCTCCGTGCTGTACCGCCCGATCCCGCCCTACGGCATCGGCTTCATCGTCATGGGATCGCGCAGCGGGATGCGCTTCGGCTCGCCGCCCGCGAGCTTCGTCAGCGTCACGTCGTGCTTGCCGTCCGGCAGCACCATCTCCTTCGCGCTGCCGACCATCAGGAATGCCAGCTTCGCCGGGTCGAGCAGGCGCTGTGCCACGCGTTGCACGTCCGCGAGGGACACGGCGCCGATGCGGCTCGCGTACTGGCTCAGGTGGGCGGGATCCTTCTGGTAGCGCCCCGTCAGCTCGTCGGCCGCCAATGCGCCGGCGATGGCCTGCGCGGTGGGGAAACGGGCCGGGAAGCCCTCGATCAACGCGCTCTTGGCGGTCTCCAACTCGCCGGGGGTGACCAGCGAGTCGCGGACGCGACCGATTTCGGTGAGCGCGATCGAGATGGCGAAGGCGGTGGAGCGGGCCTTGGTCTGGAAGAACGCGCGCCAGGGGTCGGCGTAGTAGGCGCCGCCCTCGAAGCTCGAGCGCACCGAGTAGGCGAGGCCCTCGTCCGAGCGGATGCGATTCACCAGCCGCGAAGTGAAGCCGCCGCCGCCGAGGACATAGTTCATGACCTGGGCGACGTAGAAGTCAGGGTCATAGCGGTCGAGCGTGCGCAGGCCGAGGGAGACGCGGGTCTGGTTGACGTCCTTGTCCACGACGTACCAGCCCTGCGCGGCCGGGGCCGTCGGTGGCTGCGGCGAGCCGGGGTGCTCGCCCGGCGTGGGCCAGCCCGCGAAGGCCTTCTCGAGTTTTGCCTTCATGGCCATACGGTCGAAGTCGCCCGCGACCGCGATCACGAAGTTCTGCGGGCCCACGTAGCGCTTCTGCAGCGCGACCAGATCGCCCCGCGTGAGCGAGTTGATCGAGGCCTCGGTCGGATAGCGGTTGGACCAGTGTTCCGCGCCGCGCATCAGGAAGCCCCACTCGCGCTCCTCGAGATCCGCGGTGGCGTCGTTGCGCTGTTTCATGTTCTGCAGCTGCTGGTCCTTGCGTAGCTTGAGCCGGTCCTCCTGGAAGGCAGCGTTCTTCAGGCAGGCGGTCAGCAGCGCCAGCCCCTCATCGAGGTCCTTGGTGAGCAGGTTGAGCGTGACCCGGGATTCGGTGCCGGTGATGGGCACGCCGCCCTGCCCCATCATGCCGCCGCCGCTGCCCATGCCCGATTCGAGCTGGGCGCCGAGGAAGGCGAGCCGCTCCTCGAGCTGCTCGGCGGTCATGGTCGGCGTGCCGCCGCGCGTCAGCAAGTGCACCATGGTGGAGGCGAGGCCTTCCTTGCCCGCCGGATCGAGGTCGGGGCCGACGCGCATCAGCACGGTCACCGTCACGAGCGGGATGGCTTTGTCGGGCGCGAGGTAGGCGGCGATGCCGTTGGCGAGCTTCACGCGATAATCGGCGGCCTTTGGCGGCGCGTACTTCATGGGCGGGTACTTGAGTTGCTCGGGGCGCGCGGGCAGGTCGGCGGCGTCGGCCGGCGGGGTCGAAGTCGCGAGCGTGGCGGCCACGAGCAGCGCGGACAGCAGTCCAGCGAGGGCCAACGGCCGGCGCCAGGCGTTCATGGGGTTCATGGCGTCTCCTCCGGTCACTTGGGGTTCGAGAGCAGGTTGAGCTTGGCCTGGGCCTTCGCGCGCACCAGATCCATGGCCGGCTTCATCTCGGGCGGCGCCTGGGCGCCCATGGCGTCGAGTCGCTCGAGCATCTTCTGCACCTGTGCGGCGTCGGTCATGCCGTCGATGCGGGTCAGCATCTGCTTGGCCATGCCCCTGGCCTCGGGGGGCAGTGCGGCGAGCGCCGGGTCCTCCGGAGCGCTTCCGCTCTTCCTTGTCCAGATCGCGACGGTGCGGTTCTCCTTCGTGAAGTACTTCTGCGCGACGCGCTGGATGTCGCCGGGCTCGAGCGTCTGCACCGCCTGGTCGATGCGGTCCGCGTCACGCCAGGTGCCGCGGCCCTCGGCCATCACGTAGCGGAAGAGCAGCATGAAGCCGCCGCCCATCTGCCGGTAGGCGTTGGCGAGGTAGCGGTTCTTGACCTTCTGCAGCTCGTCGGCCGCGACTGGCTCCTTCTGCAGCTTCTCGAGTTCGGAGTAGACGGCCTTCTCCAACTCCTCGGGAGTGTGCCCTTCCTTGCAGTCTGCCTGGATCTGGAACATGCCCTCGTACTTGCGCGCGTCCGACTCGGCCGACGCGCTGGTCGCGATCCCGCTGCCCAGCACGAGGCTCTTCTGCAGCCGCCCGGTCGGGCCGTTCAGCAACTCGGAGAGCGCGAGCAGCGCGGGGACGTCCTGGTGCACGAAGGCCACCGTGTGCCAGCGGATGTCGGCGGCGGGGTTGGTCTCGGCTTCGGCGTAAAAGCGTTTCTCGGCGACCGCGGGCGTCTCGGAGGTGATCATCTCGGGGACCGGCTGCGTTCCCGGCGGGATCGAGCCGAGGTACTTCTCGGCCAGCGCCAGCGCCGCCTTCGGGTCGAAGTCGCCGATCAGCATCGCGGTCAGGTTCTGCGGCGCGTAGTACTTCGCGTAGTAGTCGTCGGCCTGCGCCTTGGTGATCGCCGCCAGGTCGCTGGGCCAGCCGATGACGTCCCAGGAGTAGGGGCTCGAGGTCCAGAAGGTGGAGTTGAGCGACTCGTCGAACCTGCCGGTCGGCGTGGACTCGACGCCGCGGCGGCGCTCCTCGTAGACCACGTCGCGCTCCGAGTAGAACTCGCGGAAAACGCGGTTCTTGAGCCGGTCCGCTTCCATCCAGAACCACAGCTCGAGCTTGTTGGCCGGCAGGGTCTCGAAGTAGGCGGTCAGGTCCTCGGTGGTGAAGGCGTTGATCCCGGTGGCGCCGTTGCGCTGCAGCACCAGGTTGAACTCGTTCTTGATCATGTTGGCGCGCTGCCCGGCGACCAGCGAGTCGAAACGGACTTCGAGCTCCCGGTAGCGCGGCGTGCGGCTCTCGGGCTTCGTCAGGTCCTCGATCTCGCCGCGCCGCTGGGCGAGCCGCATCTTCGACAGTTCCGCGCGCATCTCCTCGCGCACGAGTTCCTGCTCGTCGATCAGGCGCACGTCCTTCGCGTAGTCGCGTGTGCCGACGACGTGCGTGCCCTTGAACATCATGTGCTCGAAGAGGTGCGAGATGCCGGTGATGCCGGGCCGCTCGTTGACCGAGCCGACGTGGGCGATCCAGACGCCTGAGACGGTGGGCGCGAGGTGCTGCGGGATGAGCAGGATTTTCATGCCGTTCGAGAGCACGTGCTCCTCGATCGGCAGGCTGGGCGCCACGGGTGTCGGGGCGGGCGCGGGGCCGCGCCGGGAGGATGCAGCGGGGGCCGGGCCGGCTGCGAGCAACAGGGCGAGACCGCACGCGGCCGGGAGGCCGGCGCGGCGCAGTGGAAGCGTGATCATGGACGTTCTCCTGGGTGGTCCACTGCGCCCGCGGGACTCGAGGCCCCGCGGGCGCGTGTGGGTTTGCGGCCGAGGCCGCTACTTCGAAGCGGCGGCCGCGGCGTGCGTGCCGATGCGCATTCCGTAGAACGAGCGGTAGACGAAGAACAGCGCGATCAGGAAGAGGACGCCGCCGACCGGGAGCGCGACCGCCGGGTTGGTCACGGCGGTCTCGACCGCCAGCAGGCCGAACAGGGTGGTGAACTTGATGATCGGGTTCAGCGCCACCGAGGAGGTGTCCTTGTAGGGGTCGCCCACGGTGTCGGCCACGACGGTGGCGTCGTGCAGGGGAGTGCCCTTCTCCTTCAGGTCCACTTCGACCACCTTCTTGGCGTTGTCCCACGCCCCGCCGGCGTTCGCCATGTAGACCGCCTGGAACAGGCCGACGACCGCGATCGAGATCAGGTAGGAGACGAAGAAGATCGGGTTGAAGAAGGCGTAGGCCAGCGTCAGGCAGAAGATGACGATGAAGACGTTGAACATCCCGGCCTGGGCGTACTGGGTGCAGATCTTAACCACTTCCTTCGAGTCCTTGACCGAGGCCTTCTCGGCCGACTCGAGGTGGATGTGGCCCTTGATGAACTCGACCGCCCGGTAGGCGCCGGTGGTGACCGCCTGCATCGAAGCGCCGGTGAACCAGTAGATGGTCGCGCCGCCCATCAGGAAGCCGAGCAGCACGCGCGGTTCGGTGAGCGACAGGTCGAACACCCCGCCCGCGGCCTCGGCATGCTTCTTCAGCAGCACGATCACCGAGAAGATCATGGTCGTCGCACCCGCGACCGCGGTGGCGATGAGCACCGGCTTGGCCGTGGCCTTGAAGGTGTTGCCCGCGCCGTCGTTGTCCTCGAGCAGGTGCTTGCCGTGGGCGAAGTCGGGCTTGAAGCCGAACTGCTTCTCGATCTGTGCGGCCGAGCCGGGCGTGGTCTCGATCTGCGAGAGCTCGAAGATGCTCTGCGCGTTGTCGGTGACCGGGCCGTAGGAGTCCACCGCGATGGTCACCGGGCCCATGCCCAGCAGCCCGAAGGCCACCAGGCCGAAGGCGAACACCGAGGGGTAGCTCATGAACTGGTCGAGTCCGAGCTGCGACATCAGGAAGGCCACGTACAGCACCGCGGCCAGGGCGAGGCTCATCCAGAACACCGAGAAGTTGCCGGCCACCAGGCCCGAGAGGATGGTGAGCGAGGCGCCGCCCTCGCGGGTGGCCGCGACGATCTCGCGCACGTGGCGCGAGCCGCTGCTGGTGAAGGCCTTGGTGAGCTCGGGGATCAGCGCAGCGGCCAGCGTGCCGCAGGAGATGATGGTCGAGAGCTTCCACCACATCCCGCCACCGAGATTCGCCAGCATCCAGTTGGAGACCAGGAAGGTGACCACGATCGAGAGCAGCGAGGTGGTCCACACCAGGCTGGTGAGCGGGGCCTCGAAATCGATCTTGTCCTTGCCCAGGTTGTGAGCGCGGGCGACCGCTCCGTTCGCGCTGAAGGCCGCGATCGAGGTGATGATCATCAGGACGCGCATGGCGAAGATCCAGACCAGGAAGTGGGGTTTCCAGTCGGGGATCACGGCCAGGGCGATGAAGGAGATGAGCGCCACGCCGGTGACGCCGTAGGTCTCGAAGCCGTCGGCCGTGGGGCCCACCGAGTCGCCGGCGTTGTCGCCGGTGCAGTCGGCGATGACGCCGGGATTGCGCGGGTCGTCCTCCTTGATCTTGAAGACGACCTTCATGAGGTCCGAGCCGATGTCGGCGATCTTGGTGAAGATGCCGCCCGCGATGCGCAGCGCCGAGGCACCCAGCGATTCGCCGATGGCGAAGCCGAGGAACGAGGCGCCCGCCGCCTCGCGCGGCACGAACAGCAGGATGACCAGCATCATGATGAGCTCGACGCAGATGAGCAGCACGCCGATGCTCATGCCCGCCTGCAGCGGGATCTCGTAGAGCGGGAGGGGCTTGCCCTGCAGCGCCGCGAAGGCGGTGCGGCTGTTCGCGTAGGTGTTCATGCGGATGCCGAACCACGCCACCGCGTACGAGCCCAGGATGCCGACCACCGACCAGAGCAGGATGAGCAGCACCTTGCCAGCACCCTGCTGGTTGAGCACGCCGAAGTAGTAGACGATGCAGGCGCCGATGAAGAGTTCCAGCACGAGGAGCAGCCGCCCCTGCTGCCACAGGTAGGTCTTGCAGGTCTCCCAGATGATGTTCGAGACATCGAGCATCGACTGGTGCGCGGGCAGGCGCTTGACCTGCTGGTACATCGCCAGGCCGAAGAGCATGCCGAGGACGCAGACCACCAGCCCGGCCACGAGCAGGTGCGAGCCCGGGACCTGGGTGCCGAACACCGAATAGGTGGTCGTGAGTGCCGGCAGCTCGAGGTCGAGCTCGCTGGCGAACGCGCGGAGCGGCCACGCGAGGGTGGAGAGCGCGGCGGCGAGCAGGCCGGCCGCGACCGGGGAGCTACCGCGCCCGGCCAGGCCCATGAGGCGCAACATCTTCATGCGACGCTCCTTCGGCAGTGCTTGAAGCACCCGGCTCGCGCCGGAGGGAATTCACCAGCCGGAGGGCGCAAGAGTTCGCGCATGAGCGTCACCCGGTCAGTGGAGCGGTTCCAAACTCCCGCCCGGATGGCCCCGCGCGGCACGGGGCAGCCAGGGACGGAAGGACGGCGCAATGTAACCGAGGCCCGGCGGGTGAGCAACCGCGGAATCGTCCGCGGAACAGTCCCGGGCGCGGGTCGCCCGGGGCGGCGGTCGGTCGCTCCTATATCACCCCTATGAGGATGCGGAGGTGCCGGGGGCGCGCCGCGCCACGATCAGCGTCACGTCGTCCGAGGCGCCGCGCGCGCCCTCGAAGCGCCGCACCTCCTCGACGATGCGGGCCACGACGCCGGCGCATGGGTCCTGGGGCAGGCCGCGGAGCAGTTCGATCAGCCGCTCCTCGCCCCACTGCTCGTCGGCCTCGTTCGCGGCCTCGGTCACGCCGTCGGTGAAGAGCACGAGGCGCCCGCCCGGCTCGAGCACGGTCTCGCCGGTCTCGTACGGGCTGTGTTCGAGGATGCCGAGGATGAGCCCACCCGCCTCGAGCGGCGTCACGCCGCCGTCGGCGCCCACCAGCAGCGGTGCGTTATGCCCGGCGTTGCAGTACACGAACTGGCCGCTGCGCCCGTCGAGCACGCCGAGGAAGGCGGTGACGAACTTGCCCGGCTCGACGCTGCGGTGCAGGAACTGGTTGAGTCTCGCGACCACCTCCGCCAGCGGCGTGCGGGCGAGGTCCTGGCTCAGCAGCGAGGCGCGGAAGCCCGACATGAGCAGGGCGGCGCCCGCGCCCTTGCCCGAAACGTCGGCGATGACGAGCGCCACGCGACCGTCCCCGAGCGGCAGGTAGTCGTAGTAATCGCCACCCACCTCGCGCGCGGATTCGCTGGTGCCCGCCAACTCGAGTCCCTCGACCCCGGGCGGGCCCGGTGGCAGCAACCGCGCCTGGATGCGCCGCGCCAGCGCCAGCTCGTCCTCGATGCGCTGCCGCTCGATCTCGAGCTGGCGCCCGCGCTCAAGTCCGACAGCCATCCGGTTGAACGCACTGGCCACGTCCCACAGGTCGTCCTGGCCTTCGACCGGGATGCGGTGGGCCAGGTCGCCGGCCTCGAGGCGCTCGGCTCCCTGCCGCAGCGCGGCCACCGCGGCCGTGACGCTGCGTCCCAGGGTCCGCACCATGCCGAGGTCGGCGGCGGCCAGCAGGAGCGCCAGCGACACGAGGAGCCCGACCATTGCGATCAGCACGAAGTTGACCGGGTTCTCCCGCGTGTTTCGATAGAGGCCCGCCATGGCCTCGAGCCAGGACACCTCGACGGTGAGCAGGCCGTTCGCCCGGGTCCACGCGCGGCCGGTCCAGCCCAGCCCCGAGATCAGCGCCAGCCCGGAGCCCAGGTGGAAGCTGCTGTCGGAGAACGACACCGACCTGCGTCCCATGGTGAAGCGGACCGTGGCGGGATCGCGGCGGCGGTTCTCGCGGAGGATCTCGCCCGGGTTCGTGAGCGAGTCCTCCGCTCCGCCCTCGTAGGTGATCCCCCGGACCCCGGCGTTCAGCGAGTCCGCGCCCGGCGCCTCGACCCCGGCCGAGAGGGAGAGCCTGGCGTCCAGCAGGCTGTCGAGGTCCGAGCGGAACAGCTCCTGCGCGGGCAGCAGCGCGACCATCGTCCCGCCGTGGGCCTCCCGCACGCGGGCCCCGATCCACGCGGTGTCGCCGAGCACCACCAGGCCGTGCTGCCTCGAGGTGTCGGGCCAGGCGGCCAGCGCGCTGTCTCCGGGGATTGAGTCCCCCCGCACGCGCGTGCCGTCGCGCCACAGGCGCAGGCCGGGCCAGCGCGGGTGGGCCTGCGCCAGCGCCACGAGCGCCGCCGGTCCCGGCGTGTTCCCTGCCTGGACCAGCGAGGCGCGCAGCTGCGCCGCGCTCTGGTCCATGAGGCGCACCCCGATGAGCGCCCGCTCGCCGCTCACGCCGAGGACCGTGGTCGATGTCCAGAGGACACCCAGGAGCAGCAGGGGCACGACGCCGGTCAGCAGCAGCAGCAGGGCGAGCCGCCGGCTCACGCGGCGCACGCCGATGCTCCAGCGCTGGAGCAACCCGGGCAACGCGAACAGGAAATAGACTCCGGCAAGTTCGCGGGCCCAGGCGGCGTAGCGGACCAGTGGGAAGCCGGGAGCAGTCTCGGCGGCGCGATTCCCCGGCACTGGCGCGAACGCCAGGATCGGCAGGAGGAAGGCCGCGAGCAGCGCGAGGCTCAGCGCGCGGCGGCTGGCGGAGTCCTGCCAGCGCCAGCGCGCGACCAGCGGGATCGCGAGCAGCAGGGTAAACCCTACGGAGGGGGTCGGATCCGCAAGGGCGAGTGCAGTGAACAGTCCGAAGGACGCCATCCAGAAGAGATCGCGCCGCCGGACCTGGTGGAAAGCCAGCACGCACAATGCGCCCCACAGGGCGAGCGCGGCCGAAGCGGCGAGGGTGCGCGCCGGAGCGGCCAGGGCCGAGCCCGCTGGCAGGGCGGCCCCGGCGCGCTCGAAGAGCACGAGCGCGGTGAAGGCCGCGCCCAGGATCCCGAGCGCGACTGCGATGGCACGCGGCCCGGTGTGGCCGCGGAAGAAGAAGGCGGCGGCCGCGAGGACGGCGGCGCCGAGGACGAAGAAGCTCGTGGGAGCGGGCATCGTGGCCGGAAACTACCGCATCACGGCGGGCTCTTGCACGGGCGGGATCCGGGTCGCCGGGGTGACAAGTGGCGAACCGACTGGCGTTGCGCGGTGTATGAAGAGGTGCCAGCAAACGAGTGCCGATCCCGCATCCACGAACCCGACCGCCGGGTGCCCGCCACCCGCCGAGGTTCCATGCCCCCTGAGCGTCCCGTCCCGACCGAGTCCAGCGTGCTGGCCGACCTGTGGGTCGATTTGCGGCGCGTGTCCGACGCGCTGGGCCTGCCCGAGCGGGGCGTGCAGTTGATCACGCGCCTGCGCACCCGTCTCGAGGCCGTCGCGCTGCGCGCCGCGCAGCAACCCCGACGTCCGCGCGTGGCCTGCCTCGTGGGGCTGGACCCGCCGATTGCCGCCGGCGGATGGATCTCGGAACTCGTCGCACTGGCCGGGGGCGAGGACGTCCTCGGCGCGCCCGGCGCCTGGCCGCGCATCCTGGCGGCAGAGGAGCTCGAGCGCGCCGACCCGGACGTCATCGTCCTCGCGCCGGCCGGGATGGATCTGCCGGTGGCACTGGTAGCGGCTCGCTCGCTTGCGTCGCAGCCCGGCTGGCTGATGTCGCGCGCGGTGCGCGAGGGCCGGGTCCACGTGGCGGACGGGGCGGTGCTCTTCGGGCGCCCGGGGCCGCAGGTGGCCGAGGCGCTCGAGGCGATCGCCGAGATGCTGCACCCCGCCGCCTTCCGCTTCGGCCACGAAGGCAAGGCCTGGATGCGCATCGAGGATGGCAACGGCACCTGACGCCGCCCGAGGCGTGTGCTACGGTGCCCCCGCTCTGCGCGCAGCGCCGCATCCTCGACCGAGGCAACGCCGTCATGCCGACCTCCGAGCACTGGCAGATCCCCCGGATCGTGGACCTCATCGCCCGCGAGCAACCCGCGAGCGTACTCGACCTCGGCGCGGGCTACGGCAAGTACGGCGTGATGACGCGCGAGTACGCGGCCCCTTCGCGCCTGGACGCGGTGGACGCCAACCCGCCGCGCTATCCCGTCTACGACCACGTCTACCTCGGTGACCTGCGCCAGCTCGAACAGTTGCTCCCTGCGGACGCGCCGCACTATGACCTCGCACTCTTCGTGGACGCGATCGAGCACCTGGAGAAGGCTGAGGCGTGGACGCTGCTCGAGACGCTGACGCGCCGCGCACGCCGCGTGCTCGTCGCGACACCCTGGGGCTTCCGCTCGCAGGAGGTCCCGGGCCAGCCCTACGAGACGCATCGCTCCGGCTGGTACCCGTGGGAGTTCGCATCCCGCTTTCGCGTCCGCGCCTGGAGCGTGTTCCCCGGCCACTTCACCAAGTACCTGCGCCTGCCGCGCCTGTGGCAGGTCGTCGTGCTGCTGGAGGCGCGGGAGGGGTAGGGGGGGGCGCCGCTTCCGGCCGGGCGGGCTGTGGTTGCCGGGGTGGTGAGGCCGTGCTGTCCGCCGGCCGTGGCGGGGGGGGGCGTGCGCGCGAGTCACCCGCGCATTGCCGGTTTCCCCCGCCTGATGCATCATGGCCGACCGTGACCCGCCAGGGAGGCGGAGAACCGGGTGCGGCGTACCTGCCGCCGGCCTGCTGAGGGGCGCAAGCCTTCGCCGGCCGCCGGCCCGCGAGGTGCCGCCACCACTTGCAGGGAGGCTCTCTCACGCGCATGGCTTCCAAGACCCTCTCAGCCCAGCTGCAGCGCAAGATCGTTGGCCTCCTGCTGGCGGCCTTCGCCGTGCTGGCGCTCATGAGCGTGGCCACCTGGCAGGAGCCGTTGCTGGGGCATGGCCCGTGGACGCCCCCCAATGCCTGCGGCCCGGCGGGGGCGGCGCTCGCCACGCTCCTGGTCTGGACCTTCGGGCGCTTCGCCGCTTATGGCGTGCCGCTGCTGAGCGCGTGCTGGGCCTGGAACCGGGTGCGCGGCAACAAGCCGGGCCCGCTCGTCATCTCCTCGCTGATCGGCGCGCTGATCCTCTTCGAGGTCTGCACGCTGCTGGGCCTGGGCAATCTCGACCGCACGGCCTGGATGGGCTCGTGGGGTTTCGCGGGCGCGCTCGCCCTGCGCTCGGCGCTGGGCGAGGTGGGCTCGTGGATCGTGGCCGGCACGCTCTTCGGCGTGAGCGTGCTCACGGCCAGCGAACTGGGCTTCCACTGGCTCGCGCGGCTCGCGCGGCGCGCCCTGGTGGATCCCGCTGTCGGCCTCGGCACGGCCTGGGGCCAGTGGCGCGAGGCCCGCGCTCCGGGGGAGACGGCGAAGCCGAAGGTGGTGTCGAAGCCGAAGGCGTCAGCCGCCCGGGAGGCCGAGGCGCGCGAGGAGCCGCCGGCCCGGCCGCGGATCTCCCAGCCACCGGCATGCATTGACCAACTCGACCTGCCGCCACCGGTCGGCGCGAAGGTCGATTCCCGGCCAAAGCCGAAGGAGGCGAAGGCCAAGCCCGCTACCGCTGCGGGGGAGGAGAAACCGCGGGAGGTGCCCACCGAGGCGTTCCCCTCGCTCAGCCTGCTCGAGATGCCGCTGCAGATCGAAGACATCGTCACCACGGAGGACCTCACGGTCGAGGCCAACCTGCTGACCGCCAAGCTGGCGGACTTCGACGTGCTGGGACACGTGACCGAGATCCACCCGGGGCCGGTCGTGACGACCTTCGAATTCGAGCCCGCGCCCGGGATCAAGGTCAGCCAGATCGTCTCGCGCGAGGACGATCTGGCCATGGCGCTGCGGGCCCAGCGCATCCGCATCCTGGCGCCCATCCCGGGCAAGGCCGCCGTCGGGGTGGAGATCCCGAACCGGCGCCGCCGCACGGTGTATCTGCGTGAGGTGCTCTCGTCGGCCCAGTACGAATCGAGCACGGCGGCGCTCAAGATCCCGCTGGGCGTGGACGTGGTGGGCCAGCCGTTCGTCGCCGACCTGACCAAGATGCCCCACCTGCTGGTGGCGGGTGCGACCGGATCGGGCAAGAGCGTCTGTCTGAACGCGATCATCACCGGGCTGCTCTTCCAGCACGACCCCAGCACGCTGCGCTTCGTCATGGTGGACCCCAAGATGCTCGAGCTCTCGGCCTACAACGGCATCCCGCACCTGGTGCTGCCGGTGATGACCGATGCCAAGAAGGCGAGCCGGGCGCTGCGCTGGGCGGTCGGGGAGATGGAGAAGCGCTACAAGTTGATGGCCGCCTGCGGCGCGCGCAACATCGCCGCGTACAACGACAAGGTCTCCGCCGGCCTGGTGGCCTCCACCTTCGACGAGCGGCGCGAGAAGGAGGTCCCGCCCGAACGGCTCTCCTACGTGGTGGTGGTGGTGGACGAACTCGCGGACCTGATGCTCACCGCGCCGCAGGAGATCGAGGAGCCGGTCGCGCGCCTCGCCCAGATGGCTCGCGCCGTGGGCATCCACCTGCTGCTCGCCACCCAGCGGCCGTCGGTGGACGTCATCACCGGCGTGATCAAGGCGAACTTCCCCTCTCGGATGGCCTTCCAGGTGGCCTCGAAGACCGACTCGCGCACCGTGCTCGACGCCAACGGCGCGGAGAACCTGCTGGGCAACGGCGACATGCTCTTCATGCCCGCGGGCCGGCCCGAGCCCTATCGCATCCACGGCGCCTATATTTCCGAGGAGGACACCGCGCGGGTGGTGGACTTCTGGAAGGCGAAGGCGGTGGCGGGCGCCCCGGCGCCGCTGGCCACCGACCCGCAGACGGTCGAGGAGGATGACGACGAGGGTGGCGAGGCGGGCACCTTCGATGACGAACTCATCCGCGAGGCCGCCCGCCTGGTGGTCACCCACCAGCAGGGCTCGACCTCGCTGCTGCAGCGCCGCCTCAAGGTGGGCTACTCGCGCGCCGGCCGGCTCATGGATCAACTCGAGCAGCTTGGCGTGGTCGGACCGTTCCAGGGCAGCAAGGCCCGGGACGTACTCGTGGACGAGCGCTGGCTCGAGGACAACCTCGAGTGACGACGGTTCCGCGCGCGCTGGCCTTCATCACGCTCGGCTGCCCCAAGAACACGGTGGACTCCGAGCACATGATAGGGCTGCTGGTGCAGGCCGGCTTCCGCACCGTGGCCGATCCTGCCGAGGCCGAGGTCGTGGTGATCAACACCTGCGGTTTCCTGCAGAGCGCGGTGCGCGAATCCAGGAGCGCCATCGAGGAGATCGTCGCGTGCAAGGGCCGGGGCCGGCTGCGCCGCATCATCGTGGCTGGCTGCCTCGCCCAGCGCGCCGGGCCCGCGCTGCTGGAGGAGTTCCCCGAGGTGGACGCGGTGCTGGGCACGGGGCAGTGGAGCGAGGTGGCGCGCGTGGCGTCTCATCTGCTGGACGGCGCAGACACCCGCCCGGTCATGATCGACCACCCCGGTGGCGCGCTCGAGCCGCTCGGGCCGCGCCCGCTATCGACCCCGCGGCACATCGCCTACCTCAAGATCTCCGAGGGTTGCGACCAGCGCTGCACCTTCTGCGTGATCCCGCAACTGCGCGGGCCCCAGCGCAGCCGCACGGTCGCGGACCTGTTGGGCGAGGCCGCGAACCTTGCCGCCGGCGGCGTGCGCGAACTCAGCGTGATCGGGCAGGACACCACGGCCTACGGGGCCGACCTGCCCGGCCAGCCCTCGCTCGCCGACCTGCTCGAAGCTCTCGACCAGATCGCGGGCCTCACCTGGATCCGGGTGCAGTACACCTATCCGCGCCGCTGGACCGACCGTCTCATCGAAGTCTGGGCGAATGCGGTGCATGTCGTGCCCTACGTGGACCTGCCGCTCCAGCACATCGCCACGGGCCAGTTGCGCGCCATGGCCCGCGGCATCACCGGGCCGGCCTCCCGCGCGCTGGTCCGGCGCATCAGGACGGGCATCCCCGGTGTCACGCTGCGCACCACCTTCATCGTGGGTTTCCCGGGCGAGACCGCTGAACAGTTCGAGGAATTGTGCCGATACATCGAGGATGAGCCCTTCGAGCACCTCGTGGTCTTCCCCTACGAGCGCGAGCCCGGGACGGTGGCCTGGGAGATGACTCCGCGCGTGCCGCTCACGGTGCGACGGGCCCGGCGGGCGCGCCTGCTCGAACTCCAGCAGCGGCTGGCCATGGCCCGCAACGCTGGCCGGGTGGGGGAGAGGCTTACGGTCATGATTGACGGCCCGGCCGGGCGCAATCAATATGCTGCCAGGAGCGCGGGCTCGGCGTTTGAAGTGGACGGGGGCGTGGTGGTAGAAGGCGACGGGCTGGTGCCCGGGACCCTCGTCGAGGTCCGCGTGACGGGAGCGGCGGCGTACGACCTGTTCGCACGGGTCGAAGGCGCCGGACCCTTCCTACAACTGGTGAAAGGAACCGCCTGATGCGTGCAGGACTTGCGGCCGCCCTGGTCGGCCTGTTGGTGCTCGGCTCCCCCGCGGAGGCGAAGAAGTTCAAGTACGCAGCCGGGCCCAAGCCAGGCATCGACACGACCTTCACGAGCACCGAAGCCGTGATCAGTCCCATCGTGCGGCCCCGCGGGCCGAAGGTGCCGGCGACCAATTTGCAACTCGTGAGCCTGGTCGCCAATACCGCCTTCTCGCGCGCCCTGCAATCGGCCCCCCTCGACACGGGCGCCCACGTGGTGCTGGCGCCGGCCGAGAGCCACCCGCTCAACTTCGTCGTCGAGCACGCGGTGCTGCGCGAGTTGTCGAGGCGCGGCGTGACGGCCACCGTGCGGCGCACCATCCTGGCGGATGACAGCCTGGCGGCGTACTCGCCCGATGGCGACCCGCTGCTCGAGTACCAACTTGCCACTGCGCGCGTCTCCTACCTGAGGCTGGTGGGCTGGCTGCCATTCTCGGGGCGCGTGAAGATCGAGCGCCAGGCCCTGGTCGAGGGGGCGCTCACCATCCGCGATTCGCGCAGCGCCAACGTGCTGTGGTCGGCCGGCGTCTCCTACAATCTGCTGGACGCCTTCCAGGCTGACCGGGTCAGCCTGGTCGAGGACGGACGCTACGCCGACCTGAAGAGCCCGGTGCCCACGCGGAACGTGGGCAAGGTCTTCGAGCCCGTGATCGTGGTCGCCGTCGTCGCCGGGCTGGCGGCGCTCTTCTTCCAGAACCGCCCGTGAGGCTCGCCCGGGTGGAGTTTCACCGGACGCGCCGACTGCTGCTCCCGCTCGTCCTCGGTGTGCTCGCCGGACTACTGGCCGGCTGCGGGGCGAGTACGATCCCCGCGGTCCATTCCGAGCCGGAGCGCCTGGCGCAGGGACGCCGCGCGCTCGAGCAGCACGAATACAACGTCGCGCTTGAATTGTTGAAGAGCTACGTCCAGAACAACGCGGGCGGCGCGGACGTGGACCAGGCCATCGAGTTGCTGGGCGAGTCCCACCTGCGCATCAAGGAGTGGGGCGAGGCCCAGAGCCAGTTCGAGCGGCTCCTGCGCGACTATCCCGAGAGCGATTCCGCGGCCGCCGCCTCGTTCCGCCTGGGCGAAGCTCTCTGGGGGCAGTCCCGCGGCCCCGACCTCGACCAGGAATACACCCAGAAGGCACTTGAACAGTGGGAAAGCTACCTGCGCGCGTACCCGGAGCACTGGCAGAACGTCGAGGCCGGGAAACGCCGCCGGGCCGCGCGTGAGCGGCTGGCCGACAAGCTCGACCGGGCGGGCAGACTCTACCTCAAGCTCAGGCGCGCGGGGCCGGCCCGCGTCTACTTCCAGCGCGTGCTCGACGAATACCCCGAAACGTCGTTTGCGCCGAACGCGAACCTGGGCCTTGCGCTGGCCGAGGCGCAGGCGGGCAAGCGCGACGAGGCCATGGTCGCGATGCGCGACCTCGAGACGCGTTTCGCCGGTCAGGCCGTGGCCCTGCGTGCTGCGAAGGAACTCGCGCGCCTCGAGCGGCACCCGCCGAAGAAGAAGTAGCGTGGTGCGACGCATCGGCCTGTTTGGCGGGACGTTCGACCCGCCCCACTTCGGGCATCTGGTGCTGGCCGAGTGGGCCCGCGTGCGGCTGCGGCTCGACCGCGTGGTGTTCGTGCCCGCCGGCACGCCGCCCCACAAGCGCGGCCGCCGGCTCACCGACGCTACGCTCCGGTTCGCCCTGACGCGGCTTGCGGTGCGGGGCAATCCGGCCTTCACGGTTTCCGGGTTCGAGGCGCGTCGTGCGGGTCCCTCGTTCACCGTGGACACGTTGCGGCACTTCCATGCCCGCCAGCCGGGCGCGCGCTTCTACCTGCTGATGGGGGCGGACAGCCTCGCGGACTTCCCCAACTGGCACGAGCCAGTGGAGATCGCCCGGCTCGCCACGCTGATCGTGGCCGCGCGGCCCGTGCAGCCGGCGCCAGGCGTGCGCGCCCGCAGCCACCCGCCCTTCCCGGCCCGCGCGCGCGGCCGCGTCGTGCTGCTCGACAACCCGCTCGTGGCCATCTCCTCGAGCGCCCTGCGGGCTCGTGCCCGCGGCGGGCGCTCGCTGCGCTACCTCGTGCCCGATGCGGTCGCTGCGTACGTCGCGCGGCACGGGATGTACCGGCGGGGCGGGTGAGGGGCGACGGGGCGCGACTCCGCTCGAAGCAGTTCCCGCCCGCGCGTATGGTCCGCCCGCCGGTTGGCCGCTCACCGGTCTGGCCCACGTTGCCAAGCGTGTCCCGAGCGCCGTCGTCTGTCTGCTGACGGCCCTGCGCTTCCACGGCATCACCACGCAACCGCCTGCCGTGGTGTGGATTGCCCTCCCGGAGAAGGCCCGTCGCCCGCGACTCGACTACCCGCGCCTGCGCGTTGCCCGCTTCTATGGAGAGGCCCTGACCGAAGGGATCGAGACGCACGAGATCGAAGGCGTTCCGGTTCGGGTCTACTCCGCCGCCAAGACGGTCGCCGACTGCTTCAAGTACCGGAACAAGCTCGGCATTGACGTCGCGGTGGAAGCGCTCCGCGACTTCACGCGACGGCACCGCGGCGGCGCCGGCGAGCTCGCCCGCTTTGCGCGCATCTGTCGCGTCCAGCGCGTGCTGCAACCCTACCTGGACGCGCTGCCATGACGCGCGAGCCCGTCCGTAACCTGTCTGCGTCGGTTCTGGCTCGGCTGTTGGAACGGGCCCGGCAGACCGGGGACGACTACCGGGTGCTCCTCACCGCCTTTGCTTGCGAGCGCTTCCGGCATCGGCTTGGCGCCTCGAGCGTTTGTGACCACTCTGCGGAGCTCCGCAGAGCGAGCACAGCCCGGCTCGCGGTCGAACTCAAGCGCAACCAGTCGAGCGAGGACACCGTCGGCCAGACCATGCGCTGCATGGGCTACGTGTGCGAGCACCTCGCTGGCAAGGACGAGCGCGTCGAGGGTTCTGATCATCTCGCACGAAGGCGACGACAGGATCCACCACGCCCTGAAGATGATGCCGAACATCAGCCTGATGCTCTACCAGGTCGACTTCCGGCTGAAAGGCGCGAGCAAGTGAGCAAAGCCACGCCTGATGCGGCCCGCGGGACGCCGGGGCGGGTTCAGCCAAGATCGACGTGCGGGGGGCGGCATGAGCCGCTGCTGTGACAGCCTGTGACGGGTTGCTGTGACAGCCTCGACGTTGTGCCGCGCCTGAGCGGCCCGCCGCTGTTCGCAGCCGATTCCGCCGATTCCGTGATCTTTACCTCCCAGGTAATTCAGCGTAGGCTGCTCATCGCTGAATAAGGCGGAGTTCTCCTCAGACTTGCTGAATAGGAGGTAGGGAGTGAAGCGTGCACTCCAGGGGGCCTACGCTTCGAGCATCGTGGCGTGCGAGACGATTAGGGCATTCGTGCCCAACCCGTTGCCACCTTCGCCGCCTCTGGCGCTTGACGAAGTCTTCCGTGACCGCCTCGATCTCGCGCATCTGGCCCTGGGCCGGCTCGATGGCGTCTCGGCCATCCTGCCCGACACGCACCTGTTCCAGTACATGTACGTCCGCAAGGAAGCCGTGCTGTCCTCGCAGATCGAGGGCACGCAGTCCACGCTGTCCGACCTGCTGCTGTTCGAGTTGGATGAAGCGCCGGGTGTTCATTTCGATGACGTGGTCGAGGTCTCCAACTACGTCGCCGCGCTCGAACATGGTCTGGCCCGGATGCGCAGGGGCTTCCCGCTCTCGAACCAGTTGATCCGTGAGGTCCACGCCATCCTGCTCTCTCGCGGTAGCGGGCAGAGCAAGTCCCCCGGCGAGTTTCGGCGATCACAGAACTGGATCGGCGGCAGCCGGCCGGGCAACGCTCATTTCGTTCCGCCGCCTCCCCAGGAAGTTGAAGGGGCCATGGGCCGGCTGGAGCGGTTCCTTCACGACGAGCCAGGGCGCACACCCACGCTCCTCAAGGCAGCCCTGGCCCACGTCCAGTTCGAGACGATCCATCCATTTCTCGATGGCAATGGCCGGCTGGGCCGGTTGCTCATCCCATTGCTCTTCTGCGCTGAGGGAGTGCTGCGAGAGCCGCTGCTCTACCTGAGCCTGTTCTTCAAGCAGCGCCGGGCGGAGTACTACGAACTGCTCGACACGGTGCGCGTTGAGGGAGACTGGGAGCGCTGGGTCGAGTTCTTCGCGACGGGCGTGGAGGAGACGGCGAACGCGGCGGTCAGCACCGCACACCTACTGGTCGCCATGGCCCAGGAAGACCGGGCGCGCATCCAGACGGTCGGGCGAGTCGCCGGCTCGGCGCTGCAGGTGCACCAGGCTTTGCTCGCCCGGCCGGTCACGACCGTCGCGCGTCTGGCCGCCGACACCAGGCTCTCGATCCCGGCAGTGACCAATGCCATCGCCGCGCTGTCCGAGCAGAAGCTCGTACGTGAGATCACGGGACGCAAGCGCAACCGGGTGTTCGGCTACGACCGCTATATGGATCTGCTCAACCAAGGGACGGAGCCGGAATGACGCCCGAGATCGAGCCGTTCTCGCGCACCGTTTGCGAGCTGAACGAGCGCTTCCTCGACTGGCTCTTCGAGCGGCTGCTCGAGGGCACGAAGGCCTCCTGACCATGCCCCGCCTCTTCGTCCTCGATGCGATGGGCCTCGCCTACCGGGCCTTCTACGCGTTCATCTCGCGGCCGCTCATCAACTCGCGGGGCGAGAACACCTCCGCGATCTTCGGCTTCGCCAACACCGTGCTGAAGATCCGGCGCGAGGAGAAGCCCGAGCACTGGGCGCTGGCCTGGGACGGCCCGGGGCCGACCTGGCGTCACGAGCGCTTCCCGGCCTACAAGGCGCAGCGCAAGCCCACGCCCGCGGACCTGCTCGCCCAACTCGAACCGATCGAGACGCTGGCGCAGGCGCTGGGACTGCCGGTGATCGAGATCCCGGGCATGGAGGCCGACGACGTCATGGCCACGCTGGCGGCGCGCGGTGCGCGCGAGGGGCTCGAGGTCGTGCTGGTCACCAGCGACAAGGACATGCTCCAGGTGGTGGGCGAACGGGTGCGCGTGCTGGTGCCGCAGGCGCGCGAGGCCTACGAGTGGCTGGACGCCGACGCGGTGCGCGCCAAGTGGGAGGTCGGGCCCGAGCACATCCGCGACATGCTGGCGCTGATGGGCGACTCCAGCGACAACATCCCGGGCGTGCCGGGCGTGGGGGAGAAGACCGCGAAGGAGCTGATGCGCCAGTTCGGTTCGCTCGATGCGCTCTACGCGCGGCTGGGCGAAGTGAAGAAGCCCGCGCTCAAGGCGAAGCTGGAGGCGAACCGGGAGCTGGCGTTCCTCTCGCGCGAGCTGGCGACGGTGCGCGCGGACCTCGACCTGCCGTACTCCTGGGAGGATCTGCGCTGCGGCCCGATCCGGCGCGATGCGCTGCTCGAGTTCGCCAGGCGCTACGAAGTCCGCCGGCTCGAGACGGTGGCGGAGAGCCTGGGCGTGGCGGAGGCCGACGCGGGCGCGCTCTCGCCGGCGCGACCCGCCGAGCGGCGCGGCACGGTGAGCGAGACGCCGGCCGAGGGTGTGACGCTGGCGCTGCCGCGGGCGGCTGCGACCGCGGCTCCGGCCCCGACCCCGGTGTCGCCGCCGGCCCCGCCAGTTCCAGCGCCGTCGCCGCAGGCTGCTTCGTCGTCCCGGGTCGCGCAGACCATCGTCTCGGTTCCGCCGGCCCCGCCGCCTCGGGGCGCCCACCGCGCCGTGTCAGCCCCGGGTGGGCAGGCCACGCTCGATCTCTGGGGCTCGGCCGGGATCGTCGAGGCGGGAGGCGAGGCGGCGCTGCTCGAGGCCTGGACGCAGGAGTTGCACGAGGTGCGGGCCCGCTTGCTGCATGGCCTGGCGCTGCTGCCGCTCACGGACGGGCCGGAGCCGCGGACCGCGCGGTTGGTGGGCCTCGCACTCGCAGCGCGCGACGGGACCGCCTGCTACGTCCCGCTGGCCCACGACTCGGGCCCCAACCTGCCGCTGGCGAAGGTGCGCGAGTGGCTCGCCCCGGCGCTCGCCGATCCCACGGTGCCGAAGGTGGGACTCGACCTCAAGGCCGCCTGCCACGTGCTCGAAGGTGCGGGTTTCAGACTCGAGCTGTTTGACGTCAGGCGCCAGTCCTTCGACGTCCAGCTCGGCTCGTTCCTCTGCGATCCGGAGCGCGATCACTCACTGGCGGCGCTAGCCCGCGACTTTCTCGGCGAGGCCCTGCCCGAGCTCGAGCCCCCGGGACCCGCTGGCGCGGGTACCCCGCGCGGCCGGCCACGGCCGGAGTACGCGGCGCTCGCTCCGGAGGCTGCGCGGGCCGGAGCGGTGCCGGCGGTTGCGGCGCTCTGGAGGCTGGAAGCGGCGCTCCGTGCCCAACTCGAATCACGCGAGCAAGGCGACCTCTACGGCCGGCTCGAGCACCCGCTCATCCGGGTGCTGCTCGAGATGGAGCGCTCGGGGATCGCGCTCGATCGCGCGGTGCTGGCCGAGATGTCGGGCCGCGCCGGCGAGGACATCGCCCGGCTCGAAGCGGCGCTTTACGTGCTGGCCGACGAGCGCATCAACCTCAACAGCGGGCCGCAGGTCGCGCGCGTGCTGTTCGAGAAGCTCAAGCTGAAGACCGGCCGGCGCACCAAGACCGGTTTCTCGACCGATCAGGGCGTGCTCGAGGAACTGGCCACGGAGCACGCGTTCCCGAAACTCCTGCTCGAGTACCGGGCGCTCGCCAAGCTCAAGTCCACCTACCTCGATGCGCTGCCCGCGGTGGCCGATGCTTCAGATGGTCGCGTGCACACCACCTTCCACCAGACGGTGGCGGCCACGGGGCGGCTCTCTTCGAGCGATCCCAACCTGCAGAACATCCCCTTCCGCACGCCCCAGGGTCGCGCCATCCGGCGGGCCTTCGTGGCCCCGGAAGGCTGCCTGCTAGTGGGCGCCGATTACTCGCAGATCGAGTTGCGGGTGATGGCGCACCTTTCGGAGGACCCGGCGCTGATCGAGGCGTTCCAGAGTGGCGCGGACGTGCACGCCAGCACGGCGCGGCGCATCTTTGGCGTGCAGGAGGGCGAACTCGACCCGGCGCTGCGGGCGCGGGCCAAGATCGTGAACTTCGGTGTGATGTACGGCATGGGCGCGCGCAGCCTGGCCCGGCAGATGGGCATCGGGCTGGCCGAGGCCGAGGACTTCATCCGCCACTACTTCGGCGTCTACGCCCGGGTGCGGGAGTTCCTCGACGGGACGGTCGAGGAGGGGCGCGCGCGCGGCTGGGTGCAGACGCTGATGGGGCGACGGCGCTACCTGCCCGACCTCGCCAGCCCTCACGGCGGGCAGCGCTCGCTGGCCGAGCGCGCCGCGATCAACACGCCCATCCAGGGCTCGGCTGCCGACCTGATGAAGCTCGCGATGGTCCGGCTGGACGCTGCCTTGAAGCGCCAGCGGCCCTCGGCTAGATTGCTGCTGCAAGTGCATGATGAACTCCTGCTCGAGTGCCCGGCCGCGGACGCCGAGGCGGTCGCGGCGCTGACCCGCGCCGAGCTGCAGGGTTGCTTCCCGCT
>Ga0315283_10000301_pt1 | contig 34995 bp, 51 predicted proteins | sample YL17G09_0_MG_FD_204541 | JGI IMG/M metagenome (GOLD analysis project Ga0315283, IMG submission 204541) | Sediment microbial communities from Yellowstone Lake, YNP, Wyoming, USA - YL17G09_0 | ecosystem: Environmental > Aquatic > Freshwater > Lake > Sediment | place: USA: Wyoming | collected...
CTGGGGCTGGCCTGGGGCTGGCCTGGGGCTGGCCTGGGGCTGGCCTGGGGCTGGCCTGGGGCCGGGGGCCGGGGGCCGGGGGCATGCCCAGCTTGTACCCCGGAACCGAGGCAAGGTCCAGCTAGCTCTTGAACCTGGGCCGAGCCTGGAACCTGGGCCGAGCCTGGAACCTGGGCCGAGCCTGGAACCTGGGCCGAGCCTGGGCTTGGCTGGGCACCGGGACCGGGGGGACCGGGGGACCGGGGGACCGGGGACGACCCTGGCCGAGCGTCTAGGGACCGGGGGCTTGACAAAGTGCCCCGGCTGAGCGTCGGGGGGAACGCCCAGCCGGGACCGTCTGTGGCGCGAGTGTCACTACTCGGCCAGACGCCTGATGCTCGCGAGGGTCTCGCGGCGACGAGCCAGCTCCGCGACCGTGCGGCGCGTGACTCGCGAGCTGCGCCACGACCTGTACCCAAGGTATACCGAGAGGCTGGCCAGTCCCACAGACAGCAAGCGCCAAGACCGCACGTCATTGGACAGCGCAGTCAGCGCAAGCTGCAACGGGTCAGGAGCAGGTGTCGCAAGGGGCGCGGGTACCGTCCGAGGCACTGGAGCCGGTACGGTCTGGCCAGCAGGACGGTACATGTAGAGACTCATTATCTCCCCTTCGGCCCGAACACTTCCAAAAACTCCTCAAATGAGAAGACCGCGTCTTCAGCGCCAGCGCCGGAGCGGTGATACACAAAAACCCGAATATTGAAGTCGGGATCGCGCCGCTTCTTTGTCTCAGCTAAAACCTGTTTGCCAACAGCAATCGCGATGCTCGGGTGCATAACCGCACCGACTACACGCACATCTTCGCGTCCTGCTACGCGGGCGACATAAAAAACAATGAATGGCAATCCGAGACCACCCGGAATCGAGTTCACGACTCGCGTCATCAAGGGAGCGACGCGCTTTTGGTACGCAGCTTCGTGAGCGATCGATGCTTTTGGAAACTTGTAGAGCTTGCCCATTACAGCGCTCCAGTGGACACGCGCACAATACGCGGCGTGTGCATACGCGAAGGACGCGCCATAGGCGCACCTGATGCCGTAGCACCCAGGTTGTGCAGGTGCAGCGCTGTGCTCAAGCTGTTCCACGCTGAAATGAAGTGCGGGAACGCAGACGCTACGTGAGCCGGTGTGTCGAGCAGAGTACCTGACTGCTGCACTACGCTTGCTTCTGCTTGGAGCGCTTCGTTACACGCCTGAATGCCATCAAACACGTCGGAAACAGTACCGCGATCTGTCGCTGGTACCATCGCTTCCACAAAGCCCTTCACAAGATTCACCGCAAGCATCGCGTCATTGACGTAGTTCGCAAGTGTCGAGTTGATCTCTTGAAATCTTCGCCACTGCGCATCCGTGCACGACACAGACGGCAACGTGAGCGCGAGAAGTAGGACCAGGGATAGGTTTTTCACGGCTTCAGATCTTCCGGCGCTACCACGACAGTACTCGGTGCAGCGTCGATCTGCGCCGGGTGTAGCAGCTTGAACAAATCATTTGTGACAGACTGCAGGAAAGACCATGCCGCAGCCAGCCAAGTGTACATCTTCGGACTGCTCTGCTTCACGAGCGGTCCAAAGGACCGACCGAGTTGACGGAGCACTGTCATGATGATGGACAGGTACAGAGCAATGATCGCCCAGTTGGCGATCATGCTCGGTGATGGCTGTAGATGCTGCAGCATGGTCTGACCTTTCGAGAGTCAGCTACTGGCTTCTCTCCATAGCCTCTTCGAGGTTGTGAGCGTACTCACCTCTCGCAACAGCGGACAGGCGCTTCTGAATTCTTCCTCCAGCAGCCTTGAGACCCTTCGCGCCGCCCCTCTTGTGACTCACGAACATCTCGATGCGCGCGAGACGTGCGCGAGAAGCGTCGAATGCCCCAGCAAGCTTCGTAACCTTGCCGTCGATCTGATCGACGCGAAGTCCGAGCTTCTTGAGACCCTCGTTCACCGCTTCGATGCCAGCCGCCGACGTCCTCGCTGCCACCTTGGCAGGACCGGCTGGCATCTTCGCCGCAGCCTTGTTCGTCGTCGACACTGCCTGCGTTGCCGAGGCACTCGCGGCCCTGAGCGCGTCTCTCATCTGAGCCGTCACGCGCGGGTTGGAGCGAAGCTCCATACGCCACACCTTCTTGCTCTTCTTGCCGCGACCCTTCTTCGCACTCGTGATCAGCATGCGACCACGAACCTTGAAAGCGGCCGAACCCTTCTTACCGCGACGCTTCGCGGCAGAGCCCTGCGCCGACTTCCATGCCTGGACCATATCCCACTGGATACCGACCGGACCCTTGCGCTTCTTGGCAGCGGCGACGCGCTTCGAGGCAGCGGCGAGCTTCGCCTTGTGCTTCATGTTGGCAATACGCTTTGCAGCGCCCGCCTTGGTGCCAGGATTCCTACGTGCCTTGCGGCGAGGGCGAGCAGGACCAGTGGTGCCCTTGGCACGCTTGCGCCTAGCTCTGGGGAAGTAAATCATCGTCGTCGTCTCCTCGAAAAAACTGTTTGCGCCATCAGATGGCGACTGAACCCTTGAAGAACTCTCGCGGCGCTCCGTAGAAACGCTCCGCGATGATGTCGATGCCAATCGCTACCGGATTTCCACCAGGGGCAATACGAGCCCAAAGCTCAACCTGATTGCACAGGTAACCGCTGACCTGAGCAAGCATCCCTGTCGCAGAGAACCCGTTCGGACCCTTGATCGTTCCGTTACCGACCACTTCCGGTGTGCATCCAGATGAAACACGCACCTGAAAATCGATACCCGGCGGAACGACGTCTCCGTTTGGATCCATGCGAGTCAGCCAGAAACTGACTCTTGCCAGCCCGCTGTTGACCGTGATCGGGTTGTTGTTGGAGGCTGGTTTTGCCAGCGGGACATCGTCGACTTTTACAGCGACGACAGGGAACCATCCCATGTTCGGCTTCCCGAAAATCGGGACGAGCACTGGGATGGTTCTCTCCGTGACGGCGAATCGGTAGGTGACGAAGTCAGGTTGAGGACCCGCAGGCACCTTCACCAACCAGCCACTGGACAGCGGAAACTGCTCAATGACTTGCGGTCCGTTGCTCATGGGTGCTCAACCTGACTTTCGTTCAGCCGAGGCTGACTAGCGGTACCAGCCCTGGGCGGGAGCAGCCTTCGCAAGCGAACCGACTGCCATCGCCTGGGGAGCCTGGGGAGCCTGGGGAGCCTGGAAGTTCGCGTTCGGTCCCGTCTGGGAGAGACCCATTCCACCGGTCACGGTGAAGAAGTCGCCAGCCGTGGGGACCTGAATCACGAACCCGAAGAGCGAAAGCTCCGCAGGGACGATCAGGTGCGAAGCCGCCGCAGGAGCCGGGATGACCTGTGCCGTCTGATCGACGGTGAAGTCCTGCGCGAGAGCCACCGCGATGACCGCGCGACGGTTGTTCTTCAGCGAGTCGATGCACACGACCGCGTTCAGCGGGTTGAACATCAGCGTACCAGCGATGACGCCGGGAGCCATCGTGTCGCCGCCGTGGGGCGTGTTGGGCGAGGGGAAGTGCTTCAGGAGCCCGATCTCGTACTGGCAACCGTTGTTGCCGTACTGGATCGTGGCCGACGCGCCACAGTACAGCGCCTCCTGAATCGTGTTGCGGTAGTCCGCAACCTGCGAGACGTACGCCGGGTAGCTGCGCGCTCCCGTTGCGTCGACCTGCACGAACGGACGCTCCAGAGCGGCGTTCATACCAACCGCGCAGAAGAGGAAGCCACCGTTCTGCGGAACCGGATCTTCCGACTGGTGGTAGTTCGTCTCCGCCAGCGTGAGCGGCGCGGTGAAGTTCGTGTTCGCCGCAGCGTTGTCACCGATGACGTTCGCGAACGCCGTCAGGTTGTTCGCGCCCGAGGTGAACGCAAGGCTCACACCGGCAGTGATCACGCCCTCGAAGCCGACCTTCGAGTAGCGGATCGGGTTCAGGGCGTTGATCAGCATGTCACGGAAAGCCGTGCAAGCTGCGACGCCGCAGTAGTCTTCTTCCTGACCCGGATGCGGCTTGATCACGCCGAGGGCCATGTCACCAGTCTTGAACGAGGGGATGGAAGCCATTGTCTTTTTCTCCTGAATCTTCTTACCGCCCGGTAACCGTGCGGCTGTTTTTACTGCGTTTCAGCACTCGTTACCGAGCGTAATACATTCCAGTGGCGGGAGCGGGAACCGGGGCGGGAACCGGGGCGGGAACCGGGGCGGGAACCGGCGCGGGAGCCGCTGCTGCTCCTGCCGTGTAGGTACCGTACGCGCCAAGAACACCGGCAGAGACGCCGCCGATGCCAAAACCAGCCGCGAGGGTCTCCTGACCCATCGACTGGAGCAGGACCGACGCGACCAGACCGATGCCAGCGCTGGCACCGGCACGCTTGTAACCGGTCACCGTCGCAAGCTGCGGCACCTTGGTGTACAGCATGTCCAGACCGATCATCACGGCGGATGCGAGACCGCCAACGGCGATCGAAGACACAGCCACCTTCTTGAAGGTGTCGGCGTTGAGCGGGTTGTTCTTCGCCTTGCGGTGCTTGAGACCACGGTAGTCGTGATGAAGCACAAGTCCCTTGTGGTGACGGCGCTTGCCTCTGCGAGTGGGATTTGCGAGCGGAACGTGCTTGGAAGTGGCCATGGCTTTGTAATCCTCAATTCCTCTAGCTGTTGTCTTCAGATTTCTTTGTTGTCTGATGTGAAGTTTACCCTTCTCATCATGAACAAGAACGGGCATGGCCCATTCTGCGAACTCGTGCCGATACGGGTGGGCACCATCTGGGGTCTTTTTCCAATACATCAACTCAGGGATCGGACCAAGCTCGACAAAATACTTTGGCTGCTCGTCCAACTTCTCCATGCGAATTTCGTCTGGAGAACGTCCCTCGTGCAAATCAGTGTACCTACGCCGAATCACCGATTCGAGTTTGTTCTTGCGCGGCATCTACTTGCTGCTCCTGAGGATAATCGCGCCCACGCCGATAATAAAGACCGAAATCAGAGCGACGGTCAAGGGAGAAACAGTTTGGGGTCCAGACTGAACTACCTGGACATTGGAGGAGGGACCGGGACGACCCGGTTCAATCCTCACACCCGTCGCGCTGTTTGCAGTGTCCTGAATCAGATGCTGCGAAACAGAAGGATCTGTATCAACAGCCGGATCGTAACAAACGACTCTACCACCGTTGTATCCACGATCATCTGCTGGAGGCGTATCCCACGCGGGAGGCACGGTTCCCGGCAAGATCTGGATCGAATCAAACCGGCGACCATTGGGTCGGTAGTACGCGAGAAAGATGCCGGTCTGAAGCGAGAGCGAACCGGGAACGCGAACTGATGCATCTTGCTGCAGCGCGGTCAAAACTGTTTGCCAGCCAGATCCTTGGCTATTGACAAAGCCGATGAGTTGTGCCTGAAGCGCATCGTCCCACGCGCCGGGCGGAAGACCCACCATGGCTCTGAGTTGACGCAAGAACGACGCGCCCTGCGTGAAGCAGGTATTCGAGAAATTTCCCTCGACATATTGCCAGTACGCAGAAAGCGGAGAGCCGATCTGGAAGTTCGACTCGAATCGATCCGTCATGGCTTCTGCTCCACCGTGGCGTAAAGTATTCCAGCAGAAATCACCAGAAGCAGGCCCCATGCAAGCATGTTGGTTCCTGTCGCAACTGGAGCAGCTTGACCCGCTCGTTTGATGAACAGCGTTTGAGACGGCGGCGGTGCAACCGGAGCCGTCTGTCGAAACCCTGGTGACTCACCCACGACAGGTGCTGTCTGTCGAAAAACGTTGAGCGGATGAGCCGTAGGTTGCTGTACCGGCGCGTTTACAGGCGCGTCTACCGGCATGTCCACAGGGACGCACACTACACGTTCACGATACTCGATCACTCGCTCCGGCGGATTCATGCTGTCGAGACGAGAGATGAGTAGGATCAGATTGTCGATAGGTAGCGACGGAATCTTCGACGTGATGCGTGCCGCTTTCTCTGCAACGCTCATCTGATTCCACTGAGATGCCAGCAGATCCAGATCGAGCAATTTTACACTCGCCACGTCAAACACAGGCATAGACGGCGCAGCCGTTTCACCAGCAGCGCGCCGTCTCATACCGATCTGACCCGTCGTTCGATCTGACTGGCTCACCACCGTGCTCCTTGCTTCGTACGAGCACCTTCCATGATCGCGATTGCAGCGATAGCCGCCGCAGCGATCAGACCAGCAACGAGCAGCGGGTTGATCGTGCTCACGCCTTGCGCAACGATGGGTGTTCTGGGAGACGATGCGCCTACCGTGGGACCGCAAGTAGTCGCGCCGCTGACGTCTAGAGGCTCGGGTGGAACCGATCCTACCGTAGGCATCACAGTACCCGGCTGAATCGTGAAAGCAGACGGGGAAGTTCCCGCGAGCGTGTTCTTCATCCGACGAACGCCACCGGTCGTCGTCTCGCGAACACCACGCGATGTAGCTGCCCACAACACACCCTGCAGCGTCAGGGTAGAGAACTCGCTCCCAGGTCTTGACATGTTCGACCGCACTGCCTGTGCGTAAGAACTGTGCCCATACTGGGTCAATCGTGTCGCAAGTGCCGTGAGGAACGCTGTTGACCAGCCGTTCGCTCTCGCATCATCTCCCGCTTGCCCGGTAGCATCGACAAAAGCCTGCTCACCCAGGTCACCGATGTCGTCCCAGATCACTCCAGTAGCCGCGTCGATCAGCACGCCTCTACCGGTGCCGCGACACGTCTGCTGGCCATGCTGCCAGACAGCACTCCCAGGGACCGCAGACGTGAAGTCACTCGGCATGACTACTTGATCTTCCTGGCAGGAACGAAGCGTGTCGGACGAATCTTGCCGCGCTTGTGGAGAAGCTTCTCCGACTTGGTCTGTCTCCTCGTGTAGATCACCGGATTGCGACGAGGACGAGTCAGCATGTACGCGCCGATACCGAGGATGGCTACAGCACCAACGCCGAGAGCGATCATCATGTTGGTGCTCATGCCCTCGTCCGGCGGAGCCTGATGTGACGTTGCTCCAGCACGAAGAGCCGTCACCACATTCTGCAGCGAAGCAATCTGGGCGTTCGCAGCAGTGATCGCCGCAGGGTCGTTAGAAGCAGCGCGCTGATTGGCAAGCGTCGCCAACTGAATCTGCAAATCGTTTTGCATCTGCTGACGCTGAAGATCAGAACCGCTTCTGATGATAGCCGCGATGGTGGTACCTGCCGTGCCGATAACAGCAGCCGCCGTGTTGGCGATCGTCGCGATGTCCTGCGAGGACATACCGCCGCCGCCACCCGAGTTGTCTACACCGGTAGGCTGATCACCGATGCCATAGTTGCTAGGGTCGCTGGACCCAGGCAACGACCCCTGAGCAGGACGGATGCGATACAACGCTCCTGCCGCCGGGCGATGCGCTGCCCACATCTGCGTCGTGATCTGAGCCGAAATGCTCTTCACGCGACGATCGTAGTCAGCCGACGACTCGCCCGGCAGAGGACGAAACTGAGACCGCACGTACCCATCACGCTGCGCTGCGAACCACGAGAACCACTGCGTCGGCGTGATCTCGATGCCAACGGGAACCGCCTGACCAGCCGCGCGAGCAGCGGGACGACGGAGGAAGGGCAAACTATTTGCGTTCATGGGTGTGTTTCCTCGGAAGGTCATGCATACGGGCGCGGTCATCGGAAAAACCGTACTCTACTTTTTTCTACTCGACAACACTTTGTATCCGGCGAACGCGGCAATCGCTGCGCCCCCGACAATCAAAGCGGTCTTCATACCAGAAGATGAGCTAGGCGGTTCTTCGACAATCGCAGTTGATGGAGTAGGAGTCGTAGGAGCCGTAGGCGTAGGAGTCGTAGGCGCGGTCACCTGACTCCTGACGGTCTGGACCACGTCTGCGATATTGATCTGCGGGGTGAAAAACGAAAGGACGTTTCCTTTCGCTGAAGAGACCGCGTTGGGAACAGCAGGAACGGTCAGATCACTCGGCGCAGCATCGAGCGTGTCGTAACCAGGATTACCAGCAAGCCACGCTCTATCAATCACTGACTTGTAACGACCGAGATCGTCACGAGCGGCTGTGATCTTGTTGGCATTCGGAAGGCTGTCGTAGATTGAGATCGTAGCTGCGATAGCCGCACCAACAACAGCGCTGATACCGTAGGTCACGCCAGACAACGCTGCACCAAGAGCTGCCGCAGTGCTGCCGATAGCCTGCAACGTAGGATCGCCACGCTGCATCTGTTGCCATTCGGATATAACCGACGTGTTCGCTGAAGAGTCAGCGTTCAACGTCTTGAAGTTCATGTATGTGGCGAATTCTCTGACGGAAAGAATGATCTCCTCTGGCGTCAACTGAACCAGCATCCCCGACCATTCAGCGAGCCACGTCAGGTAGTGGTACGATCCCATCGATACGCGCATCTCTGGGTCCGGCACTGCCGTGGGGCCAAAGTCGCCACGGAACATTCTCCAATCATCAGCCATCGGAGGTGCCCCGATGGGGGACTCTGGAGCGCCGAGATGTGACGCTTCGTTCGCTACAATCCAACCCTCTGTCGCAGGGGTCCAACTGCAGTTGAAGGGATAAGCGAGCGGGTCTCTTCCTGGTTGAGAACAGAATGCATCAGACATGTTCTGGGCGAGAACAAATGGTTTGTTTCTGATACTACGGTTGTAGTACCAAAAATCAGTTTCCTTAGCCGTTTGAAGCTCGTCAATCTTGTGCTGCGGCAACCGGTTATATCCAGGAATAGATATCCCGATACCGACAGTCTGCATGAATTCGTTGCGTCTGGTTACCCCAAAGACGCCAGCGTAAGCGCCTGACATACGTTGCAAAAACAAGCTGCGAGACATTCTTGGAATGATCCCACGAGACCTATCCGTGATGATCGGAAGAGTTCTGTGCGCCATGTACCATCCCCATCCAAACTCTTCACCAGTCCAATTCTGAACCGGATTGAACATCGCCGCTCCTCCCGTACCTCCGGGAGGACCGGACATGTACGTCCAGTACATTTCACGGGAGCGTTGGTGCATGTACTGCGGAACATTCAGAGCGTCATAACCGTTGGAAACGGCTTCGACGATGTCAAAAACGTACTTGTTCTGCAGGTATTGCCTAGCAAGCATTTTGTAGCCGTCTGGAACCAACGCCGGATTCCACGGCCCCGTAGACAGCTTTGCAATTGCATCTCTATCTCTCGCCAAGGTATTTGCGCGTCGAAACCACGCTCTCGCAAGAGCGCCGTCATACCAAGCCCAAAGCCCAGGCGTGTGCGTCTCACTGTTGGTGGCGCAGGCAGCGGCGTCTCTAGATTCTTTATTACCACCGAGATCCACGCACAACGGACTGCGGATATCTTCACCGAATGGCGTATGAAACCGTCGAGTCGAATCCAGCGGGATGAATTTTCTCTGCCACGCAACCATGATCTACCTCCATGAATTTTCTCTGCCACGCAACCATGATCTACCTCCGACTGCGACGACGAACAGGAGCTGGTCGCATCGCAGGGGCCGACGCGGCAGGAGCAGACTTCATCAACGTGATACCAAGCACAGCAAGGACAGCGATCACGCCGCCAACAACAGCGATCGGACCCCACGAGATGCCAGATCCCGTGTTCACTGATCCCGGCGTCACGCCTGTCGGCAACGGACCCACAGGTGTCGACGGCGTCACTGGCGACGGACCCACGATACCGGTACCGGGTAGTTGCGTCGTAGTGCCGAACTTGCCGGTATCGGTGCGGGTCTCGCCAGTCGCTGGCTGAGCAGCAAGCCATGCCGCGTCGGTTGCGCTGATACCGCTCGTGTCTGCGATAGGCGTACTCGACGTAGCATCCGTCCCAGAAGATGTGCCACCGACAGCAGCGATCTCTTCTGCTGTCGCATCGCGAACAAGCGGCGTAAGACTGCGTACACCGGGACCAGCCGCTCCGTACCTAGGATAGATTGTCCCAGGAGGAAAGCTGACGCCATCGATGGTTCCAGTGACACGCAGCGCCGGTAGAATGAGACGAACAGCGATGTTCATCACGTTCTCTGGGATTGTCCTGCCGGGAGCCGTAGCAGCGGCGCGAACCGTATCGAGCAGAGTGCCGCCACCACGAACCTGAATCAGAGCCCACAACGCCTTGTACGTCTTCGGACCCCAGCTACCGTCCACCGTCACATCGGTGCCACGGATCATCGTGTTGTCGTAGGTGCGAACACGATTTGCCAACTCTTGCGAGTACTTCAGGGCGCTCTGCACGATCGACACAAACGATTTGCCGTTCGTAAGCAACACCTTGATGGCGCTGCCTTGCTGAAAAGCAAACCATGCAGAATGCGGATCAGCAGCTTGAAAATCACTTGTGGCGACGGTCATCGCAGTCTCCTACTTGATCTTGCTGGCCAGGACGTAATGTGACGGACGAAGCTTGCCGCGCTTGTGGCGCTTCTTCTCTGCCTTGGTCTGCTTCATCCTGTAGATCACAGGATTCTTGCGAGGACGCATTGCCATGTAGCCGATGGCAGCGACAAGAACGACACCGCCGACGATCAGCGCGGTCTTCATACCAGCCGACATGCCGGGTGGTGCTGGCGGAGCGAGAGGGGCCGTTCCTGTCATCGGAGAGACCGTGGGGGCTGGCGACGGACCCACGATGCCGGTGGGGCGAGGCGCGGGAGGTGGAGCGCCGAACTTCGACGCGTCTGTACGCGTCGCTCCGGTTCCCGTCTGCGCTTCCAACCACGCTCTATCGGCAGCGCTCATCGTATCGCCCGGCGTAGGCGTAGGCGTAGGTGTGGGCGTGGGCGTAGGCGTAGGGGCGGGTGCTCCAGGCGTCGGCGCAGGAGCACTCGGTGCCGTACCATGTGCAACAGCAACCTCTTCATCTGTCGCTACCCTGAAGGTAGGCGAAAGACTCATGGTGCCGGGGCCAGCCGAGTTGTATCGAGGCAAAATGGTGTCGGGAGGAAAGATGACACGATCGGGATGAACGAGAAGACCCGGCAAAATAACGCTTCCAGCCGCAATCTGAGCGATTATCAATGGAATCGTTCTACCAGGATTCCTCGCGGCTGCGCGAACACCATCGGTGGCATTTGTGTTGGCGTTGCCACTGCGAACATACAGCACGGCCCAAAGCGCCTTGTATGTTTTCGGTCCCCAGCTTCCATCGACAGCCACATCGGTGTTGCGGATCATCGAGTTGTCGTAGGTGCGGAGTGGGGTCGCGAGTTCTGGAGAGTTCTTCAGCAATCCCTGCATCGCGCCCACAAACGATTTGCCGTTCATGCGAGCGATCTTGGATGCGCCGTCCTGCTCGTAGATAAACCATCCAGCATTCGGATCAGCTACCTGAAAGTTGCTTCTTGCGACAGTCATTACTTCTTCTCCGACTTCTGCATGTACATGATGTAGGCGATGACGGCTACCGCACCAGCGGCCCACACCCAACCGGGAATGCCCTGGCTAGGGGGAACAACAGCAGGAACAGCAGGAGGCGGCGCGACGACAGGTAGCGGTACAGGAGGCGCAACAGGAGGCGTGACAGGAGGCGCGACAGGAGCGGCTACAACCGACACCATTGCCGTGACGCGCTGCATACCGCCGTCCGTGGTCTGCGCCATGATCGAGTGGGTACCGGGCTGCAGCGGTGACGGCAACGTCAGTGACCAAGTGCTGTGAGCGTCGGTCGTCACCGGAATTGCCGTGCCACCATCGATGCTCACCGAGACCTGAGCACCCGCAAGAGCGGTACCAGAAATCGTTTGCACCGGAGACACTGCCTGAGCCTGAGGCAGCGTGATCGCAAGCGTGGCGACAGGTGGCTGCACCGGAGGCGTGACCGGCGCAGCCGTCACCGTGAACGAGGACTGAGTAATGATGGTGCCTGACGCAACCTTCACCGTGTGACGTCCAACGGGGAGATCTGGTGGAATGACAAAACTCCACCTACCGGTCGGGTCAACGCTGATCGGTTGCGGAGGAGACGCATCGATCGTCACGATGACAGCGGTGGTTCCAGCGCTAGCAGTTCCAGTGATCGGCTCGAACGCGCCTGTTACCGGTTCACGATTCACCGTCGCATTGTCGGCTGGCGATACGATCGTGATCAGATTCGTGGAGATTTCACCGGCTGGACGGCGTTGCATGGCTTTGGGTAGCACGTATGACCTCGCTGCTCGAAATTGAAGTTCTGAAACATGCATGTGCGGAGCTAGACGCGCGAGAGCCTCGTACGGCTCTTCTCCCACACGGGCTCCCGCGATCGACGGATCTGCCCATCGCCAATCATTATTGCCGATGTTGATCTTGACCGCGACGTGATTCAAGGGCTTGTCGACCTGATTGATCCAGGAAACGTGCGCTGGTACTCCAAGTCTCAGCAGCAACGCAACCAAAACAGTGCTCAGGTCTTCGCAGTTACCGCCGTGAATGATCGTGTATTCGGTGGGTTGAAACCACTCACCCTCTGGATGGGGGTGATATTCGAGATGGTGAACAGCGTTCAGCGCTTCTTGAGCCACCGACAACGGGTTGATGATTCCGAACGACTTCAGCCGTTCCCAAACCGTTTGTGCCAAGGCGTAAAGCTCGGGCTTGTCCGTGCCACGAACGGCAATATCCTGCAGGATATTGCTTCGATTCTGCTCCGTCGTATCATCGCAGATACGGAACGGCTCAGCAGGATAGTCGAACAAATCGGGCACGACGGGACCGTATCACGAGATTCCGTCGTGCCGCAATTACCTGGAATTGTCGAGTTAGGTATTTCGACGCAGCGTGGTCAACTACGGCACGATGCCGCACGGAGACTTGTTGACGTGGCTAGGGCTGGTATCGACAGAACGAGCAGCGTCGCACGCTGAACGAACAGACCAGCACGACCAGTCATGCTCACTCGTGTAGCACCACACCGATGGCAGGGTGCGGCAGACCGCGTCTTGCAGCGGATCTGGACAGAACCTTGGCGCGCAGTTCAACGACGACACGGCACACAGCCACGGTCCCGATGCGTTGGGAATCACGGATGTGTCAGGACCGGTCGGCGCACAACCAGCGATGAGCGTGAACAATGCGATGAAAATCGTTTTCATGTCTTCTCCTCCTCTTCTTCGTTCTCATCATCGTCGCTCTCCTCGCCTTCCTCTTCGCCTTCCTCGCCCTCTTCCTCGCCCTCTTCCTCGCCCTCTTCCTCTTCCTCTTCCTGCGTCGCGGTCATCGGCACAACCGTCCCCACCACCGCTCCACCCATGGACGCGCTCGATGCGTCAGGACCGATGAAGTCGACCTTGTTCACCGGACTGTTCGGCTGCGGCTGTGGCACCGCCTGGAACATCGGTGACACAGACGGAGCGACGATGGGTGGCATCGGCGGCATCGACGGCACTTGAACCGGAGGTGGCGGCGGCACGTAGATCTGCTGCGCCTGCTGCTGCACATGTTGCTGTTGCATCTGCTGGTGCATCTGCTGCTCCATCTGCGGAGACGGAGCGGGGATCTGCGGCGGCTGCTGCTTGTTGTTGGAAGCCAGCCACGCGAACAGAGCCGGGACATACGGCTCCAGCCACTGCAAGCTCGGTGGCAACGAAGCCTTCGGGGCCTCCTGCGCAGCCTGCTCAGACCCCTCTGCTTCCGCAACCTCATCTTCCATGTTGTTGAGCTTGGTGAGCGCGTCTGATTCTGCGCGCTTCGAGAGTTCAACAGCCAACTGCGAACGCATGAGTTCCTGCTGAAGCTTCATCATCTCGGTCTGGTACTGCTGCTGCAGTCTCAGATTTTCCGACTGCAGAACATGAATTTGCTTCGTCGCCTCGGTGCGGTACGTGACGAGTTCTTGATCCGCACGGTCCCGCAACTGGCGCATGTCGGTGTCGTACTTGTCCCTGATCTGTCGAGTGTCGCCGTCGCCACGGTTACGAAGTTCACGCTCCGTCTGACGCCAGTCATCGCGTTCCTTATCGAAGCGAGTGCGTTCGTTGCGCAGATCGTCGGTCTTCTCTTGAATCTCGCGACGCGAGTTCATCTTCAGCTCATCAAGCTGACGCTCGTACTTCCCACGGATGTCATCCATCGCATTTTCGTGCTTGCGACGCAGATCGTTGACCTCGTCCTCGTTCTTGCGAATCGTGTGCTTGATCTGATCCTGCAGAGCAACAACCAGCGCGTTGTTCTCTTCCTTCGAGTTCATCTGACCAAGTAGTTGCGCAGCAAGCTGTACCGACTCCATGGGCTTGGGTTGTGATGCGATCTGTCTGTCCATCATCTTCATCATGGACTCGACGACAACCTTGCTGCTGTCGTCACGCTCGCGTTGAGGCTGTTGAAACATCGGATACCCCATCTGAGGCATCTGTTGCATCTGGGGCATCTGAGGCATCTGCTGCTGCTGCTGCTGCTGCGACGGATCCTCGTCGGGATCGATTACCTCCGTCCCATCTTCCGGCTCCACCTCGATCTGACGAATCGCGTGTTCGATCGCGCCACCATCCTTGTTGTTGTACGCCTGGAGCAGGTACTCGCCCGGTCTCTCCATCATCACGCGCTGCAGATCTTTGATCTTGGTCTCGAACGGATTGATCTCGAAGACCTCGCCCTCGTTCATTCTCATGAACTCCGGTCTCTCGAAATCCACTTCAACTCCGCGAACTTTCGCGCCGTTCCTCGTGGTCTTCATCTTGAAAACGGTGATCTCCCCGATGTCGTCGGCGTAGACCTGAGGATTTGAGTCAGCGAACAAAGGACTAACCCTCTTATTCGCCTGATTCACTTGAGGTTTTGCAGCCATCGTGTCCTGCTCCTTGGTAGCGGATTGACGTTTCGGCATCCGGTTGCTACCTAAAGCATATGTACAAGTGTGATCGGTGCGGGTCAAGCTCTCCGTCGTGGCACAAGGTCTGTTGGAACTGCGGCATCGAGAATATGCTGATCCCAGCAAACCGTTTTCGTGCTGTAGCGACTGAAAATCCAGACGAAGGCATTATTCGTCTGGGTACGGTAAAGGTGAAAAAGCGCCAGCGCCTACCGACAGGCTTTTCAGATCTTGACATCTCTCTTGGCGGAGGTTTCGCGCGCCCATCGGTCATCCAGTTTGCTGGTGAGCCTGGAATCGGGAAGAGTTCGTTGCTTCTACAGGTCGTGAACCAGCGACCGATGAAGTCGCTCTACGTCACGTCTGAGGAGACCGTCGACTCGCTCGCGGAACGCGCGCAACGCATGGTGCTTCCGAATCTCAAGGACATCGGCGTGTTGATGGCGGTCAACCCTGATGAGATCAAAGACCGCATCGTTTCGTCGAAGGCTGAACTTGTCATCATCGACTCGTTGCAAGGTCTCCGTGTGACCGCTGATGCGGAAGATCAGTTGAAGGACAGCAAGCAGAAGCGTCGTAAACATACGCAGCTTGTCGTTCGAGACATCGCTCTCGACTTGATCTACTTCGCCCAGAAGAAAGAGGAGTACGAACACCGCATCGGTGATCCCGTTGCCTTCATCATGGTCTCGCACGTCAACAAGATGGGCGATCTTGCTGGACTCAAGGAGATCGAACACATGGTGGATGTGGTGGCGTGGTTCGGTGGCGAAAGAGGAGGCAAGAACAGACACTTCCGCCTCGACAAAAACCGTTTTGGACCCACCGACAAGCGTGCGAAGTTCACCATGGAATCAGATGGTCTTCACGAGGTGATCGAAGACAACCAACCGGTCGTCCATGATCGGCCGGTTGCTGATGGTCCGAAGCCGGTCAAGACGGGTGTTCGCAGGAAACCTGTTTGAACCATGTTTCGATGGATTCTGGTGACATGATCACGAATCACCGGTAGTCTCTTCGGGTGCGCCTCCCGAAGAACATCCACCCGACCATCAAGCGATTCTTGGGTCGTACCGGGAAGGTCACGGAATCGTGGTATGTCGGCGTCTCGGTTGGTTTTCGTGTCGTCAAGCAGACGCTGAACGGCAGCGCTACGTATGCACGAATCGATTACGCTCCCGGTGGCATCCACACTGAAGCTCGATCCGTTCTTCGCACTTCCTTCTACTCTCGGCTTCATATCGACTACCGCCCCATCGATGGCGAGCTGTTTTATGAAGTAGTCGCCAACGAATCCGATCTTCATTACGACATGGCGGCTAATGCTTACGAAGCCGCGCTCTTCTTGAGCGGCAACATGCCTATCGCTACTCCTCTACCGTTTTGGTTCGACTTCGGCATACCACCGACATCGCTTCACCTCACCGTCGCGCTTGAAGGTTTGCAGCGCGAACATCATCTGAGGATTGGGTATACCAAAGTCGATAACAACAATGTCGAACCGAAGCGGCTCGTGGTGATTCACGGCGACATCGACCGCAAGGCCAAGAAGATGATCGAGTCCACGTTTGGTCCATCGTGGAAATCGTCACCGTTCATCAACAGCCGCAATGTTCTGGTGATCGCATGATACGTCTGAAAACGGTGATCGCATGAAGCATCTGAAGACACTCACGGGAGTCGACGCATCTCGCCCAGATCCAGATGACGTGCGGGGTAACCCGCGTGACATGCGGGGCAACCATCGTGACGTGCGTGGTAACCCGCGTGACGTGCGTGGTAACCCTCGTGACGTGCGTGGTAACCCGCGTGACGTGCGTGGTAACCCTCGTGAATACACTTCGATAGTTTCGCCGGAAGGACTCAAGAACGAAGACATCCACATTCTTGGTGGTGTCTACTACATCGGCTATCGACGACTGGCTGACCCTGCCCATTCGCTCAAGAAGCTTCACACCATCGTCGCTGCCAAGCGACAGCTCGCGAAGAGTCTATGGAAGTGGAAAGAGCCTGTGATGATCAGTTTTCATCGCAGCCACAGCATTCTCGGATTCGCCAGCATCACGAAGGTGGGTAGTCAAAAATGGCGCTTCATCTCGTTGAGCCAGGATCTTCTTTCTGGCTACGACGCAAAATCAGTAGGTCGCACCATCATCCATGAGCTTTGCCACCACTACCGCGCAGAGAGATTCTCCTGCTCCGGTGTTGCGAGAGGTCGCTGCGACTCTGTTCGTCGGCTGTCCAACGGCGGACATGACCCGACGTTCTGTCGCGAACTTGGGAGGGTCGACTACATCGTCAAGAGGAGCCAGACCGAGTGCCAGTTCTCTACCGACAAGAAGATGACGAAGTCACCGGCAGCTTCCAAGAAGCCATTTGCCGGTGTGATCTTGAAGCCTGGGGCTGGCCATCTTGAGGTGACATCGATCGCAGCGAAGACCGTCTTCGCGTGGTTAGCGACTCGCGGAAAATCGTTTTTCGTCCCGTTCAACGACAACAGCCTCGCGCTCATCATGACCCGAACCAAGAAGCTGTGGGATCGAATCGCGATCAGAGCCAAGGGCAGAAGATTCACGCTTCGCCAGTTCGCAACGATGTGCGTGAAACAGTATCGATTCAAGAAGACAGCAGCCGTACTGAGGCAACGATGAGTTGCGTCAGAAAAAATCGTGGTCGAAGATCAGGATCATCGACAAAGTCGGCGTTCACGAGCGAGTACCCGTCAACACATGGATGAGTCTTAAAGAGTTCGGTAAGACGTACTGGCCACCCCTGCGGATATCAAAAAAATGAAACATCTGAAGACACTGACTGGCGTAGACGCTTCTCGTCCCGATCCCGAGGACACAACGCGCTCGAACCCTCATGAGATCGCGCAGGCTGCGTACAACTACGCCGGGTTTCCCGCTGGCGTGAAGTACGTCTTCGTCGAGCCGAAGATCGATGGCTATCGCTTGCTCGCGTACGTCAAGAACGGCAAGGTGACGTTCTCGTCACGTCGTGGTCACACCGATCCGTACACCAAGAACTTTGCCTTCGTCGGCAAGCAATTGCTGAAGATGGGGTTCAAGAGTGGCATGGTCGACGGTGAGATCATTGTTGCCAAGAAGTTCGGCAGAACAGGTCTGGCTCGCAAGAAGAGCCTCACGCCTGCTGAGCAGAAGTATCTCGAAAAGAACGCTGTTTTTTGGGTGTTCGACTACACCGACACGCAAGGCAGGCTCACTCAGGCGGTGCGTAGCAAGTTCATCAAGTCGCGCATTGGACGCGGCTCAAAGAACGTTGCGGTGATCCCGCAGTTCAGAGCGAAGAACGAGGCTGAAGTAAGAGCGCTGTTCAAGCAGGCTCGCGCGAAGGGCTATGAAGGCGTGATGGTGAAGCTGCCTAGCGCCACGTATCAGCAGAGACGTACTTGGAACTGGTTGAAGATTAAAGAGTTCAAGACAATCGACGCGAAGATCTCTGGCTTCGGTGAGGGCAAAGGCAGTCTCAGGGGTTCGCTAGGCAAGTTCTACGCGCTGCTTCCCAACGGAAAGAAGATCAGCGCTGGCGGTATTCCGCATGCTCTGGGTCGCACGGTGTGGGCGAACAAAAAACGATTTCTGGGCAAGTGGATCGAGGTCAAGTCACAGGTCTCGAAGGACCACACGGCGTTCCATTTCGTGAGGATGCGCGATGACATGAATGTCGCTGCGTCTAAGCCGACACCGAAGCCGACCCGCAAGCCAGTATCGAAGCCGACGCGCAAGCCGACCACACGCGCTGGTTACAGACCATCTCCGGTCACTGAGCAGGGGTACGGCAGGCTTGTCAGCCCTCAAGCAGTCGCTTCGGCTGTAATGCGATTTGGGTTGAAGTTCGATCCTACCAAGCCGATCGTGAGGATCACCGTTCGATCTCCGAGCGGCAAGAGCGAAGCTGTGCTTATCGACGTGTCAACCAGACGTACGGCCATCATGAGTGACCGTGGCGTCTACAGGCACGCGAAGGCAACGAAGCAGGAACTCGACATTGCCAAGCGCACGATCGTCGGCGTGAATGCGGAGGCAAAGGATCTGGCTCGTAACGTCCGACACGCAGGTGGCAAGCTCTCCGACGCTGAGATCACCAAGAAGTTCAAGTCGTGCATCCGTCAGGTCAACGAGCGCGAGGCTCGGAAGTACGCCGAAGGTCAGCCACCGGATGCATTCGTTGACATCGACAAGGCCCACGCGGTCTGCCGGTCACGGTTCAACGCCAAGTACGGCTCCGACACGATGAAGCGCGTCGTCGCGGCCATGCGTTCGTCCGGCAGCTACGTCAAAGCAACGCCCGAGCACATCCGCCGCAAGTACCTCTCGTGCATCAAGCAGATGACCGAGAAGAACCCGAACAACAAGTTCATCTACGCCACTTGTGCGGGGCAGATGAACAAGACCTACGGACCCGACGCGGCCAAGAAGGCACTTGCTCCCATTCGTGCACAAGCAGCTCTGGACGCTGCCAAGACGCGAGCAAGGAAGAAGGCTCGTAAGAACCCTCCGCCAACACTCAGTCCTGACATCGTTGCACGCGAGAGGCAGAAGGCTCTCAAGATGGACCGCGTCATGCTAGTGACTGTGCAGCGTCTGTCCAAGTTTCTCAAGACACGCGACAATGACGTCTGGCCTCGATTGCGCATCGTGGAGTGACCATGTCTAGCCAAAAAAACATCGATATGATGACCAGTGTCGTCGCGATTGCTAACGCAGCGAAAAAGCTAGACGGCACAGTGGCCCACAGCGTGGTGATGAGGTGGCTCAGCGACTATCCCATCGATCGACATGGCCGCTGGGTGATCAAAGGAAGCGTCGACTCCCCGACCGTCATCATCAAGATCAAGTCGAAGAACGTGCGCAAAGAAGAGAAGTCTGGGAAGGTATGGACCTCACCATGGTCTCGTCCGATTGGCGAGTTGGCCAGCATCATCATCACTAACTCTGCGACCAAACTCGGAGTGCCGCTCCCTGCAATCGTGAGCAAGCGTAAGAAGGATCTCGAAGTCTCAAAGACTAGACGCGTCACCACAGAGCATCTGATCAGCGGCAAGACGCTCGCCTTGAAAGAGCTTGCCAAGAAAGAGCCAGAGCTTGTCAAAGCTGCAATTCGCGGTGATGTAGAGTCGCACGCTGCTCTTCAGAAGAAACTCACCGAACTCGGTGAGTTCTACGCCACGTTCGTGTTCGCTGCCGGAAGAAGCGTGCCTGGGGACGAGAGCGCTGCATCGCTCGATCAGCCGCCTTTTCTGCCGTTCTACCCAGACATCGTGGAGCATCGAATCCTTCGATTGCCAGCGCTGACGTATGGAAGAAAAAGAGAACCCATTCTCTACGCGTGGGAAGAATCTGGTCTTGGCATCGTCATATCGAATCATAAGACTCATTACTCTGACGATCCAACCGTCAATATTCGCATTGGCGTTGGCAGGATTGGCGAAAGACCTCGTGGAGAGGTTGCTGGCAGAGTCTGGATTCACGGCAACAACACAACCGCGCAGATGTACTGGATCGAAGTGTACGAAGAACATCGCCGTCGAGGCGTCGCGACAACGCTGATCAAGGCGTGGTGCAAAATGATCGGCGGCTACGGTATCAAGCGCTGGTCCATCGACCTCGACAATGAGGGCGCTGCCATAGGTGCAATCAAGGCGATGATAGATCGCGGAGTATTGCGTTTTCGCTCGTATGATGCGAAAACTGTTTTCGTGGAGTGCGTCTAATGAAGCTCTGGCACACGTTCTACTTGACCAGCGAAGAAAACAATTTTTCAGGTCCAGCCACGTCGCCCATCGTCGACAGCCACGGGACCTTGATCAAGATGGTGCCGCACTCGTTCGCGGCAGATCTGTTCATCGAGGGATCTGGAATTCTGAGCGACGGACGAGTACTGAACGTAGCTGGGAACAACTGCGGCAGGGAGGCGTTCGATATCGCCGGGTACAGAGGCACCCCGTGCTATCACGTTCTTTCAGCAAGGTTTCCGTGGGGAAGCGCTTCCAACGGGAGGCCGCTTGTCCCGCTTCGTACACTCGCCGTCGATAGGGATCTGATCCCACTCGGCACCGATGTGTACTTGCAACAGTTCGATGGGCTGCAGATCCCTGCTGTCGACAGCGTCCACGGAACGGTCGGCGGATTCGTCCATGACGGATGGTTCAAGGCTGATGATCGTGGCGGAGGTATCCATGGTCCGCACATCGATATCTTTGCTGGCCCAAGATCCATGTACAGGCTCATGGAACGCATCTTTCCGACGTCGTGGCGCAGCGCTACTCAGTCTGGTGTCGGTGCTGGTTTTGATGCCACAGTTGGCAGAGGATTGGCCGCGAATCCATCTGGCGTGACTACAAGTCCAGGTATAGTCACCGGCATCGTCTTGGTGGCGATGGCAGGGGCTGCGTGGTGGTGGCTCGAAAGGCGTACGAAATGATCTCTCCAGCAGGACTCGTCGTTGGTGGTTATCCGTGCGCTACAAGAGGTGAAACCGCCGTTGCGTCCATCCCGAACGACAACAGGTACTACCTCACGACATTTGGCGGAGGCAGCGACGTTCAGTCGGTGGCGTGCGGAGGTCCAATTGCTGACGGCACTTGGTACTACGCTGCTGATTCGTCGAGATTCGGATGCAACGCACGCATCCTGATCACGAATCCGGCGAACGGTCGCAGTGTTGTGGCCAAGGTAGTAGATCACGGACCGAACATCTGCGTGGAGCAAGCTGCTGGAAAACCAGTGATCGATGCTTCTCCGATGGTCGCGAGACATTTGTTCGGCGTCGGCGGAGCAGGCTGGTCGGAGCACAGACTTGTCATCGCGGTGTCTGTGGATCGCTCGACTCCGCTCGGTCCGTCCACTGCTGTCGCCTCCGTTGGTAAAGAACTGATCGAGCCTCCGGGTACATCAGTATGGGTTACGGCTGGTGTCCTTGCCGCAATGGCAGGGGCTGCGTGGTGGTGGTCGAACAGAAACGCGAGACGATAATGCCATCTTGGAGTTGGATCACAGGCAAGATCGCTCTCGGCTCCGCTCCGTCAGCGAGCGAAGTTCGCACGATGCAGCAACAGGGCATCACGGACGTGCTCGATCTGCGTGGCGAGCCTCGCGCGGGTGAGACGGGTCCGCGACCACAGATGTACGAGGGAAGCGGTATCCGATACCACTACGTCGGCATGCTGGATCGCGGCGGTGCAGAACCAGCCGCGAAGTATCACGAGGGTGTCGGGATCATGACCGAGGCACTGAGTGATCCTGCTGCGAAGATTTTGGTCCACTGCGCGGCCGGAATATCCCGTTCTCCGTCCATGGTGTACGCCTACCTCCTGTCGACAGGGATGACACCCGCGTCTGCTTGGAATCTGATTCACTCGCACCGCAGGGTTGCGAGTCAGCAGTACTTCCGATGGGCCGAAGCTGCGATCAGAGGCGGGACGCAGACGACGCCACCGACACCGACACCGCCAACGCCGACTCAACCCCAACCAACGCCACCATCGCCTGAGCCTCCCGGTCTCACCGTGCCGGTCAAGACGCAGCAGATCGTCACCGGCAACCAGCCCGCAGGACTCGGCGGCACCACGATTGCCGTGACCGTCTTTGGTCTGGCAGCGCTCGCTGGTGCAGTCTGGATGTGGAGACGTCGGTAGGTGAAGCTCACGAACAAAGATCGTTCGTTGGTGATTGACGTTCTGGACAGCATTAGCGACCTGACGTTCTATGACCGTATCACTGTCGAAGAAGCCATCGTCACCGGATCCTTGTGGAAGAGGCTAGAGATAGACTTCGACGATCTTCATGACTCATGGGAGATCGAAAACAAGAGACTGTGGCTGGCTCAACTGTCCGTTGCGCTGGTGATCGCTGATGCTCGCGGATGGAAGTTCAAATGGTACACAGACCGTTACTACGGTGATTCTGTAGAACTTGTTGACCAGCAAGGAAACATGGTCGACAAAGACATCTTGAGCCCGCTCTTGAGCACATCGTCAGAGAACGAAAGAAAATCCTCAGAAGCCAATCTGGCGTTCAGAGCGATTCGATGAAAACGATTTCCGATCTGCATCGAGAAGAAGCAAAGCACACGCTCAACGAGTTCAAGCTGACTCTGTTCGAGCACCTGACTGTTCAGTCAGCAATCGATGATGGAAGCCTGTGGAACGACGTTGGGGTGGACATCGATGGTGCCGACTCTGGCACCGACTTCTTTCTCAGTCGGCGCATCGCGATGTTGGTAGTCAAAGCCCGTGGATGGAGATTTCAGTGGCACAGGGACATGGGTTATGGCGACGGCGTTGTTCTTGTAGACAGAAACGGGAAACAGGTTAACGCCATACAGACCAACCGTTTCCTCTCTGGACCTGACGATGACGCGCAAACAGAAATTGAACTTGCGTGGCAAACGGTCAGACGATGAACGCCCCTCCACACGATCTCGACGCTCGCATCAAAGATCTCAACAGCCTCGTCGGACTGTCGTTGTACGAGTACATGACGCTTCGCAGCGCGCTTGAGACATACGGATCCATCGATGGGAAGTATGGCCAGGAGTTCGGGTGGTGGGTCGGCTACATCTCTCGCTTGACGGGTAGACACGACGAAGAATGGCTCTACTCGCGAACGCTCGCAATGATCGTCGTCCACGTCAGAGACTGGGACTTCATCGTCACCGACTACGGCGCGACGCTTCGTGACCGCAACAACAACCTCATCACGTTTGTGGTCAGCGATCGACCATGGAGCCGTGAGGTGCGGGAGTTTCAGATTGCCGAGCTAGCTGTGAAAGCGCTGGCGATGAGGACGACGTGATGAGCGACGATGCGAAAAATCGTTTGCTGGCGTTGAAGGCTCTGGGTGAGGTCAGAGGACTGTCGCTTCATGAGTACATGACGATCCATGAGTCGATCATGAATGACACGGAGACGCTGACCAGCGATCTGTCTCTTACTCACCAGTCTTTCTGGGGGCATCTGGCACGTCTAAGACGTGCCGTTGGACCCGACGTGCCTGAGTACATGCTGATGACGCAGAACGCCGCTCTCATCGCTGTCCATGGGCGGGGTATGTTCTGGAGATTTGAAGAGGACTTCGTCAATTCGCGTCAACAAGTAGTTCGCGGTATGTACCATCTCGCGCTGATGGATGAAGACGATTACGATGGTTCGTGGGAACTTGACTCTATCAACATCGACGTCCCAAAAGACCAGCGTTCCGAATCAGCGCTGTGGCGCATCGAGGCTCAACACAGAGGACCGATGGCTCTGACGTATCTAGGAAAAAGCCGTGACCGTTAAAAATCGTTTGCTGGCGCTGAAGGCTCTGAGCGAGGTCAAGGGGTTGACCATGCACGAGTACCTGACGATTCACGAGTCGATCATGGAAGACACGAAGACGCTGGGATCTAACGAATGGCCTTTGTCGTTCTGGGAATATCTAGCTCGCTTGAGAAAGATCGCCGGACCCTTGCCGGAACAAATACTGATGTCACAAGCTGTTGCTCTGATCGTCATCAGCGAACGTGGACTGTTCTGGGATTTTAGCCATGTGATTACAGGCATCAAATCTGGCGGATACGAATACAAATATACGATTTCACTGAGAAGCGAAGATGATGGATCGTGGCCTCATGGCGTGCTCGCTGAACAGGTGATCAACAACTTCGACGCCTACGACCCAGCCAGAACCCGTATCGAAACTCAGCATAAAGCCTCGATGGCGCTGAAATATCTAGGAAAAACACGATGACTCACTTCACCACCACCGAAGCTCACGCCCTGATGAACCTCATCGGAGCACCGCGTCGCGGTTTTTCATATGCCGACGTCGCCAAGGGGATGAACGTCGAATTGGAGCACGGGTCCAGGCGCAAGCTGACCAACGTGACCGATGACAATCCTGTGCTCACGCTCAAGATCGCGCTTGTCCATCTGTACGAACGACCCGACTATTACGAGTTGCTCGAAGAGCTTGAGAAGGCACCGCGTCGCCGGTAGCATGCGGTCATGCGACCCCGTACATATTTCAGCTCAGCATCTAGCATCGGCAACGTTCGTCAGAGAAACGAGGACTCCTACGTCGTCGAGGAGTCGATGCCGTTTCTTGCGATCGGAGACGGCGTCGGCGGTCTGCCCAACGGTGACGTTGCGAGCAAGGTTGCTGTGACTGCGGCTGTTCGCGGAGCGTTGCTGCATCCTACAGATGCTTACGCGCGCACGATGGAAGCATTCTACGCAGCGACTGTCTCGATGCACGCGTACGCCGGTACGAAGTACAACGAGATGGGCACCACGCTAGTCACTCTCACGTTCGATCCGCGTTACCGCGTGGCGGTCATCGGCAACGCAGGCGATTCGCGCTGTTACCTGCTGCGCGATGGCGAGATTCGTCGTTTGACCAAGGACCAGAACATCGGCGGATTCCTCTACGGTGCTCTGATGCCGACCAAGTCACCCGACCCAGAGCTGAAGGTGATCGAGCCGCAAGCCGGTGACTGCTTCATGCTGTGCTCGGACGGCGTAAGCAACGAACTCACTGATGATCAGATCCGCAGCGTGCTGCTCAAGAACAGCGGTGCTCGTGGGCTCGTAAGGGCTGCGGTTGATACTCCGGGTAGAGGTCGGGACAACGCAACGGTGATCATCGTGAGGCTTCGTGACTACTAAACAACGAGACATCGAACTTCTGAGCGAACTAATCAAGCTTCGTCGGATCTCGTTCTATCACGCGCTGCAACTTGAGAAGTCCATCTACGGTGGCTCGTTCTCGTTCAGCAAATGGCGTCGCGAGATCGTACACGGCGCGGCTCGTAGCGCTTACGTTCATTCCTGGGTCGAAGACAAACAGCGAAAACATGATGACGAGGGAGCAAAGCTTCCATGGCCGAAAGACGCCAGAAGAATCGACGACTACGCGCCCAAAGGGACACCGCAGAAGGCTGCGGCGTGGGCGGAGATGCTTATTCAGAAGTATGAATCAGAAGCTGAAATGCCGATCGAGATTCTGTACTGGCTCGCAGAGCGCGCAGAGGGTGATCACTACAAGAAGCCGACACCAAATGATTTTGGCGCTTACCTTGAGAGAATGGCGAGTGGTTCTGCGGTGAGCTGGTTCGACGATCATCCTGACTTCGAGCCGCTTGAGAGCATTGACTTCATCTCGACTTACTATGGTTGACGCTCACTCATCCTTGTGGTAGTCAATACTCCCATGGCTGAGCATGTAAGAAAAACCCATCAGAAGTCGATCGACAAGGCTATCAAGTCCAGCAACCCTGCGAAGGTAAAGCTGAAGACGGTGCCCGAGCAGGAAGTGAAGCTTCCGTTGCTGCCGGGCGAAAAGCCTGCGCCCAATCCGAACACCCCTAGTGGGTTGCACTTCGGCAGAAAACAACGCATCTGGAAGAGGTCCGATGGCGTGAACGAGCAACGCATCCAGGCGTACATGGAAGTAGAGATCGCCCGACGCATGCGTGTGTTCTGCGCCGAAAGGAACATCTCGATAGGTTCGTTTTTGCAGCGTGCGACCGAAGAGTTGCTGAACCAGATTCCATCGGGGAAATAACATGTCGCGTAGCCGGTCGATGTCACGCAAGTCTCAAGACGACGACAGTCTCGTCCATCTGATCTCAATGGAGAACCCGTTTGGTGAGCCAGTATGGGTTGTACCGTCGACCTCGCCACGAAACTGGCTAGGTGAGACGATCAGACTTCATCTCGTCAAATCGGTGCATCGTTGGTCGCAGGTGATGTCGGCGTGGATCATCGACTACGAGGTCAACGAACACCTCGTCCGTGCCGTGGAAGAGGGTGCTGGCCATGACGAGCCGTGGTGTGCTGAGTGCATGGACTGGCTAGAAGACAGCAGCAAGCCTCTGTGTTCGGTCTGGAAGGCGATGGAGAGCAACCTCGAAGACACTGGATTCGAGTTCTGGCATGTGGATGATGAAGACGAAGAAGAGGATGAGGAGGAGCCCATGCCCGGTTTTCGAGTTCCAGAGAGTTTGCGAAAACTGTTTACTGAAGAGGGCAGTGAACTGAACAAGTTCCTGCAAGCCAGAGCCAAGGCGATCCTTCGTAAGCAAGCAAGTGCCGTGGGCATCGATGTGCCAGAACCGGTGCTCGACGAGATGTTCGAGGCGATGTTCAATGCCGCGAAAGGGCGCATGGGCAGCGCTTCACGCGCCAACCCGGTCATGTCTGCTCGCGATGCTGCTGCGATCCTCGGGGTGACGATCCCAACTACTGAAAAAGACGTCATCGACGCCTATCGCAAAAAGGCGCGAGAGACGCATCCTGATATGGTAGGCGGGTCAGATGTCGAGAAAGCTGTCGCTGCCGAAGCTTTCAAGAGGGTAGTCTCGGCTCGCGAGACGTTGATGCGGTCGCTGTAGTCAGCGATCATGAGCAAGCTTCTGGACCAGATCCAGAAACTCATCGCTCTCACCGGGTCACCTTACGAAGAGGAGGCAAGGAGTGCGGCGTATCGAGCATGCAAGCTGATCCGTGACAATGGAATCAAGCTAACGCTCGAAGAGCCTGTGCTGCTCCCTGTTCCGGCACAGAAACCGGTGCAGAAGCCTGTGCACAACTCGTCGCAGAGGCAGTACACTCAGCACAGACCCACGAACCACTATCCTCCAAAGGTAGGACGAGCCACTCGTGTGATGGTCGACTTCGAGGGCCATTGTCTTGCGTGCAGAGGTCCATTCAACTGTTATGATACCGTGTACTGGGTCAGAGGTCTCGGATTCACCCACGACGACTGTGTAGCGTACTGGACAGCGTAGCGTGGGCAACAGCACAGCGCGAACAAACAGGAGGCATCAGCGATGCAAGAGAGACCAGAAGGATTCGAGTGGTGTCAGTTCTCGTCAGAATGGACACCCGAGGACAAGCTGAAGCTCGTCGCGTTTTTGGCAGGTGTCATTCAGGACGACATCCCTGCGGGTAGGTACAGCGACATCGGCAGACCGAACTGTCAGTCGATCATGGAAGTGATCGTGTCGTCGGCTGATGAGTTGGAGTCGACGCGCGCTACGATCGATCAGATGATCATCGATCAGGCGAAGGATCTGGAATCTCGCATCGTTCGAGTCCAACCGGTGAAGCTGTCATGACAGACGGTGCGAATACGACGGACAGCGCGAAACGCGCTCCGAGATCGCATCGTGTCTACAACCTCGACTCCACCGAGGTCCGTAAGGCGATGGTACGCATCGCTCATGCAGCAGAGGATCTGGTCGCTGCAGAAACCGCCTCCAACGAGACGAAGGCAAGAAACGCCATACGCGACGCCCTGCGCGAAGCCTGGGTGCTTTCACGCCGCACAGGATTCTGATATCGTATTCCCGCCATGATCGTGGACGCGATCGTCCCAGCCTACAACGAAGCGGTTACCGTAGCGCCTGTCATCAGGACGCTGGTCGGGTCAAATTGTTTTCGTCGCGTCGTCGTCATCGACGACGGATCGAAAGACAACACGGCTCAGATCGCTCGTGAGGCAGGGGCCGACGTGTATCTCATGCCGCGCAACGGCGGCAAGGGAGGCGCGATGCTGGCGGGCCTCTCGATCTGCCACGACGCCAACGCGATCGGCTTCTTCGATGCCGATCTGATCGGACTCAGGACGGACCACGTCGCGTCGATCGTATCCCCGATCGTCAACGGTACGGCCGACATGGCATGCGGTTTGCGGGACTATAAGTCATTCAACGAGTGGCAAGCCGCCTTGCCGCCGATCACAGGCGAGCGAGTCATCCGTATGGAATTCTTGCGCATGGTCCCGCTTGAGTTCTGGAACGGGTTCAAGATCGAAGCTGGCATCAACGCTGTCCTGGCTAACCACGGCGGCAGAACCGTGATGACCGTGTTCGACGGCATGAGCATCCGGCTGAAATGGGAAAAGGTTGGCGCGAAGAAGGGTGTTGAAGACATGGCCAAGATGATGTGCGACGTTCTGCTTGCGATGAGAGACGCGGAGAACATCTGATGACCACGCTTACCGTACCGACGTCCGCACCGACGCCCATCCAGATGACGCGCGAGATCCAGTTCGACAAGAACGGCAGGCTCGTGGGTGTCGATGGTGTTCTGGATCAGGTCAGCGCGGCTCTTGGCCGTCAGGCAGAGCCGATCCTCAGGAACACAATCTTGCCGACGTTGCGAGCAGATCGTGAACTGCAGCGCACGGTAGGAGCGGCTGCTGGCAAAGCGTTGGCGAGAGAGCTAAAACCGTTTTTCTTCGTGATCACTGGCGCGGTTTTGTTCATCGCCTGGAACTCGTACAGATCGAACAGAGTACGAGCCAACCGGTCTAGACTACGATGATTCCAATTCAGCAGATGTTCGAGCTGTGGGACACCCCGGACCTGGGCAAGCTTGAGATCGTTGCTGACAAAGCGATCGTGCTGTGCGGCTGGACCAACCGAATCGTACTGACAGTCCGATTGCAAATGAACAACTTTGGGTACTTTGAACATGACAAAGTGCTGTCAGATAGCTTCAAGACGTTCAGGATCGACATGCCTCGTAACATGCGGGCCGACTCGCTCGCAGATCAGGTTCTCGTCGATCAAATCGAAGCGAACCAAACGATCTGGGTGATCAAAGACAACGGCAAGTTTGTTCTTCAGATCTGGAGCGATGACGAGATTGATTCAGGGAACAAGGAATCACGTCCCAGCAGCGATCGACAGATGATACGTGGCGTTTCAGGCAAGAACAGCAAGTGGTACTACCGCATCACTGGGCGCTGGTCATGAGTACGAGGTTGCGATGCTAGCGCTAGATGACGTGCCCATCGAAGACATCGCTCGCGGAATGTTCCCTGCTGGTGCTGATGAGTACTGGGAAGTCAGGGAACGTGGGCCTGGATGGGAAGCTGGGGAGCGGAAAGAGCGTACTGATGCTCCCGTGCCGTTTGGCCTCAGAGACCGACACCAGCCTGCTGTTGTGAAGCGAATCCGTGAGGCAAGGATGCTTCATCTTGGCATCTGGAGCGTTCGAGCATGGGTCACGACGACTGAATACGTCGGCCGCCGGAAGCACAACATGATCAGCGCTGTTCATTTGCAGTCGACAGGACAGCTTTCTGTTGGCTTCACTACTCGAATGCAGCAAAAACCATTTTTGCTGAAGCTCCCGAAGTGGCTAAGGTTCGAGACGCTCTACGACACAGTTGATTTCGCGAAGCAGCCACTGAGGCACATGTCGTTCGATCTGTATGACGCCAATTACCGTCGAGGCGTAGTGGATATTTCTCTTCTACGAGACGGATCAAAAAACTCCGAACGCCACAACCTAGTGGTGATCAGATAATCCCGATCCACGAGGTTACGATGGTCCCGAAAGCACTAATCAAGCAGCGTCTTGCGAGACTCAAGGCTATGCACCGTGGCGATCCAGAGACCGGCCCTGTCTCGGATGCTTACGGGAATCTTGCATACGATATCGCACAGGACCTCGGTCTTCTCAAGTTGATCCATCGTATGGACGCGCTGCTTGGGCAGAAAAATACGCATCAAAAAGGCTCTTACATGCACGACATCTTTCAGAGCAAGTTTTATCTGGAGATGGAAGAAGCGCTCTTGGGTGTGATCGAAAATCGTTTGATAGAGATCGAGAACGAGCGATGAGCGCCGCAATGATCAAGGCAGCACAAAAAGCGCTGAACGACATCAGTGCGAAGTCGATTCAAAAGCTGACCGTGTTCGAGTACATGACGGTAAGCAAAGGGATCGTGGACGGCAAGCACAGTCTGTTCTGGAGCAAGTACAGAGGTTTGCGAAAATCAATTGATCGAACACCGAAGTCTTTGCTTCTCTACACCGTGTCTCTGGTTATTGCGAACATACGCGGAACCAAGTTCACGTTTGAGGAGGACCAGTATGCTAGCTGGAAGAACGTACCTCGTGGACCCGAAGCAGAAACGGCGCTCCCTTACGAACTGCTAGCAAAAGACACTCACGGTAATGTGCTCGGTAGCTCAAGCGAAATCTGGCTGGCAAGCAGCGTGAGCGACGCCCAATATCGCGTCGAGAAGGTGGCAGAACTGGCCTACTCAATCCTGATAGAAAAGAGGGAGCCGTGACGGTTGCGAAGTCCATCTGGTACCACGGCGGTCCCAAGCTCACGTACCTCTCGTCCATCAAGTGGGACCGAGACCGGTTCGCGTCGAGCCAGAACTCCGAGGGGCCAGGGCTGTACTGGACAACCGACCGCGACGAAGCCTCGACGTACGGAGCGCACCTGTACTCGGCCACGATGAGGCCGGAATTCCGGCTCATGCCGAATAGACGTCCCACGCTTCGGTTCTTGATGGGGCTCTACAACGCGGCTCAGCCAGAGGACCGGGAGTGCTTCCTGTCGAACTGGGACGATCACGTTTACCCAAGTCCGAAGAGCGTCATGATTAAGTACTCACACCAGAACACGTACCTCGACGCAGCCGTGACGCTGTACCACGATCTGTTCAGGCACGACGCGGACGAGTATGTAGCGGCTGTACGCGAGTTGTATGACGGCGCAATCGTGAAGCGCGGCGAGACCGGCGGAAGCAAGCCGCGAAAGCATCTGGTGTGCTGGTCACCTGAGAAGCTGGTGATCCAAGATGTATAAGATGAAGATCAGAGAACTGCCGCTGAAGGATCTTGTTGCCGGGCTCTTCCCAAAGGATCAAGGACAAGAGATCCAGTGGGCTTTGAACGTGCGCAGCAAAGTCACGCGTATCTCAGAGCGAATCGCGGCATATTCTGACGAAAACCAGATCATGTCTCTCTTCATGGTTATCGACAGAAGAGAAGAACACCGCATACAGATCGTTACCGAGACATACGACCAGATCGAGGTTTCGTGGATAGCCGATCTTACACCCGGTGAGTTCAAGGTGAAGCTGCCTCGATGGATCCTTCCAAAAACCGTTTGGGGCGCTGTTCATCTGGACGCGTACCTCACGTATTTCAGCCTTCTCATGTTCGACGACATCAAGATCGAAATAGTTCCATCGAATCATTCAGATGAGAAGATCGAGATACCCGTCAAGATTGATCTGAGGAGTCGTTGAGATGAAGAAAGTGTCATACGCCAACGCACGGTGGTCCTTCCTGAAGCCAACCGACTTCACTGACTACCTGTTCGATTCTGGGATGCTCAAGTGCCAAGCAGACGACTATCCCTGCATGAAAGACGATCCTATCTACCAAGAGTTCGAGCGTCTTGTCGGCCTTGAAAAAGGAGGACGGACAAAGAAGTATCGCGCTGCGTACAGAAAACTGGTCAAGCGTATCTCGACTCCGTACATGATGGCCGCTAGAGGATTGTCTGGCGTGATGAACGTGCAGAACCTAGCGCTGCTCACCAGGGCTCGTTATGACAACACGGTCAACGTGTCGATGAACGTCTACGCATCGGCAGCGTCATTCTCCGGCGTAGACCGTCGCAGAGGCGGTGATTCAGTGCTCATGATCTTCAAGCTACCGTCGAGCAAGATCAATTCGTTTGGCGACGACAGCGAGTCTGGTCCTTTGTTTGAAGCAGAGATCAAAGCGCTGGAATGCTGGGAATGTGTCGATCGGATCTACGTCATGTCAAAGGATGTGGCCGGAAAGCTCGCAACAGATGCAGAGCGACGCGCATACGGGCTCAGCGCGTACTTGCAGTGCGGTAGGTTCGACGGCATTCGAGGCGATGCTCGTCGTCGGCCAGGACGCGAGATCAAGACCGGAGGCCCAGACGAAGGTCTTATCACAGCACTGCCGCTCGACAGGCTGGCGGACGTGAAGAAGCTGGGTCTCGACTACCGGATCACGAAGCAGCCACCTGCCGGGTGGAAGTGGTACAGGGTGATGTGAACATGAAATCAACAGCCGACATCGTCATCACAGCACCTAGCAGCGAGTTCAAGCCTCCTGCCAGGATCAGACACAACCCTGCCAAGAAGACCAAGGAGCCAGCAGACTTCCTCGGTCTCGATGGGCTGCTCATCAAGACGGAGATGCTGCGAGATCCAGACTGGATGGCGAATAGAAAACTGTTTGCAAGAACAGACCAACAGTCACCTGACGACTGGCTAGCTACGGTGTTCCGAGAGCTGAACAATCACCACCGCGCTGATCCGTGGGTGTTGTACATCAATGGGATCTACTTGGTCGGAGCGAGACCGTTCAATAAGAGCGATGTGATCTCGGAGTTTGCCAAGAAGGTGGTCACAGACGCAACCATGACTCATTCAAATGTCATCGTGACGTCTGTTGTGGCCAATCCTAATCACAACGACATGCCGTCGCGTGCGTGTCGCGCGATCCTGAAGGCTTGTAACTGCGTTTCCGTTGACGCGATGGTGGCGGTGATTCAATGATACGTCTGATCAACAAGAACCTGATGTTCCAGACCGCGCTGGTGCGGAACAAGAACTACAAGAAGGACAAAGGCAAGTACTACATCTACTCTGCCGATGACTTCTACAAGCTCGTGTCGTCCATGTCGCGTTGGGCCACAGAACACGCGGTCATCGCGTTGCTGATCAAGAACGAGGTCGTCGGCATCCATGTCGTCGGGATCGGCGGCAGCGGCAGGGTAGAGTCGGCTCCAGAAACCGTACTCGCGTCAGCAATGCTGACCGGTGCTGATTCGGTGTGCTTCGCGCACAACCATCCAAACGCAGACGCCAACCCGAGTAAGCAAGACTACTTCATGGCCGTTGGTACAAAACGAATGCTCACATGCGCCAGCGTCAAGCTTTTCCAGATCATCTTGGTGGCGGGTGACGAGTACACGGACCTCATGCCCCAGATTCCGTTCTTCGAGATGCTCGTCTCGATGCAGAGTCAGATGGCGGAGGGTGGACTGGTGCGCCGAGTTGTCGTCGTACGTCGTATGGACTTCATCGCCGGGTCCGGCCACAAGATGTACGCCCCTGGTAGCCCAGGCTGGCTCATCGCGACCAAACAGTTTTTCAAGGGCATGGGCTGGATGGCCGGTCCGATCGGTGGCGGGTCGGTCGATCGAGTCGAGCTTGACCGCGTGTGGCTCAAGGATGACCCGTCCGAGAGGTACGAAGCAGGTACCCCGAACATCCCAGGGTCGATCGGTCTTGGCGTCGCGGCCCGGCTCCTGCGCGAGATCGGGATGGACAAGGTGCTGGAGCACGAGCGCGCGCTGGTCGAGCAGTGCATCCGGCAGGTGCAAGCGGTGCCTGACGCTGTTGTGTACGGACCGCTCGACGCGTCGAACAAGACGTCTGTGGTCACGTTCAACATCGGTAGCATGCCTCATGGCATCGTTGCCGCTGCTCTCAACGACATGTTCGCGATCCAGACGCGCAACGGGTGCTTCTGCGCTCAGCCGTACTCCCGCCAGCAGATCGCATCGGCATGTACGACACGCGGGTACTGCGAGCCCATCCAGGCTGGCAAGACCGGCATGGTGCGCGCGTCGTTCGGGATCTACTCGGACGCAAGCGATATCGACGCGCTGGTCGCTGGGCTCCGGGTGATCTCGGAGCACAAGGCTCACATCACGCCGCTGTACGAGGAGACGTCGGACGGGACGTGGGAGCACAAGGCGTTCAGGTCGAGCACTGGATTCGACTATCGGAAGCTGGTGACAAAGTTCGTTGAAGAGGCTCGGTGATGCGTTCCACCAAGAAGACCAGACTCGAAGCGCTGGACCGGATTCATGCTCACGCGAATCTGGATCTCCACACGTACATGACGAACCGTGAACGAGTAGGCAGAGGACTGCCTATTCTGATCGAGAGGCCAGGGTGGCGGATGCCTGGGTATCTCAGTCTCGTGAAAGCAAACTTGAGTGGCGCAGACCTCAGAAGCGTGAGTATCTCAGGCGCGAATCTCAGGGGCGCGAATCTTGAGGGCGCGAATCTCATGGGCGCGAATCTCAGGGACGCGAATCTTGAGGGCGCGAATCTCATGGGCGCGAATCTCAGGGACGCGTATCTCAGGGACGCGTCTCTCATGGGCGCGAATCTCAGGGGCGCGTATCTCTGGGTCGCGAATCTCAAGGGCGCGAATCTCAAGGGCGCGAATCTCGGGAACGCGAATCTTGAGGGCGCGAATCTCAGGGACGCGCATCTCATGGACGCGTATCTCATGGGCGCGAATCTCGTGGGCGCGAATCTCAGGGACGCGTATCTCTAGG
>Ga0315283_10000303_pt1 | contig 34883 bp, 32 predicted proteins | sample YL17G09_0_MG_FD_204541 | JGI IMG/M metagenome (GOLD analysis project Ga0315283, IMG submission 204541) | Sediment microbial communities from Yellowstone Lake, YNP, Wyoming, USA - YL17G09_0 | ecosystem: Environmental > Aquatic > Freshwater > Lake > Sediment | place: USA: Wyoming | collected...
GGCTGGAGAATTTCCCAGGCTCCGCACGCTACCGCGCGAGCCGGCTGAAGGAACGCCTTGCCGCCTATTCGCCTGCCCTTGAGCTCGACACCCAGCGCAGCCGCGCCTTCTGGGAGGAGGTCAGGAGTTTGAAGATGTTTGCCGGCTCCGATCGTCCGCTGTGGCGGATCTCGACCATCCCGTCGCGGGCGGCAAAGCTCGTCGCCATCATTGCCCGGACGCTGGACGTCCGCGCCGTCTATGATTGGTCGGGCGGGTTGATCTGGCTCGATACCGCGCTCACCTCCGACGCTGGCGCCGTCGAGATCCGCCGCACCTTGGCCGAATTCGGCGGCCATGCCACCCTGATCCGCGCCGAGCGCGGGACACGGGCGAGCGTCGACGTGTTTCAGCCCCTCGATGTGGGTCTGACGGCGCTAACCACGAAACTCAAGGCAGCCTTCGATCCAGCCGGAATTCTCAATCCGGGCCGCATGTATCCCGGGGTTTAGGCGCATCATGTACACGGAATTTTCCGCCGAGCAGCTTCAGGACCCGACCATCGCCCGCGCCGATGCCATGCTCCGGCGCTGCGTTCATTGCGGTCTCTGCACCGCCACCTGTCCGACCTATGTGCTCCTCGGCGACGAGCGCGACAGCCCGCGCGGCCGCATCTATTTGATGAAGGAGATGTTCGAAGGCGGCAAGGTGACGGCGCCGGTCACCCACCACATCGATCGCTGCCTGTCTTGCCTCTCCTGCATGACCACCTGCCCGAGCGGGGTCGACTACATGCACCTCGTCGATCTCGCCCGCACCCGCATCGAGGAGAGCGGGCACCGCTCGCTGTCCGAGCGGACGACGCGCTGGCTGCTGGCGAGGGTGCTGCCCAATCCGGGCCGGTTTCGCTTTGCCCTGTTGATGGGCTGGCTGGCGCGGCCCTTCGGCGGCCTCCTGTCGAAGCTCGGCTTTCAATCCGGCGCGGCGGCGCTGGCGCTGACGCCCGCGCGTCTGCCGCATCTGAAGCTGCGCAAAGGCAAGACCGTGTTCCGCACCGAGCGTCCGCCGATCAAGCGCGTGGCGCTGATGCTCGGTTGTGTGCAGGAGGTACTGCAACCATCTATAAACCGCGCGGCGATCCGCTTGCTTAGACGCCACGGCGTGGAGGTCATCCTCGCCAAGGACGAGGCCTGTTGCGGCGCGCTTCAGCACCATCTCGGCCGCGAGGACGAGACGCAAAGGGCCGCGCGGCGCAATGTCGATGCCTGGTCGAGCGCGCTCCGCGAGGGCCCACTCGACGCCATCCTGATCACCGCCTCTGGCTGCGGCACCATGGTCAAGGATTATGGTCATCTGCTCGCGCGCGACCGAGGCTATGCCGGGCGCGCCACCGAGATATCGCAGCTTGCGCGCGACATCACCGAGTTTATTTATGAGATCGGGCTTGTCCCGCCGCTCGCCTGGACCAGCCTGCGCGTCGCCTATCACGCGGCCTGCTCGATGCAACACGGGCAGCAGGTCGACGCCGAGCCACGGGCGCTGCTGTCTCAGGCCGGATTCACCGTGGTCGATGTTCCCGAAGGCCATATTTGCTGTGGCTCGGCCGGCACCTACAACATTTTGCAGCCCGAGCTTTCTGGCCAATTGCGCGAGCGGAAGCTCGGAAATATTGCCAGCGTCAAACCCGACATCGTCGCCACCGGCAATATCGGCTGCATCACGCAGCTTCAGCGCGGAAGCCCCCTCCCGGTGGTCCATACGGTCGAGCTGCTCGACTGGGCGACGGGCGGTCCCTGCCCGAAGGGGCTTGAGAGCCTCAAATCCAAGGTGCATCCCATCCAAGCCCTGATGGAGCTGGCGGCCGCCCGCTAATGTCCTTTGGGCCTTGGATTTTGGCCAGACTCAAACACGAACTCCGTCACCCCGGCGAAAGCCGGGGTCCAGCTTTTTGTTTGGTGCTTCGCACGGCTGGATACCGGCTTCCGCCGAAATGACGAGAACGGTGAAGCGCTGCGGTGCTGCTTCATCCCTTCCCTTGACGGGGAGGGTGTGGAGGATGAGCGCAGCCACTCGTGGCGACGCGAAATCCCGCCGGTGCTTGTCGGTTTGCGCCCCCACCCCGACGCCGCCCTTCAGGCGTCGCCGGCCCTCACCACAGGGGGAGGGATGCGACTCGCGGCGGGGGGTCGTCGCTTGCTGGGCTCCTGCCTATGAGTTAGAAGCCGCAAAGCCAGAGCTTCTCACGTCAGCCGCGAATCCCATGAGCCAGAAAGACGAGACGGTCCGCCCCGAGGCCCGCCTGCCAAAGGGCCTATTCGACGTTCCTGCGGGCGAAATCCGCGCGACGGCGAAGATGCTCGCCACGATCAGGGACGTGTTCGAATCCTACGGCTTCGAACCGCTGGACACCCCGGCCATCGAATATTCCGATGCGCTCGGCAAGTTCCTGCCCGATCAGGACCGGCCCAATGAGGGCGTGTTCTCCTTCAAGGACGACGATGAGCAGTGGCTGTCGCTCCGCTACGATCTGACCGCGCCGCTTGCCCGCTACGTGGCGGCGAATTACACGACGCTGCCGAAGCCTTTCCGCCGCTATCAGTCTGGGCCGGTGTGGCGGAGCGAGAAGCCGGGGCCGGGACGCTTCCGCCAATTCACCCAGTTCGATGCGGATACGGTGGGCGCGGCATCCATAGCCGCTGATGCCGAGCTCTGCATGCTCGCCGACGACACGCTGGAGGCGCTCGGCGTCCCGCGCGGCCAGTACATCGTCAAGTTTGGCAACCGCAAGGTTCTTGACGGGGTATTGGAGTCGATCGGACTTAAGCCCGAGGACACGAGCAAGCATCTTGCGGTGCTCAGAGCGATCGACAAGCTCGATCGACTAGGGATTGACGGCGTCCGCGCGCTTCTTGGTAAGGGACGCAAGGACGAGTCAGGCGATGTCACCAAGGGCGCCGATCTCACGCCGACTCAGATCGAGGCGGTCGTTGGCTTCGTTGGGGCAGGCAGTGATGATCGGGGCCAGACCCTTTCATCGTTACTGCTTCTGGTGAGAGGGTCCTTAGTGGGTGAGGAGGGTTGCCGCGAGCTTTTCGCTGTGGACGCGCTGCTCACTGCGGCCGGGTTTGGTCCCGATCGCATCCGCATCGACCCCTCCGTCGTCCGCGGCCTCGAATATTACACCGGGCCCGTCTTCGAGGCGGAGCTGACCGCGCCCATCACCGACAATCGCGGCCAGGCCATCCGGCTCGGCTCCGTGGTGAGCGGCGGGCGCTATGACGGCCTCGTCGAGCGCTTCACCGGCGAGAAGGTCCCCGCGACCGGCATCTCCATCGGCGTCTCGCGCCTCCTCTACGGATTGAGGATTCTGGGAAAGCTCCCGGCCGAAACCACGCAAGGCCCTGTGGTCGTGCTCGTATTCCACGACCAGCCGATCGAGAATTATCAGCGGCTCGTGAACCAGCTCCGCAAGCCGGATGAGGGCGGTCCACCAATTCGTGCGGAAATGTATTTGGGAACCGGCAAGATTGGCGCGCAGACCAAATATGCCGACAAACGCGGCTCCCCTTGCGTCGTCATCCAGGGCGGCGATGAGAAGGCCAAAGGCGAGGTTCAGATCAAGGACTTGATCCTTGGCGCCGCGCTCACCTCGATCAAGGACCGCGACGAATACCTAAAGAAGCAGGCCGAGGCGCAGTTCGCCGTGCCCGAGGAGAAGCTCGTCGAGGCGGTGCGGGGCGTGCTCTCCCGTCACAAAGCATAAAGCCCATGACCGCGGAATCGGCGCGAGAGTTTGAGGCTCTGGAAGCCCAAGCCGCCACCCTGCTCGAAATGTTCAGGCGGGCTGGCTACGAGCAGGTTGCGCCCTCGATCATCCAGCCGGCGAATGTCTTTCTCGACCAGATCGGCGAGGCGATCAGAGGCCGTACCTACGTCTTCACCGATCTTGCCGGCGAGGAGCTGTGCCTTCGGCCGGACCTCACGGTGCCGGTGTCGCGCCTTTATCTGGAGCGCCACCCGCAGGCCGATGTGCAAGCCCGCTATTGCTATAACGGCCCGGCCTTCCGCTTTCAGCCTGGAGGGGCGAGCCTGACGCACCCCCGCGAGTTCCGCCAAGCGGGCATCGAAAGCTTTGGCGCGGCCGACCGCGACAGCGCCGATGTCGAGATCGTCCGGCTCGCCGTCGAGGGCGTGCGGAGCGCTGGGCTAAAAAGCTTTCGCTTGCGCTTGGGCGACATCGCCGTGTTCTACGCCCTGATCGAGGCGCTTTCGCTGCCCGAGCGCTGGCGGCTGAAGCTCCGCCATTATTTTTGGCGGCCGCCTGCCTTCCATGCGCTGCTCGCGCGCCTTGCCAAGGGCGAGCGCCCCTATGGCGATGGCCCGGTCGCCGCGCTTGCCGCCACGCTCGTTACCGAGGATTCGGCCCGCGCCGAGGAGCTGGTTGCGAATTATATCGAGACCAAGGGCTTTCCGCTAACCGGCAATCGCTCACTAGGCGAGATCACCGAGCGGTTGCTCGATCACGCTGCAGACCTCCGCGCCGACCCTCTCCCTAAGGAGGTCGCGACCATCATCGATTGTTATTTGGCGGTGGAGGCGCCCCCCAAGGAGGCGGTTGACCGCATCGCCAGGATCGCCAAGGGCGCTGGCATTGACCTCGGGCCTGCGCTCTACATACTCGCCCGGCGCTTCGAGCGTCTGGAGGAAAGCGGCATTGGCCTCAGTCTTGCGCGCTTCGCCACCGAATTCGGCCGCGACCTCGAATATTATTCCGGCCTCGTCTTCCAGATCGAGGCGGGACAAGGCGACAAGGCAAGCCCGATCGCCGGCGGCGGCCGCTACGATGGGTTGCTGCGCAGTCTTGGCGCAGCCGTGGAGGTGCCGGCGGTCGGCGCCGCCATCCACACCGAGCGCTTGCTCGCTGCCATCGGGGGGCTTGCCTGATGGCCGCGAAGCTCATCATCGCCGTGCCCGCCAAGGGCCGCCTCAAGGATGCGGCCGCCAGCCTGTTCGAGCAGGCGGGCCTCGCTTTGCGGAAAAGCGGCCATGAGCGTGGCTATCGTGGGGTGATCGAGGGGCTCGATGACGTGGAGGTGGTGTTCCTCTCCGCCGCCGAGATCGTGCATCAGCTGAAAGCGGGCCGCATTCATCTTGGGATCACCGGCGAGGATTTGATCCGCGAGACGCTTCCCGACGCCGAGGCCAGAGTGGAGTTCTTGGCGCCGCTTGGCTTCGGCCGCGCCGACGTGGTCGTTGCCGTTCCCGATTGCTGGATCGACGTCGCCTGTATGGCCGATCTGGAAGACGTTGCCGTTCAGTTTGCGCGGACCCATGGCAGGCGTCTGCGCGTTGCCACCAAATATATGAACCTGACCCGGCGTTTCTTCGCGCGGGCCGGCGTCGCGGGATACCGCATCGTGGAGAGCGTGGGCGCCACGGAAGGCACGCCCGCCGCTGGCACGGCGGAGCTGATCGTCGACATCACCACCACCGGCACGACGCTCCGCGCCAATCATTTGAAGCTGTTGCAGGACGGGCTGATCCTGAGGTCGCAGGCTTATCTGGTGGCCGCGCGCGCCGCGGAGCGGAGCCACCCGGCCGTCGAGCTTCGCGACGCCATTCTCGCCCGCCTAACTGTCGATACGAACTGAGAGTCTCTTCATGGTCATCCGTCTCGCGCTCCCGGCGCTGCTCGCGTTCTCCTGGCTTGGCGCGGCCAGCGCGGCGCCTTCGCGCATCATCATTCTGCGCCACGGCGAGAAGGCAGATGCTTGAAAGCATTGCGGCGTGGGGCAAGGCCGCGCGGACGCGCTCGCCGAGTTCTATCTCGGCCGCGACGCCGCAAAGCCTATTTTCACTGGAGGCGAGGCCATTCTCGCCATCACTCTGCATACGCTCAACGGACTGAAGTCCGCAAGCGGCTGCGATACAAAGGGCGCCTCGGAGTGAGGAGCCTCACGCCAGGCTGAGATCCATCTCGCCCCTGGCGCCCGCGCCGTCGCCCCGCGACACTGGCGCGAGGTGATGGCGCCCGGCGCCGTCGGGCTTAAGCTCCAAGAAGCGCTCATGGTAGGCGACGAGGCTCGAGCGGTGGCCGATCGAGACGATGGCCGTGCCCGGCAAGCGCTCGAGCAGAAGGCGGTAGAGCATCTCCTCGGCACGCTCGTCGAGCGCACTGGTCGCTTCGTCGAGGAACAGCCAATCGGGCTTCTGCAGCAGCGCGCGCGCGATCGACAGCCGCTGCTGCTCGCCGACGGAAAGCTGGTCGGCCCAATAGGCGGTCTCGTCGAGCCTGTCCTGCAAAGCCCCGAGCCCGGTGGCCGATAGGACCTCGTCGATCTCGGCAGGGGAAAATGCATTTTCTGGTCCGGGATAGGCGAGCGCTCCCCTGAGCGTGCCAAGGGGCAGATAAGACCGCTGCGGCAGGACCAGGAGATCGGCGCCGTGCGGGACGCGAATGATGCCGGAGCCGAACGGCCAAACGCCGCCCAGCGCCCGGAATAGGCTCGTCTTGCCTGAGCCGGAAGGCCCCGTCACCAGCACATGCTCGCCCGGCTCGATGACGAGACCGGAGACGCGCACGATCTCCTCGCCATTCGGCAGGCCGACGATCAGCTCTTCGGCGAGAAGGGCGGTACCGCCATCGCTCACATGCTCGACGCGGGGAGCAGCGCTGTCGAGCGACCGCGCCCAATCAATCGAGGCGTCGAAGCCCGCGAGTCGGTTCAGCACCGCCTTCCAATCGGCAATTTCCGGGTAGGCCTTGACGAAGAAGGACAGCGCGCCCTGCACCTGGCCGAACGCCGATGCGATCTGCATCAGGCCGCCCAGCATCATGGAGCCAGCAAAATAGAGCGGGCTCACCACGATGAAAGGGAAGATGATGGCGACCTGCGAATAGCCCTGGGTGAGGAAGGTCAGCCGCTTGGTGCGCTGCATGATCCCGTACCAATTGCCGACTACGCGCCCGAAGCGATCGAGCAGGCGCTCCTCCTCGGCGCGCTCGCCGGCGAGCAGCGTCACTTCTTCGGCGTTCTCGCGCAACCGCACCAGCGAGAAGCGGAAGTCCGCCTCATAGCGCTGCTGGTCGAAATTGAGGCGGATCAGGGGACGCCCGACAAGATGGGTCACCCAGGTGCCGATGACGGCGTAGATCAGCGCGGCCCAGACGAGATAGCCGGGAATGTTGAAGGACTTCGAGCCGATCATGAGCGGGCTGCCCGATGACAGGTTCCACAGGATCACCACGAAGGAGACGAGGGTGACGATGGAGCCGAGCAGCGAAATGCCGATGTCGAGCGTGCCGTTGATGAACTGCCTGATGTCGTCGGCGATGCGCTGGTCTGGATTGTCGGCCGAATCGCCTTTTAGCCGCATGCGGTAATGCGTGCCTTGGCCGAGCCAGCGTCCGAGATAGCGCGTGGTAAGCCAGCGGCGCCACCTGATCTGCAGCCATTGCTGCAGATAGAGCTGATAGACGGCGCTGACGATGAAGACCGCCGCGAGCAGGCTGAACACGCCGAGCTGGGAGATGAAAACGTCCCAGTCCTTGTTCTGCAGCGAGTCGTAAAAGGCTTTGTACCAGGTGTTGAAGCGCACGTTCAGCCAGACCTGAAACAGCTGCAGCGCGATCACGGTGGCAAGCAGCACGCGTCCCGCCCAGCGGTCCTCCGAGCGGAAATAGGGGAGCGCGATGCGCGCGAACTCTCGGGTTGAATTACGGAATCCGGCCAAACCAGGGATGCTCCAGGGGGCTGCGAGGAGTTGAGCGCTATGCGCTGAGGACGATAGGGCGCGAGCAGGCGCTTGGGAAATTACGTTTGCGTAAGCCTAGGGAACCCGCCTGGTAGGAATAAAGCAGAAAGGGCGGCCAATGGCCGCCCTTTCCTTAACCGACAGTCCCGATTTCTGGTCTGATTACATCATGTCCATGCCGCCCATGCCGCCGCCCGGCATGTGCGAATGCTCATCCTTCTTCTTCGGCGACTCGGCGACGCCAGCCTCGGTGGTGACGAGGAGACCGGCGACGGAGGCTGCATCCTGCAGCGCCGTGCGCACGACCTTGGCGGGGTCGATGATGCCTTTCTCGACGAGATCGACATACTCATTGTTCTGCGCGTCATAGCCGAAGGTCGGCGATTTCTGGTCGAGCACCCGGCCCACTACGATCGAGCCTTCGACGCCCGCATTCTCGGCGATCTGGCGGATCGGAGCCTGTAGCGCGCGGCGGACGATGTTGATGCCGGCCTCCTGGTCCTCGTTGTCGCCCTTGACCTTCAGCGACTTCGAAGCCCACAGCAGAGCGACCCCACCGCCGGGCACGATGCCCTCCTCGACGGCGGCCCGGGTCGCGTTCAGCGCATCGTCGACGCGATCCTTCTTCTCCTTGACCTCCACTTCCGTGGCGCCGCCGACCTTGATCACGGCAACGCCGCCGGCGAGCTTGGCCAACCGCTCCTGCAGCTTCTCCTTGTCGTAATCGGAGGTGGTATCCTCGATCTGCTGCTTGATCTGGCCGATACGGGATTCGATATCGGTCTTCTTGCCGGAACCGCCGACGATGGTCGTGTCGTCCTTGGTGATGGTGACCCGCTTGGCCTTGCCGAGCATCTGCACGGTGACGTTTTCGAGCTTGATGCCGAGATCCTCGGAGATCAGCTCACCGCCGGTGAGCACGGCGATGTCCTGCAGCATGGCCTTGCGGCGGTCGCCGAAGCCAGGGGCCTTTACGGCGGCAACCTTCAACCCGCCGCGCAGCTTGTTGACCACGAGGGTGGCCAGCGCCTCGCCCTCGACGTCCTCGGCGATGACCAGCAGCGGCTTGCCCGACTGCACCACCTGCTCGAGCAGCGGCAACAGCGCTTGCAGACCGGAGAGCTTCTTCTCGTAGATGAGGATGTAGGGGCTTTCGAGCTCCGCCACCATCTTCTCGGCGTTGGTGATGAAGTAGGGCGAGATATAGCCGCGGTCGAACTGCATGCCTTCGACCACTTCGAGCTCGCTTTCGAGGCTCTTCGCTTCCTCGACGGTGATCACGCCTTCATTGCCGACCTTCTGCATGGCCTTGGCGATCATGTCGCCGATGGCCTTTTCGCCGTTGGCCGAAATGGTGCCGACCTGTGCGATCTCGGCCGACCCGCTCACCTTCTTGGCGCGCTTCTTGATGTCGGCGATGACCTCGGCCACGGCCTTGTCGATGCCGCGCTTCAGGTCCATCGGGTTCATGCCGGCGGCCACGGATTTTAGACCCTCGCGCACGATGGCCTGGGCGAGCAGCGTGGCGGTCGTGGTGCCGTCCCCGGCGGTGTCGTTGGTCTTCGACGCCACTTCGCGCAGCATCTGCGCGCCCATGTTCTCGAACTTGTCCTCGAGCTCGATCTCCTTGGCGACGGTAACGCCGTCCTTGGTGGAGCGCGGAGCGCCGAAGGATTTCTCTAAGATGACGTTACGGCCTTTGGGCCCGAGCGTGACCTTGACCGCATTGGCCAGGATGTCGACGCCGCGCATCATCCGCTCGCGGGCGTCGGCGGCAAATCTTACGTCTTTCGCTGCCATTTCACTTTTCTCCGTTGATGTCTTGTCGTCTTGAGGTGGGGACGCTTCAGCCGAGGATGCCCATGATGTCGGACTCCTTCATGATCAGCAGCTCCTCGCCGTCGATCTTGACCTCGGTGCCGGACCATTTGCCGAACAGCACCTTGTCGCCGGCTTTGACTCCCATGGGCTGCAGCTTGCCGTCCTCGCCGCGCGCGCCGGGGCCAGCCGCAACCACTTGGCCCGTCTGGGGCTTTTCCGCCGCCGTATCTGGGATGATGATGCCGCCTTTGGTCTTGAGCTCCTCCTCGAGCCGCCGAACGACGACGCGATCATGGAGCGGACGAAATTTCATGGGTTTTCTCCTGAGATGACTGGGATCAGGGTGTAAGGGATGGGTTCGTTGGCACTCATAGAAGTTGAGTGCTAACGAACGCCCTATGGATAACGGGAGCGCTGGCCCCCTGTCAAGCAAACCGGCGAGGCGCGAGCCCGGAAAATGCTTCACCCGGGCCGCTTCTTGACCATGATGGCAAGCGCCGCAAGCGCGCCGAACCAAGCAGCGGATCGAGCAAGTCGGCGCTGACCGGGACCCATCCAGAAGCGGCTCTTCCCTAAGATCAAGTGCTTGACCGGCCTTTCTCGCTGTCCATATGGACGAGCAGTGCCGCGGGATAGCGCTCCCCGGCGGCAGCACCCGCGGGTAGCGCGCGTGCGAGTGCCGCAAGGTCATTGGGTGAAAGATCGACCTTGAGAGCGCCCAAGGCCTCGGTCAGACGATCGCGCCGCCTCGCGCCGACCAAGGGGACGATATCGGAACCTTGTGCCGCGACCCAGGCGATCGCCACCTGCGCCACGGACGCTCCGAGCTCGCCCGCGATTCCCTGCAGTTTATCGACCAAGGCAAGATTGGCCTCCAAATTCGCGCCCTGGAAGCGCGGACTGTTCCCACGGAAATCGCGCTCGCCCTCGCGCGCCTTCGACCAATGGCCACTGATCAGCCCGCGGGAAAGCACGCCATAGGCGGTGATGCCGATCTGAAGCTCGCGGCAGACCGGCAGGATCTCAGTCTCGATCCCGCGCGAGATCAGCGAGTATTCGATCTGCAAATCGCTGATCGGATGCACGGCGTGGGCGCGGCGGATGGTCTCCGCGCCCACCTCCGAAAGCCCCACATAGCGGACATAGCCGGCCTTCACCATGTCGGCGATCGCCCCGATCGTGTCTTCGACGGGTACGTTCGGATCGAGCCGCGACGGGCGGTAGATGTCGATATGATCGACGCCGAGCCGGCGCAGCGAATAAGCGAGGAAGTTCTTCACGGCGAGTGGCCTGGAATCATAACCCGACCAATTTCCGGCCGGATCGCGGAGCGCGCCGAATTTGACGCTGATAATCACGCCGTCGCGGCCGCTGCCGGCAAGCGCCTCGCGGATGAGCATTTCGTTGTGGCCCATGCCGTAGATGTCGCCGGTGTCGAGCAGCGTGATGCCGGCATCCAAAGCGCCGTGGATCGTGGCGATGCTCTCGTTCCGGTCGGCCGGCCCGTAGAGGTCGGACATACCCATGCAGCCAAGGCCGATGGCCGAGACCTCGGGACCCGCCGCGCCAAGCTTTCGATGGATCATGGCTGGCTCTCCTTGACTGAAGCGCGCCACGGTCACTGTGGGCGCGGATTAGCTAGGCCCGCGCGGGCGCTCATAGGACGAGGCGGACATAGCCCAGTCCGAGATACATCAGGACGAAAATGCCGACCACCAGCAGGAGGAGCCGACAGATCGACGTCCGGGCCCGGTTGGAGAGGGTGTCGGCGAACGGGTTGGGCAGGTGCTTGAAACAGGACGCGGCGAAGGACCCGACGAGATCTTCATGCCGCCTCATCACCGACCAGGCCTGAACTGTGATGATTAGCCAGGCGCCGCTGATGAGAAGGCCGGCGGCAAGCATGGCAAGTGCCACCCACTTATTCTCCCACAGCACCGCCGGACTGATGGCGAGAGCACCAATAAGCGAATTGGCGAAGAGGCCGGTCCAGCAGATGACCTTGGTATGAGCCGCGCGGTTGCCCGGGTGTTTGCCGAACACTCCGTTCAACGCATCGACCAGCTGATCGGGTCCGGGTGGTTCTTTAGCACGGACCGCTAAGCCGGCGAAAATCGCGAGGCCAACCACGCCTGCCAGAGCTCCGATTTCGATGTGTCTGAAGGTCATGCTGTCGGCACTCCTTCGAACGGCAGTGGAACCAAGCAAATTCCCGAGAAAGCACTAAGCCTCAATGCGCCTGTGTGCCATGGCCAAGCGGGCAAGAATTGTCGCATAGGGCCGTTATCATATTCTGGCGACGTGACGGAATTTTCTCCGGGCGTGCGCGACTATCCCGCAAGGATCGCCGGCGCGGCGCACCAACAAGAGTCGTCCGCCGCCATTTGGGCCTGCCGCGTCTTGGCGGTCATCGTCTTCGTGATTATCGTCTTGGCTGTGATCGCGAGAGCCCTTAGGCTACTTGATAGCTATGCTTGCATGCTTGCCGCCGCATGGTGGCGGGGCAAAGGGACCAGCCGAAGCTGAGTATGACAAGCCATGACCTCTAAGTCGACCGCTGCCTCTGGACGCCTCACTCTGCTAGATGTGGTGGTCCTTATCGCCATGGCTGTCATCGCCGCGGCCTTCTCGGCCGGCCTCATTCTCAATTCAGGCATCGACGTCATGGCGGGCGTGATCGCGGGTGCTGCGCTCTTCACGGTCATGGCCTCTTCCCATTATGTGATCACGCGCCAGGCCCGCTCCGCCTCCGTCACCGGACGCATGGAGGAACTCGAGGAAGCGCTGATCGTGCTTGACGGCGACTTGCAGCGCATCGATCAGGTCGAGGACGACGTAGCCCGGCTCGATCTGCTGACGGACAAGGTTGAGCGTCTTGATCAGGCCGTGGCAGATTATCAGGGCGGCGATGCCGGTGCCGGCGCCGAGCAGCTCGCGCGCTTGTCGGGCGATCTCGAGCATCTGCAGGAGCGGCTCGGCGCGCTGCGCTCCGAAGTGGAGCTCGAGGCGCGGGCGCAGCGCGAGCAGATCGGTGGCGAGCTGAAATCTCTCGAAAGCTTGATCAAGGACCTCTCCCGTGAGTTGATGGCGGCCGCGCCCTTGCTCGCCGCCCCTGCCTCTCAAGAATTGGAGCTGACCTCCGAGGTTCCAATGCCGCTTGAGCAAAGCGAGACGGTTTCTGAGGACGCGCTGCCGCGCGAGCTGCCAGCCGAAACCCTCATGCAGGCTGAGGACGGCGGCATGGCCGAGGTCGAAGAGGCCGATATCGTCGCTCTTTTGGTCGATGAGATCGCGCTCGACCTCGCCCCCGATGAGGCCGCTCTCGACCGCGAGATGCTTGGCGTCGTGCGCCAGGCAATCGACGCGAGCCGGATCGACCTTTATCTGCAGCCGATCGTTGCTCTCCCCGAGCGCAAGCTCCGTTATTACGACGCGCTGACCCGCATCCGCACCGGCGCGGACGATGTCGTCTTGCCTCAGAGCTATCTGCGTGTTGCCGAGCGCGATGGTCTCATGCCGCGCATCGACAACGTCATGCTGGTCAAGAGCGTGCAGCTATTGCGGCGGCTGGGGCCCGAGTCCAAGCTCAAGGGCGTGTTCTGCACGCTCTCCGCCCAATCGCTGCTCGACCGCGACTTCTTCCCGGAACTCGTCGAGTTCTTGGAGGAGAACAGCGGCCTCGGCGACAGCCTCACCTTCCAGCTGAGCCAGCGAGCCGTCAGGGATCTGGGCACGAGCGAGCTCGCCAGCCTGAAGACGCTGGGTGAGCTCGGATTCTACTTCGCCCTCGACCACGTCGACGATCTCGACGCCGATTTCGGCGCGCTCCGCGATCATTTCTTCCGCTTCGTCAAGATCGATGCCGAGACGTTGCTACAGGGTACGGGGGCGGCTCGCGCACCGGTCCCCGCCGCCGACATGACGAGCCACCTCGATCGCTTCGATCTCAAGCTGATCGTGGGGAAGGTCGATGACAAAGAAAGTCTGGACCGGCTCTTGGACTATGGCGTGGAGCTCGCCCAAGGCGATCTCTTTGCCGAGCCGAAACCGGTGAGCCCGGAGATGTTCCGCGAGCTCGAGGACGCCGACACGGCCTTCGGCTAGCGGTGCCCGCCGTAACCGGGGATCAGCCAACCGCTATTTCTCCGGTATGGATTCTCTCTGGATCGCGTTGATCCCGTCACCGCCGACGGTCGACTCCAACGCGCGTTCTGCGCCTTCCTCGCCCTCCTTGGGGTGAGGCGCCATGGCGTTCGCGCCTTCACCATGAGGATGCGGCGCGGCTTCCGCAGGGCCGGTGTCGTCCTTGGGGGTGCCGTTATCTTGAGCGGGATCCAAGAGGTTCTCGACCTCCGAATTTTCCTCGTCGCCAGCCAGAATCGTCAAGCTGGATACGCTGCTGAGCGAGAACCGCGGCGTCGCATTGGCTGGGGCCAAGCCGAGCAGAGCGAGCGCGCAAGCCGCCGCGCCGGCTTTGAGCAGAAAGTAAGGCATGTTCATCTCCCCGTTGCTATCCTTTTGGGCATCGCCGAAGGCGATCGCGCCTAGTAGCACCAAATACGGAACATAATGTTACAAGAAACGGCAAAGCTTGTGCAAAGTTGAGGCGAAGCGAAACGAGCGAACTCGGCGCCGTAGCGGCGCCGGGCCCGGCTGCTCGCTAGTCCGTATATCGCATGCTGGAAGGCCAGTTGGTCGAGGGAAACAGCCTTTGCAGCTCCCGGATCTCGTCATGGCCGTTGCCATCGTACCTGTAGGAACCATAGTCCCGGGGATAGTCTCTCACGGCGTAATTGGGGTTGTAGGATCGGTATTGTCGCCGGTAGTAGCCCGCCTGCTCGACCGGCAATGCCGTCGAGGCCAAGCCATTCAACCCTTGTACGGGCGCGGCATCAGCCGGGCCCGAACTTGCGAACAGAAACACGCTGAACACGGCCGATGCCGCCAAGACAAGTAATTTCGGCAGTCTGGAAGGGAGGTAAGGCATGGTTGATCTCCTTTGCCGATTCTCCCTCGGCAGGTGGTATCTGGGGAGACCCGCAACGCCCTACAACGAAGCCCTGCTTCACAAAAAAGTGAGTGCCCCGCACCAGGGATCATGGTGGCCTCGGGGCGCCCTACGACCTTCTCTCGTACCGAGCGAGCTGATCGAGCGGGCGAGCGCCACCACGATTACTTGGCTCGCCGAGGGCGGGCTTGAGCGGGGGACTTAAGCGAGGTCGCCTTGACCCGCATTCCCTGAGCCTCTACGGGGGCGTCATGACGATCGGCACTGATACAGTTCCGGTGATTGGCTCCATCAAGGAGCTGGGCTCCAGCTACGCCGCCTGGCTCGTGGATATCTGGGGCGTGATGCATAACGGCGTACGGGCCTATGCACCCGCCGTCGAGGCGACGAAGCGTTTCCGCGAGCAAGGCGGGCTCGTCGTGCTTCTCTCCAACTCGCCGCGGCCGAGCGAGGGGTTGCAGAACCAGCTCCGCAGCTTCGGCGTCCCGGACCGTGGTTACGACGCCACAGTCTCCTCCGGCGACCTCACCCGCAACGAGCTTGCCAAACATCCGGGTGCACGTGTCTTCCATCTCGGGCCCGAGCGCGATTTGCCGGTCTTCGCCGGGCTCGATGTCGCGCGCGTCGATGCCAGCGAAGCCGAGCTCGTGGTGTGCACCGGCCTGTTCGACGACGAGACCGAGACGCCGGACGATTACGGCAAGCTACTGACCGAACTCGCGGGGCGAAGCCTGCCAATGCTTTGCGCCAATCCCGACCGCATGGTGGAGCGCGGCCACCGTCTCGTTTATTGCGCCGGCGCGCTGGCGGAAATCTATGGTGAGTTGGGCGGCAGCGTCATTTATGCCGGCAAGCCTTACGCCTCGATCTACCAGCTCGCCTTGGAGACCGTCGATGCCCTGGCCGGTAGGACGCTTGCGCGTGGTGAGATCCTTGCCATCGGCGACGGGGTCCGCACCGACATGGCCGGAGCGGCGAGCTTCGGGCTCGACGCCGTGTTCGTGGCGAGTGGGCTGCATGTGTCCAACGCTGCTCGTGGCGAGGATTCTGACGGCAACGCCAATCTCGATGAGCTTGTTCTCGCGGAATTGTTCGATGGCTTGAGGCCTCCGCGCGCCGCCATGCCTGCGCTTGTCTGGTGATTTCAGGCTTTGGCGAAGAGCGCGTCGATGCGCGCTTGATCCACACTTTGCCCCGGCAGGTCCGGCCCACTGAGCATGAGTTCCGTCTTGCGCCGCTGCCGCTCGGCCCCCGCCTTCTTCCCCGCGCGGTGTATGCGCGCAAGACGCGCGGCGATGATCTTATCGATGGCTTCGGCGACTTTCGCCGTGCGCGGACCGACAAAATCGTGGACGCCACACGCCGTCATGATGCTCATGGCCTTCGGCCTTCACCGAGGCACCGTTGTCGCTGTCGTAAGCAGGCCTTCTGTGGAGGTGAGAATGCAGCTAGCCGCCTCCTCGGCGGTGCTGCGGATGGTGGCAAGCTCGCGTAAGACGTTTGCGAGCATGGCGATCTCGGCCGCGAAGGATTGGCTCGTCCTGCGGCGTTCGCCGAATGCGACCGGCGCAGGCCTGCGGCTTGTGGGAGCTCCCGACGGTGTGGCATTGAGGCGGGTCCTATGTGCTAACCGCTGAATACGGCGTCGATCTTGGCCTTCAGCGTTACGGCGTTGAACGGCTTGACGATGTAGTTGTTCACGCCGATCTTCTAAAGGGATCGGCCGTGAACGGAGGGTTAAGCCGCCCAGTCGGGGCTGGCGCCTTCGCGGCGGCCACGATATTGCAGTGCAACAGAGGCTTCGCTATTTTCGCGCGCGGAAATTCATGGGAGCACGGGGGATCGATGACCACGAATGGCAACGGGGCTGCAAATCAGGGCTATTTTTTCGAGGATCTGGCCGTCGGCATGGAGGCAAGCTACGCCAAGACGATCACCAGTGAGGACGTTCTGGCCTTCGCCGAGCTGTCGGGCGACACCAATCCCGTGCATTTGGACGATGCCTATGCCGCCGGGACCATGTTCAAGCAGCGCATCGCTCACGGGCTTCTGACGGCGAGCCTGATCTCCACCGTGCTCGGCACCAAGCTGCCCGGGCCCGGCTGCATCTATCTTTCGCAGAACCTCAAATTCCGCGCGCCGGTGCGCATCGGCGATGAGGTCGTGGCGACGGCGCGCGTGACGAGCCTCGACCCCGAGAAGGGCCGCGCCGTGCTGGCTACCGAATGCGCCGTCAACGGCAAGAGCGTATTGGACGGCGAGGCCGCGATGATGGTACCCCGCCGCGATCCGCGATCGTAATTCGCGCTCAAGCAGCGTAGCGATAGCGCATGAACGTCATGAGGATGCGAAGATGGACGTCGTCACCGGCTGGCGGGATGTGCCTGCGTCCGCGACAGGTGCGGTGCTCGCGATCGGCAATTTCGATGGCGTCCATCGCGGCCATCAGGCTGTTCTAGGCCGGGCGCATGACCTTGCCAAAGCTCAAGGCAAGCACTCGGGCGCCGTCGTGTTCGAACCACACCCCCGCGAGTTCTTCGCCCCCGAGCAGCCTTTCTTTCGGCTGACGCCGTTGCCGGTCAAGCTCGAACTCTTGGCCGCGCTGGGACTCGACGAAACCTTCGTCATCGACTTTGGGGCAGAGCTCTCAGGGCTCAGCGCCGAGGCCTTCGCCACCGACGTGATGGCCAAGAGCCTTGGCGCAAGCCACGTCGTGGTGGGCTACGACTTCACCTATGGCAAAGGCCGCACCGGCAACTCGGTGGAGCTCAAGGCGTTGGGGGTGAAGCTCGGTGTCACTACGGGTGGTTTTGGCGTCGATATCGTTCAGCCGGTGGCGCAAGGAGGGGTGATCTTCTCCTCGAGCAAGGTGCGCGAGCATCTCCGCCGTGGCGAAATGGGCGAGGCCGCCGAGCAGCTTGGCTATTGGTGGCGGGTGCGGGGGCGCGTTGAGTGCGGCGCCGGCCGAGGCAAGGGGATGGGATTCCCCACCGTCAATCTGCCTCTCGCGCAAGGCCAGGACGTCGGCCATGGCATCTACGCGGTGCGGGTCGAGCACGGCGGGCGCCGCCATCACGCCGCCGGCTATGTCGGCGCGCGCCCCACTTTCGGCGAAGGCCAGCCGGTGCTCGAAGCGTATCTCCTCGATTTCGCGGGCGACCTTTATGGGGAGGACATCGAGGTGGAGTTCATCGCGCGACTCCGAGGCGACGCTATGTTCACCAGTCCGGAGGCACTTGCCGCCCAGATGCAAGAAGATTGCGAGCAAGCCCGCGCCGTCCTCGCCAAGCTCGACGCCGACGATCCCATGCGCCAGTTCCCCTTGGGCCGCGCACTCGCCGGCGCCACTGGATTGTAGCAGGCGGCGTTGCTAGAACCCGCGTGCATCGCGCGGGCAAGCCGATGGGCGGGAAGCAAAGATCATGGCGAAAAGCAAGAGCAAGAAAACGGCTTCGCGCGCCAGCCAAGCGCGTGCGACGAAACCCGTGGCCAAGTTGAAGGCGCCATCGAAGCCGGTGAAGCGCGCCGGAAAAGCCAAGGCAGCGAAGGCCGCCACCAAGAAAAAGATGGTGAAGCCCGCAAGCAAGCCAAAGGCGAACCCTGCCAAGAAGACGGTGAAAACCAAGCAGAAGACCAAGGGGGCGAAGCCAGCCAGGCCCGCACCAAAGACGGTCCAGACCGGACGCGATTGGAGCGAGACGCTATTTCTCCCCAAGACCGACTTCCCCATGAAGGCAGGACTGCCGGAGCGGGAGCCCGAGCTGCTCAAGCGCTGGGAGCGGCTTCGCCTCTATGACCGGCTCCGCGAGGAGGCGATGGGGCGGACGAAGTTCGTCCTGCATGACGGGCCGCCTTACGCCAACGGCCATCTGCATATCGGGCACGCGCTGAACAAGATCCTCAAAGACGTGATTACCCGCTCGCAAGGCATGATGGGCAATGACGCCAATTACGTGCCGGGCTGGGACTGCCACGGCCTCCCCATCGAATGGAAGATTGAGGAGGAGAACTATCGCGCGAAGGGGAAATCGAAACCCGACCTCGCCGATCCGGCGGCGATGATCGCCTTCCGCCGCGAATGCCGCGCCTATGCCGAGCACTGGCTGAACGCGCAGCGTGAGGAGTTCAAGCGCCTAGGCGTCGAAGGCGACTGGCATCACCCCTACACCACCATGAGCTTCGACGCCGAGGCGACCATCGCCGCCGAGCTGATGAAGTTCGCAATGAACGGATTGCTTTATCGCGGCTCCAAGCCCGTGATGTGGTCGGTGGTGGAGAAGACCGCACTCGCCGAAGCCGAGATCGAATATGAGGAGATCACCAGTCCTGCGATCTATGTGAAGTTTCCTGTAGCTAGCTACTCGGGCCCCCAAATCGATATCGGTCCGGACGACGATGAGTTCCTGCTACCGGAGGAAATCCAAAATGCATCCTTTGTGATCTGGACGACGACGCCGTGGACCGTCCCCGGCAACCGTGCGATCGCGTTTTCGAAGCACATCGACTACGGCGTATACGAGGTCACCCATGCCCACGATGAAAATTGGGCGAGGGTAGGCGACAGGCTGATCCTTGCCGACAAGCTCGCCGAGGTGGTCTTCGAGGCCGCGCGAGTGGCTGCTTGGAGACGCTTCGGCCACGTGCCGTGGTCTTCTCTTGAAGCTATCGCCGCCTCTCATCCTCTTCGCGCCAGTGGTTACGACTTCCCGGTCCCACTGCTTGCCGGCGAGCATGTCACCGAAGATACCGGCACGGGGTTTGTGCACACCGCACCCGGTCACGGCACCGACGACTTCCAGATTTGGGAGCAGCATCAGGGGGAACTGATGCATCGGGAGATAGATACGAAAATCCCCTTCACTGTCGATGCCGACGGCTTCTTCACCAAGGACGCCCCCGGCTTCGAAGGCAAGCGCGTCATCGACGACAAGGGCAAATTCGGCGATGCCAACGACGCGGTGATCGAGGCGCTGATCAAGGCCAACGCGCTGATCGCCCGCTCCCGCCACAAGCACGACTACCCGCATTCCTGGCGGTCGAAGAAGCCGGTGATCTTCCGCAACACGCCGCAATGGTTCATCGCCATGGACAGCGCGATTCTGGAGGACGCTCCCACCGACACATTGCGCAAGCGCGCGCTTGCCGCCATCAGCGAGACGCGGTGGGTGCCGCCGCAAGGCGAGAACCGCATCCGCGGCATGATCGAGACGAAGCCCGACTGGGTGATCTCGCGCCAGCGCGCCTGGGGCGTACCCATCACCGTGTTCCGCAATATCAATCCGAGCTCTGACAGGTTTGACGATGTCGTGCCGAGCAAGGACTATTCCTGGTCGGGAGCGCTCATTGAGAGAGTGCGCGACGCCTTCGCCAAAGAAGGCGCCGATGCTTGGTTCGAGCCTGGCGCGCGCGAGCGCTTTCTCGGCGGTCTCGTCGATGATCCGGAAGATTGGGAGAAGATCGACGACATTCTCGACGTCTGGTTCGACTCTGGCTGCACCCATGCCTTCGTGCTTGAAGAGCGCGCGGACCTCAAATGGCCGGCCTCGCTGTATCTTGAAGGCTCAGATCAGCATCGCGGCTGGTTCCAGTCCTCGCTGCTTGAGGCTTGCGGCACGCGCGGCCGCGCGCCCTACGATGCCGTGCTCACCCATGGCTTCGTCAATGACGAGTCGGGGCGCAAAATGTCGAAGTCCTTCGGCAATGTGGTCGCGCCCCAGGACGTGATTAAGCAATCCGGCGCCGAGATCCTGCGGCTGTGGGCGATGAGCTCCGACTACGCCGACGACCTCCGCATCGGGCCGGAGATCGTCAAAGCCAATGTGGAATCTTATCGCAAGCTCAGGAACACGCTCCGCTTCCTGCTTGGCAACCTTGCCCATTTCGAGCCGGGCCAGGCGGTGCCCTACAGAGAGATGCCGGAGCTTGAGCGCTATATGCTCTCCCGCCTCGCCGAACTCGACGTGAGCGTCCGCGCGGGCTACGACGCCTTCGATTTCAAGCGCAACTTTCATGCGCTGTTCAATTTCTGTGTCAACGATCTCTCGGCCTTCTATTTCGATATCCGTAAAGACGCGCTCTATTGCGACCCCTACGGGAGCATGACGCGCCGCGCCGCGCTGACGGTGCTCGATGCGGCGTTCTCCGCGCTAACCGCCTGGCTAGCCCCCATGCTCTGCTTCACCATGGAGGAGGCCTGGCTCAATCGCTTCCCGGACGACAAGGGGTCCGTGCACCTTCGCCAATTTCCAGCGATCCCCGCCGCGTGGCGCGACGAGGCGCTGGCTGAGAAGTGGCGCAATGTGCGAGCGGTCCGCCGCGTGGTGACCGGCGCGCTCGAGATCGAGCGGAAGGAGCGACGCATCGGCTCGAGCCTCGAAGCGGCGCCGAAAGTCTACATTGCCGATCGGGATCTCCGCGCAGCGCTCCAAGGCATCGATCTCGCCGAGATCGCCATTACCAGCGGCGTGAGTTTGGCAGATGGTGCTGGCCCCGAAGGGGCCTTCCGCCTCGATGAGGTCCCGGGCGTGGCTGTGGTTTTTGCGGCTGCCCAAGGCAGGAGATGCGCCCGCTCCTGGAAGATCCTGGAGGATGTGGGCGCCGATCCAGAATTTCCGGAGCTCAGCCCTCGCGACGCGGAGGCCGTCCGGCAATTCGACGCCCGCCAGCTGGCTCAAGGATAGAGCGCTCCATGCGAAATTTATGGGGACCATTGTCGCCGCTTGGGCTCGGGATTGCCGCCCTTGTGCTCTTGGCCGACCAAGCCCACAAAGCCTGGATGCTCTATGTCTATGACATCGGCGCCAAGGGCACCGTAGCGCTCGCCCCCTTCTTCGATCTCGTGCTCGTCTGGAACCAAGGCGTGAGCTATGGGCTCTTGGCTCAACGCACCGAACTCGGCCGCTGGGGCCTGATTCTCTTCGCCGTCGCGGCGGCCATCGCCCTCGTCTTTTGGCTGGCGCGGACCACCTCGCCGCTTGCCGCGGCGGGCATCGGGCTCATCATCGGCGGCGCCGTCGGCAACGCCGTTGATCGGATGGTTTACGGCGCCGTCGCCGATTTTTTCTCCCTCCACGCCTTCGGCTTTGAGTGGTATGTGTTCAACATCGCCGACACGGCAATCGTAGCGGGGGTTATCGGACTTCTTTATGAGTCTCTTTTTAGGGGACACAAAAAGGTCTCAAACCCTTCTAAGATGTGAAGAAAGTCCGGACTAACCGGAATTTCGAGGGAGTCTTTGGGGCACTCCGTAACCATTAACTCTAGGCTGCTCGGCAGGGGCCTTGGGCTTCTCGCCGCCTGTGGTGCAGTGCTCGCGCTCGGTGGCTGCGGCGGTATTGAGTTCCAGGGCAAGCTGTTCGACTATGCCGGGCTCTCCGGCAGCCGCAGCAAGGAAGAGGTGCGGATGACCGAGCGGGCGCCTTTGCTCGTTCCGCCCGATACTCACCGCCTGCCTCCGCCCGGCGCCGCGGCCGTCGTTCCCGTCGATTGGCCGACCGACACGGACCTTTCCCGCAAGCAGGTTGCCGCGGCAAAAGCAGCCGCGGAGCAGAAGAAAGCGGCAGCGTTGGAGCCCGACAATCCTTATGCGGGCAAGCCCAAGCTGCTCGATAAGCTGTTGGGCAAGAATACGGCGACCGACGAGGAAAACGCCGTCAGCGTTCCCGAACCCGATCCGTCGGACAAGACGGCGCAGGATCGCGCGCGCGAACAGGCGGCAGCAACGCCGGTGAAACCAGTCGATCAGAGTCTGAACGCACCCACGGCGACGGACGACCCCTTCCACCCGGCGGCGCCTGACAGCTACAAGGGCATGTCGAACCCCTCCGGCAACAACGCCAGTTATTGACGAGAAGCACCCGCGCCAGCCCGGCACGCTTGCGAATTAGCTTGAAAAAGCGGGGGCCAGGCGTGAAATGTGGGGCAGTCCGGTCCGCCTAACCGCTTCGCTCAAGGTTTGATGGGCTTGAGCCCTTGGGTTCTCACCTCCGGTCACATTCCATGGTGATGTCGATGTTCGATCAGCTTGTGGGCGCGCCCGATCTTAAGGCGAGCCTGATCTTCGCGGGCCTCGGCCTGGCCTCCATGGCTGTTGCCTTGGCCTTGGGCGGCGCTCGCGCTGCCCCGCGCATTACCGAATTCAAGCTCGCCAACGGCTTGCAGGTGCTGGTCATCCCCGACCACCGCGCGCCGGTGGTAACCCATATGGTCTGGTACAAAGTGGGCGGCGCCGACGAGCCGCGGGGGTCCTCGGGCATCGCGCATTTCCTCGAACATCTGATGTTCAAGGGCACCGACGCGATCCCGCCCGGCCAATTTTCCAAGATCGTGGCGAAGCATGGCGGAGAGGACAACGCCTTCACCAACCACGACGTCACCGCTTATTTCCAGCGCGTGGCAAAGGATCGGCTGCCCATGGTTATGGCCATGGAGGCCGATCGCATGGCCAATCTGCGCCTCTCCGAGGAGGACGTGGCGACCGAGCGGAAGGTGATCCTCGAGGAGCGCCGCTCCCGCGTCGACAACGATCCATCGAGCATCCTGCAAGAGCAGATGATGGCGGCGCTCTATACCGATCATCCCTATGGCATTCCCATCATTGGCTGGGAGCAGGAGGTGAGCGCGCTTGACCGCGATGATGCGCTTGGCTTCTACAAGCGCTTCTACGCGCCGAACAACGCGCTTCTCGTCGTGGCCGGCGACGTCGAGCCCGAAGAGGTAAAGCGGCTCGCCGAGGAGACCTACGCCAAGCTTCCGCCCAACGCCGCGCTGAACGGCCGGTCGCGGCCGCAGGAGCCCGAGCACCACGTTCCGGTCAGAGTAGAGCTTGAGGACCCGCGCGCCGGCCGCATGACGGTGCAACGCTATTATCTCGCGCCGAGCTACGCCTCCGCCGCGCCGGGCGAAGCCGAGGCGCTTGACCTCATGATGCGCGTGGCGGCGATCGGGTCGATCAGCAGACTTTATAAGCGCCTCGTGATCGAGCAGAAGAAGGCGGCGAGCGTCGGCGGCTGGTATTCGGACTCCGGCCTCGACGCCGGCAGGCTTGCCTTCTATGCGATCGGCGCCAACACGGTTTCGGCGCCGGAGCTGGAGCGGGCCATCGACGGCGTCATCGCCGAACTGCGTGAGAACGGCGTCACCCAGGAAGAGCTCGACCGAGCCCGCAGCGCCTATCTCGCCGAGTTCGTCTATACGGCTGACAGCCAGTCGCGCATGGCGCGCCACTATGGCTGGCGGCTCGCCACCGGCATGACCGTCGAGGACGTCGAGGCGTGGCCCGAGCGGCTGAAGCAGGTGACCACCAGCGGCATCCGCGACGCCGCGCGGAAATATCTCGTCGAGAAGAATTCGGTCACGGGGGTGCTGTTGCCGGCGCCAATGAAATCCAGCCCCAGCGGCGAGCTGCCGGCCCATGCACCAAGCCCCGGCAGGTCTTAACAGCGATGCCCCGAACGGACTTTCTGCGGCGCGCCGCCGGAGCGGTTTTCGGCTTGGCGCGGTGGTTTCCCTCATCGCGGCGCTTGCCGCAGCACCGGCCGGTGCCATGAACATAACGCACGTCACGAGCCCGGGCGGCATCGAGGCCTGGCTCGTCGAGAGCCACGCCAACCCCTTGATCGCCATACGCTTTGCCTTCCGCGGCGGCGCCGCCCAGGACCCCAAGGGCAAGGACGGCCTCGCTTATTTTGTCTCCGGCATGATGGACGAAGGCGCGGGTGAACTCGACTCCATCGCTTTTCAGGAGCGCTTGCAGTCGCTTGCCATGCGCATCGACTTCGACGCGAGCCGCGACGTAATGCTCGGCAATGTGCAGATGCTCACGGCCAACCAAGATGAGGCTTTCGATCTCTTGCGCCTGGCGCTGACGTCGCCCCGCTTCGATCCGGATGCGGTCGAGCGCGTGCAGGCCCAGATCATTGCCGGGCTGAAATTCGACGAGCACGATCCTGAATCAGTGGCCTCGCTCGCCTGGGACCGCATCGCTTTCCAAGACCATCCGTATGGGCGCCCGATCAAGGGCACCATGGCGTCGATCGCCGCTATCGCGCCTGCGGACCTCAAGGACTATGTCCGGCAGGTCTTCGCCCGCGACCAGTTGGTCATCACCGTGGTGGGCGACATCGACGCGGAGACCCTCGGCCGCACCCTCGACCATGTGTTCGGCGCCCTGCCGCAGCACGCTTCGCTCGCGCCCATCGCCGATGCCACCCCACCGCTCGGGCCGATGCGCGAGATCATCGAGATGGATGTGCCGCAATCGGTGGCGCAGTTCGGCCATCGGGCCTTTTCGCGCAAAGACGAGGACTTCATGGGAACTTACATCCTCAATTATATCATTGGCGGCGGCGGTTTTTCCTCGCGGCTGATGGAGGAGGTCCGCGAAAAGCGCGGGCTCGCTTATTCGGTCCATTCCAACCTCTTCCCTTATCAGCACGGCGCCGTGTTCGTCGGCAATGTGGCGACGCAGAACGAGGCGGTCGGACAATCGTTGCAAGTGATCGAGAGCGAGTTGAAGCGCCTTGCCGAGGAGGGGCCGAGCGCCGAGGAACTCGCCGATGCCAAGAGTTATCTCACCGGCGCCTACGCGCTGCGCTTTGAGTCCTCGAGCAGCATCGCCAACCAGCTCTTGTGGATCCAGATCGAGGATCTCGGCATCGATTACGTCGACAAGCGGAACGCGCTGATCGAGAAGGTGAGCCTCGACGATATCAAGCGCGTGACGAAGCGACTTATCGAGGCCGATCGCCTGATCACCACCATTGTCGGCAAGCCGGTTGACGCCGGACTGAGGGCGGCGCCCGGCTGAAGTGAGCCGAGCCTGCCGCTGAACGCCTGATCCGGGTGAGGGGAGAGATCGACCATGCCATTGTCGCAGTCGATCGAGGGCTGCCTCGAAGCAAGCATCGGTGCTGCGGGCTTGCCGCAAACCTCGCTCGAGCTTTATCTCGAGCGGCTCCGCCCGCGTCACGACGCCTTGCGCGAGGCTTATGCGGCGGGCACCCTGCCCTTGCTGCGCGTGCCGGAATGGCGGGACGACATCGCCCCGGCCCGCAACGCGCTCGCCGCGCTCACCAGGGACGCAAGGACGCTGGTCTTTTTCGGTACCGGCGGCTCGAGCCTTGGCGGCCAGGCGCTGGCCCAACTCGGCGGCTGGGGCATTCCCGGCTATGACGGCAATGGCGGGCGGGAGCGCCCACGCACCCGCTTCTACGACAATCTCGATGCGAGGACGCTGCAACGCGCCCTTGCCGGGCTCGATCTCGCGACGACGCGCTTTGTCGTCATCTCCAAATCCGGCAACACACCGGAGACCTTGGTGCAGACCATCGCCGCCATCGAGGCCGTGCGCGAAGCAGGGCTCGGCGGCCGCATCCCTGAGCTTTTCCTCGGCCTGACCGAGCCGGCAGCGACGGACAAGACCAACGGCTTGCGCGATCTCTGCCAAGCCTTGTCGATTCCGACGCTGCCCCACGATCCCGATATTGGCGGCCGTTTTGCCGGCCTGACCAATGTCGGGCTTCTGCCGGCGCTGGCCCGCGGGCTCGACGTCGAGGGTTTGCGGGAGGGCGCCCGCACCGTGGTCGCGGCGCTGCTCGAAGCAGGCGAGCCCAAGGACTTCGCGCCGGCTCTCGGTGCCGCCGTGGCGGTCGGCCTCGCTAAGGAGCGAGGCATCCGGGCAAGCGTGATGCTCCCCTATAGCGATCGCTTGTCGCGCTTCGCCGCCTGGTATGTGCAGCTCTGGGGCGAGAGCCTCGGCAAAGCGGGCGAAGGGACGACCCCCGTCGCGGCGCTCGGGCCCGTCGATCAGCACAGCCAGCTCCAGCTCTATCTCGACGGCGCGCCGCAGCACCTCATCACCGTGATCCGCGAGGCTTGCGCCGGCACCGGTCCGCGCGTAGCGCCGCAGCTTGCGCATCTCGCCCATGCCGATTTTCTGGCCGGGCACACCGCCGGCGATCTGGTGGCAGCGCAGCAGCTGGCCATCCCCGAGGCGCTGATCGCCGCCCACCGGCCGGTCCGCACCATCGACGTTGAAACGCTTGACGAGCGCGCCCTTGGTGCTCTGATGATGCACTTCATGATCGAGACGATTCTCGCAGGGGCCCTTTTGGGCGTCGATCCCTTCGACCAACCTGCGGTAGAATCGGGTAAGCTCATCACGCGCCGATATTTGAGCGGTGAAAGGCCTGAGGAACGCGATGGCCATACGCCAACTACCGCCGAATCTCATCAATCGCATCGCCGCGGGTGAGGTCGTCGAGCGACCCGCGAGCGTCGTCAAGGAACTGATCGAGAACGCCATTGATGCAGGTGCCCGCCGCATCGATGTGGTCGCGACCGGCGGCGGTCTTGGCCTGATCCGCGTCACCGACGACGGTTGCGGCATGGACAGACGCGACCTTGCGCTTGCCGTGGAGCGCCACGCCACCTCGAAGCTTCCAGGCGACAATCTCTCTGAGATCCTCACCCTCGGCTTCCGCGGCGAGGCGCTGCCCTCCATCGGCGCAGTCGCAAGGCTTTCAATGCAAAGCCGCGCCCGCGGCGCCGACGCGGCTTACGAGGTCTCGGTTGAGGGCGGGCGCAAAACCGAGCTCAAGCCGGCAGCCATTGGAGCCGGCACCCGCGTCGAGGTGCGTGATCTGTTCTATGCCACGCCGGCAAGGCTCAAATTCATGAAATCCGAGCGCGCGGAAACCATGGCGATCGCCGATGTAGTGAAGCGGCTCGCCGTCGCCCAGGCGGAGATCGCTTTCAGTCTGACCATCGGCGAGCGCACCACCTTGCGGCTTGAGCCTTGCGCGCCGGGGCTGCTCGACCATGGGCTCGCACGCCTTGGGCGCATCATGGGCGAAGACTTCGTGGCCGACGCGCTGCCGGTGCGCGCCGCGCGAGGGGGTATCGTTGTGGAAGGCTTCGCCGGCCTGCCCACGCTGCATCGGCCGAACAGTCTGCAGCATTATCTCGTCGTCAATGGGCGCCCCGTACGCGACAAGCTGCTGGCGGGAGCAGTACGCGCGGCCTATAGCGACCTCGTGCCGAATGGCCGCCACCCGATGCTCGCTTTGTTCTTGACGGTGCCGCCCGACGAAGTCGATGTGAACGTGCACCCGGCCAAGACCGAGCTCAGATTCCGCGACGCGCAAGCGGTGCGCTCTCTTCTCATCGCCGGCTTGAGGGAGGCGCTTGGGCAGGCCGGGCACCGCGCCACGGCGTCCCTGTCCGAGGAGGCGCTTGCCCGTATCGCGCGGCCGGGCAATGGCGCCATGCCGGGGCAAGGTTTGGAACCGAGACCCCCTCATTGGAGCGGGCCGTCCCCGCGGGCTTTTGGCTTTGCCGAAGGCGCCCAAGCCCCCTTGGCGAACGTCGGAAGCCCGAGCGCCGATAATTATGCCGGCGATACCGACGATAGCGCGGCCATCGACTATCCCTTGGGCGCGGCGCGGGCGCAGCTGCATGACACTTTCATCATCGCCGAGACGGAAGACGCGCTCGTCATCGTCGATCAGCACGCGGCGCATGAGCGGCTCGTCTATGAGCGCCTGAAAAAGGCCTTCGCCAATGGTGGCCTGTCGCGGCAGATCTTGCTGATCCCCGAGGTGGTCGAACTCGACGCCGAAAGCGCCGAGCGGCTTAGCGCCGCGGCCCAAGACCTCGAGCGGCTCGGCCTTGTGGTCGAGCCCTTTGGCACTGCCGCGGTCATCGTGCGTGAAGTTCCGGCGTTGCTCGGCCAGGGCAACATCAAGGGACTGTTGCGCGACCTCGCCGATGAACTTGCCGAAGGGGAGGGGGGCCTCGTGGTCTCGGAGCGGCTCGATCACGTGCTTTCGACCATAGCCTGCCATGGCAGCGTTCGTGCGGGGCGCCGCCTCAACGCGGCCGAGATGAACGCGCTTCTCCGCGACATGGAAGGAACCCCCTTCTCGGGCCAGTGCAACCACGGCCGCCCGACCTATATCGAGCTCAAGCTCGCCGATATCGAGAAGCTATTCCAGCGGCGTTGATCCGATCCCAATAAAGCGGCGCCCGGTGTCGCTCTGCTGCGTCATCCGGGTTGAGCCGGCATCCAGGAAACCTGCTCAGGTTTAACCGGGATGATGATGACGGGGATAATTTACTTGAAGTTCTGCAACACGGCCGTCCGCAGGAAGGCGCTGTCGGCATTGGCGATGTCGCCCGAGGCATCGCCGAGCTTGAGATGCGCGATCTGGATCAGGTGCCCGCTCTCGGTCTTCACCAGGGTGTAGTGGATCTCGATCGATTTTCCGTCGGTGCGGCAGGCGGTGAACAGGCGCCGCACGCTCACCGGCTCGCTTCGCTTCTTGCCGGAGGCGAAGTCGCCTTTGCAATTCTTGGAATCGTCCGCCATTACCACCGTCGCGGCCTCGTCGAGATCGACCGCGCCCATGTCCTTGTAACCGGCGATGGCGCCGACGATCCCGTTCGCATAGGTCCACACCACGTCGAAATTCGGCATCGGGTTCTTGGCCGGGTCGATCAGCTGATAATTGGTGATGCCGGCGGAGGCGAGCAGGTTTGAGGCGAACACTACCGCTTCGCTTGCGGTAAACAACTTGTTCGGGTTGTCTTGGTTTTCTGTCGGTGGCTTGGCCTCGAGCGCGGCGAAGGCAGACGTGCCGCCGGCGGCCTTCTCGCCCTCCAAATTATCGCTGACACAGCCCGCGAGCGCGGCGATGGCGCTCCGCGTGCCCGTAAGCCTGAAGTTGACCTTGCCCGATGGGGTGACCACGGCGAGCCGCCGGCCATCGCGCATGGCGTTTACCACGGGTCCCTCATTCTCGAGCGGTACCAGGATGCCATGGACGTCGACCACCTTGGCGGTGGAGGGGATCGGCTCGCGAGAATCGACGGCAAGGGTCACCGGCTGGGCGCTGCCGACGTCCAGCTTCCATTTGTCGTTGACGAGGACAATCCCCCACCCGAAGTCGCGGCTGATGATGAAAGCGAGCGTGATGCCATTTTGGTAATCTGCCGTCATGGTGCAGTCGCGGAACTTGCCGGATTCGTCGCTGTTGGCACCACCTTCCCAGCCCCCCGATTTGAAGGCTTCGGCGGGCGACCCGAACGACGCGGCCGCCGCGACCAGCAGCGACATAAGGCCCACAACCCTGACCAGCGACATGACACTTACCCCGAGGAGCCCTTGCGCCATTCAACCACATCTCCAGGTTGCGAGCTACAGGGGACCAGGCGAGCCCTTCTCCATGGTCGTCCGGGCCATGACGATCTTGGTGTCGCCATAGGATCGGGTGTCGATCTCCTGGAAGGGTGCGGGCAAAGTGAACGCTGCATCGGCGCGCTCTTCCAGCACCACGACGGCGTCGTCTGCGAACCAGCCTCCTGCCACCACGGCGGCGAGCGCTTGGTCCCCGAGCCCGCGGCCGTAAGGCGGGTCGAGGAAAATGAGATTGAAGGGGAGGATCGCTCCTCTCGGGCCGAGCTTGGTCGCATCACGGCGCCAGATCTTGGTGATGCCGGTCAGCTCCAGCGCCTCGACATTGCGGCGGATGGCGCCCCGCGCCTCCGCCAAGTCTTCGACGAACAGGCAAAATCGCGCGCCCCGCGAGAACGCTTCGAGCCCAAGCGCGCCGGAGCCGGCGAACAGGTCGAGCACGCGGGCGCCCTCGAAATCGAAGCGCGGGGACCCATGCTCGAGCACGTTGAACAGCGCCTGGCGCACGCGGTCCGATGTCGGCCGCGTGGCAAGCCCTTTCTGCGCCTCGATCCGTGCGCCCCTGAATTTGCCGGCTACGATGCGCATGGCCGACCGAAACTCATCGAGAGCGCGCGGCGCGTCGCCTTTCGCCCTCACTGCCGAGCCCCAACTCGTCGGCGAGCTTCGCGCCCAACTGGTCTCTCAGCACGCGCGGTTTCACCTCGCTCAGCGTGCCGGGCGCCAGATCCCCCAGCGAGAAAGGCCCGAACGAGATACGGATCAGCCGGTTGACGGTGAGGCCAAGCGATTCGGCAAGCCGCTTGACCTCGCGGTTCTTGCCCTCGCGAAGCCCTAGGTTCAGCCACATATTGGACCCTTGCTCGCGATCGATCGTGGCCTCGATCGGGCCGTAATGCACCCCGTCCAAGGTGATGCCATTGGTCAGGCGGTCGAGGTCGGCCTGCCTCACCCTGCCATGGGCGCGCACGCGATAGCGCCTGAGCCAGCCGGTGCTTGGCAGCTCTAGATGCCGGGCGAGCGCGCCGTCGGTGGTGAGCAGCAACAGCCCTTCGGTGTTGAGGTCGAGCCGCCCCACCGAGACCACCCGCGGCAGCTCAGGCGGCAGCGCCTCGAACACGGTACTGCGCCCTTGCGGGTCCTTGTGGCTGGTGACCAGGCCCTTCGGCTTGTTGTACCGCCAGAGCCGCGGCAGTCCCGTCGCGGGCAGGGGCTTGCCGTCGACCGTGACCTTGTCCCCTGGCGCCACGACGACGGCCGGGGTGGTGAGCACCTTGCCATTGACGGCGACGCGGCCTTGACCAATCCATGTCTCGGCGTCGCGGCGGGAGCAGAGCCCCGCATGGGCGATCGCCTTGGCGATCCGCATCGGCTCGGCGGACGTCTGCACGCGCGGTTCAGAGGTCCTGCCCCCTTGACCCTGCCTTTTCTTTGACCCCACTTTGTCAGCCATGATGAGGCAGAAGCTTGCAGATGTGACGAGCCCAAGCAAGCGGCCCATGGATTTGGCCCTTGCTGAGGCTGAGGCCGCGGGCGCGCGCGGCGAGGTCCCGGTCGGCGCCGTGGTGGTGAGCGCGGAAGGCGAGGTGCTGGCGCGCGCCGGCAACCGGACGCTTGGCTCCCGCGATCCGACCGCTCATGCCGAGCTGCTTGCGATCCGCGCGGCTTGCGCCAAGCTCAGCAGCGAGCGGCTTGTCGATTGCGATCTCTATGTGACGCTCGAGCCTTGCGCCATGTGCGCCGCGGCCATCTCCTTCGCCCGCATCCGCAGGCTCTATTTTAGCGCGGCCGACGCAAAAGGCGGTGCCGTCGAGCACGGGCCGCGGCTGTTCGGCCAGCCAACCTGCCATCATGCGCCTGACGTGTATGGCGGCATCGGCGAGGCCCGCGCCGCGGCGCTGCTGAAGCAATTCTTCGCCGCCCGCCGCTGACATCAGGGCTGCTCCCGCCCTCCCATTGTCATCCCCCAGCTTGACCGGGCGATCCAGTAACCACTGTCCTTCGTTCATTCGCACCTCCCGTGGTTACTGGATGCCCGCCTGCGCGGGCATGACAAATGTGGGGATGGCGTGCGCTCTCCTTCCCGCGACGGATTTCAGCGTCCGGGCTTTGCTGGCCTCCCCGCATCGGGCACGACGAAGGGAATGGCGCGCCGAAAAGCGCAAATCCATTTTGGTTGGCGTCTGAAGTCGCGCGGGCACCTTTCGGCGCGCCATAGCGGCGTTTGTTCGGCTTACCGGGCCGCGCTTTCGCAAGAGGTCTTTGACGCATTATCTTGTCTGAAACGTCTGTCAACTTTTCGGGATGAGGCTGTCGCTGCCTCAGGTCGTCAGCCAGCTCCTAGCAGGGAACCGTAGTGTCCCCGGGCGGAGCCCCGGCGCCGCCCGAGTGCCTGGCTTGCTGGCCAGACCCGCAGGGCACCGCACCGGCGAGGCACCAGGAATTACCCAATGCCTGCCACACACTTCGTGTGGGGACCAGAAAGCCCTCACACGAAGTGTGTTCGTCCCGCTTCACGACGCCTCATGAAACGACCCTTCAGCGGACGAGGTGGTGGAAGGATAGATGCGCAATTGGCGCCGGGGATAAATTTAGACCGTCCTTTGGCGCGGAACGCGCGAAACAAACCGACTGGACCTCGGCTTGCGCCGGAAAGACGGCTGCGGATCGGGCCGTCCGTCGGCCTAGTGAGCAATGAAACGCGACGATAGAACGGCCCCGCGGGTCACGCTACCATGCGGACGCCCACGGGACGGCGCTCCGGCGCTGCTCGTGGCTCGGTATCTGTGAGGCGTAGACCTCGATGGGGGGCAACCAATTGTACAGGGTAGTAGCGTTCGCCGCGGTGCTGGTGACAGTGGCCGGTTCGGCAGGAGCCGCCCCATGCGGCAATACCGGCGCGGGCTTCGAAAACTGGAAGAGGGTCTTCGCCCAAGAAGCCCAGGCAAAGGGCGTCAAGCCGCAAGCAATTTCCGCCTTGATGACCACGACCTATTCGACGGGGACCATCAGGGCCGACCGCGGCCAGAAGAGTTTCAAACTATCGCTCGATGCCTTCATGGCGAAGCGTGGCGCTGCCGGTATTGTCGCCAAGGGCAGGCAGTTGAAGGCCGCGAATGCCGCGCTCTTTGCCTCCATCGAGAAGCGCTATGGCGTACCGCCCGGACCGCTGCTCGCCATCTGGGGGATGGAAACCGGATTTGGCGGCTTCACCGGCAATCAGAACACGCTTTCGGCGGTCGCCACGCTCGCCTATGACTGCCGCCGGACCGAATATTTTACCGACCAGCTTTATTCGGCTCTGACGCTTGTTGATCGCGGCGTGCTCAGCGCCTCCTCGCGCGGCGCCATGCATGGCGAGGTCGGCCAGACGCAGTTTCTGCCCAAGAACATCCTGCTCTATGGCGCGGACGGCGATGGCGCTGGCGGCGTGAACCTCAATAGCAAGGCGGATGCGCTCGCCTCCACCGCCAACTTCCTCAAGGGTCATGGCTGGGTCCGGGGCGCCGGCTATCAGCCGGGCCAGCCCAACTTTACCGCCATTCAGGGTTGGAACGCCGCCAGCGTCTACGAGCAGGCGATCGCCATCATCGGCAAGCAGATCGACGGGTCATGACGACCGGGCAGGCGGCGGCTCGCGTCGCGCGATCTGCCGCAGCATGCGGACCGCCAGCCACAACAGCACGATGACCAGCAGGAGTGCGGCGAACGGCGCCGCCAGGGCTAGCAGCGAGACGATGAGCGCACCGCCGAGTTCTCCAGTCGCGATCACCGAATTGCCCAGCCCGCCCGTCAAGACGGTGGATTTCGCCCTGAGCACCGCGGTGATGCTTTGCGTGAGGCCGGCGACGCCACCGCCCGCGATGATTGCCGTCGACCATTTCACCAGCGGCGGCAGGTCGGTGATGACCGCCGCGGCTACGAGTGTGCCGGCGACAAACGCGGCGGGCGTAGCCAAGGCGTCGAGCAGATTGTCGACGCCCGGAATGTAATAGCCAAGGATTTCCGCGAGCGCCGCCACGCTGAGCAACGTCAATGCGGAAGGCGTCCCGAGCCAGGCGAAGCTGTCGCCCAATTGCAGATGCCCGCCATAGGCCGCGGCGCTCATCACGAGCATCGGCAGGAACACGCGGAAGCCGGTGGCCGCGGCGAGCCCTATGCCAAGCGCAATCGAAAGTGCGAGATCAAGGTCGGACATGGACTGCTCTGAGGCGTCAGTGCCTCACGCGCGCCAAGAGAGGCGGCGCTAGAATCCTGATTGAGGCGTCCAGGTGCGCATGCTGGGCGGCCAGTTGGTCTGCGGATAGAACCTCTGCAGCGCCTGAATTTCGAAGTCGCCCTTCTCATAGGGCACGAAACCGAAATAGGTGCTCCAGCCGCCGGGACGGCGCGTGTAGACATAGGGGTAAATGGGAGGACGCCCGCGCCGATAGATGCGAACGGGCTCTAGCATGGAAGCATGGCTGCCGAAGGCAGATGCAAAGGACGGCGCCGCGCCGGCCGGCCCGACCCAATTGAACTGCCAAAGGGCGAGGGCGATCACGGCAGCCTCGACAAGGACGGATGCTGCGCTCTTGGAACTGGGCAATGCGTGCGTCACAAGGATCTCCAACCTGCCCTTCATGCGTGGGAGGAAGCGTAGCATGGCCAGCGGTGGCTGCAACGCCTCGCCCCGTCAAGGATGGTGAAGGGCACGGTCTTCTTGATCATGCAAAATGGCTAATGAATGACTCGCACTCCATAATCCAGCTCGGCCTTGTGGCGGGATTCCTCGTGATCGCCGCGGCGACCATCAAGCTTGCGTTCAGGGCAGGTCGAGCAGCCGCGGACCCGATCATTGCAGCGAGCTTTAAGGAGCTGCGGAAGGGTTGGTACCAAGTCAACATGACAGTGACCAATCGGACGCCCTACGGCTTGGTAGGGGTGTCATTGCGCCGCGTGCGGCCAGCCTCGGCGCGACTCATGGCTCCGATCAAATCGGTCAGCACGCAACAAGGCGAGTTCCAAGTCTGGTCCGATCCTGCGATCGACAAACCGACAACGACAATCCCTCTCGATGTGGTGATTGGACCGCACGAAGTGCCGCACGGAGTTGTTTCACTAAACTCCGAGATCCACACCGCCGCT
>Ga0315283_10000304_pt1 | contig 34811 bp, 30 predicted proteins | sample YL17G09_0_MG_FD_204541 | JGI IMG/M metagenome (GOLD analysis project Ga0315283, IMG submission 204541) | Sediment microbial communities from Yellowstone Lake, YNP, Wyoming, USA - YL17G09_0 | ecosystem: Environmental > Aquatic > Freshwater > Lake > Sediment | place: USA: Wyoming | collected...
CGGCGAATTGATCGAAGACCGGCGTTACCGGTTCGCTCTCGCCCACGACCTGACATGAAAACGGCTTCACCGCGGTGAGCGTTGCCTTGCGCATGCGGCGGAGCTGGAGTCGGTGGACGATATTCAACAGCCGGCTAGAGATCGTGCCACATCCGGCGATGGGCAATTCCCGCGTCCACGAACTCCTCGCCTTGCGCCTGGAAGCCATGGCGTAAATAAAAAGGCAGGGCCTGAACCTGCGCATTCAGCAGCACGCGCCGCATGCCCGCTGCACGGGCGATTTCCATAAGACCTGTGAGCAGCGCGCTGCCAGCGCCTTTGCCGCGCCACGCCCGCAAAACCGCCATGCGTCCGATGTGCCCGTCGGGAAGCAGGCGTCCGGCGCCGATCGGGATGCCGTCCATCGAGGCCACCAGGTGGCTCGAGAGCGCGTCGAACTCATCCCATTCCATGTCGGCCGGCACGAATTGTTCGCGGATGAAGACTGTTTCGCGAAGTGCCGTGAGAATTTCCCGATCGGTGAACCAGTCGGCGGGGCGGACGACTATTTTCGGTGACGACTTCATGCGCGCGGAATTTGCCGTTGCGCCCGTTCAAGCCCGGTGGCGACGTTAAACCTGAATCCCCGGCAGTTCATTCACCGCCAAGGACGCCAGGGACGCAAAGGACGGCGATACGCATGTCTGACCGAACTCACCCAAAGGGTTAAGCGCTGATCGATCCATGCACTTGTTTTCCTTTGCGTCCCTGGCGTCCTTGGCGGTGCAACTGTTTTTCCAGATTAAACGGTCGCCCCGCCGCTGACCTCGATGACCGCGCCGTTGATGTAGCTGGCTTCGTCGGAAGCGAGGAAGGCGTAGGTGTTGGCGATCTCTTCGGGCCGCGCCAGGCGTCCGAGCGGCACGCGATCGACCATCGCCTGCATGACTTTCGCCGGAATGGATTTCAGGATCGTGGTTTCGACGAAGCCCGGGCACACCGCGTTGGCGCGTATGCCCTTGCGCCCGAGTTCCCGCGCCCACGTCTTGGCCATGCCGATGACGCCGAACTTGCTCGCGGCGTAATTGGTCTGGCCGAAATTACCGTGGAGGCCGACCACCGAGGAAGCATTCAGGATCACGCCGGCGTTCTGCGCGATCATGATGTCCACCACGGCGCGAGCGCAGTTGTAGGTTCCCTTGAGATTGATGTCGATGACGCGCTCGAACTGTGCGTCGGACATCTTGCGCAACATCGCATCGTCGACGATGCCGGCGTTGTTGACCAGCACATCGATGCGGCCGTACTTGGCCATCACGCCTTTCACCATGGCGGCGATGCTCGCCTTGTCGGTGACATTCATGGTGAATCCGATTGCCTGACCATGTGCGGCCACGATTTGCGCAACGACCTCGTCGACCGCCGTGTGCTCGAGATCACAGACCACCACTTTGGCGCCTTCGGCTGCGAATTTCAGTGCAGTCGCTTGTCCGATGCCGCGCGCCGATCCCGTGATAATCGCCACCTTGTCCTTCAGCCTCATCGGTCCATGCTCCGTGTTATGCCCGAACGGGCCGGCGGCACTCTACCCAATTGCACTGCTATGCACAACCGAGGCGATGGTGCTCATTAGGCCGCGGATTCGGTAATTTCTACCGGCGTTCCGGGTTCGACGAGATCGAATAATTCGACAAGGTCACTATTGCGCATGCGGATGCAGCCTATCGAACCGGGCCTGCCCATGACTGCCGAATCGGGGCTGCCGTGAATGTAGATATAGCGGCGCATCGTATCGACATCGCCCAGTCGATTGAATCCCGGCTCGCAGCCCGATAGCCACAACAATCGCGTCAGCATCCAGTCCCGGTCCGGAAACCGGCGGCCGAGTTCGGCGTCGTAGATCTCCCCGGTCGGACGACGCTTGACGAAAACCGCATTGAGCGGCGCGCCGACGCCGACTTTGGCCCGAACGATATGGCGGCCGCGCGGGGTGCAGAAGCTGCCATTTTTCTCGCCGACGCCGTTTTTGGAGGTAGAAACCAGATAGCGCCTGATCGCCTTGCCGCTTTCGCAGAGTTCCAGCGTCTGGGCCGGAATGCTGATGCGGAGCGACTTCATTGCGCTGATCATTGCGATGTGGACCTGCGTTCGCGAAAGAAACTGGTCAGCAACTCGCCGCATTGCGACGCCAACACGCCGCCTTCGATGCGGGTGTGATGGTTCAACAGCGGTTGCGAAAACAGGTTGACCACGCTGCCGCAGGCGCCGGTCTTCGGGTCGGCGGCGCCGAACACGACCCGCGCGAGGCGGGCATGCTGGATGGCGCCCGCGCACATCGCGCAAGGCTCCAGCGTCACATACAGCGTACAGCTTGTAAGCCGGTAGTTGCCCAGGGCAAGCGCGGCGGCGCGCAAGGCTTGGATCTCGGCGTGCGCGGTCGGATCATGGCAGCTGATCGGCGCGTTGAATCCGCTGCCGATGATCCGTCCACCCTCGACCACGACGGCCCCTACCGGGACTTCCCCGGCCTGCTTCGCCGCCACCGCGAGGGCCAGCGCTTCGGACATGTATTCCGCATCTGACATACTTCTATCGATGATTCCTTAATTCGCTACATAGGCCTCCCTCATCCCCACCCTTCTCCCGGAGGGAGATGGGCTTTTCTTCCCTCTCCCTCCGGGAGAGGGACTGAGGGTGAGGGAAAGAGCCGGATGCGGAAATATTGTCGTGCATTGTGGAAACATCAATAATACAGTAGCTTGAATGCCATATTGCACGCAAATAATGAACATCCGAGATGCGCACGCTGCCGCGTCCTGCTGCTGCGGCCACCGGGGTCTCGCCAGCGTAGATTCTCTCACGCGACGGCATCGAGCTGCGGCTCATGCAAGCGGCGGGCGCGCTCGGCTGCGTCGCGCGGCCATTGTCGCCACGGCTTGATCTGCGTCAATCCTTGACTCCACGCCGGCGCCCAGGATGAGCGCTTCAATCAACGATGATGCGCGAGACCCGACGACCCGAGCGCAGCGATCGGGCGACCCTCCGCAGGAGACCTCGGCATGGCCAAGCTCGCCAACTCAAACGCATCGCCGCAATACCCGCTCGCCGACGAGGAGCTGAGACTGATCGACGCCTGGTGGCGCGCCTGCAATTACCTCGCCGTCGGCATGATCTTCCTCAAGGAGAACCCGTTGCTCAAGGAGCCGTTGCAGCCCGAACACGTGAAGCATCGATTGCTCGGCCACTGGGGCGCGAGCCCAGCGCTGTCGTTTGCGTGGGCGCACCTGAACCGAGTCATCAAACGCGAGGACCTTGACATGATCTTCCTGGCCGGCCCCGGTCACGGCGCACCCGGCGTGCTCGGCCCGGTGTATCTCGAAGGCACGTACTCGGAGGTCTATCCCGACAAGAGCGAAGACGCGGAAGGGATGCAGAAATTCTTCAAGCAGTTCTCCTTTCCGGGCCATATCGGCTCGCACGTCACGCCGGAGACGCCGGGTTCGATCCACGAGGGCGGCGAGCTCGGCTACAGCCTGTCGCACGCGTACGGGGCGGCGCTGGACAACCCCGACCTGATCGTCGCCTGCGTGGTCGGTGACGGCGAGGCCGAGACCGGGCCGCTGGCCACCGCCTGGCACTCCAACAAATTCATCAATCCGGTGTGCGACGGCGCCGTGCTGCCGATCCTCAGTCTCAACGGCTACAAGATTGCCAACCCGGCCATTCTCGCCCGCATCAGCCACGAAGAGCTGGAGGCGCTGTTCGTGGGCTACGGCTACAAACCGTACTTCGTCGAGGGCTCCGACCCGGACGAGATGCACCGGAAGATGGCCGCCGCGCTCGATGCGAGCGTCGCCGAGATCCGCGCCGTGCAGAAGAAGGCGCGCGAAAGCGGCAAGGCCGAGCGCCCGCGCTGGCCCATGATTGTGCTGCGCGCGCCCAAGGGTTGGACTGGCCCCAAGGAGGTCGGCGGTCACAAGGTCGAAGGTTCGTGGCGCTCGCATCAAGTGCCGTTCTCGGATGTGCGCGGCAATCCCGCGAACCTGCGGCTGCTCGAGAGCTGGATGCGAAGCTACAAGCCCGAAGAACTGTTCGATGCGAGCGGCCGTCTGCTGCCGGAGATCCGGGCGCTGGCACCCGCGGGACGCCGGCGCATGAGCGCGAATCCGCACGCCAATGGCGGCCTGTTGCGCAAGGCGCTGAAGCTGCCGGACTTCCGCGACTATGCGGTGGACGTGGCACAGGCGGGAAAGGTGCTGCACGAGAACACCAAGCCCCTGGGTGAGTTCCTGCGCGACGTGATGCGCGAGAACATGACGAGTTTCCGCGTGTTCGGGCCCGACGAGACCGCGTCGAACCGCCTGCAGTCGATCTACGAGGTCAGCAAGAAGACGTGGATGGCGGATCTGCTGCCGGAGGATGCGGACGGCGGCGAGTTGGCGCGAGACGGACGGGTGATGGAGATGCTCTCGGAACATACGCTGGTCGGATGGCTCGAAGGCTACCTGCTGAGCGGGCGCCACGGGCTCTTCCATACGTACGAAGCGTTCGCGCACGTGGTCGATTCGATGTTCAACCAGCACGCCAAATGGCTCGACATCTGCAAGAACCACGTGCCGTGGCGCGCTTCGGTTTCGTCTCAAAACATCCTGCTGTCGTCGACGGTCTGGCGGCAGGATCACAACGGCTTCTCGCATCAGGATCCGGGCTTCATCGATCTGGTGACCAACAAGAGCCCGACGGTCACGCGCATCTACCTTCCGCCCGACGCGAACACGCTGCTGGCGGTGGCGGATGCGTGCCTGCGCTCGACCGACTGTATCAATGTGATCGTCGCCGACAAACAGATGCACCTGCAGTTCACCACCATGGAGGAGGCCATCGGACATTGCGCGAAGGGAATCGGCATCTGGCATCGGGCGAGCACCGACGACGGCGAGGAGCCCGACGTGGTGATGGCCTCGTGCGGCGATGTGGCGACCCAGGAGGCGCTTGCAGCAACCGCAATCCTGCGCGAGCACCTGCCCGATCTCAAGCTGCGCTTCGTCAACGTGGTGGATCTGTTCAAGCTGCAGCCCGCGACCGAGCATCCCAGCGGCTCTACCGAGCGCGACTTCGACAGCCTGTTCACGCTCGACAAGCCGATCATCTTCAACTTCCACGGCTACCCCTGGTTGATCCACAAGCTCGCCTATCGCTTCCTCAACCACGACAATCTGCACGTACGTGGCTACAAGGAGAAAGGCAACATCAACACGCCGCTCGAGCTGGCCATACTGAATCAGGTGGACCGCTTCAATCTGACGATCGACGTGCTCGACCGCGTGCCCAGGCTGCGCGACAAGGCAGCGCATCTCAAGGAGCGAATGAAGAACGAGATCATCCGCAATCAGAGCTACGCGCGCGAGCACGGCACCGACCGCAGCGAGATTTCCGACTGGGTTTGGCCGTTTTGACGAGAGGCGATGCGGAGGCTCGCTTCAGCGAGGCTCGCGCTTTCCGGCAGGCGCGCGGCTGATAGCGTTTAGTATGCTCGGCTGCGCCATTTTCGACGGGAGGGACCATGGATACGCCGCTACTCGATGCAGTTCGTTCCATCAGCGTCCGCGACTGGCTCGCTCTTGGCCAGGTTCTGCTGCGCATAACGCTGATCGTCGTCGCTGCCTGGGCAGTGAGCCGGGTTGGCAACCGCATGTTCCGCATGATTTTAGCGCGCCTGCTTCGCGCCGCCAGCGAAGACCGCGTGGACCGTCTCGAAACGCTGGGCCGCGTGTTCGGCAACGGGCTCAGCGTGGTGATCTCGCTGGTCGTTGGCATGCTGATGCTCGATGTGCTCGGCATCTCGGTGGCGCCCATTCTCGCCACTGCGGGCGTGGTGGGCATCGCGGTCGGCTTTGGCGCGCAGAGCCTGATCAAGGACTACTTCAACGGCTTCTTCCTGCTGGTCGACGACCAGTTGCGGCAAGGCGACATTGTCCAGATTGCCGGCATCGACGGGGGGGTGGAGAAAGTGACGCTGCGTTACGTGCGGCTGCGCGACTACGAGGGCAACGTGCATTTTGTGCCCGCTGGACAGATCGGCATCGTCACCAACCGCTCGCGAGACTTCGCGTTCGCAGTCATCGATATCGGCATCGCCTATCGCGAGAGCGTCGAGGCGGCCATCGAGGTGATGCGCGCGGTCGGGCGCGAGATGCGCGCAGACGAGGCCTTCGGTCCGAGCATTCTCGAGGACCTCGAGATAGCCGGCGTGAACGAATGGGCCGGTTCCGCGATCGTCATCCGCTGCCGGTTCAAGGTGAAGGCGATGCAGCAGTGGGGCGTGCGGCGCGGGTTCCTGCAGAGGCTCAAGGCGGCGTTCGACGCCCACGGCATCGAGATTCCGTATCCGCACCTCACCGTGTACGCGGGCGAGCCGAAGCAGGGAACCGCGCCCGCGTTTAACGTGCGCGGCCTTCCGGGCACGGCGGTGAACGAACTGCCCCACCGGTGACTGCGAGCCCCGCCGGTTCGTTTCACGTCTCCTTCGTTTCCTTTGCGGCCTTCAGCCTTCGCACGCGCATCACGACGATTCCGGAGTTCGGGACAGGCGCTCGCGCTCGATCTTGTTGATGTAGCGCTGGATCAACGCCTGGTCGCGCTCGGGAATCTGGACAAACTCGGCGCTTAAGCGCCGGTCAGTGACACCGCCTTTCAGCGTCACCTCGAAGGTGTCCCGGATCAGGATGTCGACCACGATCGTGCCGATTTCGGGTAGCGGGATACGACAATTGTCGAAGCGCATCCCCACCTGCAGGCCGGCGATGCCGCGATGATCGATAATAGCGGCCCCGCCGCAACTGATGTCAACGATCGTTACCTCGATTTCCTTGATCTTGTTCTCGGCCGCCACCGGAAAGAAGCAGGACAGCGGCTTGACGACCGGCGTAGCCACACGGAAATATTCCCGCCGCTGCAGCCGCAGAAGCGCGTCGGGCAGCGGCATGCTGAAGGCGTCACGTCCCTCGTGCTGGATCAGGTGCAGCGACCGGGCAATGAACTGGACCCGCGCCTGCTCCTTGGTGGCGACGAACACGATCTTGTTGCTTTGCGCCGCCCGGCTGTTGGTGACGCGATCGGGACTGCAATCGAGTATCACGCGATCCTTGTCCTCATCGACTGTGATGATCGAGGTCAGAAAGAATTCACCGCTCTGGTCGAAATAGGCGGTGACGAAATTCTTCTTGCTCTGCATCGAGCGCAGGATCGCCGCAATTTCCAGCCGCGAGTGCAGCACGAAGCGGCTCTCGTCCGCCGCATCGGCGATCCCGAATGTGAACGGAATGTCAGGTTGATCGGGCGTCTTGTCTGCCATGGCGCTGCGCTAATGAGAATTACGTAACCGGACGACCTCGCCGCGGGTCTCACGTCCCGCAGGATGGCGCAAAAACGGGTGTCGCGTCAACGCTCGCCGGCGCTTCCAGGTTCTGCGCAGGCGGCGCGGTGCCCGAGTCGCCCCAGGGCGGATAGGCATTGCCGGGGGCCGCGTCCCGCTTCTCGATGCGATGGATCCACGCGAGCAGCTCCGCCACTAAGCGGCCGTGCTTGAGCCGAACATGCCGGGCCGTCGGTTGTTCCGTCAAAGCTCCGCGCCTGCTTCGCCTGCGCGACCTGCACTGCGCATGCATGCCTGCCATCGCATAGCCACGCTGCAGGCGCCGGCAGCGCGGGCCAGCTCGATCGCCGGGGCGCGCGGCCTCATAGCCCGCCCACGGGTAATTTGACACACATCGCCGGAATCTGGTGCCGGATCGGTACAAAGATTGTGCGTAACACCAGCGACTGAACGTCGACCGGCGCGAATCTATAGCTTGCCCGGACCGGCACGATGCAGCAGAATTCCCCGGTCGATTCGCTCGACTGCTACCCAGGTCCCTTTGAGGAACGCATGGCACAGGATTCCCTCCCCTTGCATCGCCACCTGAACTGGCTCGGCATCGCGCTGATCGTGCTCGGCATCCTTGCGATCGTGTCTCCCGCCGTGGCTGGTGGCACCGTCGTGACGGTTATCGGGCTCATCCTGCTCGTCGCCGGCGTGGTGCAGATCCTGCGCGCGCTGCAGGCGGAAGGAACGGAGAAGGTGCTGACCCTGGTCCTCGGCGCCATCTCCGTGCTGGGAGGAATTGCCGTAATCGCGCATCCGCTCCTCGGTCTCGCGTTCCTGACGCTGGTCCTCGCGGTGTACCTGATCGTCGAAGGCGCATGGAAAATGATCGCCGCCTTCCGCTACCGGCCGGCCGGCGGCTGGGGCTGGCTGCTCCTGAGCGGGGTGCTATCGCTGCTGCTCGCCTGGCTGATCTGGGCCCAATGGCCGCTTTCCGGCTGGTGGGCGATCGGCGTGCTGGTGGGCTTCAATCTGCTCGGCACGGGCGCGGCGCTGGTGACGCTCGCATCGGCGCTGAAGCGCGCAGCAGCGCGAGCCTGATCGACCTAAGCTTGCTGGAAGTTTGTTGAAATTCTTTTGTCACTCCCGCGAAGGCTGGAGTCCAGAGATTTCATTGCAAATGAGATTCAACGGCTTACTGGGTTCCCGCTTCCGCGGGAGTGACGTTCCCACCATCGGCAGAGCGATTTTCAACAGACCGCCAGGGCGCGCGGTCTCATAGCCCGCCCACGAGTCATTTGACGCACATCGCCGTAATCTGGTGGCGGATCGGTACGAAGATCGTGGGTAACACCAGCGACTGAACGTCGACCTGCGCGAAACCGGACGAGCGCAGCGTGGCGCCGGTATCTCGACACAAGTCGCATCCCTCGAACTTGCAGCGCTTTTCCTTTCCCGTCATCGAGTCATCCTTTCCTGACAGGCCGCTTGAGGCGCGTCAAGACATGCTGGGTGCAGCGAGGTAATGTAACATCCGCGGGAGAGCAAGCACGACGGGGTGATGGCAGGAAGGCATGCTCGGGCGACCTGCTGCTGGAAGCGCTCGTGGCTTGTGCGCGCGTGACATTCAACGTCGTCGCCACCGCCATGAGCAGCCCCTTGCGCTCCGCAACGGTGATCGTCGAGGGCGACGGGGATTTCCGCGGCACGCTCGGAATGGCCAAGGACGTCCCCGTCGGCGTGGCTTGCGTTGTGCTACCATTGGACGTACACTGGGCCTTGTCAACTTTTTGCCATTCGGAGCGGACATGCGCCGTAGCCAGCTCACTGCCACCCAGGAAGAACGCCGCTCGCGCGGTGCACGTCTCGGCTTTCGGGTGGATGACCAGACCAAGGCGCTGGTGGAGCTTGCCGCCGAACTGGAGCGGCGCAAGCTCACCGACTACTGTCTGACCGCCCTGACCGAGGCTGCGCGCCGAACCATCGCGCGCCATGAGATGCTCGTGCTGTCCGATCGCGATCGCAAGGCGTTCTTCGACGCGCTGATCAATCCGCTAAAACCTAGCTCCCGGCTGAGACGGGCGGCTCGAGCTGAACGCAAGCGGATCGCCCCTTAATGAGGGGAGCGGGATCCTTCGAGCTCCGGCTGGAACCGCTAGGCAAGCATCACCACCGCGCAACCTTCACCTGCGGCGCGGACAGCCTCGATAGCTACCTCAGAAACCTGGCATCTCAGGACATGCGGCGCAGGGCGAACGCGGTGTTCGTCCTGGTACCTACGGAAGCTCCAACCGACGTCGTCGGATATTTCACCCTTTGCGCCTACACTCTCGAGCCTGGCACCGTGCCCGAAGAGGCGCGCATGCACATTCCCCGCTACCCGCTGGTCAGTGCGACGCTCATCGGTCGGCTTGCGATCTCCACTGCCTGCCAAGGCCAGGGGATCGGCGCAATGCTGCTGGTCCGGGCTCTGCGTTTGGCCTACGAGAGTGCTGCTGCGGTCGGCTCGTCAATGGTTGTGGTGGACGCGATCGATGAGCGCGCGGCGAGCTTCTACGCAGCCCACGGGTTCATCCGCTTGCCCGGGTCGATGCGGTTGGTACTGCCGATGCGCGCGGTGGCGCGAATTGTCGAGGAATAGCCCAACTTTCTCTCACCGCAGGAGTGTATCCGCCGAGCATGCAAGTGAGGCTCCCATGGGAGAGAACCGCGGATAGGTCGGCGTTTTACCCTGGCAAATATTTGTTGCAATTTCGCCTGCGCTTCGAGATTGATTCTCCCGCCAGCGATGAGCAACTCGCCACGCTGCTGAAGCTGACCGAGCGCTACTGCGTCATCTTGCAGACGCTGCGCACCCCGCCACGGATGGAAGCGACACTGCGGCGCGTTGGCGCCTGAGTGACGCTCGGCTCGTACGGCGGACAATCCATCTGCTCGCGGCCATGTGGGTCGAGCCGTGCGACGCGATCGCCGAACCGGGGGTCGTTCTTACGGGCGCCGGAAGCGAGTGAGGACGGAGGGGGGTGGGCCTCAGGCTCCCGGGGGAGCTTGGCTGTGCCTTGTGTTGTTCTACCATTCGGAGCGGACAGGCGCCGTAGCCAGCTCACTGCCACCCGGTTCGGGTACGCGGGCGAGCCGATGCAGGGAACCGCGCCCGCGTTTAGCGCGCGCGGCCTTCCGGGCACGGCGCAATAACACGATCGACTAGTACGTTCATGGCAAACCCGGAGGAACCGAAATGAAAGCCATCACTGTAGAACCGCACAAACCGGAAACCGCACGCCTGGAAAACGTCCCCGAGCCGGACGTGCGTGCCGGGTCAGTCCTCGTGGAAGCCATCGCGGTCGGCGTTTGCGGGACCGACGTCGAGATCGTGGAGGGGAAGTATGGCTGGGCCCCTCCCGGCAAGAAGCGCCTCGTTCTGGGGCACGAATCACTGGGTCGGGTGCTGGACCCGGGTGCGGCAGGCGGCCTCAAGGAGGGCGATCTGGTGGTGGGCATCGTCCGACGTCCCGATCCCGTTCCCTGTCCAAACTGCGCGGTGGGCGAATGGGACATGTGCCGCAACGGCCTGTACACCGAGCGCGGCATCAAGGAGATCGACGGTTACATGTCCGAGCGCTGGCGCATCGAGCCCGAGTACGCCATGAAGATCGACCCCTCCCTTGGGCTCCTCGGTGTGTTGCTCGAGCCCACGACGGTGGTCACGAAGGCGTGGGAGCAAGTTGTCGCGGTGGGTCAGCGTGCCTTCTGGGAGCCGCGGACCGTGCTCGTGACCGGTGCTGGACCGATCGGTCTTCTCGCGGCCCTCGTGGCAAAGCAGCACGGGCTCGAAGTCCACGTCCTCGACCGGGTCGAATCGGGGCCCAAACCGGAGCTCGTTCATGCCCTGGGGGCGACCTACCACAGCGGCAGCGTCGCGGGTGTGGGCTTCGAGCCGGACGTGATCGTCGAATGCACCGGCGTCGGGCAGCTCATCGCAGACTCGATCCAGGCCGTCGCGGCGGGCGGGATCGTGTGCCTCACGGGCGTCGGGAGCGGCGGGCGCACCGTCGGGCTCCCGACGGCCGACGTGGCGTCCAACGTAGTGCTGCGCAACAACGTCGTGGTCGGCAGCGTCAACGCCAACAAGCGGCACTGGTACAAGGCGGGACAAGTCCTGGCTCGCGCCGACCGCGCGTGGCTCGCGCGCCTCGTCACGCGGCGCGAGCCACCGGAGGAGTTCTTGCGCGCCCTGCAGCGGCAGCCGGAGGACATCAAGGTCGTCATTCAGTTTGCGCAGGCATGAACACGACGAGCAAATTTGGATCAGGTGCGTCCCCCGCCGAGCATGCAAGTGAGGCGGCCATGGGAGAGAACAGCGGAACGGGCCGCATTCTACCTTGGCAAGTATTCGTTTCCGAGCTGGTTGGTACGGCGCTACTGGTGTTGGTCGGTCTGTCGCTGGTCATCTTGATGTTCGGGGAAGGCAGCCCCGTCAAAGGAGTCCTGCCCAGTGAAGGGTGGCGGCGATTGATCACCGGCTTTCTGTTCGGCACCACCGGCGCCCTGATTGCCCTTTCCCCGGTCGGGGCGCGGAGCGGGGCGCACATCAACCCGGTCGTCACGCTGGCATTTCGCGTGATGGGCAAGCTCGACTTGCGGACTACGCTCGGTTACGTCATCGCGCAACTGGCAGGCGCCATTCTGGGGGCTCTGCCGCTGCTTGCCTGGGGCTCGATGGGCCGCAGCGTTGACTTCGGCGCCACCCTGCCGGGAGCAGGCTATGCCATTGAGACTGTCTTGCTGGGCGAAGTGATCACCACGTTCGCCATGGTCGCCGGTCTGTGCGTGTGTCTCGGCTTTCGTCGAATGCGTCCTTTCACGCCGGCGATGTTCCCGTTTCTGTATGCCGTCATGGTGTACGCGGAGTCGCCGATCTCGGGAACAAGCACCAATCCGGCCCGCAGCCTGGGACCGGCGATCGTGTCGGGACAATGGCAAGGTTGGTGGATCTACTGGGTCGGCCCGCTGATCGGTAGTATCGCGGCATGCCTCGTCTGTAGTTTTCTCGCGAAGCGAATCACGGTGGCGAAGTTGTATCACTTTGACAGCGACCGCGACAGGCTGTTTCGCAGGATGAGCACCCCGAATCCCACGAGCAGGTGACCGCCCTCGATCCCGTCGCCTCCCCGGGTTGCGATCGTTCGTGCCGTCCCTGCGCCACACGCGAGACATTCGGCCCGCGCCTTGACGAACCCGGCGCGTTACTGCTCGGCGGCCACGTCTTGCCGCCGATTATGTCTGAGGTCATTGTCACAGTAATACTTCGTTGCCTGTCTTGCTGGATCGAAGTCAAATTTCACTGCACTCGCGGCGGCAACAGATACAGCGTCATGGCGAAGATCAGATAGACCATCAGCACCAACACGCCGACGAACCACGCCGAGCGCCCGCTGTTTGTGACGAGCGTCGCGGTGAGGGTGGCGATGAGCACCATCACCACCGCGCCCGGCCAGAATTGCAGGTCCATCGGCGTCGGGCCGATCACGTAACTGAGCAGCACCAGCACCGGCGCCACAAACAGCGCGATTTGGGATGCGCTTCCCAGCGCGATGCCCACGCTCAGGTCGAGCCGGTTCTTGCGCGCGCCGGAAAACGCCGCGGCCATTTCCGCCGCACCACCCACCAGCGCCACGACGATGAAGCCGACGAAGGCCCGCGACATCGCGAACGCCTCCGCCGCCTTCTGCACCGACTCGACAAAGATCTCGCTCACGAGCGCAACCAATACCGTGACACCGGCCAGCGTGGCCAGGGCCAACCCCAGGGGCCAAGGCGCTTCGCCGTCCTCGGCGTGTTCCGCACTCGCAAACAGCTCGCGGTGCGTCTTGAGCGAGAACAGCATGCCCAGTCCGTAAGCAGCAATGAGCAGCACCGCCAGACCGACGCTCAGCTTCTGGGTGAACGCTGCCCCCGCCGCCGAGTCGGCTGTGCCGACCGCCGACGGAATCAGCAGGGCGACCGTGGCCAGGAAGAGCAGACCCGCCTGCACGCGGGCGCTGACCCGGTTGTATTCCTAAACGTGGTGCTTGAGTCCGCCGAGCAGAAACGACGCGCCCAGCATGAACAGCGTGTTGGTGACGATCGCGCCGGCGATGGACGCCTTCACCAGCATGGTTTGCCCGGCGCGCAAGGCGGCCAGCGCGATGACCAGCTCGGTCAGATTTCCCAGCGTGGCGTTGAGCAGCCCCCCGCCGCGTCGCCCGTCTTGGCCGCAACCGATTCGGTGGCGTGACTCAGCAGTGCCGCCAGCGGCACGATGGCGAGCACGGACAACACGAAGAGCAGCGTGTGCGCTTCGGGCTCGAGCTTCGCGGTTGCAAACACCACCGGCACGAAGGCCAACAGCCAGAGCGGCGGGTTGTGACGGATTTCCTTGAGCAGGGGAGTCATATTTTTTTGGTCCTTCGGACTTTTCTGTGGGTCGACCAACGCTGTAGGTCCGATTCCGCTGGCACTGCTGCCCTCCCCCTTCAAGGGGGAGGTTGGGAGGGGGATGGGGAGCTTGTGTCGTGTACCCCATCCCCTCCCTCGCCCTCCCCTTGAAGGGGAGGGAATGCACGGCCTTGCCGAGTGGGGCCCACAGGATTGTCTGAAGGAGCGTTTTTTTCAGTGGGGCAGGCTACAACGGAGAGTTACACGGATCAGCGGTCTGGCGCTGATGACTCGGCGGCTCTTCCGCGGAAAAAGAGCGCCCTGATCTTCTCCTCTCCCAACACCCGCCCCAACTCCTTGACGCCGAAGAATGGAATCAGAGCCACGAAAATGATGAGACTCCCGGCGAGCAATTCATAGGGACCTTTTGCAAAGAAGTCAACGAGACCGCCCGTGAGCCCCTTCCCGTTCCAAAGGCCCTTGATCACCTGCTCGATGAGGGTAAAGATACCGACAAAGAAACTGAAGACGACAGTCTTGTACAGGGTGGGATAGATCAAGGGCTTGTGTTCAAGGCCGCGACCGAGGCGGAGCACATCTCCGATCATGATGACTTTTGCAAGAATCAACGCTTCGATCAGGGCTATCCAGTAATTCGTGTAAGTAATGTCATGGGCAGCCAGAAGGAATCTTCGGTACTGCGTGAAAGCGGCGAACACGAGGGTGAGATAGATGACATTTATCCAATACTCGACCATCTCGTGGAAGATTTTTTTCTTCCAGTTTCCTTTTTCCCCATCAGGGCTACCCATGATCCATGACCCTCCCTCGACACATCCTTACCTCTGCTCTGGCGATCGGTGGCAGACCTGAATCTGTCGCTACGAAGAGATTGCCATTCGTTCAATTCACCAACAGCAGAGAGTGAAATCGCGACAGCATGCCGCCGGCGAGGGTTCTGGCTTTGAAGCCTTTCTGCAACAACATCCGCGTCGCACTGTATGCGCGTTGTCCGGAACGGCAGATGACGAGAATTTCCCGATCGCGGGGGAGCTCGCCGAGACGTGCCCGAAGTTGACCGAGCGGGATATTGACCGCGCCCGGCGCACTCTCCACGGCGAGCTCCACGGGTTCGCGAACGTCGAGGAGGAACGCTTTCCCGGCACCATCCCAGTGACTGATCGGCATGTCGCCACGCAGGACATCGGCTGCGACCATGCCCGCGAAATTAACCGGATCCTTCGCGCTTCCGAACTGGGGCGCGTAGCACAGCTCTGCTTCCTCGATGTCGTAGACGCTCGCGCCCATCTGCAGCGCCATGGCGAGCGCACTGATCCGCTTGTCGACGTTATCCTCGCCAAGCGCCTGCGCGCCGAGAAGTCGTCCGTCGGATTTGCGGAAAATGACCTTCATGGCGATCGGTTTGGCCCCCGGGTAGTAGCCCGCGTGCGAATTCGGGTAGAGGTAGATCTTCTCGTAATCCTTGTCGCCGATGCGCTGGAGCGTCTTTTCGCTGGCGCCAACCCAGGCCGCCGCCGCACCGAAGAGCCCGATGATCGAGGTGCCCTGGCTGCCGCGGAAGCGGGAGTCGCGCCCGGCGATCACGTCGGCCGCGATGCGGCCCTGCCGGTTCGCCGGCCCGGCGAGCGCGATGAGGCTCCATTCGCCGGTCACGAAGTCCTTGACTTCGACCGCGTCGCCGACGGCGAAGATATCCGGGTTGCGCGTGCGCATGTGTTCGTCGACGCGAATACCGCCACGTTTGCCGATTTCCAGGCCGGCCATCTTCGCCAGTGTGGTGTCCGGACGTACGCCGAGCGCCAGGATCACAATGTCGGCGGGATACGACTTGCCGGATTTGGTGAGAACAGCGAGCGTGTCGTTTGCAGCCTGCTGGAATCCGGCTACGCCGTCATTGAGCGCCAGGCGAATGCCATGCCGCTCCACGTAGCCCTCGACGATGCGCGCCATTTCCTGATCGATTGGAGCCAGGATCTGATCGCCCATCTCGACCAAGGTGACGTCGAACCCGCGATGCACGAGGTTCTCCGCCGTCTCGAGACCGATGAATCCGCCGCCGATGACCACCGCTCGGGTCTTGGGCCTCACCGTCTGGAAGCCCGAGTACTTGTGCATCCCGGACAGGAACAAGGAACCTTTTTCAATCCACTCGCGGATGGCCCGCGTGTCAGGCACGGTCCTCACCTCGAAGATTCCCGGGAGGTCGATGCCGGGCAGCGGCGGGCGGATTGATGGCGCTCCGGGCGACAACACCAGCTTGTCGTAGGACTCGGTCGTCACCTCGCCGGTGGCGACATTGCGCAGCTCGACGGTCTTCTTGTCCGGTGAGATCTTCGTGGCCTCGCAACCCGTTCTCACGTCGACGGCGAACTGGGTGCGGAACGTGTTTGCGTCCGCGACGAAAAGACTCGCTTCCTTAGGGATGACGTTGCCGACGTGATAGGGCAGTCCGCAATTCGCGTACGAAACGTACGGTCCGCGTTCCACCATGATGATTTCTGCTTTTTCGTCCAGCCTGCGCAGGCGAGCCGCGCACGAGGCGCCGCCAGCCGAACCGCCAACGATGATGACTTTCATGCGCTTTCCTTCTTCAAGATAACAAGGTCAAAACACGGGTTCTTCGGATTCTTTCCGGGTCGACCCACGCTGCAAACTTCGCAATGGCAACCCCGTCCCCTCTTGAAAGGAGGTTGTCGCGCGCTGCGGCTACCAAGAGCGGCAGAGTCTAGGCTGTCGTGTGTGCTGTTCATTGATCTGGATCAAACCACGCGTACGTGGGACCGTCTAGAGTCCCGCCTGGAAACGCGGAGCTTGTCGTGCGGCCTCAGCGCACAATCCTTCCTTTTCACTTCAACGGAGACATCCATGACCGCCGAATTCACTCGACTGCAAGAAGCTCGCGAGCAAAAGACCCACTGGAAGAAATGGGGGCCTTACCTCAGCGAGCGCCAATGGGGAACGGTTCGCGAGGACTACAGCGAGAATGGCGACGCTTGGAATTTCTTCACCCACGATCAGGCGCGCTCGCGCGCCTACCGCTGGGGCGAGGACGGACTGGCCGGCATCTCCGACGACAAGCAGCGCCTCTGCTTTGCGCTGGCGCTGTGGAACGGCAAGGACCCGATCCTCAAGGAGCGGCTCTTCGGACTGACCAATAGCCAGGGGAACCACGGCGAGGACGTGAAGGAGTACTACTTCTACCTCGACAGCACGCCGACCCACTCGTACATGAAGTACCTCTACAAGTACCCGCAGGCGGCGTATCCCTACGCCGATCTGGTGGAGACGAACCGCCGGCGCAACCGCAACGACATGGAGTACGAGCTGCTCGACACGGGCGTCTTCAACGACGACCGCTACTTCGACGTCTTCGTGGAGTACGCCAAGGCCGGCGCCGACGACATCCTCGTGAAGATCACCGCAGCCAACCGGGGACCGGACGCGGCCGAGTTGCACCTGTTGCCGACACTGTGGTTGCGCAACGACTGGTCGCGGTGGATCGCCGATACGAACCGAGCTGCGGTCAAGCCGAGCCTCGAGCAGATCGAAGCGGCGGCCGGCACGAGCGCGGTATCGGTCACGCATCCGCTGCTGGGTGAACTCGTCCTTTCCTGCGAAGGCGAGGTGCCGCTGCTTTTCACCGAGAACGAAACCAACCACGAGCTGCTCTTCCCCGGGCAGAAGAACGAGAGCCCCTACGTCAAGGACGGCATCAACGACTGCGTGGTGCAGGGGAATCGGGCTGCTGTGAACCCCGGCAGGAAGGGCACCAAGGTCGCCGCGCAGTACAAGGTCACCATCGGCGCCGGTCAGAGTAAAGTAATTCGCCTGCGGCTCTCCGGCGCGTCGGCGGGTCCGAAGGGTAAACCCTTCGGCAAGCCCTTCGACGACGTCTTCGCCGACAGGCTTCGCGAAGCGGATGAGTTCTACAAGTCAGTCACGCCGCCATCGGTGACGCAAGACGCGGCCAACGTGATGCGCCAGGCACTAGCCGGCATGCTCTGGAGCAAGCAGTTCTTCTTCTTCGACGGCGACAACTGGCTGGACGAGCACAACTCCAACCCGCTTCATAGCGGATTTCGAAACGCCCGGAACTCGGAGTGGTTCCACATGCTCAACGAGGACATCATCTCGATGCCCGACAAGTGGGAGTACCCCTGGTACGCGGCTTGGGACCTGGCCTTTCACACGCTGCCGCTGTCGATCGTGGACCCCGACTTCGCCAAGAACCAGATGGAGCTGATGCTCCGCGGCGCCTACCTGCACCCCAACGGCCAGATGCCCGCCTACGAGTGGAACTTCAGCGACGTGAACCCCCCGGTCCACGCGTGGGCGACCTTGTTCCTGCACCGTACCGAGCTGGCCCTGCGCGGCGAGACAGACGTTGAGTTCCTCAAGTCGGCGTTCAACAAGCTGCTGCTGAACTTCACCTGGTGGGTGAACCGCAAGGACCGCTTCGGCAAGAACGTCTTCGAGGGAGGCTTCCTCGGCCTCGACAACATCGGCGTGTTCGACCGCAGCGCCCCGCTGCCCACCGGCGGCCACCTCGAGCAGGCGGACGGCACGGCCTGGATGGCGCTGTTCAGCCAGAACATGTTGGAGCTCGCGGTGGAGCTTACCGCCCACGACCCGGCGTATGAAGACATGGTCCACAAGTTCGTGGAGCACTTCTACTTCATCGCCGCGGCCATGAACCGGCCCGGGGCGGACGGCATGTGGGACGAAGAGGACGGCTTCTACTACGACCTGCTGCGGCTCCCCGATGGCAGCGCCACGCGGCTCAAGGTGCGCTCGATGGTGGGGCTGCTGCCGCTGTGCGCCACCACGGTGGTCGAGAAGTGGCAGCGGGAGCGTGTCCCCAGGGCCATGAGCTATGTCCAGGAACGGCTGCGCCGGATGCCCGAGCTGTCGGCGACCATGCACCCCACCGGCCCGGGTCATTTGGGCGTGGCCGAGCGCGGGGTGCTGGCCCTGGTCAACCCGGAGCGGCTGCGTCGCATCCTCACCAAGATGCTCGACGAGAACGAATTCCTGGGGCCCCACGGCATCCGCTCGATCTCGAAGTTCCACGAGCGAAACCCGTATGTCTTCCACGTGAACGGCCAGGAGCACCGGGTGGATTACCTGCCGGCCGAGTCGAACACCGGCATGTTCGGCGGCAACTCCAACTGGCGAGGTCCAGTGTGGATGCCGGTGAACGCACTCATCATCCGGGCACTGCAGAATTTCTACCTGTACTACGGCGACAACTTCAAGATCGAATGCCCCACGGGGTCGGGGAAGATGATGAACCTCTTCGAGGTGAGCAAGGAGATCGGCGATCGGCTCACCAGCACCTTCACCCGCGACGAGCAGGGCCGGCGCCCGGTCTACGGCGGCACGGAGAAGTTCCAGACCGACCCCCACTGGCGCGACCTCATCCTGTTCTACGAGTATTTCCACGGCGACAACGGCGCCGGCCTCGGCGCCAGCCATCAGACCGGCTGGACTGGGCTCGTGGCCAAGCTCATCGAGCTCTACGGCTTTCTGGATGCCGAGCATGCGCTGGCCGCGGGCAAGAAGGGCGCGTTCGTTCAGGGTGCGCGAAGGGATGTGAGTGAGCCCGTGTCCTGAGGCCGAGGCGAAGACGACATGAGCACATCGCCCCGCTATCCGTCGCTCTACCAGATCAACACGCGGGTCTGGCTGACGGCGCTGGCGCGGACCCTGGGCCGGCCGGCTACGCTGGACGACATTCCTGACGTCGAGCTGGACCGCCTCGCCGGCATGGGGTTCGATTGGATCTGGCTGTTGAGCGTGTGGCAGACCGGGCTGGCCGGGCAGGCAATCTCGCGCGCCAACCGCGGATGGCGCAAGGAATTCGAGGAGACGCTACCGGACTTGCGCGAGGAGGACATCGCCGGCTCCGGATTTGCGATCAGCGGTTATACCGTGCATCGCGCTCTCGGAGGCGATATCGCGCTGGCGCGTCTGCGGGAGCGCCTGCGCAAGCGCGGGCTGCGGCTGATGCTCGATTTCGTCCCCAACCACATGGGCACGGATCACCCGTGGGTCGAACAGCATCCGGAGCACTTCGTGCACGGCAGCGAGATCGACTTGAACCGATCGCCACAGAATTACATCCGGGTCACGACCTCTCGCGGGCCTGTTCTGCTCGCTTACGGACGCGACCCCTATTTTGACGGCTGGCCGGACACGCTGCAGCTCGACTACGCCAACCCGGCCACGCAGGTCGCGATGATTGCCGAGCTCGGCAAGATCTCCGGTCAATGCGACGGGGTGCGTTGCGACATGGCCATGCTCATCCTGCCGGAAGTCTTCGAGCGCACCTGGGGCAGGCGGCCCGAGCCGTTCTGGCCCAATGCGATCGCGTCGGTGCGGCAGCAGCATCCAGAGTTTTTGTTCATGGCCGAGGTCTACTGGGATATGGAGTCGACCATGCAACATCAGGGCTTCGACTACGCTTACGACAAGCGGCTGTATGACCGATTGCGCGAAGGGCATGCGCAAGCCGTGCGCGATCATCTTCGGGCCGGATTGGACTACCAGAACCGCCTGGCGCGCTTCCTGGAAAACCACGACGAGCCCAGGGCGGCGGCCACTTTCCATCCGGGCGTTCACGAGGCTGCGGCCGTCGTCACTTACCTGGGGCCAGGGCTGCGTTTTTTTCACCAGGGCCAATTCGAGGGTCGCGTCAAGCGCATCTCCCCGCACCTCGTTCGCGGTCCGAATGAACCTGCGAATTCCACCGTGGCGAAGTTCTACGAACGGCTGCTCGAGCTGTTGCGGCGGCCTGTCGTGCGGCAAGGCGAATGGCGACTGCTGGAATGCGCTCCTGCGTGGGAGGGTAACGCGTCCAATGACGCTGTTATCGCCTGCGCTTGGCAGGATTCCGGCGCTAGTCGGCTGATCGTCAGCGTGAACTATGCCGATCACCAGAGCCAGTGTTACCTGCGGCTGCCGTTTGCCGGGCTTACTGGAAGAAAGTGGCGGCTGCGGGACTTGCTTGGAACTGCACAGCACGATCGCGACGGAAACGACCTGCAAGCGCGCGGGCTTTATCTCGATGTGCTGCCTTGGCAGTGTCACGTCTTCGAGATGACGGGCGTGTAGCGGAAGTGGCGAATCCCGCGATCGCTTGATCCGGATCAACATGGAACGACGGCTTGCGCGTGATGCTACACGCACTTATTGAGCATTCCAAAATACATGACAGAACTTCAATTCAAAGTCGCTTCCCTCATCCCCACCCTTCTGCTCCGCTTCAAGTGTGCCCTTGTCCCGGAGGGAGAAGGGCCTCCGCCTCCCTCTCCCTTCGGGATACCCTGGCGCAGCCCGGAGTACCCGTTTAGAGGGAACGAGGGTGAGGGCGGCGCTGCAAGTTTGGCGTCAGTCAGGTTGCTTAAAATTAACTCGCAGTGTGCTGCATTATGCGCGGGCGCCAAGTCACAATCGATTCGCAATCAACTGACAGTATGGAAATGCCGGGCGGGGTTCGGATAATAAAGTGGAGGAGACGATGAAGCATCGCGCGCTTTTCATCGCGCTCGCGCTCGCCATTAGCGGCGGCGCGCAAGCGCAGACCAATCAAGAGCTCAAGAGCCAGCTCGATCAATCACTGAAGACGACCCAGGACCTGCAGAACCGAGTCAAAGCGCTGGAGCAGCAAAAGGGAGCTGTGCCTGCAGCCCCGGCACCGGCCGCCGCCGATACGGGCGCGCCGGTCGTCGCACCGGGGGCCACGCCGGAGAAGGCAGCGGCGGACCCGGACAAGGCACGGTTGACGATCAGCGGCAAGGTCCAGCTTGATCTGATCTACGACTTCAAGCGGGTCAACCCGGACTGGGCCGCCACGCTGCGGCCGTCGCAGATCCCGGTCACCTGTCCGGGCGATGCCGGTTGCGGCAAGGATGGCGAAACCATTTTCAGTGTCCGGCAAACCTCGATGGAGTTCAAAGGGTATATTCCGACCTCTTCCGGCGAGCTGAAGACCGACGTGAGCTTCGACCTGTTCGGCACCGGCGGCGGCAGCACGCAGTTGCATCTGATCCACGCCTGGGGCGAGTTCGGGCCGTTCGGAGTCGGGCAGTACGAGTCCCTGTTCATGAACCTCGACTCCTTCCCCAATACCATCGACTACTGGGGACCCAGCGGGATGGTGTTCCTGCGCAACCCGCAGGTGCGCTACACGCCGATCAACCGCGAGGGCATGACGGTGGCGTTTTCCCTCGAGGCGCCCAACTCCGCCGTCGATACCGGCAAGCTTTCCGTGTCCACCGCCGCCTCTGGTATCAAGGGCAGGACAAAATACCCCGACATCGTCGGCAAGCTGAGCCTGCAGCGCGACTGGGGCGGATTCCAGGGGGCCGGAATCCTGCGCTCCGTCGGCTACGAGACGACCACAACCGCGAGCAACGATCCTTCCGGCACGCTGACCGGCTGGGGCGTGAACCTGAGCGCATCGGTGAAGACTGTCGGCCAGGATCGCGTCGTGGGGCAGATCGTCTACGGTCACGCCATCGCGAGCTACATGAACGACGGCGGGGTGGACCTCGCGCCGAACGCAAGCCTGCAGGCCGAGACGGTGCCCTCGCTCGGCTGGTTCGTGTACTACGATCACTACTGGAGCGACAAGTTCAGCAGCGCGATCGGGGCGAGCGCACACCGTCAGGACAACACCGGCGGCCAGCTTGGCACCGCATTCAAGCAGGGCAGCTACGCCTCGACCAACCTGCTGTGGTATCCGGTCAAGAACGTGATGACGGGCGCCGAGCTGCTGTGGGGCAAGCTCGAGCAGAAAAACGGCGCCACGGCCGACGACGTGCGCGTCCAGTTCTCCGCGCAGCTCAAGTTCTGAGCGCGGGACGGAGGCAGTGATGCAATTCCTGCAGGCGTTTCCGATCGCCATCATCGACGAGGATTACGAGGGCAAGCACGCCGCCGGCCGCGGCATGCGGCAGCTCGCCGCGGCGATCGAGAAGGAAGGCTTCCGGGTCGTCTCCGGCGTGAGCTACGCCGACGCGCAGCGGCTGGTGGAGGTCGCCAACAACGAATCGTGCTGGCTGGTTTCCGTCGACGGCGCGGAAGCCGGTGCGGGACAGTGGGACCTGCTGGAGAAAGTGCTGGCGAAGAAACGCCTTCGCAACGACCGCCTGCCGATCTTTCTGTTCGGTGACGAGCGCACCGCCGAGATGGTGCCGGCGAGCGTGCTCAAGCACGCCAACGCCTTTATGCGTCTGTTCGAGGACTCGCCCGAGTTCCTCGCCCGCGCCATCGCGCGCTCGGCGCAGCTCTACCTCGACCACCTGGCCCCGCCGATGTTCAAGGCGCTCATGGACTACACGCTGCACGCCAGCTATTCGTGGCATACGCCCGGCCACGGCGGCGGCGTGGGATTCCGCAAGAGCCCGGTCGGACATCTGTTCTATAACTTCTTCGGCGAGAATACGCTGCGCTCCGACATCTCGGTATCGGTGGGCGCGCTCGGCTCGCTGCTTGATCACACCGGGCCGATCGCCGAAGGCGAGCGCAACGCGGCGCGGATCTTCGGCGCGGACGAAACCCTGTTCGTGGTCGGCGGCACTTCGACCTCGAACAAGATCGTCTGGCACGGCATGGTCGGGCGCGGCGACCTTGTGCTGTGCGACCGCAACTGCCACAAGTCGATTCTGCACTCGCTGATCATGACCGGCGCCACGCCGATCTACCTGGTGCCCTCGCGCAACGGCCTGGGGATCATCGGGCCGATATCGCGCGAGCAGTTCACGCCCGAGTCGATGAGGAAAAAGATCGTCGCCAGCCCGTTCGCCAGGGAAACCAGCGGCAAGGTGCGGCTAATGGTGGTGACCAACTCCACCTACGACGGCCTGTGCTACAACATCGACGCCATCAAGCAGACGCTCGGCGACGCCGTCGAAGTGCTGCATTTCGACGAGGCGTGGTACGCCTACGGAAATTTCCACCCGTTCTACAACGGCTATCACGCCATCTCGTCCGACCTCCCCGCCCGCTCGCCGCACGCGATTACCTTCGCCACGCAATCGACGCACAAGCTGCTGGCGGCGCTGTCGCAGGCCTCGATGATCCACGTCCAGCACGCGGAAACACACAAGCTCGACATGACGCGCTTCAACGAGGCGTTCATGATGCATACGTCGACCTCGCCGCAGTACGGCATCATCGCCTCGTTGGACGTCGCCGCGGCGATGATGGAGCAGCCGGGCGGCCGCGCGATCGTGCAGGAGACGATCGACGAGGCGTTGAGCTTCCGCCGCGCCATGACCGCGGTGAAGCAGCAGCTCAAGGGCTCGTGGTGGTTCGAAGTGTGGCAGCCCGACGCCATGGCCAAGCACCCGACCGACGTGACGTCCGACTGGGTGTTGAACCCGGGCGACCAATGGCACGGGTTCGAAGGCCTCGCCGAGAATCACGTGCTGGTCGATCCGATCAAGGTCACCATCCTCACCCCTGGTTTGTCGGCCGACGGCACCATGCAGGCGCACGGCATTCCGGCCGCGGTGGTGGTCAAGTTTCTGTCGTCGCGCCGCATCGAGATCGAAAAGACGGGCCTGTACTCGTTCCTGGTGCTGTTCTCGATGGGCATCACCAAGGGCAAGTGGAGCACGCTCGTGACCGAGCTCATCAACTACAAGGATCTGTACGACACCAACGCGCCGCTCAAGCGCGCGATGCCGGCACTCGCCGAGGCGCATGGGGAAGCCTACGGCAAGATGGGCCTCAAGGACCTGTGCGAGCAAATGCACCGGGTGTACCGCGAGGACAACCTGCCCAAGGCGCAGAAGGACATGTACACCACGCTGCCCGAGATGGCGATGCGGCCCGCGGACGCCTACGACAGGCTGGTGCGCGGGCGCGTGGAAAGCGTCGACATCGACCAACTGATGGGGCGCACGCTGGGAGTGATGGTGGTGCCCTACCCGCCCGGCATTCCCGTCATCATGCCGGGCGAGCGTCTCACGCCGGCAACCAAATCGATCCAGGACTACCTGCTGTACGCGCGCGAGTTCGACCGCAAGTTCCCCGGCTTCGAGACCGACATCCACGGGCTGCGCTTCGAACCCGCCGCCGGGGGGCGGCGCTATCTGGTGGACTGCGTGGCCGAGGAGAGCAAGCGATGATGCCGCGCTCGGTGCAGTCGCCGACCATACCGATTCCGTTCCACAAACTGCTGAAGGTGGTGGCGATCGTCGACGGCACCAACCGCGAGACCAGGCAACTGCTCGATCTCATCCGCGCGGAGAACTTCGAAGTCGAGGTGACCGAGCGCTTCGATCGCGACGTCTCCGAAGACGCCTCGGTGGGCGCGTACATTGCGTTGATCGATGGCGAGGAGCGCCGCACGCAGGCGCGCGAGATGGCGCAAGCGGTTCGCGCCATCGGCTTTCAGACGCCGCTCTGGGCACTCGCGGATTCGCACCGCATCGCCGACCTTGCCGTCATCGGCGGCCTCGGCGAAGCGGAAGGTTACATCTACCTCGGCCAGCAGACGCCTGCCTTCTATGCAAAGCAAGTGGTGGCAAGCCTGGTCAAATATGGGAAAGAGTTGCTGCCGCCATTCTTCGGCGGGCTGATGGCCTACGACGGCGAGGCGAACATCACGTTTGCCTGTCCGGGCCATCAAGGCGGCCAGTTCTACCGCAAGTCGCCCGCGGGGCAACTGTTCTTCAAACACTTCGGCGAGAGCGTCTTTCGCAACGACCTGTGCAACGCCGACGTGGACCTCGGCGACCTGCTGATCCACGAAGGCCCGGCGGTCGAAGCGCAGCGCTATGCCGCCAAGGTGTTCGGCGCCGACAAGACCTACTTCGTCCTGAACGGCACCAGCACGTCCAACAAGGTGGTCACCAACGCGGTGCTGCGGCGCGGGGACCTCGTGCTGTTCGACCGCAACAACCACAAGTCGCTGCACCAGGGCGCCCTGGTCCAGGCCGGCGCGATTCCGATCTTTCTGCCGACGGCGCGCAACCCCTTCGGCATGATCGGTGCGGTTGATTGGGACGCCTGGGACGAGACGACTCTGCGCGAGCAGATCCGCGCGAATCCACTGGTGAAGAACCGTGCGCGCTACCAGGCCGGGCGCCCGTTCCGGCTCGCGTGCATCCAGCTCGCGACCTACGACGGCACGATCTACAACGTGCGCAAGGTCTTGGAGCGAATCGGCCACCTGTGCGAGTACGTGCTGTGGGACGAGGCGTGGATCGGCTACAACGCCTTCCATCCGCTGTTCGAGGATCATAGCCCGATGCGCATCGACAAGCTCTCGCCCGAGATGCCGGGCCTGTTCTCGACGCAGTCGGTGCACAAGCAGGGCGCCGGTTTCTCTCAGGCTTCGCAGATTCACAAGCGCGACGAGCACATCCGCGGCCAGAAGCGCTACGTCGAGCACAAGCGCTTCAACGAATCGTTCCTGATGAACGCGTCCACTTCGCCCTTCTACCCGCTGTTCGCCTCGCTCGACGTGAACGCCAAGGTCCACGAGGGCAAAGCGGGCGAGATGCTGTGGGACCGTTGCATCGAGCTCGGTATCGAGGCCCGCAAGAAACTCCGTGAATTCGGCCGCTATTACGCGCGGACCGGGCGCAGCGATCAGGAGCAGTGGTTCTTCGATCCGTTCGTGCCGGATGTGGTGACGCTGCGTGACTCCAGGTTCGCCAAGGACGCCGCCGACGTGCCCTGGGAGGAGCTGCCCACCGAGGTGATCAAGCGCGAACAGCAGTGCTGGAACTTCCATCCCAAGAGCACCTGGCACGGCTACGCGGGCTACGCCGACGGCTATGCGATGGTCGACCCCAACAAACTCACGTTGCTCACCCCCGGCATCGATCGCAAGACCGGCGGGTACCTGGATTACGGCGTGCCCGCCACGGTGGTCGCCAACTACCTGCGCGAGCAGCGCATCGTGCCGGAGAAGTGCGATCTGAACAGCATCCTGTTCCTGATGACGCCGGCGGAGGACGAGAGCAAGCTCAACACGCTGATCGCGAAGCTGGTGAAGTTCAAGAACCTGTGGGACAGCGACGCGCCGTTGCCCGACGTGCTACCGACGCTGTGTGCGGCGCACGCAGAGCGCTACGCCGGCTACACCTTGCGCAAGGTCTGCAACGAGATGCACGACTTCTATCGCCAGGCGAACGTCAAGGACTTGCAGCGGCGCTCGTTCCGAGCGGAAAGCTTTCCGGAGCTGGCGATGTCGCCCAAGGACGCCTACGAGGCGCTGGTGGCGAACGAGGTGGACTACGTGCCGCTCGAGAACATCAAGGGCCGCATCTCCGCGACGCTCGCGCTGATCTATCCGCCCGGCATCGGCGTCGTGGTCCCCGGCGAGCGCTGGGACGACAGGGCACAGCCGATGCTCGAGTATTTTCTTGCGTTCGAGGAGTCGTTCAACCGTTTCCCGGGATTCAATTACGAGGTGCAGGGCGTGTTCCAGGAACGCGTCGATGGCCGCATCAAGTTCCACACCTACGTGGTCCGCGAGCAGGCGTCGCGGCCGGCATAGAGTTGGATAGATCGATCGATAAGTAGAGGGAGGGATCGCCATGGAAGCAAAGAAGAAGATGAGCCTGATGCAGTTGACGTTCATCGTCGCGGTGAACATGATGGGCTCCGGGATCATCATGCTGCCGACGAACATGGCGCAGGTCGGCGCGATCTCGCTGTTGTCCTGGCTCGTGACTGCGCTCGGATCGATGGCCATCGCCTACGGCTTCGCCCAGGCGGGCATTTTCAACCAGCGCGCCGGTGGCCTGGCGGCCTACGCCGAGGAGGCCTACGGCAAGGCAGGCTACTTCCAAACGTTCTTTCTGTACTTCCTCTCGCTGGCCATTGCCAACGTGGCGGTGGCCATCTCCGCTGTGGGCTACCTCGCGGCCTTCTTCCCGTGGCTGTCTGCGACACCGGTCGCCACCACACTCGGGGTGATCGCGCTGCTGTGGCTGACCACGGTGGCCAACTTCGGCGGCCCGGCCATCACCGGGCGCATCGGCTCCGTGACGGTCTGGGGCGTGATCCTGCCCGTGGGCCTGATCTCGGTCATCGGCTGGTTCTGGTTCAAGTCCGACACTTTTACGCAAGCCTGGAACCCGCAGGGCCTGAGTATTGCGCAAGGCATGGGCTCGAGCATCGCACTGACCCTGTGGGCTTTCCTCGGCATGGAATCGGCGGCGCAGAACTCCGGTGCGGTGGAGAACCCGAAGCGCAATGTGCCGCTCGCCTGCCTGTTCGGCACGCTGGGCGCAGCCGTCATCTACGTCCTGTCCACCACGGTGATCCAGGGCATCGTGCCAAACGCCGAGCTGGCGAAGTCCACCGGGCCGTTCGGGCTCGTCTACGCGCAGATGTTCAGCCCGACGGTGGGGTCCATCGTAATGGCGCTGGCGGCCATGGCGTGCGTCGGCTCCCTGCTCGGCTGGCAGTTCACCCTCGGGGAGATCGCGCGGGCTTCCGCGCAGGAGCGCATGTTCCCGGGCTTGTTCGGCAAGGTCAATCGGATGGGGGCGCCGGTCGCCGGCATGCTCGTCCTGGGGGTGATCCAGTCGCTCATGGCGCTCTCCACCATGTCGCCGAACCTGAGCGAGCAGTTCAGTGCACTGGTCAACCTCGCCGTGGTCACTAATGTGCTGCCCTATATCATCGCCTTGTCCGCCCTGACGGTGATGATGCAGGCCGGCAAAGTGGAACGCGCGGTCTACCGGCGCAACACGGTCATCGCCCTGGTGGCAACGCTGTACAGCACCTACGCGATCTGGGCCTCCGGGCTGCAGGCAGTCATGGGGGGCATGCTGGTGATGGCCATCGGTTACATTATCTGGGGCTTCATTGCGCCGCGCTTCGCCGCCGGCAAGTCCGCCGGGCAGACTGCCGCGCGCGCGCCGGCCGCTGTGGCCGCTGTGCCCGTCGCAGCATTCGCGATCGCGTTCCTCGCGGCGCTGCTGCCGCCGAGCGCGGAGGCAGCGGGACCGGCCGGCACGCTGGACCGCGTCAAGCAATCGGGCACGCTCAGGCTGGGCTATCGGACCGACGCGCGGCCGTTCGCGTATCGGGACGAAGCCGGCGATGCCAGCGGCTACTCGGTATCGTTGTGCGAGAAGGTCGCCCAGCAGGTGAAGACAGAACTCGGGCTCGCCACGCTGAAAGTGGATTGGGTTCCGGTCAAGGTCGAGGATCGATTCGGCGCCCTGCAACAAGGCAGCGTCGACCTGCTGTGCGGGGCGGACACCGCCACGCTCGCGAGGCGGAAGGAAGCCGCGTTCTCGATCACGATCTTTGCGGGTGGAGTGGGGGCGATCCTGCGGTCGGATTCCTCCCGCCAGCTGCGGCAGATCCTGACCAAGGGCAAGGCGGCTTACAGGCCGCTGTGGCGTGCGGCGCCCGCGCAGATCCTCGAGCAGCAGACGTTCTCGGCCATCCCGGGTACGACGAGTGAAAAGTGGATGGCGGGCCGGATCGACAAGTTGCACTTCGCCGCGAAGGTGGTGCCCGTGAACAGCTACGACGCGGGCATCCGCCGGGTGCTCGACCGCAGCACCAACGTGTTCTTCGGAGACCGCGCCATCCTGCTGGACACAGCGAAGCGCAGTGCGTCGGCGCGCGACCTGATCGTCCTCGATCGCCGCTTCACGACCGAGCCCCTGGCCCTCCCACTCCAGCGCGGCGACGAAGAATTCCGCCTCGTGGTGGATCGGGCTCTGAGCCGGCAGTTTGCGGCCGAGGATTTCGGCGACTTGTACACGAAGTGGTTCGGGAAACCCGACGAAGATGCGCTCCTGATCTTTCAGCTGAGCGCACTACCGGAATAGCCAAAGGGAGCCAGGCATGCAGAAATTCGGAGTCCACAGCGAAGTCGGCAAGTTGAGAACCGTGCTCGTCTGCCGTCCGGGGCTGGCCCATCAGCGCCTGACCCCGGGGAACGCAGCCGACCTGTTGTTCGACGACGTGCTCTGGGTGCAGGAAGCGCAGAAGGATCACTACGACTTCGTGCTCAAGATGCGCGAGCGCGGCACCGAGGTGCTCGACCTGCATGAGCTGCTCGCCGAGACCATGAAGGACGAGGTGGCGCGCGCCTGGGTGCTCGATCGCCGCATCACCGTCAACGACGTCGGCGGCGGCGCCGCGCGCGTCGTGCGCCCGTGGCTCGACGAGATGCCGGCGCAGCAATTGGCCGAGCACCTGATCGGCGGCATCGCCATCCTCGACCTCCCCAAGAGCGAAGTGGGGACGATGCTGAGCGAGGCCTACGGCGGCACCGACTTCCTCATTCCCCCGGTGCCCAACACCCTGTTCCAGCGCGACCCATCGTGCTGGATCTATAACGGGGTCACCTGCAACCCGATGTTCTGGCCGGCGCGCAAACCGGAAACGCTGCTGCAGCGCGCCGTCTACAAGTTTCATCCGCGCTTCAAGGGCGGCGATTTCAACATCTGGTGGGGCGATTCGGACGAGTCGTTCGGCGCGTCGTCCGTCGAGGGCGGTGACGTGATGCCCATCGGCAAAGGCGTGGTGCTGATCGGCATGGGCGAGCGCACCACGCGCCAGGCGGTTTTGCAGGTTGCCGAGCAACTGTTCAAGCAGAAGGGGGCCACGCGCGTGATCGGCTGCCTGATGCCGAAAAGCCGCGCCGCGATGCATCTCGATACCGTGTTTACCTTCTGCAATCGGGACCTGTGCACCGCGTTCCGGGAGGTCGTGGATCAGATCCGCTGCTACAGCGTGCGGCCGACGGGTGATGGCGGCGTCAAGGTCCATCCCGACAAGGGGCACCTGTTCGACGTGGTCAAGGAAGCGCTCGGGCTGAAGGAACTGCGCGTCGTCGAGACCGGCGGCAACGCCTGGCAGGCGCAGCGCGAGCAGTGGGACGACGGCAACAACGTGGTCGCGCTCGAGCCCGGCGTGGTGGTGGCCTACGACCGCAACACGCATACCAACACGCTGCTGCGCAAAGCCGGGGTCGAGGTGATCACGGTGCGCGGCTCGGAGCTCGGTCGCGGCCGCGGCGGCGGGCATTGCATGACCTGCCCGATCTCGCGCGACCCGGCGTACTGACCCCTCTCTTCCCCCTCCCCCGCAGGGCGGGGGAGGGTTGGGGTGGGGGGTACGACATTCTTTGAGGAGAAGATCATGAGTTTCAATCTGCGCAACCGCTCGCTGCTGACGGTGCAGGACTACACCCAGCGCGAATTCCGCTACCTGCTCGACCTCGCGCGCGACCTGAAGCGCGCCAAGTACGCCCGCACTGAGCAGGAGCACCTCAAGGGGAAGGAGGTCTGCCTGATCTTCGAGAAGACCTCGACCCGCACGCGCTGCGCCTTCGAAGTCGCCTGCCACGACCAGGGCGCGAACGTGACCTACCTCGACCCGGCCGGATCGCAGATCGGCCACAAGGAATCGTTCAAGGACACCGCGCGCGTGCTCGGGCGCATGTTCGACGCCATCGAATACCGCGGCGCCAGCCAGACCGGGGTCGAGACCCTCGCCAAGTACGCCGGCGTGCCGGTGTTCAACGGGCTGACCGACGAGTACCACCCGACGCAGATGATCGCCGACGTAATGACCATGCGCGAGCACAGCGACAAGCCGATCCACGAGATCAAGTACGCGTTCATGGGCGACACGCGCAACAACATGGGCCACTCGCTGATGATCGTCGGCTGCCTGATGGGTATGGACGTGCGCCTGTGCGGGCCGAAGAAGCTATGGCCCGCCGATGAATTCGTGTCGATCGCCCGCGAACTGGAGAATAAGTACGGCGCCAAGCTCACCATCACCGACGACCCCAGGCAGGCGGTCAAGGGCGTGGACTACATCCACACCGACGTCTGGGTCTCGATGGGCGAGCCCAAGGAAGTCTGGAAGGAGCGCATCGCGCTGCTACTGCCCTACCGGGTCAACATGGAACTCATTAAGGCGAGCGGCAGCCCGCAGGTCAGGTTCATGCACTGCCTGCCGGCGTTCCACGATACCGAGACGACACTGGGCAAGCAGCTCGCCGAGACTTACGGCATCTCGAACGGCCTGGAAGTGACCGACGAGGTGTTCGAGTCGGAGTACAACCTCGCCTTCGAGCAGGCGGAGAACCGCATGCACACCATCAAGGCGATTCTCGTCGCCACGTTGGGCGATTGACGCCATGCTGGTCGTCACAGCCCTGGGCGGCAACGCGCTGTTGAGGCGGGGCGAGCCCATGACCGCCGAGAATCAGCGCCGCAACATCCGCATCGCCGCCGAGGCGCTGGCGCCGGTGGCGAACGAACATCAGCTCGTCCTGAGCCACGGCAACGGCCCGCAGGTCGGGTTGCTGGCGCTGCAAGGCGCGGCCTACACCGACGTGGAGACTTATCCGCTCGATGTGCTGGGCGCCGAGACCGAGGGCATGGTCGGCTACATGATCGAGCAGGAGCTCGGCAACCTGCTGCCGTTCGAGCGCCCGTTCGCCACCCTGCTCACCATGATCGAAGTCGATCCCGGCGATCCCGCGTTCCGCAACCCGACCAAGTTCATCGGGCCGGTCTACGCCAAGGCGGAAGCCGATCGCGTCGCCAGGGAAAAAGGCTGGGTGTTCAAGCAGGACGGCGACAAGTGGCGGCGCGTGGTCGCCTCTCCCGAGCCCAAGCGCATCTTCGAGCTGCGGCCGATCAAATGGCTGCTCGAGCGCAACACCATCGTCATCGCAGCGGGCGGCGGCGGCATCCCCACCACCTACGAGCCCGGCGCGAAGCGCAAGCTGGTCGGTGTGGAGTGCGTGATCGACAAGGATCTCGCTTCCGAGTTGCTGGCGCGCGAGCTGGACGCGGACTTGTTCGTGATGCTGACCGACGCCGATGCGGTCTACGTCGACTGGGGCAAGCCGACGCAGAAGGCCATCCGGCGCGCGTCGCCGTCTGCGTTGGGCCGCATGCAGTTCGCTGCCGGCTCGATGGGGCCGAAAGTCGAGGCGGCGTGCCGGTTCGTCTCGGCCACCGGCAAACGAGCGGCGATCGGCGCGCTGGCCGACCTCGGCCGGATCATCGCCGGAGAAGCGGGCACGACGGTCTCGTCCAACGAGAGCGGGATCGTGTACGCCGCTTGAAAGTGCGGCGCCTAGTATGATGGCCGTGGCAGCCCGTTGATGCCGCGCAGCCGCTGAACTGCAACGGATGCAATTATTCAACGCGGAAAAAGCAGTTGCACCGCCAAGGACGCCAAGGACGCAAGGGACGCAAGGGACGCAAGGGAACGCGATTAGGATGCCTGACCGAACTCACCCAACGGGTTAAGGTGCTGATGAATCCATAAACTTGTTTTCCTTCGCGTCCTTGGCGTACCCCTCAAGGGGGTATTGAAGTGAATCCTTGGCGGTGAGTGAATTGCCGGATTTAGGTTCAATTGACTAAAGGAGAAGCATCGATGAAGTCAGCAATGAGGTTCAAGCTTTTCGCCGTTGTCATGGCGGTGGCCATGTTCGCCGGCTGCGCCAGCCAAAAGCCAAGCGGGAAAATAGAGAACGTCCTCGAGGCGCACGCGACAATCACCGCGATCGACCTGCCGCAGCGGGAAGTGACTCTGCAGGACAGCAAAGACGGTACGATCGTCGTCGAGGTGCCGCAGGAAATCGAGAACCTGGATCGAATGCGAGTGGGCGATGAAGTGATCGTCTCCTATACCGAAGCGCTCGCCTGGCAGGTCAAGCCCGCGGGCAAAGGGACTCCTGGCGTCAGCGAAGACACCAGCGTGACTGCCGCCAAGCCGGGCGACAAGCCCGGTGGAAAGGTCGGCCGCACGGTCACTTTGACAGCCACCATCACCGGGATCGATCTCGCCAACGGCAACGTGACGCTGACCCTTCCGGGCGGGAAATCGAAGACGATCAAGGCCCGGGATCCATCGAACCTCAAGAAAGTACAGGTGGGCGACCTCGTCGACATCACCTACACCGAGGCAGTGGCCGTCTCGGTACAGCCCGTCGCGAAAAAATAGCGCAAATGGCCGTAGCGCCTGATCCAGCGCAAGCCGATCCACGCGCAAGGCGGTACGCTGAGCATCTGATGTCGAGCCATGCCAGCCTTCAATGGAGGATGAACACATGCGTATCGTGATCGGGAACCTTCCCGACGACGTCTCGGAGGACGCTATTCGCGAGGCGCTCAGCCCGTTCGCGCCGGTGGACAAAATCAAGCTCGCAAACGAAAGCGGGACGCCCTCGGTGGTCATCGAGATGGAGATGACGCGCGCCAAAGCCGAAGCGCTTGCCCAGCGCATTCAAGGACGCCTGTATCAAGGGCGGACGCTGCGCGCGTGGGTGCCGGTGATGGGTTGGGAGTAGCGAGGGCGAGCGCCGGTCCACTGCGTACCGACTCTGCCGACTTCAGTCCATGGCCTTGTCCGCGCTGTTCGACCGCGTAGCCGGCGCCCTCTTCGGCGGCGCTCAGCAGCCGGTCGACAGTCAAGTAGACCGCCAGTTGATCGCCGAGACGATCGAGAGTGTCGTCGAAGCCGTGGAGCCGCGCGTGCGTTTCCGCGCCGGTTACCAGCAAAAGCTGGAGCGGTGCGTTCGCAACAGCATCGCCTACCTGCGCTCGATCGCTCGCGACGCGCTCGAGCCCGTCCTGCTCACGCGGGCAGCCTGGGGCGACGACCCGCGCGTGAACGCTTTCTTTGCCACCGCGGACGACGTGCCGGCCTGTCTCGGGCGCAGCCGGGAGCTGTGCGCGTTCTTCGACAATCCCGCCAACCGCGATGTCCGGGAGGCCTACGCGCTGCTGGGCATGAAGAAGGAAGAGCGCAACGTATTGGGCATGGAATTGCATGGGGACGCCGTCATGCAGGATGTCGCTCAGGTCACCGTCAGCTTTTCCGGGCATCGCCTGGTAGCGCCGTTTGCGACGTTGTCCGCGACCCGGCTCGATGTCGGACGCCGCGTCATGCAGCGTCTGGCGCAGGTTGCGCTGTCCCGCATCATCGCGCTGGACATGAAGGCCACCGAGCTGCAGGAACACAAGGCCTACCTCGGCGCGCGCGTGCGCCTGCTGCATCTGGC
>Ga0315283_10000305_pt1 | contig 34768 bp, 34 predicted proteins | sample YL17G09_0_MG_FD_204541 | JGI IMG/M metagenome (GOLD analysis project Ga0315283, IMG submission 204541) | Sediment microbial communities from Yellowstone Lake, YNP, Wyoming, USA - YL17G09_0 | ecosystem: Environmental > Aquatic > Freshwater > Lake > Sediment | place: USA: Wyoming | collected...
GGGATTAATGGAGAAGTTGCTATTCATCCTAATTTTAGTTTGTCAGCCGGTGTTGGAACAACTATATACGCTGGCGTAGGATATGCTGTTGGGACAAGGGCATACCTGAATCCTGCTGAAAAAATGTGGCGTCCCAGAGTTTCAGTCCATTATGGCATTAATAGTGTGATAGCAGTAACAGATAATGCTTCAGGTTTAAGTTCAGGTTCTGGAGAAAAATTTAGTGGGCTTACTTTAGGTATCGGGACGTTGGCGATGTTCGGGGAAAGAAGAAAAAATGGTTTTGATTTTGAAATAGTGTACCTGGCAACGACAGGAGGAATGCAAGATAAGATTAATGAAATGAATGCAAGTGGATACTATGAGCATATTGATATGCCTGGCAGAATAAGGGTAATGTTAGGATATCGATTTGGATTTTAGTTGCAGATCTTTTAATTAATTTCTTATATCTTCAAGTAGTAAGAGGCGATCATGAATTACCGCATTTAACATACATTCACATTTATTAATCTGAAAGATTGGAGATTTTCAAATGGAATGTTATGGCGATTTTCTGTGAAAGATTTAAGTATATTTACAAGGCAAACCAACCAGGTTTAAACTGATCATACACCAGTAAAATTTCATACAACAATGCATGAGCAAATAACGCTTACTACTCCGGCTTTACTATTTTCAGCCATCTCGCTCATATTATTAGCCTATTCCAATAGATTTTTAGGTTATGCAACACTGATCCGGGGATTGCATGAAAAATTCAAGGCTAATCCGAATGAACAATTGAAAGGACAAATAGCTAACATCAGAAAACGGCTTTACCTGACTAAAAACATGCAGTTTTTTGGTGTTACCAGCCTGTTCCTGTGCATGGGTACTATGTTCCTGATTTTTGTAGGTCAACAGAATATTGCTGTTTGGATATTTGGCATTGCTTTAATCATGATGATTGCATCTTTGGGCATTTCAATTTACGAAATCCAAATTTCTGTCAAAGCTTTAGATATCCACCTCAGCGACATGGAGCATGATACATCCTGAATGGATAATCCGTGAGGTTGGAAAATCTGATATTCATTGTAGTTTTTACGCTAAATCAAACAAAAGGATTTTACCTTTAACTTTGCAAATTGAATGGAAAAAATTAGAATACACAAAAACGGATTCCTGATTGGGTCATTACTAAATGAAGATGAAAAAAAACTTGTTTATCGCTCTTGAGGGTATTGATGGCTGCGGAAAAAGTACACAGGTAAAACTGTTGACCAATAATTTGAAGAAAGCAGGGTATAAGGTTTATTCCACTTATGAACCGACTGACGGTCCGATTGGTTCAGTTATAAGAAATATTTTCAATCATAGGATTGAAGCCGACCACAGAACCATTGCAGGACTTTTTGTAGCTGACAGGTTAGACCATTTACTAAACAAGACAAATGGCATCCTGAAAAAACTGGAAGAAGGGTATACTGTAATTACTGACAGGTATTATCTTTCCTCGTATGCTTATCATGGCGCTCACATGTCCATGGATTGGGTGATTGAAGCTAACTCTTTAAGTGCTGACTTGCTTCGCCCCGACTTAAATATATACATTGATCTATCTCCCGACATCTGCATGAACAGGCTTAGCAACGGAAGAAGTTTAATGGAGCTTTATGAGACTACCGAAAACCTTAAAAAGGTAAGGGACAAATATCGGGAAGCAATTGAACAACTTAAAGACAAAGAGAACATTTTTATAACTGACGGAAACCGTTCGCCCGAATTAATTGCTGCAGATATCTGGAATTACATACAACAAACCTAACCATAAACGATTATTATCCTTATAGGCATTATCTCTGGTTACGCTTCCTGAGATAACGTTCTACAGAATGCTTGCACTTAATAAATATTCAATAATAAAACATACTCCTGCGCTTTGGGCATTCACACACGGTCATTTGATTTCCGTATTTTCCTGCCTGCCCACTTGCTTTGCTTCCTGGCTTTGATGCTGAAGAATGCTCCCGTTTCTTGCGGCGTATCTGTCATACATGGTGATGTCTGAGGAGTTCCTCAACATCTTCGAGCCTGAACTTGTTTAGTTGTGATATTTTTGCATCTTTCCTGTAAGCTGGTGGAACTACCTGGAGAGCTTCGCCTTTGCTGGTGGCATCCATAACGAACCAGGCCTTATGCTCTCCATCAAGACAGCCCCAGTCCGCGTTTGTCAGAAAATGCGATCCTGAGCTAAGAAAAATTGCCACCGAGTGCAAACATTCTATTTTATCGGTTCCATGAGGAACTTCTATCAGAAATTTTGACATGATTGCTGTTTTTTTTTGTTAAAACAAAAGTATTCCCACCGGCATTACACCGTTCAGCGACGCTGCGTTAAGCTTCGTTATCTGCAAGCGTTTGATTGTTAACCTTATAAGCTACATACGAAAACTGATCTGGATTCAGCTAATGTGCCTTTGCGTAGTCGACCATACCCTGGAAATCCACGACAACAACCGTCTCATTTCCTACAACCCAGGCATCATGACCCGAAGGGAGGAGGGTAACATCACCGGGCCGACTCTCAAACTGTGTACCATCGTCCATCGCCACCATCATCACTCCTGAAATCTGATATTGAAAGTGAGGCGCTTCGCAACTCTTTGTCTTAGCGATAGGCTGCACCGAAGTTGACCATTTCCAGCCAGGCTCAAACACCGCCCTTCCAACTGTTGCACCGCCGATTACAACTAATTCTATATGTCCTTTCGGGAAATTCCGAACCTCATCTGGTTTTTCGAAACTCTTTTTTTCTGCTTTTTCCATTGTAAACCTCCTTTTATCTAAAGTTTGTTCTCATATGACATTAAACCCAAACAGACTGTAAATTTGCAGTCTTTCATCTGGTCAGTCTTTTGTAAAACAAATGAGTTTTAAAATAGTTGCAGAATAGTTGTTTAAATTCAATCTTTAATAGTCTAAGCAGCAATAGATGAATCATGTTCCTGCATTTTATCGCGCCAAGGCTTCTTCGATAAGCTGCGAAAAGAGTTCTTTCATGCTGATACCAGCGGCAGCAGCCTGCCTGGGGACAATACTACCTTCGGAAAGGCCGGGAACCGTATTTACTTCGAGGAACCAGAAATCGCCATTATCCAGAAAATAATCGAAACGCACAATGCCGCGGCAATTGAATTTTTCGTAAAGGTAAGCTGTCATCCTTTGGCATTCAGCAGTTTCAGCATTGGAAATTGGCGCCGGAGTGATCTCCCGGGCCATCCCTTCGCTGTATTTGGCCTCGTAATCAAAAAAGTCTTTCGTCGAAATAATCTCTGTGACCGGTAGAACTTTTACTTCGCCATTTCGGCTATATACGCCGCAAGCCAGTTCGCGTCCTTTGGCAAACTGCTGCAGCAGCACTTCGTTGTCGTGCACAAAAGCCGTTTGCATCGCGACATCCACTTCATCCATGTGATAAACTTTTGACACGCCCACACTTGAGCCAGACTTGTTGGGTTTGATAAAAAAAGGAAATCCCAGCGCCTCCGCCAAAGACTTTGTATCATAAGGACGTCCGCGGCGAACCAGGAAAGTTTTCAGAACTTTGATCCCATAAGTTATGGCCAGGTCGTTGGTAAAATACTTGCTGAAAGTGATAGCTGAGGTAATTGAATCGCACGTCGTATAAGGAATGCCTAGCATCTCAAAATAACCCTGCAACTTGCCATCTTCACCCGGCGTACCATGAATCGCAATGAAAATGGCGTCGAATTTCATCTTCTCCCCTGCCGGTGAGATGCTGAAGTCGTATCGATCCACCGGCACGTGGCTGCCATCAGGAGCCATATAAGCCCATTCGTTGTTATGAATAAGCACAGGATATACATCGTACTTTTCGCTGTCGATTTGCTGGCAGGTTACTTTGGCACTCTGGATTGAAATATCGTATTCACCGGAGTCGCCTCCCATTACTACTGCTATTCGCTTCTTTTGCATAATGTGTTGCTTGACGGGGAGCAAAAGTAATGACATTTTCGATGTGGTCTGCCAGGCATCTTAATAATATCTGTGCTACTTGGTCAATACTAACAGGCTGTAATTAACGTTTATGGGAATTATTCAGGTCAATCATTTCAATTAGAAATCAGTTCAAATAGAAAGTACGTTTTACACTTCATCAAACGGCAACTTCCCCTGTTGCCAGATTAACTGCGATTTTAGCTGTACAACCTCGCGTGTCAGAGTTTCAATAGAACTGACAATCTCATCTTTTTGCAGATTCGGCTCGGGCATTTCGGCGCTGATGTAGTGTACGAATTTCCATATTTCTCTCACGTCCTTCACATTAATATCGTATGGTTCATAAGATGGGTTGAGCGATAACAGCTTGAAGGTTCCACCGGGGCTCATTTGATTCCCGATTACCTTGAAGACGATGCCGTCGTTGAGGGTAAGGATAATATGGGCCTGTCCTTCGCGGATAAGATTCCAGTTTTGTACAAACTCGCCTGTAACCCATGAACCGTCAGGGATAGGAAGCATTGAACCGCCTGTAATCTGAAACGTACGGTATTTGCGTTCGCGCGAAAGGAAGGGCATCTGGAAGGTTGGCAGCACACTTATGTATTCCGGATCAGCAAAACCGGTGCGGTATCCAGCACTCGCCTTATGGTTTACCAATTCGATGTTTTCATTATTTTTACTGTCTACAGTTGTGGTAAGTACGCGCAGCGTGCTACCCGACACGAATACGTCGTAACCGCGTTCGAGCTGCCGTAGTTCACTTTCTTTCAGTTTCGACAGATCGACTTTCAAAAGTGTGTCAACAGCTATATTAAAATAGGCCGCAATGGCAAGTAGTGCTTCTATTCCAGGCTGCGCCACCTCATTTTCATAACCACTCAGAGTGGAACGTTTCATTTCCAGGGTGGTAGCCATATCATCCTGGGTACGTCCGCGGCGTTTGCGCAACAATTTGATGTTCGAACTGAAAATATTCATGGTCATCTGGTTTTTGAATCAAATTTTTGATTATATTGTGATCAAATTTTTGATTAATTTTTAATCAAAGGTAATACATAAAAGTAAGATGTGTGCCGAGGCGGTAAAAATAATTTCTCCCGCTGCCTCTTCTCCCCGGGAAGAGGCAGCAGTAACTTACCTCCCTGAGGAGAGAGGGTTGGGGGGGCAGGTTCGCACCATCGCCCACTTCGACCTCGACACATTTTTTGTTGCCGTGGAGCGCCTGATGAACGAAAAACTTACCGGCAAGCCGGTGATCGTTGGTGGCTTTTCCGACCGCAGCGTGGTAGCCAGTTGCAGCTACGAAGCGCGGCGTTTTGGTGTACATTCGGCCATGCCCATGAAAATGGCCCGCATTCTCTGCCCCGACGCCATTGTCGTGCGCGGTGACATGGAACAGTACAGCAAATATTCGAACATGGTTACCGATATCATTGCCGAACGCGCGCCGGTGTACGAAAAAGCCAGCATCGACGAGCATTATCTTGATATCTCAGGGATGGACCGCTTCTTCGGTTCCTTCCGGTGGACGCACGAACTACGGCAAGCCATCATCCGCGAAACAGGACTACCCATTTCATTCGGACTGTCAGTAAACAAAACCGTATGCAAGATCGCCACAGGCGAAGCCAAGCCCAACGGCGAGCTGGAAATAGTGCGCAACCGCGTACTGCCTTTCCTGTCGCCGCTTTCCATCAGCAAAATTCCGGGTATCGGCGACAAAACCTTCCGGTTGTTACGCTCCATGGGCATTGCTACCATAGATACACTGCGCCATGTACCACCCGATATGGTGCAAAAAGTGCTTGGGGTGAATGGCCTCTCCATCTGGAAAAAAGCCAACGGTATCGACTCCACACCTGTGATTCCATATTCCGAACGCAAAAGTATCAGTACCGAAATCACTTTCGATCAGGATACTATCGACATTGTAATGATCAACGACCTGCTGGTGCGCATGGTGGAAAAGATTGCCTTTTCGCTTCGCAAAAAACAAAAACTCACTTCGTGTGTAACGGTAAAGATCCGCTACGCCAACTTCGACACACATACCGTGCAGCAACGGATCCCTTACACCTCATTCGACCACGTGTTGATTCCCGTGACCAAAGAACTGTTTCGAAAGCTGTACCAGCGCCGCATGCTGATCCGCCTGATTGGTGTACGTTTAAGCCACCTGGTTACCGGCGTGCAGCAGATAGACATGTTCGAAGATACGCCCGAAATGATCAGCCTATACCAGGCCGTGGACCGCATGCGGCTTCGCTATGGGCGGAAGGCAGTGGTAAGGGCAGTGGGCGTTGGGGCAGAGGATGAAGAGGAAGAATAATGAATTCTCAATTTGTCAATTTGACAATTTGAAAATGTAAAAAGTAAATAAAGATTTAATCACAAATTCTGTAAACAAATTAGGTCAATCAGAAATCAAATCCCCAGTCCAAATAAATGTACCTGAACTGCCACTCATACTACAGCCTCCGCTACGGCACGCTTCCACTTGATAAATTGGTGGAAACGGCCTTAGAAATGCGGATTGAGACGATGGCTCTTACTGATATCAATAACTCCATGGGGATTATTGATTTCGTGAAGGAATGTGGCAGGAAAGGTATCAAACCAATTTCCGGCATCGAATTCCGCGATGAAAATGAATTACTGTACATCGGCATTGCTAAGAATAACGAGGGTTTTAAGGAACTTAACCAATTCCTGAGCCGACACAATATCGCAGGTACTCCCCTGCCCGACCGCGCTCCGGCTTTTGACAGTTGTTATGTGATCTATCCTTATGGAAAATGCATACCCGGCGAACTTCTTGAAAATGAATTCACAGGTATTCGCGCACTGGAACTCAATCGGCTGATCTCTTCTGACTACCGGTATCACCTGGAGAAACTGGTTGCGCTCTGCCCCCTGACCTTCCTGGACGAAGCTGGTTACGAACTACATCGCCATCTCAGGGCCATAGATAATAACACGCTGCTGAGTAAACTGGTTCCCGGGCAGGTTGCACCACCGGATGAGATGCTGATCCCACCTTCGGAACTTCTAAAGCAATTTGAACAGTATCCTGAAATTGTCCGCAATACACAACGGCTTCTTACCGAATGTTCCATCACTTTCGACTTTACAACCGTAAAGAACAAGAAATTATTCTCAGCCAGTGCTTACGATGATAAGATCCTGCTCGAAAAACTGGCTATGGATGGACTCATATACCGTTATGGGAAAAAAGACAAGGAAGCCCTGCGCCGTGTGAAACACGAGCTGGAAATTATCGATAAACTGGGCTTCTCCTCCTATTTTCTCATCACATGGGATCTCATTCAATATACCATGAGCCGCGGGTTTTACCATGTAGGCCGGGGTAGCGGCGCCAACAGCATCGTGGCATATTGCCTGCGTATCACGGATGTGGACCCCATCGAACTCAACCTCTATTTCGAACGTTTCCTCAATCCCAAACGCACCAGCCCACCAGATTTTGATATTGATTATTCCTGGAAAGACCGCGACGAAGTATTTGATTACATCTTCAAGCGCTACGGCCGCGAACGGACTGCATTGCTGGGGGCTACCAGCACCTTTAAAGGAAAATCCATCCTGCGCGAACTGGGGAAAGTCTATGGCCTGCCGAAGGAAGAAATCGACATCCTGGTGGAAGAACCTGACAACCCGCTGAACCAGAACGATATTACCCGGCAGATAATGAATGCCGGCATCCGGATGACCGATTTCCCGAACATCAGGAGCATCCATTCCGGAGGCGTGCTGGTAAGCGAAGAACCGATAACATGTTACACGGCCCTGGATATGCCACCAAAGGCTTTCCCCACCACACAATGGGATATGTATGTGGCTGAAGACCTGGGATATGAGAAACTCGATATCCTGAGTCAGCGTGGATTGGGGCATATAAAGGAATGTGCAGATATTGTTTACGAAAACCGGGGAATCACTGTTGATGTGCACCGTGCGCAGGATTTCAAGAAAGATACAAAAGTGCGCCACCAGTTGCAAACAGGCGAAACGATCGGCTGTTTCTACATCGAAAGCCCTGCAATGCGCGGTCTTCTCAAGAAACTGCATTGCGATAATTATCTTACCCTGGTGGCTGCCAGCAGCATCATCCGCCCTGGTGTGGCCCGTTCCGGGATGATGAAGGAGTACATCTGGCGTTTCCATAACCCCGGTAAGTTCAAATACCTCCACCCTGTGATGGAAGAACAACTCAGCGAAACATACGGTGTAATGGTTTACCAGGAAGATGTGCTGAAAATTTGTCATCATTTTGCAGGACTGGACCTTGCAGATGCAGATGTGTTGCGCCGTGCCATGAGCGGCAAGTTCCGTTCGCGGGTAGAATTTCAGAAAATCATCGACAGATTCTTCGACAACTGCCGTGAGCGGGGATATCCCGAAGAAACGACCAGAGAAGTATGGCGGCAAATTGAGTCGTTTGCCGGGTATTCCTTCTCAAAGGCCCATTCGGCCTCCTTTGCCGTGGAAAGTTACCAGAGCCTTTACCTCAAATCGCACTATCCATTGGAGTTTATGGTTGCCGTAATCAATAACTTCGGAGGGTTCTACCATACATGGGTGTATGTGAACGAAGCCCGGCGATGCGGGGCTGAAATCGAACTTCCCTGTGTGAATACAAGCCGTTACAATACCCGAATCAGCGGAAGTACCATCTGGCTGGGATTTGTGCATATAGCCAACATCGACAGCAATACGGCTCAAACCATCATTGGAGAACGCGAACGTGACGGTTCTTATTTAGATCTCGCCGATTTTGTGAACCGTGTATCTATTGGCATTGAACAGGCGGTCCTCCTCATCCGCCTCGATGCTTTCCGCTTCACGGGACGGAGTAAGCAACAACTGCTCTGGGAAGTACATATGCTGCTGCGCAAAGGAGAACCAATGCCGGCAAGCGGAGCTTTGTTCAGCACACCGGCACGCCGGTTCGAACTGCCGGCCCTGGTACATTCTGCCACCGAAGATGCCTTCGATGAGATCGAACTACTGGGTTTTCCGGTGACAATGAGTTATTTCGAACTGCTGCAAACCGGTTTTCGCGGCGAACTGAAAGCTTGCGATCTTTCGCAAAACGTTGGGAAGAAAGTACGTATGGTTGGATTGCTGGTAACCATTAAATATGTGCGGACGATAAAGAACGAGATCATGAACTTTGGCACCTTTTTCGACGACGAAGGTGAGTTTTTCGACACCGTTCACTTCCCTCCCACCCTGAAACAATATCCTTTTAAGGGAAGAGGGGTTTATCTGATCCTTGGGAAAATTGTTGAGGAATTTGGGTTTCCGAGTATTGAGGTCGAGAAATTGGCAAAATTGCCTTTGGTGAAGGATGAAAGGTATTTTTAGAAATAGAGGGAGGAGGGACAAGTGAAGCTGATTCGTTCAAAGTACAATTGACTTAATGAATTCGACTGCTGTCATTATTGGAATTTTACTTTTTTTGAAATCTGATTGATTTCTGGTAACAATCATGTCCTGGTTATTCTCAATAGCCGTAAAGTATTGGATAGCATCTTCAAAATCTTTGAAATCAGCGTTTAATGCCAAATCAACTATCTTATCATCCAATGGTAAAATGGTGACAAGAACCTTGAAGTTTCTGAGAGCTTTACGGGCTTCCTGCTCCGGAACGAATTTAGATAAAATGTAATGCGTATTGGCAAGAGATAACGCTGAAACCGAAAGTTTGATCGTTTTCATGTCGGCTAATGAAAATATCGCAGCTGCCTCTGCGTAATATGGTTCTCTGGATGCCAGGAGATCGATGACAATGTTGGTGTCAAGCAGAATCCTTCTCATGAATATTTTTGAGTCAGAAATTCTGCGTAATCCTTCTTATAATCGTATTCAGCAGGAAGCTTAATAACTCCGCTGAGACTTTTCACCAAAGGGGTGATTTCTAAATCTCCAATATCTGGCTTAGTTACCGCATCCAGGTAATGTTCAATCATTTTCGAAAGGCTTGTCTTGCGGTTTCTGGCATATTTCTTAGCCCTGAAAATCACATTCCCGTCAAGCTTAATGGTCAGTTTTGTATACATTGGATTATAATTATCCGTACAAAGGTAAAACATTTATACGTATTAACCAAATTTTTTTTGTTCATGGATTTGGTGCTAAGCATCTGCCTCAATAATAAAGCTACAGATTTCAACTTTTGTATTCTCTAAAAGTTATCTTTGCTTGCCAAAGTTCTGAAACAGTAATTTAAACCAATTGCTATGCTCAATTCATCGCGTAACCTCTATATTGCCAAATCATCCAGGGAAATCTACCTTATGCCACGCATGGCGAACAGGCATGGGCTTATTGCCGGGGCAACCGGCACGGGAAAAACAGTAACACTGCAGGTAATGGCCGAATCGTTCAGTTCGCTGGGTGTTCCGGTTTTCATGACCGACATAAAAGGTGATCTTTCAGGGGTATCTAAAGCAGGAAGTGATAACCCGAAAATTACTGAACGTGTTAACCAGCTTGGGCTCACGGAATACAGCCACCGCAGCTTCCCGGTTTGTTTCTGGGATATCTTCGGTGAGCAGGGTCATCCCATGCGTACCACAATTTCGGAAGTGGGCCCTTTGTTATTATCAAGATTACTCAACCTGAACGATATTCAGAGCAGCGTGTTAAGTCTCGTTTTTCGCATAGCAGATGATAATGGTTTATTACTCCTCGACATGAAAGATATGCGCGAGATGTTGGAATTTGTTGGCAATAACCGTGAGAAATTCACTACAGAATATGGAAATATTTCGCCAGCCAGCGTTGGCGCTATTCAACGTGGCCTGATGGCAATGGAAGAGCAGGGCGCCGATAAATTCTTCGGTGAACCTGCTTTCAATATCCTTGACCTTCTCCAGACGGATATATCGGGAATGGGTATCATTAATATTTTGTGTGCTGATAAGCTCATGCTTTCACCGCGGACATATTCAACATTCCTGCTTTGGTTATTATCCGAACTCTTTGAACAACTGCCCGAAGCCGGCGACCTGGAAAAACCGAAACTGGTATTTTTCTTTGATGAAGCCCATCTGCTTTTTAATGAAGCACCTAAAGTACTGTTGGAAAAGATCGAACAAGTGGTAAGGCTAATAAGGTCGAAAGGCATAGGCATTTACTTCGTAACCCAGAACCCGCTTGATATTCCGGAAACAGTTCTGGGGCAGTTGGGTAACCGCGTTCAGCATGCGCTCAGGGCATTTACACCAAAAGATCAGAAAGCAGTGAAATCGGCTGCTGAAACATTCCGAGCAAATCCTGAATTTGATGTAGAAACCGTTATAACACAACTCGGCGTTGGTGAAGCACTCGTTTCTTTTTTGGATGAAAAGGGAATTCCGGGAATTGTAGAAAATGCAAAAATTTTACCGCCACAGGCACAGATCGGCCCTATACTACCCGACGAAAGAACTAAAATGCTGCAAAACTCCGCACTGTGGGGCGTTTATGAAAAAACTGCAGATCGCGAATCGGCTTTCGAAATCCTGAACAAACGCGTTGCCCAGCAGTTGGTGGAACAACAAACTATCGAACAACAAAGGATATACGAAGCAGAACAGGCAAAAGCCCGAAAACTTGAAAAACAAAGCAATGCCGGAAGCTTGCTTGATGACTTTACAAAATATGCCGGCAGGAGTGTAAGCCGGCAGATTGGCAACGAATTAGGTCGCACGCTGGTGAGGGGTCTACTGGGCTCCATTTTTGGGAGTAGCCGCAGGCGTTGATTCTTTTTTCACACTGATTATTCCCTGTGAATTACCCTCGCTGAGCGGCAATTCAAATGCTGCTCAGCCAAGGCCATTACTAACATTCACAGAATTGAACAACTAATAAGTCAAGATTTCATTCAGCCCTTTTTTGATGACTTCCAATTGGACTATATTAATTTCCCCTATTTTACGAATGAACCGCTCACCCGAAATCGTTCTGATCTGGAATGTAATTACCTCCGAATCCTTATCAAGGCCATTCAATGAGTCTTTGCTTAGAACAAGGCAGCCGGCATACTCCTTAATTTTTGTACTCAATGGACAGACTATACAAATACCAAGGTTTCCGTTCATAGCATTACCGCTTACGACTACCACCGGCCTAACTCCTTGCTGCTCGCTTCCTTTTATTGGGTTCAGGTCAACAATCCATATATCCCGTTGTTTCATTCGTTGTCCAGAATTTTCAGGTAATCGGCTAAACCATCTTCAGCCATTGTTGACATCCCGGCGTCATCTGCGGCTTTACGAAAGGAATGTGTGTATTCCGCTTTCTTTAGCTTCTCAAAATAAGCTCTGAGGGCTTGCTCCATTATACGGTTCTTGGGAGTCTTGAACCTTTTAGAGTACGAATCAAGCATCTCCAATAACTCGGAAGGAAGAGAACTGGTGTAGTTAATCGTTTTCATTTTTACTATTTTTTTTTGCAAATATAATCTATACTTATGATATATACTTATACTTATACTTATATTTATATTTCTACTTGTAAATAATTTGTAATACAGGTTGCCATACCAATTATCAAGGCATAAGCTATCCTGATTTCAATTGTTAAATCTGGCATTTAAACCATTGATATCAAGGCCTGAAAACAATTTCACGATAACATTATTAAGTAAATTTGTAATGAATCTTATTTATTTTTTGGCATAAGATAACTAAATCTATATATTTGTATAACTAATTATATACTAACATGGAAACAGCTTTAAATCCCGAAGATGGCATGTATTATCCTTCAAAAGAAATCCTAAAACACGCCAATGTTAAAGATTACGAAACTTTGTATCAAAAATCCATCGACGACCGGGAAGGTTTCTGGGCTGCCGAAGCTAAAAAATTGGATTGGTATAAAAAGTGGGATAAAGTGCTCGATGACAGCAAAAAACCATTCTACAAATGGTTCACCGGCGGTAAAATTAATATTGTCCACAATGCCATCGACCGCCATTTGAAATCTGAAACCCGGAATAAACTTGCGATTATTTGGGAAGGAGAGCCTGGCGATGTGCGCACATTCTCTTACCATGCGCTCAACCGCGAAGTTTCGCGATTTGCAATTATACTGAAAGCAATGGGTTGCAAAAAAGGTGATGTCACAACTATTTACATGCCGCAAATTCCCGAATTGGTTATTGCCATGTTAGCCTGTGCCCGTATTGGGGCAGTTCACAGTGTGGTGTATGGTGGATTTAGTTATGAAGCTTTGGCTGAACGGATTCACGATTCTCATAGTCGGATTTTGATTACAGCTGACGGTGGTTATCGCCGGGGCAAAACGACTCAGCTAAAAGCTATCGCCAACGAAGCCATGAAACGCTCCGCAACCATAGAGGTTTGCATCACAGTAAAACGAACGGGTGAGGAATGCTATATGGAAAACGACCGAGACTTCTGGTATCACGATCTGATGCTCATGCCGCTTGATTGCAGGGATTGCAAAACAGAGGTCATGGATGCTGAGGATCCGCTTTTTATTCTATATACCTCCGGCACAACCGGTAAACCAAAAGGACTTGTTCATACGCATGGTGGTTATGCAGTGTATACTGCCTCAACCTATAAAAGTGTTTTTGATATAAAGCCGGAAGATCGTTGGTGGTGTGCTGCTGATCCGGGCTGGATTACTGGTCATAGCTACATTGTCTATGGACCTCTTATCAACGGCGCAACATTAATATTGTACGAAGGAGCGCCAAACCACCCTTATCCGAATCGTTGGTGGCAGATGGTCGAAAAGTACGGAATCAATATATTGTACACTTCGCCAACTGCACTGCGGGGATTAATGCGATACGGTGATTCCTGGGCAATCCGCCACGACCTGAGTTCGCTCAGGCTTCTGGGTTCTGTTGGTGAACCTATCAACCCGGAAGCATGGAGGTGGTATCATGAAGTGATCGGAAGCGGGAAATGCCCGATAATGGACACCTGGTGGCAGACTGAAACAGGAGGCTTCATGATTACACCACTGCCGATTATGCCGCTTAAACCTGGTTCCTGTGCAAAGCCATTTTTTGGAAATGAAGTAGATATCGTTGACGAACATGGAAAAACAGTAAAACAAGGAGATGAAGGTAACCTGGTTATTAAAAATCCCTGGCCAGGAATGGCACGAACTATTCTTCATGATCCTGCCCGGTATGTTGAGAAATACTGGGAAAAATACCAGAAGCAAGGCTGGTACCTGGCAGGCGATTCAGCCAGAATTGATCAAGATGGCTACTATTGGGTGATCGGACGTATTGATGATGTAATTAAAGTCAGCGGTTACCGACTCGGCTCTGCGGAGATCGAAAGCGCTTTAGTAAGCCACCCTGCTGTAGCCGAAGCAGCAGCTATTGGCCTGCCTGACGAGTTGCGCGGAAATGTCATCCATGCTACGGTTGTTTTAAGAGAAGGATTTGCACCAAGCGATAAACTTAGCGAGGAACTTAGAACCCACGTTGAAAAAGAAATTGGCCCGATTGCTAAGCCGGCATTTGTTGTCTTTACCGACAAACTGCCAAAAACCAGGAGCGGAAAAATAATGCGCCGTGTGATAAAGGCGCAGGCACAGGGCCTTGACGTTGGCGATATCTCTACACTGGAAGAATAGATGTAGAACTTAATTGCCTGATAATTAAAAAAGATTAAACGTAATTTGGACAAAAAGAAAATTTATTTACCTTTGCCAGCTCAAAAGTAACAGTAATGAAAAGAACGTTTCAACCTTCGAACAGGAAAAGAAAAAACAAACACGGTTTTATGGAGCGCATGTCTTCTGCCAATGGGCGCAGAGTTCTTGCCGCACGCAGAGCTAAAGGAAGGAAAAAACTTACAGTTTCGGACGAAGGAAAATAAGGTAATTTTCATTAGCGAAAATATACCCTTTTCTGCTAAAATAACTGACCTGTTTTTGAAAGGAGGCAATGGATAATTGCTTCCTTTCTTTGTTTAATTTGTCCATTTTGAATAAAATTAGGTATTTTCGTGCTCACTTTGCCATTTACCAAACATATCAATAATTCTTCATACACATGATTTGCCAGGCATCGTTTACCGGGCTTTTCCGCCTGATCATAACTTTCTCCCTGATTTACGTTGTCGTTGCAACGTTTACACGCTACATTTTCCCAATTCTGCTGCGTAACTATATGCAAAATTTCAGTAGACGATTCAAAGCTGAAAATCCTGACCTGTTCCGACAGCAGGATAAAAAGGAAGGTGAAGTGAAAATAAATAATATTCCGGATAATCCTGCAAAACGGAAATATGGGCTGGATGATGAATACGTGGATTACGAAGAAATCAAAGAACAAAACGACGAACTATCGAAATGAGATAACAGATGAAAAAAATCGATTTAAACAAATTGACGCCTTACCTGGCAGCCATCGCCATTTTCGTCATTATCGTAATGACTTATTTCAGTCCGTTACTGGAAGGGAAAAAGATTAAACAACACGATATTTCCCAATGGAAAGGAATGTCGAAGGAAATTGTTGATTTTCGTGCAAAAACCGGAGAAGAACCTTTGTGGACGAATTCCATGTTCGGCGGAATGCCGGCCTACCAGATTTCGGTTCAATACAAGGCAAATATTGTACGATATATTGATAACATACTTAAACTTGGGCTACCCCACCCTGCCAGCCTGGTATTTCTTTACTTTATAGGCTTCTTCATTCTGCTGCTGGTACTGGGAATTGACCCCTGGCTCGCTATTGCCGGTGCAATTGCATTTGCATTTTCATCTTATTTCTTTATCATCTTTGAAGCCGGGCATAACAGCAAGGCTCATGCTATTGCTTATATGGCACCGGTTTTGGCAGGTATCATCCTCACATACCGTGGAAAATTCCTGCCCGGAGGCCTGCTTACCGCGCTTTTCCTTTCACTGGAACTCCTGGCAAATCATCTCCAGATAACATATTATCTTGGGATGATAATTGTAGCCTTTGGAATTTCTGAATTCATCTTTCATGTTAAGAGGAAAAGTCTCAAATCATTTTTTATTGCTTCTGCTATCGTTTTGGTTGCCGGGTTCATAGCCTTGGGAACCAACATTACTAATCTTTTGGCTACCTACGAATACGGTAAAGAAACCATCAGGGGAAAGACGGAACTCACCAGCGAGAAAGAGAACCGCACAAGCGGTCTCGATAAAGATTACGCAACAGGATGGAGTTATGGAGTTGGCGAATCCATGACGCTCCTCATTCCAAATGCAAGAGGTGGTGCCTCGGCAGGTAGCGAAGATGTTAAATCCGAAACCTATAAAGCACTTATTCAGAATAATGTACCCGAAGAAAGTGCACTCCAGGTACTCAACAACCTTCCATTATACTGGGGCGAACAACCGGTAGTTTCCGGGCCAGTTTATGTCGGCGCAATCCTTGTCTTCCTGTTTATACTGGGACTTTTGATAGTCGAAAATCGCTACAGATGGTGGCTTCTGGCTGCCACAGTCCTTTCTGTAATGCTTGCATGGGGACATAATTTTATGCCACTTACCGATTTCTTTTTTAAATATATTCCCGGTTATAATAAGTTCCGCTCAGTATCCATGACCTTGGTCATAGCTGAATTCACCATTCCACTTCTGGCTATTCTGGCACTCCGCAAAGTATTTTCTGATGGAGTTGATAAGAAAAAACTTATCCGTCAGCTTGCATATGCAGCTGGAATTTCGGCCGGTATTGCGCTGATATTTGCACTGCTTGGCGGAAGCATGTTCAATTTCGCAAGTTCCCAGGACATTCAGTACAAAGATTACTTTCCCGACTGGATGATGGCAGCTATCCGTGCCGACAGAGCTTCGATGCTTACAGCCGATGCATGGCGTTCGTTTATTTTTATCCTGCTTTTTGCATTTGCCCTGTGGGCTTATCTTACTAACAAGCTTAAGAAATACCCTGTTTTTGCCATGATTGCAGTTTTAATACTTCTCGACCTTTGGGCTGTGAATAAACGATATGTAAACGACAATGACTTTGTTCGCAAGAGCTTGGTGAATGTGCCATTCCAGCCTACGCAAGCAGATGAATTAATAATGAAAGACAAAGACCCTGACTTCCGGGTTATGAATTTGACAGTTAACCCATTCAACGATGCAAGCAATTCATATTTCCATAAGTCGATTGGTGGTTATCATGGCGCCAAACTCAGAAGGTATCAGGAATTGATTGAGCGGCACCTTAGCAGAAACAACATGAATGTTTATAACATGCTCAATACCAAATATTTTATTGTCGCAGGTGATAATAAACAACCTACCGTTCAGGTGAATATGCAAGCTTTGGGTAATGCCTGGTTTGTGAACGATGTGAAACTGGTTAAAAATGCGGATGAAGAGATCGATGCACTCACCTCATTTAGCCCTGCAGAGACGGCAATTGTAGATAAGCGGTTTGAAACTGATCTGAATGGCCATATAATCACCAGGGATCAAAAAGGTACAATTACGCTGAAAGAATACAAGCCAAACCACATCACTTACGGTTCGAATGCAGGAAGCGATCAATTAGCGGTATTCTCAGAGATTTATTATGCTAAAGGCTGGAATGCATACATTGACGGGAAATCCGTACCTTATTTCCGCGCCAATTATGTGTTGCGGGCAATGATTGTTCCCGCAGGACAACATACCATTGAATACAAATTCGAGCCTTCTGTTTACCGTACCGGCGAAAAAATATCGTTTGCGAGCTCCTTATTACTTATTATCCTGCTTATCGGGGGAGGTGTTTTTGGTTGGATGAAAAAAGAAGATTAGTGTCGGCCATCTTTTTCAATTCTTAATCCTGAATACAAATGAAAAGGGTGCTCATCATCACTTACTATTGGCCACCCAGTGGAGGTGCAGGCGTTCAGCGCTGGCTTAAGTTCGTAAAATACCTGCGAAATTATGGATGGGAACCCGTGGTTTTCACGGCCCGAAACCCTGAAGCACCAGCGATGGATTACTCACTGCTAAAAGACGTGCCAGAGGGATTGGAGGTCATTCGCCAACCCATATGGGAGCCCTACACTTTTTATCGCAAATTCGTAGGCCTGAGAAAAGATGATAAGATCAGCGCCGGATTCCTGAGCGAAAACAAGAAACCAGGCTTCTCAGAAAAAATTGCAGTTTTTTTAAGAGGTAACTTGTTTATTCCCGATGCACGCAAATTCTGGATAAAGCCTTCCGTCGGGTTTCTTACAAAATACCTGAGAGAACATCCTGTAAATGCATTAGTTTCTACAGGTCCTCCGCATACCACACATCTTATTGCGCTGGGCATCAAAAAGAGACTTGGTGTACCCTGGCTTGCTGATTTCAGGGATCCCTGGACAAAAATTGATTTTTACGACAACCTAATGTTGACTCCTTTGGCCGATCGACGCCACCACAGGCTTGAAAATGCCGTACTCAAAGCTGCTGACAGCATTGTAACCGTAAGCTGGAGCTGGGCCGTTGATTTCGAAGGCATGGGCGCTCCGCATACCGAAGTTATTACCAATGGTTTCGACCCGGAAGATTTTCCTGACACAAACAGCAACAAGCCCGCAACATTCCTGCTGACACATATCGGTTCTCTTAATAAGGACCGCAACCCGGAATTTCTGTGGCGCGTACTGGGCGAAATGGTCAAGACAAACGCTACCTTCCGCCAATTGTTAAAAATCCGGTTTATAGGAAAAACTGATTTCAGGGTATTTGAAAGCCTGGAACGTAACGGGCTTATAGGCTACACTGAAAAGATTGACTATGTGCCTCATGACGAAGCACTGAAACTCTCGGCTGGCTCAGCCGTTCTGCTGCTGCTGATCAATAACACACCAAATTCATCAGGCATAATTCCGGGTAAGGTATTTGAATACCTTGCCACGCGCAGACCAATACTTTGTATCGGGCCTTTGGCAGGAGATAGCGCACATATTGTTATGGAAGCAAAGGCGGGTCCCGTGGTAGGTTTTGATGATGAAGCGAAATTGCATAACGTTTTAAGCGAATTATTCAGCCAGTATACCAATAGTGAACAGCCACAAAACGAAACCTCAATTGATCAATATTCCCGTAAAGTGCTCACAGGCAATATTGCCGGGTTGCTCGACCAGATATCCACTTCACCAGCTACAAAATGACAAAACCTGTTAAAATACTCGTGATTGCCGGAGCCAGGCCTAACTTCATGAAGATTGCGCCCATCATGCGTGCCATGAAAGCATCTGCAAAGCTTGAACCCATTTTGGTGCATACCGGCCAACATTACGATGTACAGATGTCAGAAACTTTTTTCAATGAACTGCAGATTCCGTATCCTGATATCTCGCTCGAAGTTGGATCAGATACCCACGCCAGGCAGGTAGCGCGGATAATGGAACGCTTCGAAACCGTTTGTGATGAACAGAAACCACAGGCGATACTTGTTGTTGGCGATGTCAATTCCACAATGGCTTGCAGTATTGTTGCCGCGAAAAAGGACATCAAAATCATTCATGTGGAAGCAGGTATTCGCAGCCGCGACCGTTCGATGCCCGAAGAAATAAACCGCATGGTAACAGATGCCATTACAGATATTCTGCTTCCACCTTCATCCGATGCCGTGGAAAACCTTCTGGCAGAAGGACATGCAGCAAACAAAATTCACCTTGTCGGAAATATTATGATCGATACGCTGCTAAGTTCCCGGGCGCTGATTGACAAGTCGGATATTCTTGAAAAACTTGGTTTGAAAGCAGGAAGTTATTCATCGCTAACATTGCACCGCCCAGGCAATGTTGATAATATTGAAAATTTCAGTCATATCCTTGCTGCACTGGAGATCATTCAGAAGGAAATTCCAATCGTCTTTCCTATTCATCCACGCACGCGTAAAATGATAGCCGAACTCGGCCTCGGCAATTATGTGGATGGTCTCAAGAATCTTATCCTGAGTGACCCCCTGAGCTATTTTGACTTCGGAAAACTAATTTCGGCTTCGCGGTTTGTACTTACCGATAGCGGCGGAATACAGGAAGAAACCACTGTTTACGGCATTCCATGTATTACGCTGCGCGAAAATACCGAAAGACCCATCACTGTTTTGGAAGGAACAAATGAGCTTGCTGGCTGTGATACCCAAAAGATTGTTGGATTGGCCCGGAATATCATGGACGGCCGCTGGAAAAAAGGACGTATTCCCGAACTCTGGGATGGACATGTAGCAGAGCGTATCATCGCTGTCCTGGAACAGGAACTTTAAGATAAGGACGATTTGCGGAAGCGAATTCAGTAAAAAGGTGACAGATCTTTTAGTTCTATAATCCTTTCAGGCTTTAGTGTGATTCATTCATAAACCTCAATAAAGACAAAAGACAAAAGACAAAAGACAAAAGACAAAAGACAAAAGATAAAAGGTTCAAAACATTATGAAACAATTATTCTGGATATTGTTGCAGCGGCTGCTCAACCCATCCTGCACGATTCATGCTGAAAGCCTTTGCAGAAATGTAAAATTAGGACGCGGTGTTACAATCGAAGCAGGAACTCACGTGTGCGCCGGTGGTATTGGCAATCATACATATATTAACAAGTACTGCCTTATCGACAGGAATACAGTTTCGATCGGCAACTTTTGCTCCATCGCCTATGGTGTAAAGATTGGGTTGGGTAACCATCCTTCCAAATGGGTAAGCTCTCATCCTTTTGCGTATGATAAAAAATACGGCTTTGTCACGCAAAACCGTCCGTTTGATGAGCAAACAACGCAGAAATGCACAATTGGAAATGACGTCTGGATTGGAGCCAATGCCACAATCCTCGCTGGCATAACTGTGGGCAATGGCGCTATTATCGGAGCTCATTCACTGGTAACTACTGACGTGGAGCCATACAGCATTGTAGCCGGAACACCTGCAAAACTCATCCGCTTCCGTTTCGACCAGCAAACTATTGCCGGACTTCAGCAATTGCAATGGTGGAACTGGGATGATGCCCGGATAAAGCAAATGGTTGGGAAATTTGACGATCCGGCTAAGCTACTCACCGAACTTTAGCGGGTAAGCAACTTGCTTACGAAAGTTGAGATATCATAAGGCTCATTAAATACTTTATACAATTCGTTCATAAGGTAATAGTGCTGTTCCGGCATACCTTTCTTTCTCAATTCATCAACAAAAATATTGACAGCTATCTTGCCTTCAAGCACTACTTTATCCGAAATATCCTGCGTGAAAAATCCTTTGCCAATAAGCAAGCCAAGTGTACGATTCCGGCTCAGGTCGTTTAGCGAAGTAAGTCCGAAGTCTCCTATTCCGCAATAATTAAACATCGTTTCCTCGCGGCCGCCGGAAAAAAGCAAAATTTGCCGCATCTCATTAAAGGCCTTGGTAAACGCCAGGAATCTCAGATTTGGCGAATTAAAATTCGCATCAACGATTCCAATGATGATTGCATAGATATTCTTGATAATACTCAGGATTTCTACACCACGCATATCGGTGGAATAATCGAGATGAATAATCGTATCATCAAAGGTATCAACGAACACAGGGAAGAATGATTCATCAGGGGCCCCCAGTGTAAATGCCGTAGGAATATTGTTAATGATTTCGCGGGCAAATGTAGGTCCTTTGAGCGAACAAACTGCCAGATCGGATTGACTGCTGAGGCTCTCTGCAATTGTCCTGTTATCAGCGCCAAAACCTTTGGCCAGGTTCACGAGAACAGCATTATTAGAGATAAAGCCGCGGTGTTTCATCACATATTCCTCTGTATTAACCGAAGGAATAGCCAGGAAGATCAGATTGGTATCTTCCAGTACATGCACATTGGTCGTAGCTTTCAGCCTTGGGTTGAGCCTGATATTAGGGAAATATTTCTGATTGATATGTTCAGTGGTGATTGTGTTCACAACTTCTCTTTCAATTGAGAGCAAGCAAACGTTGAGTTCGGGTCGGACAGCCAGCGCATTTCCAAGGGCCGTTCCTATTGATCCGGCGCCAACAATGCAGATCTTCGAATTTCCAATCATTTATTCAGAGTTTCGGATTTTTATGGCGTAAAGATAGGCCAAAAACCAGATAGCACCGAACATTAACACCAACCCGCAGAGTGCACTGTGTTAATGGAAATAAGTGTACATTTGGAGTAAAATAAACATTCCTTGTATCAATATTCTATGAGCAAAGAAAAAATCGTGCTGTTCGGTGGCGGAGGCCATTGCAAATCGGTGATCGACACCATCGAGCGTGAAGGAAAATTCACGATCGCCGGCATTGTGGATATGCCATCAAAGCTGCACGAGAAGATTCTGAGCTATGAAGTTATAGCAAATGATGATGATCTGCCGCGATTGGCTGCAGAATATAAATATTTCTTTATAACCATAGGCCATATCCGTGATTCCCGGCCGCGGTGGCATATTTATGAACTACTGATGGCCCATGAGTGCAATTTGCCGGTTGTAATTTCACCGCAGGCATATGTATCGCCACACGCCAGCCTTGGGCAAGGCACGCTCGTAATGCCGTTTGCTTTTATTAATTCAGGTGTTTCTATCGGGCCGAATTGTATTATGAATACTTCCAGCATCATTGAACACGACACCATTATTGGTTCCAACAATCATATCTCAACTGCTTGTGTAGTTAATGGCACCTGCATGATCGGAAACAATAATTTTATTGGCACGAATGCCACTATTCTCAACGGCCTGACTATTGGGAACAGTAATCTTATCGGGGCCGGTTCTGTTGTGCTAAAAAATGTGGGCGATGGGTTAAAACTTTTCGGAAACCCCGCGGCCATAATTGGAAAATCTTATGAGTAAAATAATTATTATAGCTGAAGCCGGCGTAAACCACAACGGGCAGATGGAACTTGCCCATAAACTGGTAGAAGCCGCTGCTGAGGCCGGAGCTGATTACGTAAAGTTCCAGACATTCAAAACCGGTCACCTGGTAACTTCTGCTGCACCTAAAGCTGCATATCAGGCCATTCAGCAAGCCAGCGAACCCGGCGAAAGTCAATACGATATGTTGCGCAGGCTTGAACTTGACCGTAATGCTCATCTGCAACTGATTGAGCATTGTAAACGAAGCCGGATACGGTTCCTCTCCACAGCTTTTGACCTTGAAAGCATCGACCTGCTCCTCGAATTTGGGATGGGTTTATTCAAGATACCTTCCGGCGAAATTACCAACCTTCCTTACCTGCGGAAAATAGGCTCATTAGGGAAATCGGTTATTCTTTCAACAGGCATGTCCACCATGGAAGAAATAAAGAAAGCGCTTGATGTACTTACAACCAGCGGTACAGCATTGAAGAAAATAACCTTATTGCAATGTACAACAGAATACCCTGCCCCCATGGAAGAAGTAAATCTGAAAGCGATGCTTTCGCTTGGTGAAGCTTTTAATGTAAGATCAGGCTTCTCAGACCATACCCAAGGGATTGAAATCCCTATTGCTGCAGCCGCTCTTGGCGCCACCATCATAGAAAAACATTTTACCCTCAACCGCTCGTTGCCAGGCCCCGACCACAAAGCATCACTGGAACCCCATGAACTAAAAGCTATGATTAAAGCTATCCGCAATGTAGAAAAGGCACTTGGCAGTGGAATAAAAGAGCCATCATCTTCTGAATTAAAGAACCTCACAGCAGCCCGTAAGAGCATTCATCTGGCCACCGACCTGCCGGCCGGACATATCCTTACAGAAACTGATCTGGAAATGAAAAGACCTGGCAACGGCATCAGCCCAATGCTTATGGACGAGATTATCGGCCGGAAATTAAAAATTAAACTGGAAACCGACACTCAACTTAAAATGGATCATCTTCTGTGAAAATAGCCGTCCTTACAAGTTCGCGTGCCGATTTTGGCATCTATCTCCCATTGCTTCGCGCGCTGGCATCTGATCCATTTTTCGATTTAAAAATAATAGCTTTTGGGAATCACCTCTCCCCTGCTTTTGGAATGACCCTCGACCAAATAACTGCAGAAGGCTTTGATGTGGCTTACCACATTCCTGTTTTTCCTGAGGATGACAGCCCTGCTGCTATCTCGACAGCGATGGGCAAAACAATGGAAGCCTTTACAAAAGTCTGGATAAACGAGACGTTTGATCTGGTTTTTGCTTTAGGCGATCGTTTTGAGATGTTTGCCGCTGTCGCTTCAGGCATTCCATTTAACATCAGATTTGCGCATATCCACGGAGGAGAAACCACTAAAGGTGCTATCGACGATACTTTCAGGCATTCCATAACCCATATGTCGCAGCTACATTTTACCTGCGCTGAGGCTTACCGCCAGCGTGTTGCTGAAATCAAAGGATCGGGTGAATATGTTTACAACACCGGAGCATTAAGCATGGATTACCTGCATGCAGTACAACTGCTTTCACAGCAAGCGTTTAAACAACAATTTCGTATTGATCTCAGCTTGCCAACAATCCTTTGTACATTCCATCCTGAAACAGTTTCTTACGAAAATAACGCCCACTCCACAAACGAACTGATCGCTGCGCTTGAGCATCTTGAAGATTATCAGGTTGTTATTACGATGCCCAATACAGATACTACCGGCCTGATGATCAGGCAAAAACTCACTGATTTTGCCAAAGGGAAAAACCGGGTTCATCTTGTTGAAAATTTTGGTTCGCTTGCCTACCTCTCCTGCATGAAATACAGCAAAATGCTTGTCGGGAATACGTCCAGCGGATTTTTCGATGCTTCCTTTTTCCCGAAATGGGTGATTAACCTTGGTAATCGGCAACTAGGACGCATCATTACACCAAATATCATCAACTGCCCACTGATATCAGCAGAAATTATTGTTGTTGTGAACAAAGTGGCCAGTTCCGGTGATCCATCTCCTGTTACGATCTATGGCGATGGAAACGCGGCTTCCAAAATCATTAAAATTCTTAAAAATGAATACCGCTGAACTGCAAAAGCAATTTATACACGAAAAGGAAACAGTAAAAGTTGCCTTGTCGATGCTCAACGAAATACCGGAAAGCCTCACGCTCTTCGTATTGAATGACGACAAACAACTTCTAGGCACGCTTACCGATGGCGATGTGCGTCGTGGTTTTTTGAGCGGGTTAACGTTGCAAAGTTCTGTGCATGAGTTTATGTTTCGTCAGTTCCGCTTCATCCGCAAGAAAGGATATGACCTGAATGATATCGTAAAATTTCGTGAAAAACGCATAAAGCTTATTCCCCTGCTTGACGAACAAAACCGGGTTATAAAGATTATCGATCTGAACAAACAGCGGTCCATGCTTCCATTGGATGTTGTGATAATGGCAGGAGGACGGGGAGAGAGGCTGCGCCCGCTAACAGATATGGTGCCGAAACCCCTGCTCAAAATCGGCGACAAACCTATCCTGGAGCATAATATTGATCGCCTCATCGATTTTGGTCTTGATGATTTTCACATCGCGGTGAAATACCTTGGTGAACAGATCGAAACCTATTTCGGCGACGGCAGCAACAAATCCATTAATATCGATTACATCCGCGAAAATGCACCAATGGGAACTATTGGCGCTATTAGCCTGATCGAAGGATTCTCCAGCGAACATGTGCTGATCATTAATTCTGATATTCTCACCAATATCGATTACGAGGATTTTTACAAAAACTTTATTGAAGAAGATGCCGCTATGGCTGTTGCTTCGATACCCTATAAGGTGAACATGCCCTTTGCCGTGCTCGAAACCTCCGGCAGCCGTATCCTTTCATTCAGCGAAAAACCTGTTTATACACATTACACCAATGCAGGAATCTATATAGTAAAACGCGAATTGTTGCGCATGATACCCGAAGGACAACACTACCATGCCACTGAACTTATGGATAAGGTGATATCGCAGGGACAAAAAATAATCCATTTTCCGATTCTTGGCTACTGGATGGATATTGGCCGATTGGAGGACTTTGAAAAAGCACAGCAGGAAATCAAACACATTAAATTCTGATGCAAACACTATTTCTCATCCCGGCAAGAGGCGACTCCAAAGGAATACCCGGAAAAAATGTGAAGTTATTTGCAGGCAAGCCACTGGTGAGTTACAGTATAGCGCTCGCCCGGGAGTTCGTTCGTGATGTTGACATTTGCCTTTCTACGGACAACGTTGCTATTGCAGCTGTTGCCGAAAGGATGGGATTGCCTGTACCTTTCCACCGACCACCGGAATTAGCTACAGATACAGCATCTACCAACGATGTGATCATGCATGCTCTTGATTTTTATGCTTCGCTTGAACGCACTTACAATAACATAGTACTTTTACAGCCCACTTCTCCGCTCAGGCAGGCCTTTCATGTGAGGGAAGCACTTTCATTATATTCGCATGAAATTGATCTTGTACTTACTGTAAAATTGGCTGAAGCAAATCCTTACTTCTCGCTATTCGAGGAAACTCCGGATGGTTTTTTAGAAAAATCAAAGAACGGTCCATTCACCAGGCGGCAGGATTGTCCGAAAGTGTGGCAGGCGAATGGAGCCATTTATATCTATAATGTGGAAAGACTGAAACAACCCATTGAACCTGCTTACCGGCGTATCGTAAAGTATGTTATGGAAAGTAAATACTCGGCTGACCTGGATACAGAACACGACTGGCAGTATGCCGAATTCCTCAATTCGAAGTTAAAGATTCTCCAGTCTTCTAAGGAAGCTTAGGCAGCGATCGACCGCATGGCCATCAATACGGTAAGCATAAGCACTGATAAAGGCCTCATATGCAGCTTCATCCGGTTGTCTTTGCCCATCAAGAAATCCGCGTACCATCATTTTCAGATCATCAATGCCGGTAGCCTGTGCTGCAACTCCTTCGGCATAATAACCCAGCAAATCGTCCCGGTTATGGTCGAGAATTATCATTGGTTTTGCAAAATAGACTGCTTCCGTTCCGACGGTGGAATAACAGGTAATGAGTACATCACATGCGGCAATGAGGCGGTAAAGATCGATGTCATAAACTAATTTATAATTTTGACAACTTGCTTCCGTGGCAATAGCATTATAATAATCAAATGCATAGCGCTCTGCCGGATGAAGTTTTACAAGTATAATTATATCTTTTTCGTCCTTCAACGCGGTAAAAACATCAAATGCAGCTTGCCGGCGCAGACGGGCATCGGGCTGTGGTTGCGAAGCGAAAACAACCAGTGATTTACTACCTGCCAACTTCATCTTTATATCTGAAGTCCCGATTTCCTTCAGCCGGGGAATTAAATCAGTACGCAACTGGCCAATCACATGAATGTTCCCGGATAGATAATTGCCTTTAGTGACCAGGAACTCCTTCCAATAATCACCCCAAACAAGTGTATAATCAGCCATAATGCTATTTTGGCGATCAGAATCTGTAAAAAGATATGCCGGTTGTGCATCGCCGATATTACCATGCTGAATGCCTATGGCTTTTGCTCCAAACGCCCTGCCAGCATCAAGAATACAACGCACAGAAGGACTGTTTTCATCGATACAACTTATAGTAATAAATCGATGCCGTTCAAAGAATCGCAAATAGGCCAGGTGTTTAACAACAAAAAAGCTGTTTGTTCTTCGCAAATCGATATAAAACGAGAAAATCAGTCTTTCGGGCGCAGAAAGTGAAGCCTTTCCAATCATTTCAACAGTGCTGTCAAGTATTTTGAGTATTGTATCTCTCTCCCGACGAACCTGGGAACTGAGCATCGCCCGGAACAGGATATATTCACCGTAAAGCGTTCGCTGCATGCGCCCCTGCTGCCAAAAATGAAAGCCCTGGAGACGGAAGTTTGATGAAGCAGTGAATTTGGGAATATCAACCTCGCTTATCACTAAAAAATCTTTGCCTGAGCGATCAAGCAGATATGAGAGGTTGTAGTTATCAGGTTTTGTTCGAAGCGTAAAGGGATCGATGCAGACTTGCTTTTCGGAACGATCGAGAATCAGATGTCGCTTCCCTCTTATATTCATCATCTGGAAAGCCCCAATGAAAAATCGTAATAAGGCAAAACAAGCATATGCCAAAACCACGAAATAGTTAACAGAAGCTTTTTGACTAACCGAACCAAAACGTTGTTCAAGATTCGGCGGAAGTTCGGGTAGGCTGGATAGAAACCTGTTGCCAGAAAAGCAGATCACTTTTTCTGAATCAATTGATAACTTCTTAAGTTCTGCGAATTCCAGCAGCAAATTCCGTAAAGGGAAATAAATCCGGAAACGCTGATAATGCCATAGCGGCATGGCCCCAAATGTGAGCCACACGCTCACAGGCTTGCCATCAATCTGCTTATCGCCAAATTTAAGTAGATCACTGAGTGCCCGTGAGAATATTTGCTTCTTTTCCTGAGAACTTAAAACTGATTGTTCTGAGTTGAAATGTGCCAAAGCAGCAGGCAATCCCACTGACGAAAATAGCCGAAAGCTGCTATTCTCCATCATCGATTTAATTTCAATGATTTCAGTATCCGATAGAGTTCTATTTATGACAATCGTAACCATCTTTTCGCTAAAAATGAACTGATTTCAAACCGGTAAAGTAAGAACAGACCAGAGAACAAGGCAACGACAACGACTGATGAGGTAACGAACGGATTTATACCGGTAACATTTTTTAAATATTCCATCAATAAGGCAATACCCATCAATGACATAGGGAAGTAAAGGGTTTTTCGCAGGTTCCAGTTGATGGAAACCAAAGTTCGCTGATAATAGTATATACCAACAACCTGGATAATATCTGAAATAACACCAGCCGCGATTGCTCCATAGAATTTGAAGACGGGAATAAGTAAAAAATTGAGGGTAAGATTTACTGCAAGTACAACAAGGTTAAGATAAAAGAAAAATCGTGTTTTTTTCATGTAATATACCGGATACGAAAAAACAATGTATTGCGTGCGCAGGAGATTTCGCATAAAAATGACTGTTACCAGGCCTGCCGCAAATCGAATTTCAGTCGTATAAAACAACGCCAGGTACAGCATTGTCGGTATGATAGCTGCCCCAACGATTACCTGCGACTGCGCCAGTAACATATTCGAAAGCTTACGGATAGATTCCTGCTGTTTTTCTATCCCCTCCTTCATCACACGGAATACTTCCGGTTGGTTGGCGCCTTGCAAACCCTGTAAGATGAGACTTATTCCAAGGGCAAAACTAGCGGCAGTATTATATATCCCCAGATCGGATGGATACTTTTCGAGAAAATACTTATCGGCGAATGCAAGCGCCCAAACTATAATGCCATATTGCGTAAGCGGTGAGGCATATTGGTTCAACGATTTCATCAATCTACGGTCGTACCTGATACCTGATTTCCGGTAAGTATAAACGAGTACTGCAATGGTTGTGATACTTGTTCCGATAGCGCTGCCATTGATGTAGCCCACAAACGACATATCGAATAAGAAAAGTCCCGCCAGCTGAAATCCTGTTCGGAACGCACCGAGCCCGATGTTCACATACACGAAGTTAATCACCTTCTTTTCGTTTCGGTAAAGGGCTGCAGCTGTTATGTTTACAGCCCTCCCAATACCGGTAATAATTGATGCGTAACCATAACTCGAAAAGTCTTTCAGTGCGGGTTGCACAAAAAGGCGACCGATATAATCGCTAAAAAAGAAACCTATACCCAGGATAATGAATCCGCGAACGAGAATTGAGCTAAACACGCTGGAAACAAGATTGTCGTAGCCTTTCCGGTCGTCCATATAATCGTAGTAAAACCGCGAAATGGCATTACCCATAGAAAAGGTTGCGAGCACAAAAACAAGGGAAGTGAACAACTCAGTTATGGCAATTTGCGAAAAATCGGTGGCATTCAGGCGGCCTGAACCTTCATAAATTGGTTGAATGAGCACCTGGATCATTGGTGGCAAGGCCGCCACCATAGTATAGATAAAGGAGAGCCTGAGGTACTCGCGTGTGTTTATTTTCATTTTGAGCCTTTCCACTCCTGCTTGGCATTAAAAATGCTCGCATTCAGTTCGAAACCAACCAGCACAATAATAGCATTAAAGTAGATCCAGAGCATTACAATCATTAATGTACCAATTGAACCATAAAGCGTGTTATAACTTAAAAAATTGTTTACATAATAGTTAAATCCTATTGAGGTAACGATTGTAAGGACAGTAGCCAGTGTGGATCCTGCTGAAATAAACCTGAATTGCCTGCGCTTGGCTGGTGCCAGGTAATAAAGAAAAGAGAACGCAAAAAAGAAAAGAGCTACAATAACAATCCATTTGCCAAAAATGATCAATTGCACGATGAATCTATCGTGCAAAATATTTTTACTGGCCAGGAATTCCAAAACAATCGGACCTACAATTATTAGTGTGATGGCCACGATCACCAATACCGAAAGGATAAGCACCAGGAGTAAGGATATAAGTCGTTGTTTGAATGCAGAACGGGTTTCGATCGTATGATAGGTCTGGTTGAACGATTCGATAAGACTATCGACGCTGTTGGTTGAAAAATACATAGCCAGTATAAACCCTATCGATAACAAGCCGCCACGTGGTCGTTTCACAATGTCGAAAAGTGTCTCTTCCACGGCGCCATATGCCTTTTCGGGGATAAAATCGCGCATTAGATCGAGCAGCGTATCCTGGAAATGGACAATCGGGATATAAGGGATAATGGTAAAAAAGAAAATGATGGCTGGAAATACAGCCAGGAAAAAGTTGAATGAAAACGAAGAAGCTCTGGATGTGATGGATCCGCGCTGGATACCTCTTATGAAAAACACAGATACATCAAACAGCGACAATCCATCGAAACCTGGCAATACGACACGGCGGGCAAAGAGAATCAAAGAACGCACGGGCCTCCAAAACAATACCTTTCTCCCCAGGGTTTCGAAATGCTGAAGAGTCAATTGTACTTTCTGCTTTATCGAATCCTTATTCATAATCCTATAATGATTTAGCGAACAGCTTTGAGGCTGAGATCGAGGCTATTGATATGATGTGTAAGTGCTCCAACCGATATAAAGTCAACGCCACATTCTGCGTATTGCCTTATTGTATCGAGGGTTATACCTCCCGAAGCTTCTGTTTCGTAGCGGTGGTCGATAAGTTTCACAGCTTCCCTTAATTCCGGGAAGCCAAAATTATCGAGCATTATGCGGTGAACGCCACCTGTTTCAAGCACTTGTTTTACTTCTTCGAGCGAACGGTTTTCAATCTCGATTTGCAAATTCCTGCCAGTGCGTTGCAAATATGCAGTAGCCGAATGTATTGCAGCTGCAATACCACCGGCAAAGTCGATATGATTGTCCTTGATCAATATCATATCGTACAGGCCTATTCTATGGTTGAAACCGCCGCCGATACGAACAGCCTGTTTTTCGATTTCGCGGAGCAAGGGTGTAGTCTTTCGGGTATCCAGAATTTTGGTATATAATCCTTTGAGGCGATCGGCCATTATACGTGTGGAAGTGGCAATACCACTCATGCGTTGCATAAAATTGAGTACAAGTCGCTCGGCCGACAGGATGGAAATACTTGATCCTTCTATTTCAAACGCCACATCGCCTTTTTTAACACGGGTGCCATCTGAAATAAAAGTTGTCATCTGAAGCTCCGGGTCTACCGCGGCAAAAACTTTTTGAGCGATATGCACTCCTGCAATCACGCCATTTTCCTTTACAAGCAATCTGGCTTTTCCCATAGCTTTGCGGGGAATTGTTGCCAGAGATGTATGATCGCCGTCGCCAAGGTCTTCACGCAGAGCTTGCAAAATTATCTCATCAATAGTCATCAGGCTGAAATTTACAAAGGAGGCAAGCTTATTCTGATTCGAAATGCAGTTGCTGAATCAGCATTTGCCCGGCAACGGGTTTTACCAGAACATATACATGAAAGATAACTTTACCGCTTTTATAGGTTCCGATCATAAATTGTGCGCCTCCGTTAGAAGATCCCTGCTGATTGGTAGCAAATGAAGTCGCCGGATTCTTTGTAAAAAAATCTTTCATGATCATTTCTGCCTGATTCTTACTAAAGGTGCCTTCTTTGCCTGGAATCATGATCTCCAGCGTATTGCTGAAATATTTTGCCAGTTCACCGGAGTTTGCACCTTTTATGCTTGCAGCAATGGACTCGATAACCCCGGGAGAAGCCGGTAAAATTGTTTCAGCCGACGCCGCAAATGCCAGCAACATCGAAAAAATGACTAACATTGATAACTTTTTCATACGTATAGAATTTATTTTCCCCGGACTAAATGCCAATATTCCTAAAGCAGGAAATATGCCTTGATGTTGAAATTATTCATTTTTGGTTTGCCATTTGAATCATGGTTATTACATGTTAAATTAATTAAGTATTAGAATATTACAAAAACCAAACCAATATTGCCTAAGACTCATTCAACCTACTGCAAATATATCGAAAAATGACAAACCGTTAACATAAATACAACTCATCAGGTCGTACGGTGACTTTTTATTTTTACGCACCTTTGCCTCTCCAATTAAAATACCGCTCATCATCATCCGCAACAAGCCTTATCATTATAAATAATACGCTCATGAAGACCCTTGTATTCGCCACCAGTAACAAACATAAACTCGATGAGATTAGCAGTCTTACCGCACGCGGATTCCACATCGTAAGCCTTGCCGAAATCGGATGTACGGAAGACATTCCGGAAACTGAGCCTACGTTGGAAGGAAATGCTTTGCTCAAAGTACGTTACGTTCATTCCAGATATGGACACGATTGTTTTGCCGACGACACCGGCCTTGAAATTGATGCCCTTGATGGCCGCCCTGGCGTATATTCAGCCAGATATGGTGGGAAAGCGCACGACTTCGGAGCGAATATGGATAAGGTGCTGGAGGAATTGATGGGAATAAACAACCGAAAAGCCCAGTTCCGCACAGTTATCGCATTAATAATGAATGAAGATGAATTCCTGTTCGAAGGAATCGTAAAAGGAAATATGCTCACCGAAAGGCATGGAACAGAAGGTTTTGGATACGATCCCATCTTTCAGCCGGAGGGCTGCAAACGCACTTTTGCCGAGATGACCATGGAAGAAAAAAATGCCATGAGCCACCGTGCCAGGGCTGTAAGTAAGCTGGCGGAATTCCTGCAAAACCAAACTGTTGAAGGAATTTGAAACAAATTATCTTTGAGGGAACTCCTTATTCTTATTATTTATGCAGTCGGTAAATTAACTTAAAACTCTATGTTTAAAATTGTTAAATCTCTATATAAAGTAGCTATGAAAAACCTGAAATTCTCCGGACAGATTAAAATTTACTCATTAATTTTCCTGCTAATTTTAGCCATGGCAGCAAGAACCTTTGCTCAAAAGAATAAAAATTCTAAAAAAAGTTTTGAGGCAACCACCCAGACAATTATCTCCGACAGTCTGTTCAGCGCCCTCTCTTGGCGAAATATCGGGCCTTTTCGTGGCGGTCGCTCGCTGGCCGTTGCCGGTGTTGCCGACCAGCCTCTGACTTATTATTTCGGAGCCACGGGCGGAGGTGTTTGGAAAACGGTTGATGGGGGCAATAGCTGGTCCCCTATTTCGGACAGCACATTCAAATCCAGTTCGGTCGGAGCGATTACGGTTGCTTCTTCAGATCCAAATGTGGTATATGTGGGAATGGGGGAGTCCAATATCCGATCGAACATTTCGTTCGGGGACGGGATGTATAAATCCGTTGATGGAGGAAAAACCTGGAAGAAAATAGGTTGCGAAAAGGTTGATGCGATTGCCAATATCGAAGTACATCCTGACAATCCCGATGTGGTTTTTATGTCGGCTCTGGGCAATCCTTTTCATCCGAATAAAGAAAGAGGTGTATATCGGAGCCATGACGGGGGCGAAAGCTGGGAGCTGGTTCTGGCAAAAAACGACAGCACCGGAGCAGCCTGTGTAAAACTGGATCCGAATAATCCCGGAATTGTTTATGCTGCTCTCTGGCAAGCTTTCCGCAACGGCTATTCCATGAGTTCGGGCGGTTCCGGCTCCGGGCTGTATAAGTCGATCGACGGGGGCGATTCCTGGATCTGCCTGAATGAAAAGCCAGGAATGCCAGTCGGTATGCTCGGTAAAATCGGTATCACCATTTCCCCTGCGAATTCAGGGCGCATTTATGCGCTTATTGAGAATGCAAAAGGCGGCCTGTTCAGGTCGGACGACGGCGGGGAACATTGGATACTTGTAAATGAGGATAAGAACCTTTGGCAGCGTCCCTGGTATTATAGCCGTGTTGTGGCCGATCCGAAAAATGAAAACGGATTAATCGTCCTGAATGTTAACGCAGGTAAATCATTCGATGGCGGTAAAACATTCAAGGTTATCCCTGTCCATCACGGTGACACCCATGATATCTGGATCAATCCCGAAAATCCGGCCAATTTTATCATCGGAGATGATGGAGGCGCAGAGGTAACATATAACGGCGGCGAAACTTTTACCGACATCGATATACCCACAGCCCAATTTTATCATGTGTCAGTGGATAATGATTTTCTATACAATGTTTATGGTGCCCAACAGGATAATTCATCCGTCAGGATAGCTTCGCGCACAACGGGCTACTCGATTGGACAGGAATCATGGTATCCCGTGGCAGGGGGCGAGGCCGGGTATATCCAGCCTGATCCGGTTAATTCCAATATCACTTTCGGCGGGGAATACGATGGTTCACTTTCCCGCTACGATAAAAAAAACGAACAATACAGGGATATTTCCCCTTATCCGGAATCTAATATCGGGTCCCCGGCTTCATCGAAGAAATACCGGTTT